>Ga0105243_10001063_pt1 | contig 25123 bp, 26 predicted proteins | sample KBSM34metaG_FD_81525 | JGI IMG/M metagenome (GOLD analysis project Ga0105243, IMG submission 81525) | Miscanthus rhizosphere microbial communities from Kellogg Biological Station, Michigan, USA - KBS M3-4 metaG | ecosystem: Host-associated > Plants > Roots > Rhizosphere > Soil | place... | reverse complement strand
GCCTCCCAATAAACACTCCAGAAAGCGGCATAGGCTAGGGTAGAAATCCTGAAACAGCATGGTGAACTCTTCATCTTCGCTCGCCATAAGCTGCGCTACGTCTCCTAAAACACGTGAGTTCGGCAAAAGTTACAAAGAATTTTTAGCTGCGGATGAACGCGGATAATCGCTGATCCGCGTTCATCTGCGTAAATCCGCGGCTAATACTGTATTTTCTTCGATGGATGAAAACCAAACTGATCGGGTCGTTTATCTATCTCGCGTTCTTCCCGGTAATTCTGTTTGTCCTGGCGGGAGACTGGCGCTGGCTCGAGGGCTGGCTGTTCTCCATCATCTTCCTGGTGATGTGTTTTTCAACATTCCTCTATCTCTATTTCTACGATCCGGCACTCCTCAAAGAACGCTTCGGCTCACCAATCCAACCAAGCCAAAAGCCATGGGACAAAGTCCTCCTCTCACTCTTCTTTGTTGACTTCCTCGTCTGGTTTGCGATCATGCCGCTCGACGCTCGACGATATCACTGGAGCCCGACGTTTCCCTTTTGGCTCAGAGCACTCGGAACCGTAGTGCTCACGATCTCGATCGTCATGGTATTTGAGGCGCTGAGGGAAAACACTTTCGCCGCTCCCGTCGTGAAGATGCAAAAGGAACGCGGCCAAACAGTGGTCTCAACCGGCATGTACGGCGTCGTCAGACACCCAATGTACGCCGGCGCCCTCCTGTTGTTTGTGGCTGGTCCATTATTGCTGGGCTCTGTCTGGGGATTGATCATTAGTCTGGTGTTGATCGTGACGATTGCCGTGCGGAGCATCGGCGAGGAAGCAATGCTCAAACACGAACTCGAAGGTTACAGCGACTATATGAAACGAGTTAAGTGGCGCATGATACCGTTCGTATTCTAATTGGAGGGACCAATGCTCAAAGCGCGGCTATTCGCTATTGGATTGATTATCGTGTGCGCGGGCATGATTTATTACGGTTGGTACGAGTTGCGCACAGAAGGTGTTTACTACCTCAAGATGGCGACGTTTGCACCGCTCGGCGTGGTTGGCGGGATTTTCCTGTTGCTCTTTCCAGGAATGGGAGGCAAACCAAACACGACGAAGGAAAAATTGATCGTGTTCACTGTGTTTGCAATCGGCTTACTTGCGGGACTGGTTAACTGGTTTCTGATGGACCCAGGTTTCTTTGGATTCTAACGAGGACAGATCATGGATCTTCTATGGCAGGAGTTGACGACGGGATTTCCGGATCGCACGCGACTCGGAATTGTTTTTATTCGTGTGATCGCTGCCGTTCTGCTCGGCGGTTTTCTGGGTATCGAACGTGAAAGAGTGGGAAAGCCTGCCGGTCTCAGAACCCACATGATTGTCTGTCTCGCAACGGCCGTCGTGGTCCTGGCCTGTACGGAAGTAAAGATGAGCACTGATGGTCTATCGAGAGTGATTCAGGGAATTGTTACGGGGATCGGATTTGTCGGCGCCGGCTCGATACTCAAGTTGAGCGAACAGCGCGAAATCAAGGGACTCACAACTGCCGCGGGACTTTGGATGACCGCCATTATCGGTATCGCTGTTGGTCTGGGTGCCCTGGGCCTTGCATTGATTGGCACGGTGCTGACTTTGCTCGTATTGGGCCTTGAACACGTGCTAGACTCTCGCATCGCGCGAAAAAACAACTGACCTTTCTTGCTGGTGGCAAACTCGCAGCCACCACTCTTTGCGACTCACCCGGGGACGTGAGTGCCGTCCCTTCAAGGAGGCTTATATGAAGAGAAGACTAGTGACTCTTTCCATCGCTTTTGCGATTGTTCTGGCTCCACTTGGACCAGCCGTACAGGCTAAACCATCTAAACTGACTCCAAAAGCCGAAATAGAAAAGCGGTTGAATAAAAAAGAAACACGTGTAAAAGTCAAATTGAACAACGGTTCAGAATTGAAAGGACGGGTAACGCAGTCGAATGAAAATGGTTTCACGCTCAGCGATGAGAAGTCCGGCAAGAACACCGAGATTGCTTACGCTGATGTCCAGAACATTGAAGGCAGAGGCATGAGCAAGAAAAAGAAGACTTTCATCATTACCGGGGTCGTGGTTGGGGTAGCGGTCACAGCGCTCATACTCGCCCTTAAAAATGGCCCAGGCAATTTCAACTTAAACGGCATCAATATCAATTTTTAAAGACGCGCAACGTTTTCAGCGAAGGTGGCAACAAAAACAGCATGTGTCGAAATATCAAAACGCTTCATAACTTCAAGCCTCCTGCAACGGAGGAGGAGATTCGTGCGTCGTCGTTGCAGTTTGTTCGTAAGTTGAGCGGGTTTACAAAGCCGTCGAAGACGAACGAAGAAGTGTTCAATCGTGCTGTCGAGCAAGTGGCACAGGCTGCGCGGGACTTGCTCGATTCGCTGGTTTCAAATGCACCGCCGCGCGATCGTGAAGTTGAAGCGGCCAAGGCACGCGCGCGCGCCCAGGAACGCTTTCACTCTGCGGCTTAAGTCTCGTAACCAAACACACCCAAGTAATTTTGTCGCACGATGTCGAAGCCCTGGCCCGATCTGTTTGGTGTCTCGCAATTTCTCGAACCATCTCTGGTTGACGCGATTGTTGCTGAAATGAAAGCGGCAGCCGGGAGTGCTGCTACTGTTTACGGCAAAACAGTTTCAGGAACGATCGATGAATCAGTGCGCCGAACGTTTCGAGTTAAGCCTGCGAATGAAACCGTCGCGCTCGTGATTCAGAAACTGTTGGGACTCAAGGACACGATTGAGAAACGTTTTGATGTTGTTTTGAAGGAATGTGAAGAGCCGCAGTTTCTGCGTTATTGTGAAGGCGACTTCTTCGTCGCGCATCAGGACGGAAACACTGGTCTGGTTCGTCTCGATACTGAGCAGCGACTGATATCGACGGTAATATTTTTGAGTCGTGAATCTGAGTCGCCAGAGGCGGGCGCTTACAGTGGTGGCTCGCTCGTATTCAGTAGGCTCCGCGATCGCTTTCGAATAGCTTCCGAGCCCGGCCAGCTCGTCGCATTTCGCTCGCAGACGACTCACGAAGTCACGCCCGTCACGCACGGCGAGCGTTACTCAATCGCCTCCTGGTACCGGTGATGCTGCAGGCAGCGGTTGCGCTAAGAGCAAGGGCAACGTGCTTGGACACAGTCAGTACCACCTCGCGGTAGCGGGTGGGTGCGTAGCCTTTTTGGATGGAGCCTACGGCGTACCCACCCGCTACCGCGAGGTGGTACTGACTGTGTCCAAGCTGGGTGCCGACTCTTGAGACTAAGCCGATGCCTAGTATTCAAGCGAAGCTAATCAACGTCGTCCTGCACGTTCTTCGTATGAAGCGATCGGTGAATCGCATGCGAGAGCGAGTTGCAAATGGCGACCGAACCTACACGGAACCATCGCGTCGCCTGCATCGCAAACACCGCATTTCAAAAAGAGAAGTCAACGGTCACCTCGTGTGGACCATCGCGCCGAAAGAAAACGCGGGTGAGAAGCAGGTCATCTATTTGCACGGCGGCGCATACGTCAACAGCTTCGCGTCGCAGCACTGGACCCTGATGTCGAAGCTGGTCGAGACTTTGAATTGCACCGTCGTTGCTCCGAATTACCCACATGCGCCTGAGCACTGCGTCACGGACGTCTTCGATCTCATGTTGCCGATTTACAGTGAACTTGCCGCGCGTGCAGGCAGTTCGAATGTGACGTTGATGGGCGACTCGTCAGGCGGTGGTATCAGTCTCGCGCTCGCGCAGCGGCTTCGTGAAGATGGGCACGAGCAGCCCCGTCATGTGGTACTGCTTTCACCATGGCTCGACGCCACGCTCTCGAATCCCGAGATTGCAGAGTTTGACAAGATTGATCCGTTTCTCGGTGTTGAGGGGTTGAAGTATGGTGGTGAGGTTTACGCGCGAGATGTCGATCCGAAGTGTTATCTGGTGAGTCCGGTGTATGGCGGTTTGAAAAACCTTGCGCCGATCACGTTGTTCATCGGCACGCGCGATATTCTGTATCCCGATTGCCGTTTGCTGCGGAACAATGCGGCGGTAGAGGGTGTCAAAATCAATTATCGTGAATACGAAGGCATGGTCCACAACTGGATGCTCGGCCCCATGCCCGAAGCAAGACAGGCAATCAAAGAGATCGTCGACACAATTAAATAACATCGAACGTACTGTAGGGGCGGCCCTCCGTGGCCGCCCGGCGTGGAACTCGATCTTGACAACACGTCAGCGGTCCAGAACGGAATTCCACGCCGGGCGGCCACGGAGGGCCGCCCTACAGTACGTCCCATGGGGAAAAAATCTATGACTAATCGAGCAACTGGAACATTCGAAGTCAAACTAACCGCGCAGGACGACGGCCCGGACATGCCCGTCGGCCGCATGACGATCGGCAAACAATTTCAAGGCGATCTTGCCGGCACGAGCAAGGGCCAGATGCTCATGTCGAGTAGCCCCAGCGTCAGCGGCTCAGCCGGCTACGTCGCGATCGAAAAAGTAACCGCAACACTGCACGATCGTCGCGGCAGCTTCTATCTCCAACACAGCGGCACGATGACACGCGGCGTTGGCGAACTCACCATCACCGTCATTCCCGATTCAGGCACAGACGAACTCGTCGGACTGCGAGGCAAGATGAACATTATCATCGCTGACGGCCAACACTCTTACGAGTTTGAATACGAGCTCTGAGATGTTCGACACCTTAACCATTAGAGACGCGCGCCCCATCTTGTGGCTCAAGCGTGCGTTCGTCGTCATAATCGTCGCGTTTCTCGCGATCGGAATGGTCTCGGCCCATCGCGCTTACTTCCAGGTCCGCAACCTCGATCTGAATGCGCCTCATCTCTTAACTGACGGATCAGTTGTGCAAACGTCTGTGGTTAGTTCCGGACGGACCGCGGTGGATGTCGTGGTTGAACTGACCCAGGGTACACACTCCGAGAGACTTCTGAAGCTGCACCTCCACGGCAACGAACTTGGCTTCTTCGATCCGCGAAAACAACACGGCTCTGACAGCGTGATATTAACTCCGGAAATGCTTTCGAAGTTTCAACCCGGCGCCGCGCGTCTCCGCTCAGTCGCCACCGGCCGGCACCAGTGGTTTCGTCTTCCACCACCGACCGTGCGTGAGTTCGATGTTGTAATTCAAAAGCATTCCGGCGGATAATTCGCGCCGTCCAACCCGCGCAAAGCTTTTGTGCTTCTTTGTGGCTCTACAACCTTGAGGCAATGAAGGAGGCAAATCATGTTGAGGATAAACTGGGGTCGATTCATTGTCGGCTGCCTGATCGCTGCGATCATTATGTTCTTCACAGATGGACTCATTCACGAGACCATCGCGAAGGCCGATTGGAAAGCAGTCTATGACAATTTGCGAGCGGCTGAGCCGGAACCGCACGGGTTCAGCATGGTCTACTTTGCACTGTTTGAGCTTGGTCGCGGCTTCACTGCGATGATGTTCTACGTCACGATGCGCTCATTCTTTGGTGCTGGACCAAAGACTGCCATCCTGGCCGGCATCGTCGGCTGGATTGCGTTTTCAGTGACGGGACCAGCGCAGTTCATCCCGCTGGGTTTCTTTACAAATACATTGTGGCTCAAGGTCGGCGCGCTTCATCTGATCACTTCAATAATTGCAACAATCGCCGGCGCGGCGCTGTATAAGGATGCAGCTACACCGGCAGTAGCCTAAACAGTCTGACGAACAGGAATACACTGATGAATGTTCAGCCAATTTTTTGGGGCGGGCTGATCGCTGGAACTCTCGACATCTGCGCGGCATGTCTAACTGCGTGGCTGCGGGCCGGCGTTGGTCCAATTGGTCTGCTGCAATACGTCGCCAGCGGTGCGCTTGGCCCAGCGGCGTTCCAGGGCGGCGTCAAGACCGCGCTCATCGGCCTCGCGCTTCATTACCTGATTGCGACGATTTGGACCATCGTCTTCTACTTAGCGAGTCGCAAGTGGCTGTTTCTCATTGAACGCCCCGTCCAGTTTGGACTGATCTACGGAATCGCGGTCTATTTGATTATGAGTTTTGTCGTGGTTCCGCTTTCACGTGTTACACCGCGACCGGCAACGATAACCGGACGCACGATTGGCATACTGACGATTATGTTTTGTATTGGTCTACCCATTGCACTGATCGTGCGGCGTTTCTCGCGATAACAACAAACACATCATGAAAGAATCCTGCTCCGTGCCATCTGTGTTTATCCGTGGCTCATTCTGCTTCTCTTCCTGAGTCCCTCATCGCAAACCCGATCCACAAACGTCAAAGCTCTCGTTGGTGGAACGCTGATCGATGGTTACGGCAGTACACCGATTCGCAACAGCGTCGTAATCATTGAAGGGGAGCGCATCAAGGCGGTGGGCCAGGTTGGAACGCTTGCTATTCCGGCGTGCGCCGAAGTGATTTCAACCGAAGGCATGAGCGTGCTGCCGGGTTGTGGGTCCGTTCATTAAATGAAATTCATGTGGTCATTAAATGAAATTGCTCGGATGGTGGAGATCAGGAGTCGTCAAAAATATCAATACGATGCTGTGAATTGTTTGGTGCAGGTGAAAAACGACAACCAGAGTTCTGCGGTTAAATTTAGCTTTACTTCTAAGTTAATCCCTATCGAGCCATGATTGACGGAACATTCAGGACTCTGCGCCAGGTTCTACCTCTATCGGTTGTCCGATATACGTTATCGAGCGATAACAACCATCCATGTTCTAGATCTGTGAAGTAAATTCGATCAAAGAAAGGCTCATCTTTTCCTATACGAACTGGTTGCCATGACTGCCCCCCGTTTGTGGTATGCAATACGGTTCCTCTAAAAAATTTTTCTGCGTCAATTGATTCGCCTGCGCGATAATGACCTACAATTTTTCGACCGATGGTCCATCCTTCTTCTTTACCAGGGAAATAAACTGAATCCAGACTTATCTCTTTGTATAATTCTGGTTGCACCTGCCAACTTTTACCACCGTCCTTCGTGTTGTAAAGCTGTCCATCATTGCGGATAAGCCAGCCTGTTTTCTCATCAACAAAAGTTACGTCTTGGACATTGGCGTTGCCAGGAAAAGTCTGGGATTGCCAGGTTTTTCCGCTATCAGCAGTGAAGAATAATGGTCCCTCCAAACTACAAATCCATCCTTTAAGGGAATTTAGAAAGAACCCGCATACAGGCTGCCCCCCCTTTTTCATTGCAGGGGGAGTTACTTCCGTCCAATTGAGTCCGCCATCAAAGGTGTACCACGCACTGAACGTCTCGATGATCCAACCGTGCAATTCATCGGTGAACACAATCTTCGATGCGGAAGTGAAATCCCATTCAGGATCGGCAGATTTCAAAGTTGAGATTATTGACCAAGTGCGCCCGCCATCCCTGGTGCGCAATACTTTACCTTTTCTTTCAATGTTGCTAAGCGCCCAGCCCCGATGCGCGTCAATAAAGCTAATGCAACTATGACTGCGAAGTTTTGGTGCGGGCACCTTGCTCCAATTTGCGCCACCATCTTCTGTAAATAACAAATGTCTGCCTTCAAAAGGCGCCAGCCAAGCTAAGTTCGTACCAAGAAAAGCGGCGCTTCTAATTCGGGGGAGCCGCACCACTTGGTCAAATAAGGCAGTGTTGCTCGTAACGGGAGGCTTATGCATGGCTCCGCTAGAAGCATTTATATCTGCAACAAAATCGTCTTTGCAGCTAAAAAGACATAAGGACAAGGTCAAGAAGAAACACCGTGCAGCACAGGTTTTCATCGTGTTGGGTAAATCGAATTTTCTCCACATACTTATGACCTCTTAGCTCTAAGATCATTTAAACGTGTCACTTCATGGTTTCTTCTTTATTTGCAACTGCGGGAAGCAAGACTCGAAGATTCTTTTTTCCCACGCATTTTTTTGTTTGTCACTCTCGCCTTTGTGTGTCTTCCCAGTTATTGCATGTCTGAGTTCATGTAGGATAGTCATAGCCATTACTACAGTAGGTGAAATTGTTGGAAGACCGAGGCTTTGGTAAACCGGATTGTCGGGTTTGGTAGTCGCGCCCGCTGCAAGGGCCCTATTTTCGAGAGGGTAAGGTTCAAAAAACTCATCATAAATTTTAATGACAGCCTTTCGTTGATCCCCGGGATTATGGGTGGAAGCAAGTTCTGTACCTGGAGGAGGCCCACCGTCTCTGAAATTCTTGGCGTTGAAAATCGAACTTAATACGAACTGCGCATAATTATCTGCCATCCGACTGCCATCGCCAGTAATTTCTTCGGCGCACTCCGTAGAAGATAATGCTGACCATGCGAGATTATACGCCTTCTCAAAGACTTCAAGCCGCTTGCCGCTTAATGTTGGGATCTGCTTTCGTAAATTGAGCGTTCCCGACGGTGGGCCCTCGCCGGCAATCGTGATGAAATAGCCGACGTTCCTGGTTCCAGTGGTTCCGGCATCATATTTTTCGTTTCCGTTCTCATCGGTTCCAAGAGAGCCCTTGCCGTCGATGAAGTAATCCTCCCAAGCATCAACCCACACCGAATCGCCGAACCGTTCAACGTCAAACTTCTTATCTCCCTTTTTTACCTGAAGTGAGTCGGCGTTACGCGCGAGGTCACACGGCGTTGGGAGCCCATCCAGCATCACCCAGCCGACACATCCTCCCGCAGGGTTTTCGATGGCGCCGAAACGGCTATCGGAAGACCCGCCAGTGACACCGGACATATCGCCAGTGTGGCCACCAGGACGAAGATGGGCGCCACTATGGGGAATCTCAACGCCAAGTGGATCGAACTCATACGAGGCATCGAATCCCGTGGTACTGTTACTTTTGAAGAATTCATACTGACTAGCGCCGATCGGACTTAATTGCTTCAACATAACGTAATTCTGCCCTGGCGCCTGCCGCGCGATCATACTTCCGTCCGGCGTGTAAACGTATCCTAGCTCTTTTTGTCCACTGGCATTAAGTTCTTCAATCGTTGCGCCCCGAAGAACCGTCGAGCGTAAATAGTAAGTCGTCGCTACCCATCCGTTGGACGTTTGAATCTCGCGCACTCGTCGGCCATCACCATCGTAATCGCTCGACGTGTTCGTCGGGATTGCTGTACCAGACAGCGTCCACTGCTGACCATCCACTGACCGGCCTCTTCCGGCAGCGTCATAGGTATAAGAACGGTCGTCAATGGCGGCAATTCTCCCATCAGCATCATAGTTCCAGCCATTTCGGCGTCCATTCACGTAGGTACCCAGATCGTAGAAGAAGGCTCCCCAGGTTTCCGTTAGCCGCTCCTCTGTGTGGCCAAATGCGTTGTAACGGAAAGTCTCCATCATGGGTGTAGCTAACGTGTCATTCCGCGCCTCGCCGCCGCTCGCCGCAGCCGTCACCCGTCCTACGTGATCATAACTAAACGAACGATCGAACTTGTTGTTAGTGTTGTTGTGTACATATTTGACCTGCCCATCGTTGTAGTACTCATAATCTTGACTCGCCACTCCTCCGCTAACGTCGAAATGGATTGGCTGCATTTGGTTATTGTAAAGGACGTGCGCTGTCTTTGAGCTGCCATCCGCGACCTCTTTCAAACCACCCCACGCACGATAGACGAGGCCCGATGTGTAATCGCTTACTCCTGCAACTAAATTACCCGAGCCCGTCACGCTGCTCAGCCGGCCAACGGTATCAAAGCCATAGTTGATCTTCGTGTTCGCGTGATCGGTAATGCTCTTCAATTGCCCGCTTAGCTGATATTCGTAGCCGAGTGTGTAGCTACCGCTAAGTCCGGTGAAGGTGTGAGTCTCGGATGTAATCTGCGAGAGCGAATCATATACATACGTAGTGCTTCCGGAAGCATCTGTCATCGACGTGCGATTGCCTGCTATATCATATGCAAAATTCGTGGTCCCTGTTGTAACGACCTTCGATGCACCTGATGTTGGTACGCCCTCAAGTAGTGAATAACTAATCTCTGTTACCGAGTGGCGACTGTTGTAAAGGAAACTGGAGACAGCTCCACGCGCATCTGTGATTTTTTGAATCGTATCGTCAGAATTGTACTCCCAGGTTGTGTGGTCCGTGGACGCGCTGTTGTTCGGATCAATCTGCTGCTCGGGGAGGTGTTTAGTATTCAATCGACCATAGCCATCATATGTCATCGTAGTCTCTTGAAAAGTGCCGCTGCCTTCAGCTCCAGCGTATTGACGAACCCGTTTTATCTGGTCGCGAGCGTTGTAGGTGCTTACGGTGCTTCTATAGATAGTGTTGTTCGGCGCTGTGCCGTTTGGACCTGTACCGTCCCAATTCATCATTTCTGTCTTGGTTACGCGTCCAAGCACGTCGTGATAGATCTTCTGCTGGCGTTTTTTGATGATCGAATTGCCGGGTGATCCGATGCCCGTACCCTCATCTGTTAGCGTCACAACTTCACTACCAGCACAACCGCATACGGAATAACTCACTGATTTCGTCGAGCCATCCGCGTTAGTTTTCACCAGCGGGCGGCCTTTCCAGTCGTAAGTCTGTTGATTGAAGATCCAGCCGAAGCCACCGTTTGCAGTTGCGTCATCACCGGTTGCAACCCATAAAGCGGGATTGATTGGATCGCCGTTAACGGAAACCGTCGTCTCAGTTGGATTCGACTCCTGAATGACGCGTCCAACTATGTCATAACCCAGTCGCGTTGCACTGAATCCGCCACTACTTCCGGGATGGTTCATGGCATTGCCAAGCAGTCGTCCCGCGCCATCGAACACCTGTAGACCATGTGCTTCGTCCGCGACCGTGTTTATCGTGCTCCACGTTTCAACGTAATTAGGACCGTAGAGATACTTCGTGTAGGCGTGGTTAAAATTGTTAGACGACTTTGTAAGGCGACCGACCGTATCGTACTCATTTGTCAACTGCGGTCCTGGTGTGTTCGTAGTTTCATTTGGCAAAGGTGTTTGCTTCCAGGTTACTCCGCCGAAATCGAAATTGTACTGGACGCTTGATGAGAAGCCGCCGGCATTAGTGACCGTTGTTGGATAGGCAAGGGTGTTTCGTGTACCGTTATCCGAGAAGGAATCCGCATAGCTAATGATGTCCGTATGAGTAGCGGGATCTGTTGTCGAGATCAGCGAGCCGGCAGCATTGTATTTGGTGGTCGTAGTGGTGAACTGGTTTGTGGCACTCACATCGTATCGCTTAATGCTCGAAACATTGCCGCGGCCACTAACGACACTCGACCCGTAATACATATTGTCATGTTGAACTGGCGCGGCCAGCCCTTGAACCGATTCGTCCTCATCATATTGGAAACTAACTTTCGATATCAGGCTTTCGGCGAGAGTGTTCGGATCAACTTCGTACAGCGTCTTTTCGAGCGGGAGACCAATAATCCAACGGTCCTTGTAAGCAGTGCTTAACTGGTATTCAGTATGGGAGCGACGTAATACTGTGCTCGCATTAGCCTGATACTCCGAAATGTCCTGTGGCAAACGGCAAGTTATACCTGTTGCAATAGTAGCGGTCTGATAAGTAATACTGGTGCGCTTGCGGTTGTTTGCCGAGTCATAGATGTTTGCCTCTTCAACTCGGGGATTTAGGATGTAGGAAGCATTACTATCCTGCACCCACTTTGTCATGACCTGCCGCTGTAACTGATTTGTTTCGTTATAAGTCCGGACCAATGCAGGCAAACTGCGCTGCCAACCCGTTGTCGAGTCGCCCGCCGTGCCAATAAAATAGATCTTGTCGTAACTCACATACGTAGTGGCGTTCAGTTTTTGCCCAACTTGAGCAACCGTTCCTGACGCCGCTGTTTGGTCAGGCATGGTCCAGTTTTCAGTCCAGGGCTCAGCATATGTGGTAACTGCTTCCTCACTGGTCGAGGCACTTGCATCCGTGTCGCCATTCCAGTACGCGGCCCAATCGTGTCGTTCAGTAAATCGCGGACAGTCGTATGCTAACGTGCTGGAGTCGACTGGTAGGTTATAAGAGCGATAATTAAGCAGAGTCTCACCGTCGATGGCAAAATTACTAATCGTTGAGACCTGTCCCCATGATGTGTAATCGAACTTGTAGAATGACCCATCTGCGAGTGTAATCTTTTCCAGGACTTTAATGCTGGAGGGGCCCAGCACCGTCAGATTGGAAAAGTTCGTCTGTATCGTAAGATTGGGGTTGCGATATGTGAATACGGCCCAGTTGTGCGTTTGTGCCTGGCCATTAATTGTCCAGCTTTGGGTGATCGAGGTGAGGTAGTTACTGCCGTCGTAGTTGAATTTGATCTGTCGTTCTAAGGTATCGACGATTGTATCGATGCGACCAAATGAAGTGTAGTTGATGGTCAGATAGTTGCCATTTCGGTCCTTTATCTGCGTGCACTGATAATCGCCGCCTTTCAATTCGAACCACATCTTTGCGCCATCTGTCGTCCGCAGCACAAATTTACCGGTATCCGGCGCCGGCAGCGTCAGCGTGGTATCCAGCAGCAGGTGTGAGGAATCAGCTGATTCAAATAATCCTGAAGTCCCAACCCGTCGCAGTTCCGTGCGGGTGCCATCATTGCCAATTAACAGATAGGCATCCGTGCCCACTTCCGAGTTGTAATAGAGTGGCTGAATAATCGGAAAACCAAGATGAAAACCAGGACCAGGAAAACCGTGGTCGTTGTCAAACGAGATTGAGTTCGAGCCAATTTTGGTCCAGACCAGCGAGTTGTATGAAAGTGTCAGACTCAGATCCAATCCCGAACGGCCCGGTAGATTCACTAACGGCAAGTTCCAATTGAAGTTGCGCGACAACGGGTTTTCGCCACCGCCGCCAGTTTGATTCATCGGGTCCAATCTGGCAGTTGACGAATCCTCGTCGATGGGACCTGAACTGGTGCTCTTGCCACGCGTCGAACGTGTTTGCAGTTGCTCGATGTGAATCGCTCGGATGAAAGTTCCGGTCGAGCCAGTAGCGAGCGTTGCATCTTCGTATGCAGTAACCGGTATGTTTAGCACTCCCAGTGCGTCATCTAGTGCGTTGCGGATCTGCTGCACGTCGTTGGCCATTACTTCAAGACCCGAGAGGTTTTCGCGTGGTGACCAGTTTATCGCTGGTCGATTGGCAACCGCTCGTACGGCGTTCGTTGCGTTTCGCACATCATAAAAGTGCTGCGCCTTGATCTTCTGGCCCGAAAGACTGCTGAACTCAAACGCCGTCGCCGTCCCTAATGCCATGTTGCTCGGCGTTGACGTAAGTCCGCCGCTCGTCACTGCCCGCACACGATAAAGATACGCATGCAGGGTCGTGACTGACCCATCCGGATAGGTCGTGGCCGTGGTAGTTCCGATTGACAAGAACGGCCCGGCTATGGTGTTGCTGCGCTGAATTTCGTAGTGATGCGCTCCGCTCACCGCAGTCCAGCTAAGCTGGATAGAATTGGTAGCAGTAGCAGTTACCGTAAGGTCAAGAGGCGCATCAATGAAGGGTGGGGTGTAATAGGCGGCGATTGGTTGGTACGAACTGCGCCGTGGCTTCGCAGTAAGATGAGCCGTAAGCCAACCTCCAATCGATGCCAGCGTTTGCGTCACCGTGTTGTAGACGGATGTCTGAGTTGCGTCTGGTTGAGAAGAGTGCGGCAATCCTCGTGTCGCATCTGCACTCATCGGCAACGAGGCAAGCACCAGAGACAATATCAATACGCCAATGAGCACGCGCACAGGTTTTTGCGACAGCCGATTAAGTCGGCGACGAATCTGAGTATGTGGACCCACAGCAACAACGCGACTGAACGTGCTTCTCATGACGATCCTCTCCGGAAAGACAGCCAGCTTTGGGAAAGTGAGTTCGTTATTGCAGGCTCAGCAGCACCAATATCTCGCCGGTTCCTGCTGCCAGCGGCTCGAGCGCCTTGCCGATCAACGTGCCGGGGCGATGCATGCGCACACCAGCGAACTCGACTGGAACACTTTTCATCGCGAAACCTTGCTTGTCGCTCGTCACCAACAAGTCGCCAATACTGATTGGGCCATTGCTTGCGTCAACCTTCACTTTCACCCGGCCAGTCGTTGCCACAAGCACGCGGCCTTCAGCATGTTCGCCAAGTGCAATGCCTGGCTGTAGTGAAACCACCCCTGCAACACGACTGTCGTAGGCGCTGTTTGAAGCGATCACCTGATTGGATTTATTGGAATCAAGGATTACTACCGTGGCGGCACTCAGATCCTGCGAAGAGTCGACCCACTCCGCAACGTCCTGATACTTTGCCTTGACGTTGGCGCCTTCGATGGTACCGGTCGCGGTGATATTTCCAGTGCCGGTAATCTTCACATTGCCGTTGACTTCCAGCTTTTCTGTAGGTGCAGTGGTCGTCCCAACGCCGACCTCGCCAGTCATTGTCACTGTGAGTAACGCTACCGGAATTGCAGTTGCGTTGGCAGAGCGCGGGGTGTTGTCAGCGTAAACAGAGAAAGCGTTTCCGCCAGCGGGGCTAGTGGCAATGACAGCTCCCTTGCCGGCGCTAATCATTTTCCACAGACCATCGTAGTAGAGATTGGATGAGAAGTGGTTGTTAGAGATTGCAGTGTAGAAGCCAAATTCTGAACCGGCAGTCGTGCTCCACTGGTGAAAGACATTTCCACCCAGCACTTCAAGCTTTCTGGTGGGCGCGCTGGTAGTTCCTATTCCGACGTTACCGGTGTTGTAAAAGATCGACGAGCCACCGATGGCCCACTGCGGAGTTCCCGTAACCTGGGACCAGGCAGTTTTACAGTCACCATTAATACATAGCCCGTCAGACGAGTTGATGCGGCCTCCCTGAACATCAAGTTTGTAGGCTGAGCTTGGCGTAGGAGTGCCGATACCGACATAGCCGCTCGTGTAGTTGATAAAGCCACTACCGTTAGCCCATTGAGTGTTGCCAACCTGCGACCAATCGGTCTTACAAATGCCGGCAATACACAATCCACCCGACGCGTTGATTTGTCCCGACTGAACGTCGAGACGAAATGCGGGAGTAGGGGTACCTAGACCGACGAAGCCCGTGGCATCGATGCGCATGGCTTCCACTGCTGTGAGGCCACCCCTCGGTGCTACGAAGAACATCATGTACGCTCCTTGAGCGGTATCCGTGTAGTTCTCGGCAGCGTTAACGATGATCTTGGCACGGGAGCTACCGTTATATGAGGTTGCGCCGCGGCCTTGCCAGGTGATTTGGCCAATATTGTCACCATTCAAAAGTCCTGTCGGATTCAGCGCAGTGTTGTTAGCGCGCCGCATGTCGATGCTCGAGATGACCGCACCAAACGAGTCGATGAGGAGGCGAGTGGATGTTCCATTGGCAGCGACGATCTGGGTGGTTGTGCCGTTCAGACCTGCCGGTGCAGCCTGCGTATTGTTTGAGATGGTAAGCTTAGCAGCAGGCGATGTTGTTCCTACACCCACATTGCCTGTATTTGTGCTACTGATGTTGCCGCTACCATCAGGCTGGGTCCACTGCGCAAGGACATCTTGCGAGTAAGCACACAGCATAACCATAAGAATTGCCATTGTGATGCCGTGAAGAATTCCGGGCTTCTGATGGGGTGATTGGCGTTTCATATTATGAACCCTCCTAAGGTTTGAAGACGCGATCGAACGAGGTGGATCAGCCGTTGATTTGGCCTGCGCTGGATGCACACGGCGTCAACTTCCTTGTTGTCAGGTGACAACTTAGCTGCTAAGTGCAGACGCAACTGGTCCAGAAAAAACAGCTAATCTCTGGTAGAGCGACATTCACAGAATAAAACCGCGATCAGTTGAGAAAAGGGTTGCTTAAACCTGGGGAGAACTGCCTGAGACTCCACCTTGTGAAAGTTAAGGAATGCACGAAACTGCCAGGGCTAGATGACAAGAAAAACGTGCGTGACGACGAGAGCATAACGAGGCGACACTTTACTCGTGAGATGTTCGAATGTCAACGAAGTTCTTTATCACAATTTTGGTCGAATGGTCCAAATAGCCAAGCCGGCCCTTTCGGTTTTATTACACTGTTTGCTACGCCATTCTGCTTGTAATCAAAGGTGCTTTCTTTTAAGTTTTTCGCGTAACGACGAACATTGACCGTTTGCGTCTTGAAGTAAGTTAGTAAATTGCCACCCAAAGGGAATTGGAATATTTCTGATATGCACATTGCGAACGTTTTCCGTGTCAGTCCTTACAACTTAATAACCAGAAAAGGTAGCGATACCTTCTACCGGTCCATTGTCTAACAAACAGTCAGTATTAGCTTCGGCTTCAGTCCAAAAGTGGAGCAGGCGTCATTGATTTGGCTGCTTGCGGGCTCGGCTGTAATGCCACTGATCGCATATGCATATCTCCGTACGTTTTCGAGATACATGGCCGAGGATTTTGCAGCGTTAAGAGGCGTTAGGGCGCATGGATTCGTTGGCGCTCAGATCAATTGGTATCAAAATGGACTGGCCGGTTCTCCTTCTCATTTCTCTACAGCCTGCTTGCGGTGTTAGGACCGACAACGCCACGCGTTATGCCGGGTTTGCTATCGGCGTTATGGTTTCTAACAACAGTCTGGGCCATCTACCAAATACATTTCGAATCTGGCGACCTTCGTCGGCCGCGTGCAGTACTTTTCGCTGCCTTCATTATGTACGCGACTTTGGAAACCGGACCCAATCTGTCTCAGACAATGAAGCAGAGTCTTTCTTACGCGTTGCTCGTTCACTGAATCTTGAAGGACCTCGCGATTGGTCTACTCGTCTTAGGGATTAGCCACAAAGAAGCACAAAAAGCACAAGAAATTTGGTAGCATCGCGAGCACATCATGCAAGCGATGGCGAGAGTCAGTCTGATCATTCCGACGTTTAATCGGCCACATTTGTTGGGGCGGTGCGTGGATAGTGCGCGAAGAGCCGGATCGAGTGTCGAGGTGATTGTGGTCGATGATGCGTCGACGGATGAGACGGCGAGTGTTTGCCGAAAGCTGCGAGATATCAAATACGTGCGGCTTGACTCAAATAGAGGCGTGGCGGGCGCGAGGAACGCGGGACTGCACGCCAGCACCAGTGAGTACGTAGGTTTTTTGGATGATGACGACCTGCGACTTCCGAATTCAATTGATGCGCAAGTAGATCTGCTTGATGCCGATCAAGACGCGGGAATGGCTTACGGACGCGCGCTCTACGGCGACGAGCAATGTCTCCCGAAGGGTGGCTCATATCCAGACGAGTGTCCGCAGGGAGACATCTTCTGGGAATTGATGGAATGGAATTTCGTTCCCTGCCTGACGGTTATTTTCCGGCGAACCTGCCTGGAGCGTGTAGGGCTGCTCGACGAGTCAGCTACTGGTGTTGACGACTGGGACTTATGGGTGCGCGTCAGTGAATTGTATCCCGTCGTAGCGACTGGGCAGGTGGTCGCGATTTGGCGACAGCCGACGCCAAATTCCGGACAGTTCTCTTTTCAAGCAGAAACAATGCATCGTCGCGCACATCGGCTGCACCGGAACAAGTGGCTACGACTCCCTCGCGCGATGGAAGCAACTGAGGAATGTCGCCATCATGCTGTACGAGCTTTTGCCGATCGCGCCACTCAGCAAATGATTTCAGAAGCGAGCTCGAGATATAGAGCCGGTCGCACGCTCGACTCGATTCGCATCGCACTCGAGATGGCGCGCTTGTATCCTCGCGCCGCGATAAGACACGCACTTCGCCCTTCAATCGAAAGTTCTCAATGAAGATGCCTCAGATGCAATGGCACGAAATAAACGGCTGGTTTCAGTGGCGATCTGCGCAGGAAGAGGCGATTCGTTATTTCCCCGAAGGCAGTTTTTTCGTCGAAGTGGGAACTTACCTTGGCCGCAGCGTTTGCTCTTTGGTGGAGGCCGCAGAGCGAAGCGGAAAAACGTTTTCCGTAATCGGGATTGACACATGTCGCGGCAGCGGTCCCGAAGGACCACGACACAAAAACTATCACGCGGAGGCGGTGACTCGCGGTGGTGGTACTTTTGCAGGCGCGCTCCATAAAAACATTCTGGATTGCGGATACGCCGACAAGGTTATGCTCATCATCGCCGATTCGGTGAACGCGTCTCGCTTATTCGGGGATGCTTCGCTCGATTGGGTTCACTTGGACGCGCGTCACGACTATACGAGCGTTAAGAACGACATTGAGGCATGGTTACCTAAGGTTAAGCCAGGTGGTTGGCTCTCCGGCGATGATTACGACAATATCAAGTGGCCTGAAGTCGTGAAAGCCGTACGCGATCTGTTGCCTGGCGCAAAGCCTTGGTCGACGCAGCAATGGCGCTGGACTATTGTCTGAGTTATCTCTCTTTCGGTCCCCCACCTTCGTGCAGAATTGATCCGCCGAATTTCTTCAACGTGTCGTAGTCAATGTTCCATCCGGCAAGAGCTGCGGCGACTCCAATCACGCCACCTTCACCAGAATACACAGCGCGACCTTGTAGGAAGTCCGCACCGATCGACCACGCTTCGAAAAAGTCGGAAGTGGATTTCCCCCGAGTAACTGTAAGCAATGTTTCGTGACACCAGCGCGCGCGGCGCAAAATTTTGACGTCACCGGTGAGGTGTTGAGCCAGTGCTTCGAAGACGGGCAACCGCCACGAGCCACAAGTGGACAGGTGTTCCGCAACGGTTTTCCGCACGACCGGAAGTACTGCGAGATTCGATCGAGGAACGGATAGTGTAGGAAGCTTAACGATGCGTGAATCGGCATCCACGTAAATGGCGATGTCGAATTCCTTCAGCGCAGCTAGCAGTGCGAAACGTTTGTCGTGATAGGCTGCGGCACCGCGTCCTTCTCCGGTCTTTGGCAGGTGGGCCAGGTAATCAACGGCCATCGGCCCCGTCGGAACGTGATGAATTGCGCGCACTGGCAGGTCGGCAAAATCTTGCGGCTCATCCGTCAGTACTATCCACGGAATTTGCGGCACGTCGGCGCAAAGAAGGCGCGCTCTCCGCCGATATGGCGCATGGATCGCGAGTGTGCAAAAGCAAACGGTCACAGAAGGTTTATTCTGGTCGATCTTGCCAGAGTGTTGAATGGATTTGGTCTTCACCTGCAGCAGCGTCGCGAGTGTAATAGTAAAATGCCAAGGACTTTCTCGTTACGTTCGGTGGACAATTGAGTGGTTGCGGGTGGCCATGAAAGGACGTTCGACTTGTGGTGAAGATTACACACCGATTGAAGACTGGAATAATCTTTCGAACGGATCGATCCATCGAGGCGTCCCATAGTTCAAGATGTCCACCGTATGCTTCGTCCCAATCCTTGTTGAGAAACAACAGCAGATTTATGCGACGATACAGCTTTAAGTCTTCCAGGTAATTGAAATCGGCGTGAATCGCGAGCTTGCCCTGCGGCAGAATCTGATGCAATCCGCCGCCAATGAGATGCGGATCTGGAATCAGGCATTCAATGCTAGTAAGTGTTTCCAGAAATCGAATCATTGGATGCGAGTTAAAGGCGAAGATGATATTTTGAACGAATGGGTGAACATGGTCCAATCGCTCTGCGTTTCCGATCCCTTGTTTGCGCGGTTGATGAACGATATCCCGCTTACGCCAATCTAACCATACAGAATCGTTGGGTTTTGGAAAAACCGACAGCAACCGTTCCGCCACGTCAACAGGCAGAAAGTCGTCAATTACCGTGTGTGGGTACGGAGAGTTTGTAGAATAAGCGGAACGATGTTGCTTCGCGAGTCGGAGGAGCCGCGAAGTATTAAAGGAAAAAACCTCGTCAGTAACAAGAAACTGCCTAATCCATCTCTTCAGCATGGACACTGCCTTTGTCGCTTGTATTGAGCGGGGTTTGCTCGAGAAGCAAGCCCTCCTCCTTTTCGAAAGTATCAGACGTTACACAGGCCAGTTTCGCAACTGCGCCATCTACGCTGTTTCACCTCGCGCCGGACACAGTATTTCTTCAAACGCCCGACGTAGGCTCGATGAATTAAGGGTCGTCTATATTGACGAGATTCTGAATACAGATTGTCCCGAATATGGCTCTGCTAACAGAGTTGCCGCTGCAGGGTACATCGAACAACAACACCCACATGACATTTTAGTAATCCTCGACAGCGACACTCTGTTTCTGCGCGAACCTGATGAAATCCTGCTGCGGCCAGATGTTGATGTGGCCCTACGACCAGTAGGCGTTAAGGGAATGTGCACTAGTGGTCCCACTGATCCATTCGACGCCTACTGGCGCGACCTTTGTCGATGCTGTGGTGTGGACTACAACCAAATTCCCTGGACCGAATCCTTCGCCGATCGTCGCCGGATCAAGGCCAGTTACAATGCGGGCCTCGTGATTGTGCGCGGAAAACTGGGAATCATGCAACGATGGTCGGATTTTTTCTTCACTTCAGTTCGGCAGCAATTGAGACCCTACGCGCACGATCGGCGCTTCCGTACCGGCGCCGGGTGGGTAGACTCAGCAGCCAGCAGGATGTGGGGATCGAATCAAGCAGCGTTGTCTCTCGCGATCTGGAGCACTACAAGAAACGTGCAGGAGTTGGAACCAATCTACAATTACCAGTTAAATGTGCACGAACAAATCGACAAGAGACTCAGGAAAAGAATTTTTCCAAACCTCGTGCACGTTCACTATCACTGGCTGCTTCATGACCAGACGTCGAAGAATCCATTATTCGATCGGGGCGGGCCCCTGTCTGCTGAGCAGCGCGTTTGGTTGTCTTCAGCTGTCAATGGAGATCAAGCATGAGTGCGATTAGCCCGTATTACACTCGCCAACTTACGCGAAAGGAAATAGCGAAAGGCGAACACAGGAATTTTGTGGGCGGCTTTTGGCATGAGATTGGCGCCTTGCAATTCGAGTTTTTGCTACGCCAGGGATTATTACCCGGTCACAAATTGATCGATATTGGCTGTGGCGCTCTGCGATGCGGAATCCCTATTATTCGATATCTGGAGAAAGGCAATTACTTCGGCCTGGATATCAACGAGTCTCTGCTCGAAGCAGGGAAACGCGAACTCGAGATGGCAGGACTAACGGTCAAACAGCCAAAACTTCTCCTCAATAACAAATTCGAACTGGAACGATTCGGCGTTTCGTTCGACTTCGCAATCGCTCAATCGCTTTTCACTCATTTAGACATGAATATAATCGTTCGCTGTCTGACAGAGGCCCGCTACGTCCTGCATTCCGGCAGCAAGTTTTTTGTCAGCTTCCTACTCGCACCGCACCCTGGGCATATTGCGCAAATTAGACACGAACCCGGAGGTGTAGTTTCAAACTTTGACTCCGATCCTTTTCACTACTCATTTGCCGAGTTGCAATGGATGGCTAGGACTGCTGGTTTCTCAGCCGATTTAATCGGCGACTGGAATCATCCACGGAAACTACAGATGCTTCAGTTATCCACAGATTCTATTTAAATAAAATCTGTGTAATCTGTGGATAAATAGTTTAGTATTCGCAGCTAAAAATTAGTGCGAAGGAAAATCAGAGTTGCCCATCTGCATCGCGGGCATGCATCGTTCGGGGACCTCGATGGTTGCCAGGCTTCTTCAGGCCTGCGGCTTGTTTCTTGGCCCAGAAGAAGAACTCGGGTTCGATTCAAACAATGGTGAGCCGCACCTCGAGAATGTGCGGTTCGTGGCGCTTAACGACGAGATCTTGAGTCGGCTCGGCGGTTCCTGGAACAACCCGCCGGAGTTCCCAACCGGCTGGGAGACGATGCCTGAGATTGAGGCGTTGATTGTGCAGGGGAAAAAACTAACCAAGCGGCTGGCTTATCAAACCTACTGGGGATGGAAGGATCCACGTAATTCCCTAACGTTGCGATTTTGGCGACGAATCGTTCCTGATTTACGGGTAGTCATCTGCTTGAGAAGCCCTTTGGAGGTGGCGCAGTCGTTGCGCAAGCGAGGTGACTTAATCGGCATACCGTTGTTCCTGTTATGGCTGACTTATTATGGGGAGTTGCTTTCCGCGATACCGCCTCAACAACGAGTAGTCACCCACTACGAATCGTATTTTCAAGATTGCGCCACCGAACTACAAAGACTCGCAAACCTGATTGGCATGGAAGTACCGTCAGGCGTAGTCGCGCGCGCGTCTGCTCACATATCGGACGAGTTGCGCCATCACCGCATGACAATAACCGAGTTGTCTGCGACAAACGTACCCGACGAAGTTCTCGCTTTGTATATGAAACTCTGTCAAGAAGCAGGACGGGTTTACACGTTTCAAAGGCATGAAAATCGCACTGTGTAAAACTACCATCTTTGGACCGATAAGCGGCGCCGATGAAATCATGTTGAATTATGCGGTGCATCTTCACGAGACCGGACATGATGTGTCGGTAGTGTTGTTATATCCACCGGGTAACAACGATCAATATCTCAGACGGTTGAAACGGAAGGGCGTTCCGGTCCAGACAATAGTCTTAAGGTCCTACCTGTTCGCATTGCTGCGCGTCCTGCGAAGCTTGCTGTCAAGCGCCCTGTTTTTTCTCTTCTTCGTGAAGCGTGCGCCATCGGGACTTCGCAAAATCTGGCAGATCGCGATCCGCGCCATTACGAGATTTCACTACAGTAATTGCCGTGCGCACTTTGCCGCCCAGCCGCCCGATCTCTTACACGTCTTCACACCGGATACTGGTACCGAGCTCATGATTCGTGCCGGTCATGAATTGGGGATTCCGGTTCTCTATCACGAAATGGGAACTGCGCATCACCTGCCGATGCTTGATGATTATTACCGCCGGCTCGAGAAAGTTTTGCCACTGTGTACTGAAGTGGCCGCACTCTCACCGAGGCTGGCCGCGGAATGGTCCACGCGATTTCCGTTCCTCCGTGCCGTCTCAGTTCTGCCATTGATCATCGAGAGTTCGAACGGCCACAGTCTCGACTCGTTGCGATCAAACAATGGCGCTAACGGTTCCGTAAAAACAGTTTTTGGATTTGCGGCCCGTCTCGAAGAGGGGAAAGGGCCTCTTATACTGTTGGACGCGCTCGCCAAGGTAAATCGTGAAAGGCCTTTGGCGGTAGTGAGGATAGCGGGGATGGGACCGCAATTATTGGACGTTAAAGCCCGTGTACGTGATTTAGAACTCCGCGAGGCTTGCGAATTGGTCGGGCATTATTCAGACCCGCAGCTTAGAAGTGCGTTTATGAATAGCCTCGACGTTTTTGTATTACCGTCTTTCGCAGAAGGAACTCCAAACGGTGTTATCGAGGCGATGGCTCACGGAATTCCGGTGATAGCTTCAAACGTCGGTGGCATTCCCGACATTATCGACGCTGACTCCGGCATCCTCATTCCACCCGGCGATGCAACTGCACTCGCCGACGCAATGGCCACGCTCGCAAATGATCCTAAACGTCGCAATGAGATGGGCGCGGCGGCGCGAGAACGACACAAAAAACTTTTCGCGCCGACGGTCGTAGTGCCGCTGTTGCTAAACGTCTATCACCGGCTGACGGGAAATGGCCACTCACCAAACGAGATCACCAGCGACAACAATCATTCACATCCGTGGGGCTAGAGCCGGCGGCAACTGCCGTTGAGCTGTGCGCCTTCTTCGACGACTAATGCAGGTGCAGCAACCTGGCCCTTCACATTCGCGGTGCGACCGAGCACGAGCTCCTTGCTCGCGCGAATGTCGCCCTCGACAGTTCCGTTTATCTTTGCGACCGCGACTTTGATGACAGCTTTTGTCACTTCTGCGCCGGTGCTTACGATCAGCGTTCCATCAGGTGAGGTCACGTTGCCGGAGAAATGTCCATCGATGCGAAGCATCGATTTGAAAGATACTTCGCCGGTAAAATTCACGACGTCGCCGACGAACCCAAGCCAATTGTCTTTATTCACGTTGGATCTGTGGCCATTGACGAGTTTAGGTTGGCCGCGTTCTTCTCTGCTCGGAACTGCTTGAGTAGTCACTGGCTGCTGCCTTTCGTTTATTCTTTTCTGTTGCCCGATGAAAAATTTTGGGTGGGTTGGAAGCCGCCGGGTGCCGCCGCCGCTACTGTTGAATCGAGAAAAGAAGAATTACCTAACTGATCGACACTATACCACCTGCCTCTCATTCAGGAATGTTACGATTAGATTGCCGTTCCGAGGCATCCACGTGAAGAAACGATTTCTATCGGCTGCCGACTTTCATTCATTGTACGAGTGCTTTCTCGATGCATTCTCCGACTATCAGATCAGTCTGCAAATGACTGAGGAACAGTTTGAGCAGCGCGTCCAACGCGATGGGGTTGAATTGGAACTCAGCGCCGGCGCGTTTGATGGCGAACGGATGATTGGCTTCTACATGAACGGACGCGGCCTGTGGCACGACCAGGAGACGGCTTATGATGCGGGCACTGGAGTTGTACCGGATCACAGACGACGCGGGGTGGCTGTCGAACTGTTTGATTTTATGGCGCCGCGACTGAAAGAACGCGGGATCAAACAATATCTGCTCGAGGTTTTGACTTCGAATGACCGTGCAGTGGCGTTGTATCGGAAGCTCGGGTTTGAAGAGACTCGAACATTGGCTGTAGTGCGCTCGAATGAGGCGATGAAAAGTCTTGTGGATGTTGAGGGAGTATCGATTCGTCGCATGAACGAGCCGGACTGGGACGTGTTTTGCGCGTATTGGGATGGGGAACCGTCGTGGCAGAATTCGATGGACGCAGTTGAGCGAATAAGAAATCAATGCGAGATTGTTGGAGCGTTTGTAGACGAGAAGTGCGTGGGTTATGGGATCGTCTTCAAGCCTTCGGGTATCTTGATGCAACTGGCGGTGGCGCGTGAGTTCAGGCGAAGAGGGATTGGCAGGAAGATTCTTGCATCACTTTCCGGCGACAAGATTTTGAAGACTAATAATGTAGACGAGAAGTTGAAGGGGACGTTGGAGTTTTACAAGGCATGCGGTTTTGAAATTGTGCTGAAGCAATTTGAGATGATGAGGACCTTATAGAGGATGAAATACATATTCGGAATTGCGTTGTTACTTTCAAGTGCGTTAGTTGCGTTCGCGCAGAGCGCGATCGTGGAAGTGAAGCAAAGTTCACCGGCGGCTGCGGCGCCACGTGAGTGTTTGCTCGCGTTTCGCGGGTTCTTTCAGTATTTGCAAAAAACTGAACCCGGAATTGTTCGCGACGAGCAGGCGCAGAAGCGTTGGCTCAGTCAGGAAATG
>Ga0105243_10001061_pt1 | contig 25128 bp, 19 predicted proteins | sample KBSM34metaG_FD_81525 | JGI IMG/M metagenome (GOLD analysis project Ga0105243, IMG submission 81525) | Miscanthus rhizosphere microbial communities from Kellogg Biological Station, Michigan, USA - KBS M3-4 metaG | ecosystem: Host-associated > Plants > Roots > Rhizosphere > Soil | place... | reverse complement strand
GGCGATCATCAACCAGTACGGCGGCGACATCAAAGAAACCTACGGCGTACCGGTTGAAGAAATCGTCGAAGGCATCAAGCACGGCGTGCGCAAGGTCAACATCGACACCGACCTGCGCCTGGCATCCACCGGCGCCATGCGTCGCCTGATGGCCACCAACCCGAGCGAATTCGACCCACGTAAATTCTTCGGCGAAACCGTCAAGGCCATGCGCGATGTATGTATCGCTCGTTACGAAGCATTCGGCACTGCCGGCAACGCATCGAAGATCAAGCCGATCTCGCTGGAAAGCATGTATCAGCGTTATCTGAAGGGTGAGTTGAACGCCAAGGTCAATTGAGACTGGGTGTTGAGCTGATTTAAAAGAAACCCGCCGTGAGGCGGGTTTCTTTTTGCCTGAATTTTCATGGCAAGCTCATATTTCTGTTGGGTGAAATGTCACCTGTAACGGACAAAATCTGGATTGGATTGGCCATAAGTCCGATATGGGTGATATTTTCATCGTCTGCGCAGCTTGTAGCAGTTTTAGTGTGAGGCTGGCGGTTAAAAAATCCGTTCCCTTTTGCTCAATGCGTAAGTCTTATCCAAAGAGGTCCAAGTCCAGCCACATATGGTCCCGGAAGTCTGTACGGATCGCCTGATCAATTGTATTCCAGAAAAAATGAAGGCAGATTTTTTGGCGATTAGCTGATTAATAAATCTACCTTCTCTCTAAGGGTTGTCGAGTGCAGGTACCTGATTATTGACCGCACGCGATCGCGACTACCAATCCCGATGAGTGAACGTTGATATGAACGCGATCAGGAATCAAGTTATAAGGGGTGGGGTACAACCCTCTGTTATCACCCCGGCTTACCCATGATGCCGATGCACCTGTGATTGCTTTGATATTTGCCTCCGTAGCGCCATTGGTACCAAATGGCACACCAATATACTGATTAAGTGCTGACAAGGCTGCCGGGCTAGTAGAGTCGCAGGCAGCATTGGCTTGGATAATTGTGCAAGAGAACAAGATTGATCCGGTTAGGAGTATGTTGTTCATAGTCAGGTATCGATAGGTCATGATTTTTGTCCGAGTAATGAATAGTTTTCCTTAGCAGCGTTGATGCTAGGGTGGTGGGGTTATTGCTATCGTAAATAGCAATTTATCATATGCGGTTTAATTGGTTGTTAAGGTTGCATCAAGCATCACTGCCGTTTTTGCAACCATACTCTGGCTCGTTCAGCGTTATATGTTCTAGTCTTGCTTGAGATGAAGGCTGATCGGTAGATGGGGACTACGCCAGCATAAGAGATATCACCTCCTGGATCTTGATGGAAGTTGTAGATGTTGATTGTTGATTCGCCGGATGTGGATATATAGCTAGAAATAGATCCATCTTCGAGTTGAATCGGTGTGAGAAAGATTGGTGCGTATGACTCTATATGTACGATGCTGTTAATCTCGTAGATAGAGAGGTTGTAAATTTTTTTATCGAGTGTTTCAATGTGCACCTCCTTTGTCGTGGGGTCGGCCCAGATATCGATCGCTGTAAAAGTACCTTGTGAGGTACGTATCTCAAGTATGTCACCGGGGTCAGGTGAAACAAAGATTTTTGAAGCTCTGGAAATGAATGCCATAAGGCCCTCAACTCAGCCCCACGTTCGTAATTTAAAAGACAATCACAAGGCCATGGGGCTGTATTGCCAGTTTGAAAGTTTTCTGGACTAACCCAGAACCAGAACATCCACCGGCCTTAAGAAAGATGGCGTGGTGAAATCAGCAGGTAAAAGGAAAGTACAATCTTTCACTAAAAAAGCACGGGGCCTGCCTGCGGTTGATGCTCCTTGAGCGATAAAAGCTCCAGCTTTTCTATCAAAGCTTACTAGTTTTACGTCTTCGTATATGCTCGTGCTTGTTTGGAATGTAACTGTGTCGCCCACTTCGAGGGCGAGATTGAAGCCTAGAAAGTTGGTAGTTTGCATGATGGATGGTCCAGTATTTAGTTTGTTTGATTTGTGATCGCGATAATGGGTAAGGTTGTATCTAGTTTTCTGCCCAAAACGTTAAAAGTTGATCCTGGTGCATTAACGTATGGGTTGTACATGTTGTTGTAGATTTCATAGTTGTTAATTGTGGAATAAGGTGCGTATATATAAATTCTGTTCGTCTTCGCATCAACTTTTGTAACGGCCCCAGTGGCTTCTTCGAGAACTTCTATTGTGCCTCCCTGCATGTCGACAGCTCTAAGGGTTGCCTTGCGCGCAATTTGTCCTTTTGCCCCAAAAAAAAGCAACCACCCCAGCGGAACCCACGCAACCCCCTGAGTAGGCTGTACAGGTGTCGGAGGCGGTGGTGCGGACGGGAAAATAACTGGGCCTTGATTAATGATGGTTGAATCCGGCGCATAAATAGTTGCCATTTTTATAACTCCATTTTGTTTGCTGAGACTTGATTTTTCTAGCTTTCTTGATGTTGTACTACTGTCAGAAATTACAGTTTTTTAGAATATTAATTCGATTTCTTCTCCTCGGTTATTTCGTTTTTTCATAAGTCTGCATGTAAATATTTAATCTCGCGGATTGAATTGATGGACGGCGCCGAGCTGAATAGAGAACGGTTGCGAACATTTGATATTCGATTGGTGGACGAAATTTAGATGTTGCGTCACTTTTATTTCGTAATGAAGGTGACGCCGAACTGAAGTGCTAAGTGATATACGTGCGGAGCATTTTTTGAACCGCTTTCGCAGTTTAACTCAAAAACACTATCAAGCATTTTTCTCGCGTCTAGATTGTTAATTGTATAAATGGTTTCTGTTGCTACGCCCCCAGTTATCGGGTCGATTGCCACAGGAATTGTTGCGATGGGCATTGAGCTTGGGTTTCCGGCCAAGGGTAGCCGATCTTGATAAATATTTATTATGTCACTAACTACCCAGCTTGAATGGCGTGGAATTATTATGTTTATAGGCTGATTGTTGAATATGTCGGCGAATGAGTTTTGAGTAAAAAATGGCGGTGGGCGAAAATTCGGGGCAGCTAGTCTTGGTGCTTGGCCAATCGAAATCGGGCGAAGGGTTGGGGTAGCCATTGGAGGAATTCCTCTATTGAGATTATCTAGTCTGCTCGTGCGATTAAAATCTGATTTCTATGCCTGTCGCTCATGGTTGAATCATGTAACAGTGCATTGGCTGCTTAAGGAACTCACTACAACGTTTCCGAGTGTGTTTGTTTGAATGTAATAGACATCATACTTGCCAGGAGGAGGAACAAAGTTTGGTTCCATTATCATTTTTCCGTTTTCATTCGTTATTTTATTATTCAGCAGGCCCGCATAAAGATTCTTGGTTTTTGCTACTGGGGTAGTCGAGGGCGTTGAACCTGTAAGGTCCATATATATTTCAAATGTGTCGTCCTCGCGAGTGTTGATGTGAAAGTGGATTTGGAGTTGTAAATAGTTGATAGTTGTTAGAAGCAATGGAGGCAGCCCCACGCCAATGTTGGGTGGTGGAACTGAGGCTCCCAAGATCGAAAGTTTCGATATTGTGGATGTGGCCGGAAATGTAGGTATGGGTGGAAGCGCAGTAAAAGTTGTCATTTTAATCCCTCGATAGTATTAAAAAACAGCTTATGCTTTTGAGAGGTGCAGTTGGTGATTTATGTTGAGTCTTCCATTTAATGGTTTTGTGTGTTTTATTGTTTTTCAGGGTTATGGTGAGGTGACTTGAACAAGCCTAGATTGTGTTACATATATGGTCTGCACCGGCTGGCTAGCAAGTGAGGTAATCGTTCCATAACAATCCCAGACCCCTACTCCTATTTTTTGCATTTCTGATGGTGGAAGCATTATGGCACCCGACCAGTCACTATTTAGGGTTAACTGAAATGACAGGTTGTTTGCACTTTGGCCTAGTGTCGTGTTGTCTATATAAAATTCAGCAGTGAAGCCCTTTTGAATTTGTTGTAGTGGTGGAGTGCGAACCATCAGGCCGAACAGCTTGGAATGGGTGGCGTAGGTTCTGTTGTTGATAATATAGTCCGCACACTGCGGGTTGGTTTTGTCAATGCCAATAATCGATTCTTGAAAAGGGGTGTTGGCACTAGCGGAGGTGCCATGGATTAGTTCCATTGGAGGTAGAACTTTATAGATGGGCATAGTGATAACTCTTTTTTTTGTAAATCTTGTAGTTAATTCTTGGCGGAAGGTGAGAGTGTGTCTACTGTCAAAGTTGACAGTTTTTTAGACGATGCTTGACTCAATTAATTAATTTTTATTCGGTTTTGTATGGTCGCAGGGAGTTCGGCAACCTAAAGCGGTGGGTGTCCACATCCATTTCCATGCTGAGAAAAAACGCCCGGTGCTGAGTGCCGGGCGTTTTGTATTTGAAGTATGAATCTGTTTTGAAGTCTAAACAGCGGAGGGAATGGATTTAAGTGGGCTGTGTAGCCTTCATTTCGGCTCCACGTTATCCAGCGCCTGATTCACCGCCAGTTCCCCGAGCATCACCACTTGCGCGATACCCAGCGCGGTTTTGCGGTGGGATGCCGGCAGTATCGCGGCGAAGTTGTTGAGCATTTCGCTGGCGCAGCCGAGGGTTTCGCTGGCGTTGACCAGCAGGGATTCGGTGCTGTAGGCGGGGTTGGCGAAGTACATGCGGTCGGGTTCGTTGGCCGTGGCCATGATGCGGGCGCCGGGGCAGAGGTAGTGGTCGAGGGCGCGTTCGGCGGCTTCGTTGAGTTTTTTGGGGTCGAGGGAATCGTAGGGGGAGGCCAGATCGGATTCTGGCGGATGAGGCGTTGATTTAGTCATTTGCTCGAAACCTGATTGGAGTGCCCCCGCTCTGGCTACTAATCAAAGTGGAGGCAACTGTACGCAGGTTAGTAGACCGGGGTTTCGAGCAAGCCGGCGCACCCGAGGGTGCCCTGCGCACAGTCGCCATCGAGTGCAGGAATTGAAATTCCTGACTGACAGATGCTTATGCACCAAGCTTGAAACCACAGGCTACTAAACCCGATCACTGCGAATCAGTGACCCGAATCAAGTTACCGACGGCCCTCCAGGCGCACAAGCCGGCGGATTCTGGCGTACCGGTAGGCAGCGACGCAAGACGTTGTAGGCTTCGGGAAGTTACGCCGGGCTGGTTTAAACATGACCGTTTAATGCAGGTGCTGCTACTGGCCATCGCTGGAAAGTCGAATCGACGCACCGCAGCTCCTACAGGTTATTTGTCGTGGTCAATGTCCAGTTTTGAGAACGTCACCTGCCCACCCTCGCTGGTGTACCCGGTGTTGTCCTGCACGTACACGCCCGCCTTGAAATACAGCGGCTTGTTGCGCCAGGTCGCGCTGATCTGCGAATCCCACTGATACCCCGCCGCACTGATACCCAGTGCACCACCAGGGCTCAGGTGAATCAGGTAATTGAATTCGCGATCCAGTTTGATTCCGGTCGCCAGGGTAATCACCCGGCTTTCGTCATCATCCGGATGCATCCGCACCTTGATCACCAGGTTGCCGGAGTCCAGTTTGCTCTTGTACTGATACTCAAGCTTCACCAGCGGTTTCTGACTTTCATACGCATGAATCTGCCCGATGACGATCTTGCCCGAGCTGGGCACCTTGTTGACCGAGAGGGTCGCGCGCAGCAGGTTGTCGGCGTCCGGGTAGTACCAGTTGCGCAGCGTTCCGTTGCTGTAGGTCTCGCGCAGTTCGGTGCGCGGGTAGATGGCGTTTTCGGTTTTCGAGCCGGTCACCGGGGACCAGAAGAACAGGGTGCCGGTGTCGGAATGGAAGTACTGATCCTTGAAGCCGTTCACCAGTTTGGAGGTTTCGACGGTGTAGGGCGGGCTGCCAACGGGAACGCTGAGGTTCCAGGTTGCGAGGTCGATCATGTCGGTTCTTCCACTCTATTTCTCTTGCACGCGCGTGCCAGAAGCTCTAGCCCGCGCCTCTTGGGGGCGGCCTTTATAAGCGTAGAGGGATTTTTTGTTAACGGCCGTCTGGCGGATGATTGGCGCCAACATCCTGTCGAAATGCCATGTTTCCCGGTTTTCGGGGGCTGCAGCGATGACCGTTAGTCGGCTACTCACCGGTTTGGTTAAATGATGGCCTGATGACAGCTACTGCTTTTTCGGATCCAGGACTAGAGTGAAGGCTCAGTAACTGTACGGTTTTCACGAGAACCGGCCGCGTCCCGATTGGATGTCCCGACAAGAGAAGCAGCATGGAATGCGCGCAACCCACGCCAGGTGAAGGCAGCTCAGTCCTTTTGATCGTTGATGATTACCCTGAAAATCTGATCAGCATGCGCGCGTTGCTGCAGCGCCAGGACTGGCAGGTCATGACCGCGGCTTCCGGCTTCGAAGCCCTCAGCCTGTTGCTCGAACACGACGTCGATCTGGTGCTGCTGGATGTACAGATGCCGGGCATGGACGGTTTCGAAGTCGCACGCCTGATGCGTGGCAGCCAGCGCACGCGGCTGACGCCGATCATATTCCTCACCGCCAACGAGCAGTCCCAGGACGCCGTGATCAAGGGCTATGCCAGCGGTGCGGTGGATTACCTGTTCAAACCCTTCGACCCACAGATTCTAAAGCCCAAGGTCCAGGCGTTGCTGGAGCACCAGCGCAACCGCCGGGCGCTGCAGCGCCTGAGCCAGGATCTGGAATCGGCGCGGGCCTTCAATGCGTCGGTGCTGGATAACGCCGCCGAAGGCATTCTGGTGCTGGCCGAGGATGGTTTGATCCGTTTCGCCAACCCGGCGATTTCCCGGTTGCTCAATGCGCCGGTGAAGGAGCTGGAAGGGCAGGAGTTTCTCGATTTCCTGCAGAAACCGCACATTCCGCTGTGGGCCGATTCCGAGTTCTACGCCAGTTACAAACGCGGTGAGACGCTGCGTTTACACGACGCCTTGCTGCGCACCGCGCCGGGCCAGCAAGTGCCTGTGGCCCTGTCCTGCGCGCCGCTGCCGAGCGAACAGCACGCGATGGTGGTGACGGTGCTGGACATGTCGGTGGTGCGTCATCTGCATCAACAGCTCGAATTCCAGGCCGTCACCGATCCGCTGACCGGGTTGCTCAACCGCCGGGGTTTCTACCAGACCGTGGAAAACCTGCTGCTGCGTGGCGAACGCACGGACAGCAGTTGGGTGCTGATGTACCTCGATCTCGACGGCTTCAAAAGGGTTAACGATTCCCTCGGCCATGATGCCGGGGACCGAGTGTTGCGCTGGGTCTCCGAACAATTGAAAGCCTGCCTGCGGCCGTTCGATATTCTGGCGCGGATGGGCGGCGATGAGTTCACCGCGCTGCTGGATCTGGAGTTTCCCGAGCAGGCGGCGAAGATTGCCGAGAAACTCATCGAGCGGGTGTCGATCTGTCAGCAGATTGAAGGGCTGGATATCGCTCTGGGTGCGAGCATTGGCATCGCCACGTATCCGGACTGCGGCAACAACCTCGACGGCTTGATGCGTGCTTCGGACATCGCCATGTACGAAGCCAAGCGCGCCGGGCGTCAGCAATATCGCTTCTACGATCACGAAATGAACGGCCGCGCCCGCTCGCGGCTGATGCTGGAAGAGAGTGTGCGAACCGCTATCGAGAACCGTGATTTCAATCTGGTCTATCAACCGCAGGTGGCGGTGGGTGACGGCAGAATTCGCGGTTTCGAGGCGTTGCTGCGCTGGCAGCATCCGAGTGTCGGCGATGTGCCGCCGGGGCTGTTCCTGCCGTTGCTGGAAGAGGCGACGCTGATCAGCCGGCTCGGCAGCTGGATCTATCATCGCAGTGCCGGACAACGTAAGGCCTGGGAGGCTGAATTCTCCAAGGATCTGGTCATCGGCGTCAGCCTGAGCAACACCCAGTTCGGCCTGCCGAATCTGGTGACCGAATTGCGTCAGGTGCTGGAACGCCATGGATTGCAGCCACGCCAGATGGAAGTGGAAGTGACCGAAGAGGCGCTGACGGTCAATCCTGACGAGACCCGCAAGCAGCTGAAGTTGCTGCGCAATCTCGGGGTGCGGGTGGCGCTGGACGATTTCGGCTCCGGCTCCTGTTCGGTTTCGCATTTGCGGGATCTGGAGCTGGATACGCTCAAGCTCGATCGCCACTTGATCGCCCGATTGCCCCACTCGACCCGGGACGCTTCGCTGGTACGCAACGTCATTGCGCTGAGCAAGGAGTACGGGTTGCTGGTGATTGCCGAAGGCGTTGAAACCATCGAGCAATACCAATGGCTGCAAGCTCATGGTTGCGAGTACGTGCAAGGATTCCTGGTGGCGCGGCCGTTGGTCGCCGAGGACGCCACGCGCTTTGCCGAGCCCTTCGACTGGAGCGCGCTGGCCGGTTGAATTCGCTACACTGGCGGCCTTTTCATGACCCGTGCCGCCCATGACTGCGTTGAAATACCTCCAGGCCTATCCCGCGCAATTGCAGGAACAGGTGCGCCAATTGATTGCCGAGGATCGCCTCGGTGATTACCTGAGCCAACGCTATCCGGGCCGCCACGATGTGCAGAGCGACAAAGCCTTGTACGGCTACGCGCTGGACCTGAAACAGGAATACCTGCGCAACGCCCCTGCCATCGACAAGGTCCTGTTCGACAACCGCCTCGACCTGACCCACCGCGCCCTCGGCCTGCACACCACGGTCTCGCGGGTGCAGGGCGGCAAGCTCAAGGCCAAGAAAGAGATTCGTATCGCCTCGCTGTTCAAGGAGGCCGCGCCTGAGTTTTTGAAGATGATCGTCGTGCACGAACTGGCGCACTTCAAGGAGTCGGATCACAACAAGGCGTTCTATAAATTATGTGAGCACATGCTGCCGGGCTATCACCAGATCGAGTTCGATCTGCGGGTGTACCTGACGTGGCGGGACATGCAATAAAAAATCAGAAAAACGGAGTGCATGCATGGACGTGAGCAAGACCAAGAGCAGTTTCTACCGGCGCTTGTACGTGGCGTACCTGATCGACAGCGGCCTGGCCAGCAGCGTGCCGGCGCTGACTGAGGTCACCGGCATGCCCCGGCGCACGGCGCAGGACACGATTGCGGCGCTGGCGGATCTGGATATCGTCTGCGAGTTCGAACAGGAAGAAGGCGCGCGCAATCATGCGGGGCGCTATCGGATTCGGGAGTGGGGGGCGATTGACCGGGGGTGGATCGAGCGGAATTTGCGGCAGATAAAAGCGGTTTTGGAATATCCCTGAGTTGGGTGTTTGTCTTTAGGTCGCTGCCTTCACCCCAGCCCTTTCCCGGAGGGAGAGGGAGCTGACCGAGGTGTCTTGCGTCATATATCGACCTGATCAAGTGTGGCGATTATGGATTCAACAACGCTCGTTCAGGTCGTTGTATCTCCCGAATATTCCCCAATCAGTCCCCTCTCCCTCCGGGAGAGGGTTAGGGTGAGGGGGCTTTTCAGGAACGCCGCATCCCGATGTGCGGAATGTCATCCTCCAGATACTCCTCACCCGCCACGACAAACCCATACCGACCGTAATACCCCTGCAAATGCGCCTGGGCCGACAGATAGATCGGCACTTCAGGCCAACGCTTCTCGGCCTGTTTCAGCGCCTGTTCCATCATTTGATGGCCCAACCCCTTGCCACGGCCGGCCGGCGCCGTCAGCACGCGGCCGATCACCACGTCGCCCCCCTGGGATTCCGGGTCCAGCAGGCGCAGGTACGCCACCAACTGATCACCTTCCCAACCCATCAAATGGCAGGTGTCGCCGTCCAGATCCTGACCGTCCGGATCCAGATACGCGCAGCGCTGTTCGACCACGAACACCTCCGAGCGCAATTTCAAAATGGCGTACAGCTGCTCCAGTCCCAGATCGCTGTGATGTTTGCAGACCCACTCGATTGTCATCTTCCGATTCCTTGAACTACGTCGCCCGATACTAAGCGCAGCGTCGAAATATGTCTGTATGGCTGAGAAATCTGTGACAAAGGCCAAAATGCCATCATTCCCTTCTGGCGGCATCGACATCTTTGTGTAATCTGCTGGGAAGCGCTGTGCAATGGCTTCAATGAGCTAATGTTAGGGCCTGGGATTCGCCGGTAAGGGGCCTTGGGGTTTTGACTGAAAACACGCCGGGCAGCCCGCCCGCTAAGGATTTTCAAGCATGCCGCGATTGCATCGAGCGTTCGCTTTGATCGGATTGCTGTTGCTGGCTCAAAGTGCTGCAGCGGAGAAACTGCGTCTGGTCTTCGACGTCTGGCCGCCCTTTACCGATGACACGCTGGTCAACGGTGGGCTGGCCACAGACATCGTCAGCACGGCCCTGGCCCGGGCCGGCTATGCCAGCGATTACGAACAGGTGCCGTGGGCGCGGGCGCTGCTCGGGGTTGGCGAGGGGCGTTACGACGTGCTGGTCAACGCCTGGTACAACGACGAGCGCAGGAAGCTGGGGCAGTTTTCTGACGAGTACCTGCTCAACCGCGTGCGTTTTCTCAAACGCAAAGACACGCCCATCGAATACAACAACCTGCAGGAACTGCACACCTATCCGATTGCGGTGGTGCGCGGTTATGCCTATTCGGCGTCGTTCGATGCCGACACCGCGTTGCAGAAAGTCCCTGTGCATAACTTCGCCATGGCCGTGCGCATGCTGGCGGCGGATCGGGTCAAGCTGACCCTGGAAGATGAATACGTCGCCCGTTATTACCTGGCCCGAGAATCACCGAAAGTGCGCAACGCGGTGGAGTTTCTGCCCAAGCCGCTGAGCGAAAACAGCCTTCACATTCTGGTCAGCCTGAAGAACCCGGAGCACGAACAGATCGTGGCCGGGTTCGACAAGGCGATTGCATCGATGAAGGCAGATGGCAGCTATGACAAGCTGCTCAGGCAGCACGGGATGTAGCCTGAAAGATTTTTAGTGCACGAACTGGCCTCTTCGCGGGCTTGCTCCGGGCGTCGTTCCGACGAAGAGGCCTGTCCGGCCACCTCAATCCTCGGCGGTGTCCTTGATCAGGTGCGCCGCCAGCGTGCGCAGCGGGCCGAGCTGACGGCAGATCAGCGCCAGCTGTGTCTGCACCAGTCGCTGGCCTTCATCGATTTCGTCCGGCATCTGCTCAAGCTCGTTGGCCAGCGCTTCTTCCTCGTCGCTCTGGATCGCAATCGGCTGTTTGCTCGCCAGACCCTGGGCGATCTCGTCAATGCTGCTGGCCAGTTTCACCCCGGCCCCATCGATCAGGTGCTCACGCACGTCGGCCGGCAACTGGGTTTCCCGGTGCGCGCCAAGGCCCGACAGATAACTGAGCAGCGTGTGCGACAGCACCAGGAAGCGGAAGCCGACGTCGGCTTCCTTTCGGAAATGCCCCGGCTCCATCAGCATGTTCGCCAGCGTGGTCGACAGCGCCGCGTCGGCGTTGTGCGCGTTGCGTCGGGCGAGGCGATAGGCGAGGTCGTCGCTCTTGCCGGCAGCGTATTGCTGCATGATCTGGCGCAGGTAGATGCTGTTGCAGGTCAGGGTGTTGGCCAGCACTTTGTTCAGGCGCCGACCCTGCCAGTCCGGCAGGAACAGGATCACCGTCAGGCCTGCGATCAGGCTGCCGAGCAGGGTATCGAACAGGCGCGGCACGAACAGCCCGTAGCCGTCGCCGACCTGGTTGAAGCAGAACAGCACCATGATTGTGATCGCGGCGGTCGCTACGGTGTAGCGGGTGGTGCGGTTGGTAAAGAACACCACGCCGGCGGCGATGGCGAAGCACGACTGCACCAGCGGGCTCGGGAACAGATCGAACAACGCCCAGGCGATGGTCAGGCCGATGGCGGTGCCGAGAATCCGCTGGCCGAGTTTGCGTCGGGTGGCGCCGTAGTTCGGCTGGCAGACGAACAGCGTGGTGAGGATGATCCAGTAACCCTGCGACGGGTGAATCAGATGCACCATGCCGTAACCGATGCTCAGCGCCAGCGGCAGGCGCAGGGCATGGCGAAACAGCAATGACGTTGGCGTCAGCTGGGTGCGCAGACGAGTCAGGACATCCTTGAAGTTGCGTGGCGAGCGGTCGAGCAGGCTGCTGTCGGTGGCATCGGCCAATGCGTCGGGGTTGCTGGCATCGCTGAGCAAACGGTCGAGGGTGCCGAGGTTGGCCGCCAGCGCCCGCAGCGAACGCAGCAGCCCGCGCCAGGCCGGGTTGCTCTGGATGCGCAGGTGTTCGAGGGAGGCGTGCAGGTCGCTCAGGGCCTCGGCGAAACTCGCGTCGTAGATGAACGGCTGGCGCATCTGGATCGATTCGGCCAGCGCCCGGCAGGCCTTGCCTTGCTGGCGCAGCAGGCGTTGGCAGCGGAACAGCACGTCGCTGTGGAAAAAAGCATCGGCCAGCGCGTTGTAAAGGTAGTGCGAAGAACTGGCGCGTTCGTGGATGTCTTGCGCCAGGAAGTACAGCTTCAGGTAGCGGCTGACTTTCGAGCCGGGGCGCCCGTTGCCGACCCGATGGAGAATGATTTCCTTGGCGCTGTTCAGTGCCGCCACGACGCGGCCGTTTTGTTGGGCCAGTTCCAGTCGACGCGCTTCGACGTCCAGCTGACGGATCGGCTCGAACAGCGAGGCTTTGAGCTTCAGGTAATAACCCAGCTCACGGAACAGCCGCGCCAGGCTCTGCTGCACCGGTTGATTGGAAAACATCGCCTGCCACAACACTGACAGCAAGCCGTACCACGCGGCGCCGGCCACCAGCAGCATCGGTTCGTGCCAGAAATCCGTGACCGCGCCACCGCGCTGGTCCACGCCGATCATGGTGTAGACGGAGAGAATCAGGGTCGCCGAAGCAATCGCGCCATAACGCTCGCCAAGCGCGCCGAGCATGGTCAGCCCGAAACTGGCCAGTGCCAGGGCGATGACGAAAACGATGGGGTAGGGGAACAGCAATTCCACCGACAGCGCTGCAACGCTGAAACACACCAGCGTCACCGCCAGCGCGTTGAGGCGGCCCTGCCAACTGTCGTCGGTCTCGGCCAGGGCGCTGGCGATGATCCCGAGGAACAGCGGGATCAGCAGCCCCATTTCATCCTGATACCAACACAGCGCCATGCTGCCGGTCAGGGCGATGAACACCCGCACGCTGTAGCTGAATTTATCCAGCGCCCACAGGCGCCGCAAAGACTGACGAAACGAGGTCGAGGACATGAAGTGCGAAGGCCTTCCGAGGCGATGCCGCTAAATTGAGCCAGTAATGACGCCGACGCAATGGCGCCGATCACATCTGGCAGCAAAAAGTGTTCCCTACAGCTTCACCGATAACAAATGTGGGAGAGAGCCTGCTCCCACAGTTTGATATTCGTCAGACGTATTGCGCGGCTGCGTAACCCGAGGCCCAGGCCCACTGGAAGTTGAAACCGCCCAGATGCCCGGTGACGTCGAGCACTTCGCCGACGAAGTAGAGGCCCGGGCTTTTCAGCGACTCCATGGTCTTGGACGACACTTCGCGGGTGTCGACGCCACCAAGGGTGACTTCGGCGGTGCGGTAGCCTTCGGTGCCGGCCGGCACGACTTTCCAGCTGCCGAGCTTCTCGGCGATGTCTGCCAGTTCGGCGTGGGTGTACTGCTTCATCGGTTTGGAGACGAACCAGTTGTCCGCCAGCAGGTTGGCCATCTTCTTGGTGAAGATTTCGCCGAGCAGGGTTTTCAGTTCGCTGTTCGGACGCTCGGCAGTTTGCTGTTGCAGCCAGCTCGCGGCGTCGTGATCGGGCAGCAGGTTGATTTCGACCGTGTCGCCCGGCTCCCAGAACGAGGAAATCTGCAGAATTGCCGGGCCGCTGAGGCCGCGGTGAGTGAACAGGATGTTCTCGCGAAAGCTCTGGTCGTTGCAGCTCACCAGACAGTCCACCGATGTACCCGACAGTTCGGTGCATAAATCCTTGAGCTGATCGGTGATGGTGAACGGCACCAGGCCGGCGCGGGTCGGCAGCAGGTCGTGGCCGAATTGCTTGGCGACCTGGTAACCGAAACCGGTCGCGCCCAGCGTCGGGATCGACAGACCGCCGGTGGCGATCACCAGCGACTGGCACTGGATCTGGTCGAGGGTGGTGTCGAGCAGGTAACCGCCCTCGACCTTTTCGATGGTCTGGATCGAAGTGTCCAGGTGCAGGTTGACGCCGACCTGATCGCACTCGTCCAGCAGCATGCCGAGGATGTCGCTGGATTTGTTATCGCAGAACAACTGGCCGAGTTTTTTCTCGTGATACGGCACGCCGTGTTTGGCGACCATGCCGATGAAATCCCACTGGGTGTAGCGGGCCAGTGCGGATTTGCAGAAGTGCGGATTCTGCGAGAGGAAATTGCTCGGCTCGGTGTACAGGTTGGTGAAGTTGCAGCGCCCTCCGCCGGACATCAGGATTTTCTTGCCGGCCTTGTTCGCGTGGTCGAGCAGCATCACCTGACGCCCGCGCCCGGCGGCGGTCAGTGCACACATCAACCCTGCGGCGCCAGCGCCAATGATCACGACTTCGGTAGAGCGCAAAACGGTGTCCTCACACAAAATTCAAATTCACCGGAAACCAATGTGGGAGCGAGCCTGCTCGCGATAGCGGTGTGTCAGTCACAAAGATATCAACTGACAGATTGCAATCGCGAGCAGGCTCGCTCCCACAGGGGCGTGCGTTGTTCTTACAAGACCCGAACGCGCAGCGAACGACCCTTGATCTTGCCGTTGTTCAAACGCTGCAGCGCCTGCATGACCACGGTGCGTTCAACGGCCACATAGGACTGGAAGTCGAAGATCGCGATCTTGCCGACCTGGGCGCCCGGAATGCCGGCTTCGCCTGTCAGTGCGCCGAGAATGTCGCCCGGACGCACCTTGTCCTTGCGCCCGCCAGCGATGCACAGCGTGCTCATCGGCGGTTGCAGCGGGGCACCGCCCTGGGACTTGAGGTTGTCCACCTGATCCCAGTTCAGCGGGGTTTTCTGCAATTGTTCGATGGCCTGGGCGCGGTGCGTTTCGGACGGCGCCACCAGGCTGACCGCGATGCCTTTCTCGCCGGCACGACCGGTACGGCCGACGCGGTGAATGTGGATTTCCGAGTCGCGGGCCAGTTCGACGTTGATCACCATGTCCAGCGAGTCGATGTCCAGGCCGCGTGCGGCAACGTCAGTGGCAACCAGTACCGAAGTGCTGCGGTTGGCAAACATCGCCAGTACCTGGTCGCGGTCACGCTGTTCCAGATCGCCGTGCAGGCCGACGGCGGAAATGCCCTTGGAGGTCAGGTGATCGACGGTTTCCTGCACTTGCTGCTTGGTGAAGCAGAAGGCCACGGTGGAGGCCGGGCGGAAGTGGTGCAGGACCTTGGTCACCGCGCTCATGCGCTCTTCCGGGGAAATTTCGTAGAAGCGCTGTTCGATCTGGGTGTCGTCGTGGAACGCTTCGGCTTTCACCGTTTGCGGATCGCGCATGAACTTCGACGCCAGTTGCTTGATGCCCACCGGGTAGGTCGCCGAGAACAGCAGGGTCTGACGACGGGTCGGGGTCTGCTCGACGATGTCTTCGATGGCGTCGTAGAAACCCATGTCGAGCATGCGGTCGGCTTCGTCGAGGATCAGCGTGTTCAGGCCGTCGAGGACCAGCGAACCCTTGCGCAGGTGCTGCTGGATACGCCCCGGGGCGCCGACGATGATGTGTGCGCCGTGCTCCAGCGAGGCGATCTGCGGGCCGAACGACACGCCACCGCACAGGGTCAGGACCTTGATGTTGTCTTCGGCGCGGGCCAGGCGACGGATTTCCTTGGCGACCTGGTCGGCCAGCTCGCGGGTCGGGCAGATGACAAGCGCCTGGCAACCGAAGTAGCGCGGATTGATCGGGTTCAGCAGGCCGATGCCGAACGCGGCAGTCTTGCCGCTGCCGGTCTTGGCCTGGGCGATCAGGTCCATCCCCTTGAGGATCACCGGCAAGCTCTGCGCCTGGATCGGCGTCATCTGGGCATAACCGAGGGAGTCGAGGTTAGCCAGCATGGCGGCGGACAGCGGCAAAGTATTAAAAGCGGTGGCGATGGTGGTCACGGGACTGGCCTGCAAAACAAAATGTCGCGCAGTGTAGCAGCCCCGTGCCACTTTCCTCGAAAGTTCTGGACGAACAGCGATTAATGTTCGATGTGTTCGTCCGGATGTTCATCGCGACGTTTGACGCGCCGGCCGTCCTCTTTCGAGAGTTGCGAGAAGATCGTCGCGGCCAGCATGGCCATGACACCCACCGTCACGAATGTCAGCTGGAATGCGCCCAGCACGGTTTCAACGCCATCATTACCGATTTCCGCCGTGAAGCCGCCGAGCAAGGCACCGGCGCAGGCCACCCCGAGACTCAGCGACAGCTGTGCGACCACCGACAGCAGACTGTTGCCGCTGCTGGCGCTGGCATCGTCGAGATCGATCAGGGTCACGGTGTTCATCGCGGTGAATTGCAGCGAGTTGATCGCGCCGAGAATCGCCAGCAGGCACAACAACAGCCAGTACGGTGTCTGCTCGCTGACCAGGCCCATGCTCGCCAGCATGATCCCCAACGCCAGCGTGTTGCCGGTGAGTACGATGCGATAACCGAGGCGTTCGATCAGCGGTCGCGCCATCCACTTGGCAAACATCGCGGCCGCCGCCAGCGGCAGCATGCTCATCCCGGCCTGCGACGGTGAATAGCCCAGCGCCACCTGCAGAAGCAACGGCACCAGAAACGGCAACACGCCGCTGCCCAGGCGGGCGAACAGGTTGCCGATGATTCCGACCGCAAACGTCCGTGTCTTGAACAGCGAAGGTGCGAACAGCGGATTCTCGATACGTCCGGCACGCAACCAGTACGCCGCCAGACACGCCATGCCACCGAACAGCAGCAACATCACGCGCAAGTGCGGCAGGTGCAATTCGCCAAGCCCTTCCATGGCGATGGTGATCAGAATCATCGCCGCGCTGAACAGCAGGAAACCGAGGCTATCGAAGCGTGTGCGCTCGCTTCCGCGCAGGTCGGGAATGAACTTCCACACCGCATAGCAGCCGATGACGCCGACCGGCAGGTTGATCAGAAAAATCCAGTGCCATGTCAGGTACTGCACCATCCAGCCGCCCATGGTCGGGCCGATCAGCGGGCCGAGCAGGCCGGGAATGGTGATGAAGCCCATGATTCGTACGAGTTCGGAACGCGGGTAGGCGCGCAGCACCACCAGGCGTCCGACCGGCAGCATCAGCGCACCACCGAGGCCCTGGATGACCCGTGCGCCGACCAGCATGGTCAGGCTGCTCGACAGGGCGCAGAGCAGCGAGCCGATGCTGAACAGCAGGATCGCGCCGAAGAAGATCTTCTTGGTGCCGAAGCGGTCGGCGATCCAGCCCGAGGCCGGAATCAACAAAGCCACGGTGAGCATGTAGGCGATGACCACACCCTGCATTCGCAGTGGGTCTTCGGCCAGATCCCGAGCCATGGCTGGCAGGGCGGTGTTGAGGATGGTCCCGTCGAGGGACTGCATGAAGAAAGCGATGGCGACGACCCATGGCAACCAGCGGGCGGTGATGGCGTCGAGAGGCGGGCGGTTGGGCATGGAACCTCTTGTGGTGTGGGGCAGTGAGTGATCGTTCCCGCGCGAGGCGCGGGAACGATTTGTATCAGAGGGTCAGGGTCAAACGGCTCACCAGCGCCCCCGGCAACAGCGCCGAGGAGGTATTGCGCTGGCTGTAGGTGCTCGCCGACAGCAACAACTCACGCTCGGCGGTCAACGCTTCCAGCTGCGAACCCAGCAGACTGTAGGCGCTGTCGTCGAAACGCATGGTGCTGACCGGCGCCTGAATCTCGCCATTCTCGACCCAGAACGTGGCAAACCGGGTCATGCCGGTCAGTCGCGCCGCCGGTTGATCGGAGAAGTTCAGGTACCACAGGTTGCTGATGTACAAGCCGGTGCCCAATTGTTTGAGGATTTCGGCCTGCGGCAGATCACCGGCGCCCATGTTCAGTGCGCTCGGCGATTCGCCGCCACCGGCACCGTTGGCCGCCAAACCGTATTCGGCAGCACTGCGCGAACCCACCAGTTGCTCGCCGGCCTTGCCTTCGATGATCAACCGCAGGTCACTGCGCGGGTAACCTTCACCGGAGAACGCCGGGCTCAGCGAGCCGCTGATTTTTTCGTCGAGGGACACCAGCGGACTGAACGCTTGATCGCCGGCATACAGTTTCTGCAACGGGCTGCTCTTGCTGGCAATCGACTGGGCGGAGAATCCGCCCCAGCACAACATGCCCATGATTTCTTCCAGCGCTGCCGGCGCCAGATAGGCTCGGTATTGGCCCGGCGGCAAGGTGCGCAACGGTCGACCGAGTAATTCGAGCTGCTCGCGGGCCTGCTGGAAACGTCTGGCGAAACCTTCGCTGCTCCACTCGTGCCCGGCGTAGCTGGCTTTTACCGCTTCGCCGTTCTCGTGGAACAGGCTGAAGTCGAAATTGAAACTGTTGGCCTGATGCCAGCCGAACGCCCCTGAAGAACTGGCGAAGCCACGACTGATCGGGCCTGCGGCATAGAAACCGACCAGATCCAGACCTTCGGCAGCCTGAGCGATTTCAGCGACAACCTGCTCGGTGTCCGGCAGCGGATGTTCCTGCACGTTCTGGCTCTGCCAGCCGTTGTGGTTGAGCAGCAGATACGGATCCTGCGGCAGCAGCGGCAGGGTTTCGCGCAGTTGTTGCAGGCCTTCGGCGAGACGTTGCAGGTCGGTCGATTGCTCGCCGGACAGGGTGATGTGCAAGTCGGCATGTCGCCCGTCGTCAATCAGTTTCAGACCGATACCGGCTTGTTGCACTTGCCCGGCCTGACGCACCTTGGCGTGGTAGAAGCGTACGAAGGCCGATGATTCGGCGTCGTAACTCAGGGTGAACTGTTCCGGCTCGCGCACGGCATCGCACAGCCAGTTGACCAGAACCTTGAAGGTCTCGACCTGGCTCTTGGAAATACTCATCAGGCGTCTCCCCCAAACACATCAACATTGCTGAACACGCAGGCCGGTGAAGCGTGGCCGACGCGGATCACCTGGTTCGGTTCGCCCTTGCCGCAGTTCGGCGTGCCCAGCACCCTGGTGGTACCGGCGTTGCCGACCGCGCGCAGGCTCTTCCAGAAGTGCGCGGAAATGCCCCGGTAGTTGGGGTTTTTGACCACGCCCTTGAGTTCGCCGTTTTCAATCAGTTGGCCCCACTCGCAGCCGAACTGGAATTTATTCCGCGCGTCGTCGATCGACCACGAACGGTTGGTGCTCATCAGGATGCCGTTTTCGATGCCGCCGATCAGTTGCTCCAGCGACTGGTCTCCCGGCTCGATGTTGAGGTTGGCCATGCGGTCGATCGGTGGGCGGTTCCAGCCGCAGGCGCGGCTGTTCGCAACGCCGTCCAGGCCCGCGCGGAACTGCGACAGCGCACCGCCCAATGGACGGACCAGCAGACCTTCGCGAATCAGGAATTGCTTGCTCGCCGCTGTGCCGTCGTCATCGTGGCCGTAACTCGCCAGTTCTTCGGGAATGTCCGGATCGAAGGTCACGTTGAGCAGTTTCGAGCCGTATTGCAGGCTTCCGAAATCCGAGGCTTTGACGAAACTGGTGCCGGCGTAATTGCGCTCGTCACCGAGGATCCGGTCGAGCTCCAGCGGGTGGCCGATGGATTCGTGGATCTGCAGCATCATCTGGTCGGGCATCAGCAGCAGATCGCGCGGACCTTGCGGCGTATTGGGCGCGAGCAGCAATTGCAGTGCCTGACCGGCGATTTGCGGGCCGGCGCCGATCAGGCCGCAGCGGCTGATCACGTCGGCGCCGCCTTGCTGGCCGAAGTTCTCGCGGCCGAGGCTGCGGGTCTGGCTGTCGCTGCCGTCGTAGGCGGTGACGTCCAGGCTCGGGTAGACGAAGCGCTGGGCCTGGCGCAATTGGGCCCCGGCGCTGCTCAGGTAGATCTGTTCGACGTGGGTAATGCCGATGCTCACTTCCTAATTCACCAGGCGCTCATCCCTTGGCACCGAGGCGGATTCCGCGCCGAGCAGCTCGAAGCATTCGCTCAGGGACGGGAAGGGTTGTTCGAGATTGGGTGAAAAGTAGTCGGCGCGGTCGCTGGAGACCGGCTGCCGGCTCAGGTCGAGCAGGGCGTGGGGCTTGATCCGTCGGGCCTGCTGTTCGGCGCGCTCGAGGGCGGCTTGCAGGCCTTGTTGCGACAGGTCATTGGTCGCGGCGTAGGCTTCGACGCCATTGACGCGGACGGTGAGCATCGCGCCTTCGTCGCGGCTCAGGCTCGGCGGTTCGGCGACATTCTTGCGCACCGACAGGTACTGGCCGGACTCGCGTACATACCGCAAGGAAAAAAACTCGGCGCCCGTGCGCAAGGCAGCGAAGCGCTGCTTGAGCTGGGGGTGGAAATCGAACATCAGGGAACCTCCTTGTTATGGGAGTAGCGGCGAAGCGGATTCGGCGGGGAGGGGTGAAACGATTGCGCGAGGACTAGAGTAGGCCTGCGTGGGGGTAGGATCAAGTGAAGAGGGGGTGTAGGAGGATTTACTGCTTTGAGTCGGCTGATCGTTCCCACATTGCATGGGAACGATCACCGCCCGGTATTACGACTTACTGAGCAACAGCACTCACATCACGCAGCGCCTTGCCTTTCACCGGCGCATCGCCAGCGACATAGTACGGCGCGTTGCTGCGCGGCAGTGGCTGGCGGCCACGGATCTTGTCGGCGATTTTCTCGGCCATCATGATCGTCGGGGCGTTGAGGTTGCCGGTGGTGATGATCGGCATGATCGAGGCATCGACCACGCGCAGAGCCTGCATGCCATGCACGCGGCCCTGACCGTCCACGACCGCCATCTCGTCGGTGCCCATCTTGCACGAGCAGGACGGGTGGAACGCGGTTTCGGCGTGCTCGCGGATGAACTTGTCCAGCTGCTGATCGGTTTGCACTTCGATGCCCGGGCTGATTTCACGGCCACGGAAGGCGTCCAGTGCAGGCTGTTGCATGATTTCACGGGTCAGGCGGATGCCGTCGCGGAACTCCTGCCAGTCCTGCTCGGTGGCCATGTAGTTGAACAGAATGCTCGGGTGTTGGCGCGGATCCTTGGATTTGACCTGGATGCGACCGCGGCTCGGCGAGCGCATGGAACCCATGTGCGCCTGGAAGCCGTGCTCTTTCACACCGTTGCTGCCGTTGTAGTTAATCGCCACGGGCAGGAAGTGATACTGGATGTTCGGCCACTCGAATTCCGGACGGGTACGGATGAAACCGCCGGCTTCGAACTGGTTGCTGGCGCCGATACCGGTGCCGTTGAACAGCCACTCGGCACCGATGGCCGGCTGGTTGTACCAGAGCAGCGACGGGTAGAGCGAGACCGGTTGGGTGCAGGCATATTGCAGGTACAGCTCAAGGTGATCCTGCAGGTTTTCGCCAACGCCCGGCAGATCGTGAACGACCGGGATGTCGAGGCTTTCCAGCAGTTTCGCCGGGCCGACGCCGGAGCGTTGCAGCAGTTGCGGCGAAGCGATCGCGCCGGAGCAGACGATGACCTCTTTGCGGGCGCGGGCTTCAACGCGCTCTTCGGCAGCGCCGACCAGATAACGTACGCCAATGGCACGTTTGCCTTCGAACAGAACCTTGTCGGTCAGGGCGTGAGTGACGATGGTCAGGGTCGAACGCTTCTTGGCCACGTCCAGGTAACCACGGGCGGTGGAAGCACGACGACCTTTCGGCGTCACGGTGCGGTCCATCGGGCCGAAGCCTTCCTGCTGGTAGCCGTTCAAGTCTTCGGTGCGCGGGTAACCGGCCTGTACACCGGCTTCAACCATGGCGTGGAACAGCGGGTTGTTGCCTGCCTTCGGCGTGGTCACGCTGACCGGGCCGTCGCCACCGTGGTAGTCGTTCGGGCCGATGTCGCGCGTTTCCGCTTTACGGAAATACGGCAGGCAGTCGAGGTAAGTCCAGTCTTCCAGGCCTGGCAGTTTTGCCCAGCCGTCGTAGTCCATCGCGTTGCCGCGGATGTAGCACATGCCGTTGATCAGCGAGGAACCGCCGAGGCCCTTGCCGCGACCGCACTCCATGCGACGGCCGTCCATGTGTGGCTCCGGATCGGTTTCGTACGCCCAGTTGTAGCGACGACCTTGCAGCGGGAAGGCCAGTGCGGCCGGCATCTGCGTGCGGAAGTCAAAACGGTAGTCCGGGCCGCCCGCTTCGAGTAGCAGGACGGTGACGCCTTCGTCTTCAGGCAGACGGGTCGCCAGGGTGTTACCGGCAGAACCGGCACCCACAATGATGTAATCGAATTCCTGGGACATTGAATGCACCCTCTTTGAAGTTGGTCAGGTCAGACAGCCAGCGCTTCCCTTGTGGGAAGGGGCTTGCCCGCGAAGGTGGCTTCGCGGGCAGCACACAATGGCGGGTCTTAGAACACCGAGACGTAATCGCCCAGCTCGACCTGTACCGATTTGATGCGAGTGAAGTTGTTCAGCGAGCTGATGCCGTTCTCACGACCGACACCCGACTGCTTGTAACCGCCAACCGGCATTTTTGCGTCGGACTCGCCCCAGGCGTTGATCCAGCAGATACCGGCTTCCAGTTGGTGAATCACGCGGTGAGCGCGGTTCAGGTCGCGGGTGACGATACCGGCGGCCAGGCCGAAGTCGGTGTCGTTGGCGCGACGGATCACTTCTTCTTCGGTTTCGTAGGTCAGGATCGCCATCACCGGGCCGAAGATTTCTTCACGGACGATGGTCATGTCGTCGGTGCAGTCGGTGAACACGGTTGGTGCCACGAACGCGCCTTTGGCGAATTCGCCGTCGGTCATGCGCTCGCCGCCGCACAGAACGCGGGCACCTTCTTCTTTACCCTTGGCGATGTAGCCCAGCACGTTTTCCATGTGCGCGAAGCTGACCAGCGGGCCGAAGTTGGTGTTTTCGTCTTCCGGGTTGCCAACGCGGATGCGGGCAACGCGCTCGACGATCTTGGCTTCGAAAGCGGCTTTCAGGTGGCTTGGCACGAACACGCGAGTGCCGTTGGTGCAGACCTGACCGGAGCTGTAGAAGTTGGCCATCATGGCGGTGTCGGCGGCGCGATCCAGGTCGGCGTCGTCGCAGATGATCAGCGGGGACTTGCCGCCCAGTTCCATGGTCACGTCTTTGAGCGACGAAGCCGAAGCGCTGGCCATGACCTTCTTGCCGGTGTCGGTGCCGCCGGTGAAGGAGATTTTCTCGATGCGCGGGTGCTCGGTCAGCCAGGTGCCGACTTCACGGCCGCTGCCGGTCAGGACGTTGAACACGCCGTTTGGAACGCCGGCTTCGGTGTAGATCTCGGCCAGTTTCAGGGTGGTCAGCGAGGTGACTTCGCTTGGCTTGAAGATCATCGCGTTACCGGCCGCCAGGGCTGGAGCGGATTTCCACAGGGCGATCTGGATCGGGTAGTTCCATGCACCGATACCGGCGACAACGCCCAGCGGCTCGCGACGGGTGTAGACGAAGGAAGTGTCACGCAGCGGGATCTGCTCGCCTTCGATGGCGGGTACCAGGCCTGCGTAGTATTCCAGCACGTCGGCGCCGGTGACGATGTCGACGTATTTGGTTTCGGAGAAGGCTTTACCGGTGTCCAGGGTTTCCAGTGCAGCCAGTTCATCGTTGCGCTCGCGCAGGATGTCGACGGCGCGACGCAGGATGCGCGAACGCTCCATGGCGGTCATCGCGGCCCAGATTTTCTGGCCCTTTTCGGCGCTGACCACAGCACGCTCGACGTCTTCCTTGGTCGCACGTTGCACTTGTGCGAGGACTTCACCGTTAGCCGGGTTGATGGCTTCGAAGGTGGCATCGCTGCCGGCGTCGGAGTACGCGCCATCGATGTAGAGTTTTTGCAGTTCGAAACGGGCCATAGTGTCCTCGCAAGTGCATAAGTGGTTAGCGTTGACCACCGCGATCAGGCTGCGGTGGCGTTCAGGGGCCGAGCGTTTTCTCTGTGCTCTAGCTCACCTGCTTGGCCAATTGGAAATCCATGTATTCGTAAGCGATCTGTTGCGCCTGCGCGGTGTCGAAAGCGTCTCCCGACAGCGCGCCGCGCAACCACAAGCCGTCGATCAGAGCTGCCAGTCCACGGGCGGCGGTGCGCGCATCTTCGAGCGGCAACACACGGCGGAACTCGCAGCACAGGTTGGAATACAGACGGTGATCGTTGATCCGCTGCAACCTGTGCAAAGACGGCTGGTGCATGCTGGTGGCCCAGAAGGCCAGCCAGGTTTTCATTGCCGGGCCATTGACCTGGCTGGCGTCGAAGTTGCCTTCGATGATCACCTGCAGATGCGCCCGGGGGCTGCTGTCTGCCAGCGCCTGACGGCGCGCGGTGACGTTCTCGCTGAGGACGCTCATCAGATACCGCATCGTGGCGGCAATCAGGCCGTTCTTGTCCTGAAAATAGTGACTGATGATGCCATTCGAGACACCGGCCAGACGGGCGATCAGCGCAATGCTGGCGTCCCCCATTCCGACCTGATCGACAGCCTGCAAAGTGGCTTCGATCAGTTGTTGGCGGCGGATGGGTTGCATACCGACCTTGGGCATCTTGCACATCTCCTTAGGCCTTCCGACGGACGACAAACGCCTATCGGATTGAGGGCCAGTCTATTTTGTTTTGATTGAACGTTCAATCAACAAAGAATAAGATCTGCGACAAATCGTCGCTGCCTACAGCTTTTTCCTACGAGTAAGTGGCGATAAACCGACATCCGAAAATGCTCGAAACCTGCGCGGGGCAAGGCGCGGTTCGACGTTCGATGGACGTGTTGAATGGGCAAGACGCTCAAGGCCAGGTTTCGGATGAACGTCCATGCCTCGGCCACGACGGCGATTCGCGGTGCCATCTCTGCAGGTTCGGGCTTTTTTCGGGGTGTCTTTATATCACCCGCCGGTCGGCTGCCAACTAACCGATTGGTCGGGTTCCGTGTTGCCTTGTGTTCTTCTCTCGCACTGCCTGGAGCATTTGTGCCATGAGTTCTGCCTCGCTTATAAAGACCCCGCCCGAGAAGGTGACGGTCAACGGTTGGGTGTTCTACACCTCTACCGCGCTGATTCTGTTGTTGACCGCCATTCTGATCATCGCCCCGCAAGAGGCCGGCAGAATGCTGGGAGTGGCTCAGGCCTGGTTGTCCCGCAGCTTCGGCTGGTACTACATGGTGGTGATCGCCGCTTACCTGGT
>Ga0105243_10001059_pt1 | contig 25148 bp, 11 predicted proteins | sample KBSM34metaG_FD_81525 | JGI IMG/M metagenome (GOLD analysis project Ga0105243, IMG submission 81525) | Miscanthus rhizosphere microbial communities from Kellogg Biological Station, Michigan, USA - KBS M3-4 metaG | ecosystem: Host-associated > Plants > Roots > Rhizosphere > Soil | place... | reverse complement strand
GCATAGACTCGGTCTCGTTCCGCCTCCTGCCACATCACCTCTATGGTCGTCTCCGTTGGTCCATAAAGGTTGTATAACCGCACCTCGCTGTGCGCCCGCAGTAAGGTTTCCGCCAACTCTCGCTTCAGCACCTCGCCGCCGCTGAACACCTCGCGCAACTGCCTACAGCGCTCCAGTCCTCCCTCGTTCACCAACATGCGCAGCAAAGTCGGCACTCCCTGCACGCGTGTCACGCCTTCGCGCTCCATCACGTCCAGCAGATACTGTGCGTCCTGATGCCCGCCCGGTTGCGCCATCACCAAACGAGCGCCCGCCAACAACGGTGCCCAAAACTCCCACACCGATGCGTCGAAGCTGAAGGGCGTCTTCTGCAACACCGCATCAGTCGCCCCCAACGGCAACTGCTCCTGCATCCAGAGCATGTGATTGCAGAGGCCGCCTTGCGAGATCATCACGCCTTTCGGTTGGCCCGTGGAGCCGGACGTGTAGAGGACGTAGGCCAGATTGTCCGGCGCTGTGTGTACACCCGGTGTCGTCGTAGGTTGTGCAGCCACCTTGGCCCACTCGGTGTCGAGAGTTAAGACATTAATAGAGGAGTCGGGGAGCAGCGCCGGCAGCATGGCCTCGACCGCCTGGTGACAGATGACGAAGCGCAAGCCCGCATCAGCGAGCATGTAACGGAGTCGTTCCTGCGGGTAAGATGGATCAAGTGGTAGATAGGCTCCGCCTGACTTGAGGATGCCCATGAGTGCGACCACCATCTCCAACGAGCGCTCCATCAACACTCCAACCAGAACCTCCGGACCGACGCCGAGACGTTGCAGATGTCGCGCCAATTGATTGGCTCGATCGTCGAGCTGCTTGTAGGTTAGATGCCGGTCTTCAAAAGTGAGCGCAGGGGCGTCCGGCGTGCGGGCTACTTGTGCTTCGAATAATTCGTGGAGGCAGCTATCCTGATCGTAAGCGCGTTTGGTTCCATTCCATGCGACGAGAATCTGATCTCGTTCAGCGGGAGTCAGCAGCGAGAGCGTGGCAAGAGGTTTGTCGGCGCCTTCCACTATTGAGGCGAGCAGCGTTTTCAAATGCTGTCCCAGGCGCTGGATGCTCGAGGAGTCAAACAGGTCTGTGTTGTATGTAAATGCGACCGCCAGCCCGCCATCGATCTCCTGCATGTTCGCGTTTAGGTCAAACTTTGAGCTCCTGCTTTCGATCTGCAATATATTCAAATCCAAACCTGGCAACTCCAGCCTGCCGATAGGCGCGTTGTGCAAGGTGAGAAGGACTTGGAATAAAGGTATATGGTTCAGATTACGGTCGGGCTGAAGTTCTTCAACCAACCTTTCGAAAGGAAGATGCTGGTGCGCATAAGCGCCAAGGGCGATCTCGCGAACCGGTCTCAATAGTTTGAGAAAATTTAAATCGCCGCTCATATCCGTGCGCAGGACGAGCGTGTTGACAAAGAATCCGATCAAATCGTTCGTCTCGCTGCGGGTCCGATTAGCGATCGGCGTTCCGACCACAATGTCCGTTTGTCCCGTGTAGCGGTGGAACAAAATGTCGAAGGCGGCGAGCAGCAGCATGAAAACCGTTGCGCCTTCCTGCCGGCCCAGACGTTTCAGTGCGGTCATCACCTGACGATCGATAGAAAAAGCGTAAGTGGCTCCGCGCCCGTTGTGCACTGGTGGGCGTGGCCGATCTGTAGGCAGTTCGAGCACCGCGATGGTGCCGGCCAACTGCTGTTTCCAGTAAGCGAGTTCACTGCTAAGGACTTCGCCATTCATCCATTCGCGTTGCCACTGGGCATAGTCTCCATACTGCACTGCCAACTCCGGCAATTCCGCCGGTTGTCCCTGCATGTAAGCTTTGTATAGTTCGCCGATTTCTCTGACCAGCACACCCAGGGACCAGTCGTCCGAGATGATGTGGTGCATGTCAAACAGCAGATGATGTTCTTGCTCAGCCAGACGCAGCAGACACACGCGCAGTAAAGGTCCGGTGCGCAGATCAAATGGGCGCTCCGCTTCCTCGAAGGCCAGCCGTGCAGCGACGTTTTCGCGTTCGCCCGCAGGAAGGTCTGAAAGTTCAACGAGCGGCAGTTTGAATTCCCAGTTTGGAGTAACAACCTGGAATGGTTGTCCATCTTCGAACACGAAAACGGTGCGTAAAGTTTCATGCCGGCGAATGATCTCACCCAGGGTTTGCTCGAGCGCGGTTACATTCAACACGCCCTGGAGACGCACGGCACCAGGCATGTTATACGCGGCCTTGTTGATTGCCATCTCGTCTATGAACCAGAGGCGTTGTTGCGCATAAGAGAGTGGTAATCTTTCTTGTGGTTCTTCTCGGGATACACGCTTGATCGGAAGTGTCGGAAGTTCATCGCCCGCCCGCATCGCGAGCTCGACCGCCTGGGCTAATCCGAAAACCGTGGGCGCCTCGAACAACTGGCGTAGCGTGACTTCGGTGTGGAACACGTCACGTATTCGCCCGAGCACCTGTGTAGCGAGAAGCGAGTGGCCGCCCAATTCGAAAAAGCTGTCGTGAACACCGACTTGTTCCAGGCCCAGCACCCTACACCAGATGTTTGCCAGCACTTCCTCTACCGCCGTCAGCGGCGCAGCGGATTTGCTTTTGTTAGCCAGCATTTGCCCCGGGCTCGGCAAAGCGCGCCGGTCCAGCTTTCCGCTGATCGTGCGCGGTAGCTTTTCCATGATTACAAAGGCTGACGGCACCATGGAATTCGGCAATCGTTCCTGCAAGTGTTCGCGCAACACGTTGAGCTTGAGTTCGCCGTTTCCGACCACGTAGGCGCAAAGGTAATTCCCACCCCCGGCGTCTTTTTGATCCACCACCGCAACATCCTTGACACCGGCAACACTGCGAAGGAGGTTATTGATTTCTTCCAACTCCACTCGCACGCCTCTGACCTTCACCTGCTGGTCCCGGCGTCCCAGCAACTCAATGTTGCCGTCTTCCAACATACGGCCCAGATCTCCGGTCTTATAGACAATGTCGGCCGGGTCGTTATTGAAAGGGTTGGTGATGAAGACCTGGGATGTTAGCTCCGACTGTTTGTAATAGCCGAGAGACCGGTATGGAGTGCGGATGTAGATCTCTCCGATGGCGCCCGGCGGACAGGCCCGGCCATCTTCGTCGACGATCAAAGCGCGGGCGCCCGGCATCGGCTTTCCCACCGGTACCGACCGGCGTTTCTCATCGCCCGGCTGCACCTCATAGATAAACTTGGCCATCGTCGTTTCGGACGTCCCGTAGAGATTGATTAACTTCACACGTTGTCCGAAGACATCCATCCAACGGCCTACATCCGCCGGCAACAACGCTTCGCCTGATAAGAGCACATGCCTCAGCGCAGGAAAGTGGTCCGGTTGCAGATCTTCGTTGAGAAGCGCGCGAAATAGGGTGGGAACGCAATGGATCAAACTAATCTGTTCTCTGTCTAACCAGGAGACCAGTTCCCTGGCATCGGAGACAATCTCGTCACGTTCAGGCACGCAGATCGTGCCACCGGCGCACAAGGGCACGAAGATGTCGCGCAAGGATCCATCAAAAGACAGCGGCAACAATTGACTGACGCGATCTCCCGTACCAATACCAAGCGTTTCGATTTGCCAGCGAATGAAATGGTCTATGCCTTTCAGTCTCCCGGCGATACTCTTCGGGCGGCCCGTTGAGCCGGAAGTGAAGTAGATGTAACAGAAGTCGTCCGGCGCCGGCACTGCGGCTGACTTTGCTGCCAGGACGTTGTCCAGCACAAGCTGGTCCAGCCGGCGGTACTGGTCCAGGTTGAGCACCTCGCCGTGCCCGAATCCGTTGAGCCGTGACAGCAAATTCGATTCGCTGATGAACAAGTCGGGAGCGACTTCTTTGATCATTGATTCCAGCCGCAACTCCGGCAGGAGCGGATCGAAGGGAACGTACACAGCGCCGGCTTTCAGCACGGCGAGAATGGAAGTGATCGCATCGAGTTTGGTGTCGAGCAGAATGGCTACGATGGTGTTCTTCTTCGCGCCGCCGGAGAGCAGCAGGTGAGACAACTTGTCAGTGCTTCGCTTTAGCTCACCATAGCTGATACGCGTGTCGCCAGATGAGATTGCTGTTTGCTCAGGCATGCTCTGAGCTATACGGTCAAAGATGTGCTGTACAGGTTCATGCTTCATATCTGTTTTGCTCCACTACGTCCCACGCGATAATCGACAGAGGATCTATGCAACCGTAGCTGCTGGGCTGCGAAACGGAAGGTGCAAACTGCTTCGCGAGTAGATGAATTTCGGAGCAGGCCGCAATGAAGGAATCGACTTGGTACCGTTGCAGCAGCGACTTCACAAACGAATACGCTTCGTGCTGTTTGCTATTGAACTTCATCTTGTAGATCAGCTCATGCATCTGTCGCTGTTCGGTCTCGGAGGGAAAGACGAAGTATTTCCGGGCGTATTGCCAACGCGGGTGCCGTTGCAGCAACTCCAGCTTGATGGTGCCGGTTGAGCTGATCACGAGGTGCTTCTTCTTGTGCGACTCGACCGCGGAAAAGATGACGTCTGGGAGTGAAATGATTCGTTCTCGCAAAGCGCCGGGTAGTTGCGGGAGCAGGTAATGGATCGTCATGCAACAGATGACGAATTGTGACGCGCCCATGCGATCAAGCCGTTCCAATGCGTCGATCAATCTGGTGAGTATCGGTTGAGTCTCGCCCCGCAGGAACGCCTCTGTTCGATCGGGGAAAACCGGATCCGAATACATCACAACGACCGGCGCCCACTGTTCGCGCTCGCACACCTCACCGCTGAACTCGTAGATAGTTTTGACAAATTCAGCGGACGCGAGCCCACCCATGCCCCCTAAGACGCCCAGGACCGGTTTCTTCATTTGCTGCTTTTGTGGTTGAATTTAGGCCGGGTCAGTACAGTGAACGGTAGCGACCTGGTCAACCATTGGAGTTAATGCTGATCATTGAACAGGTCGCTACCGCTCCCTGTACTGACCCCGTTTCAATTGAAGTTGGGAAGATTAAACGTATCGAGAAAAATGCTGAACGTAAGCACGACAATCAGAAGATCATCTTCAAACGGCAGATTCAGCTTGAAACCGCTCTGAGTGTATTCCGCTCGTAAACGATCGATCACGTCCGGATTGAAATAACCCTTCCGCTTGATACGGTCGTGCGACACCATGTCATTGATCCACTCGATGCCGTGCTGCAGCAGGTAAGGACTGCCCGGCGCGTGAAAACCGAATTTCTCTCGTTTCACGATTTCTCGTGGCAGCAGATCCTCAGCCACTCGCTTAAGAATGTATTTCTCGATGTAGTTGTTGAGCTTGAGGTCAGGTGGAATCCGGGTTGAAAACTCCACCAGATCGATATCAAGAAAAGGGTAACGACCCTCAACTGAATTTGCGAGCGTCATTCGATCGCCGTGATCCGAGATCAGGTGATCCGAGAGCCGCAACCTGAAATCCAGATACGAGCGTTGGTGAAGCGGATGCCGGCCTCGCAAACGTTCTTTATTGATTAAGTCGTGTTTGAAACAATCGAACTCCGGATACAACTCGTTCACGCGCGCGGAGTACAACGTCTGCTTCACTTCTCGCACTGCGAGATGGTCCTTTTCGTAAAAGATGCTTCTGTCACCCCATAGTTCTTCCCGTAACTCATCTTCGAGCGCCGTCTCGAGGTCATAACTTTTCGACTCGCGGTCGCGAAAACTGTCAAAGCGATAGCCGACGTAGCCGGCAAACAACTCGTCGGCGCCTTCTCCAGTCAGGATCACCTTGACCCCGGCATCCTTTGCCGCTGCTGAAAGTGCCATTGAGCACGTGTTATAGCTTTCACGCACCGGACACTCACAGTGATAAACCATGCGCGACAATCTCTCTACGATCTCAGACCATTCAAAAATGATCTCGTTGTGAATCGAGCGCGTGAACCGGGCCATTAACCGCTGATGTTTTGTTTCCGAGATGTCCACCTCTGTAAAGCCAATGGAGAACGAATGTCGTCTGGTATTTGGCGCAACTTTATTAATCAACGCCCCGATCAACGACGAATCCAATCCGCCGCTGAGATAAAAACCCACCGGCACATCGGATTGCAGTCGATACTGCACCGATCGAGTCAATAGAGCCTTCAACTCATCGATATACTCGTTTTCGGACTTGCTAATCGAACTGGCGCCGAGCGGCGGATAATCGAGGTCCCAGTATTCCCTGACCGAGATTTCCTCATTCTCAACCACGATGTAGTGCCCGCTCTTCAAACTCTGAATGCCTTTGAACATCGTTCGTGGACTCACGAGGCCCGGAAATGAAAGTGTCTGGTCCAAACCGGTTAGATCTACTTCGCGCGGCGCCTGCGGATGTTCGAGGATGGCCTTGATTTCAGAAGCGAAGATGAACAAGCCGTTAATAATCGAATAGTAAAGCGGGTTGATGCCGAAATGATCGCGTGCCAGAAAGAGCCGTCTGTGCTTGCGGTCGTAAATGACAAAGGCAAACTGGCCATTGATCTTGTCAAGGAAATCCAACCCATGCTCTTCGTACAGGTGCAGCAGGACTTCAACATCAGAGTTGGTGCGAAAGCTATGGCCCTTCTGGATCAATACTTTTTTCAACTCGAGATAGTTGAAGATCTCGCCATTGCACATCAACACCACGGACTCGTCTTCGTTGTATATCGGTTGGTTGCCACCCTCCAGGTCGATAATGCTCAAACGGCGAAAGCCGAGAGCCAGATGATCTTCGATAAAATATCCGGCGGAGTCGGGGCCACGATGGACCAGCTTGTCAGTCATGCGCACCAACAGCTCTTGATCGGGTGTGCGCTCACTGCGCATATCAATAAACCCTGCCAGACCGCACATAAGATCTCTTTCAGCCACAAAAAGGCACAAAAAGCACAGAAGCTGAACTCGGAAATGTCAAAATCGTTTTTGTGATTTTTGTGGCTAACTATTGGCTTAATGGCCAGTGCTCGTAGCGGCAGCAAGCTACCTGCATCACGTCACGCTCAAACCGCGAAAGCAGCACGCGTGTCTTTCAGAATCGACTCCACCGCCTGCTCGAATCCGCCGGCGATGTTTTGGGCCAACGCTGCTGCGCCTGGTTCATACTTCAGATGTAACTGCACCCCGTTGCTGGTTAACAGTGGTGTAATTTCCAGCCGGTAAGGCTCTCTCGGTTTACCGTTCGTCGTGATAAACCCTTGTGGAACGTAATATTTTCCGCCGAGCCACGGTTCCTCCACGAAACATTCAAGATTCAATAGAACGCTGCTTTCCATGGGTCCGTCATCCGCGGTCATCCTTTTCGAAAATCCAGCAATACGCGTTACTCGTGCTCTGGAATCAGCCTCGCGGAGAATCTCCTCAGGCACATGCCGCGTAAACGTCAAAGCCGCGACTGTATCCTTGAGTTTCTCATCTACTAACCTGTAGTCAGCGTGGCAGTCGACGTGCAGTTGATCATCACTTTGTGCAAGCAGCCCCAGCAGCGCCGCCACAACGATTGCGATTGAAGTCTGATCGTTTTTTACTTGAACATCCGCCAAACGTTCCTTCGCCACCTCCCGGTTATTCGCTGCTAATTCCGCGATCATCGCAGAGTAAGTTTTTTGCACAGGCTTGAGCGAGACCTTTTTCTTGTTTGACAGTTGCTCGTATAGTCGATAGATGTCTTCACATAGGCGCATGACACTGCGGCCATCAGCGATCGCCTTGTGAGCCAGAAGCAGAAATTCCGAAAGCTCGTTGCCACGATGAATCAGCGCCACACGCAGCGAGGCTTTCGGCTCAGGGCGCATCCCGACAGAAAGTTTTTCCAGGATGTCTTCATACGAGACTGCGGGTGCTTCATCCACTTCGTACACTCGGACGAACTGCTCGCCTTGCTCCCGGGCAAGTGGAAACGCGACGTACTGCCCGTCGTGAAGCCGCATCTGTAACATTTCATGCGACTCGATTAGTTCGCGAACTGCAGCCGTAAGAACTTTCTCGTCGAGTCGTTTATCTACAGAAACGCGATAACACAAAACATCATCTGCACTCCGCGTCGGCGTCTTAGGCCGCCGCCACTGCGGCGCAAAAACTTCGAGCGGAGTTGCCGGCAAAGATGGTCTATCCCGGCGAATGCGCGGCCCGCCATCAAGCTCGACTGCGGTCGGACACAACATTTGCCAGCGTCGCTCCGCTTCGTAGCGCTCGGTCATCGTGTAGATGTTAGGCAGCCCGAGGTCTGAGGATAACTTGGAAATGCGGCGCAGCCGATCGTATCGCTCGTCGCGTGCCGGTTGCGCGCCTTCGATATCCCACACTTTGAACTTGATCACGTCGGTAACATCTTCGGGATACAACGAGTAACACTGGTAGAGCCTCGAACCGATCTGCCCGTAAGGGTAGTAGTAGTAAGGATGGGCTTCTAACTCATAAATGAACCGGTGATGCTCGCGAATAAAGTCGCACGTCTCCTCAAACTCCGCTTCCGTCTCACCTGGGAAACCCACGATCCAGTAAGTCGTAGTCCGAATGCCTTCGTTCGCTAAAGTCTTCAAGACATCGGAGATGACTTTCGGCGTCGTCATCTTGTCCATCGAATCCAGCACGCGCGCGGCGGCGCTCTCGATCCCGAGCCGCACGCGATAGCAACCTGAGTCGGCCCAGAGCTTCACGTAGTTTCGATGAGTCACGGGTTTGTCAGCGCGCAGGTAACCGTCGTACAGGATCGAAGCGTTCATCTCCAACAACTTGTTCGCGAATGGATTGATGTACGGGTTCATCAACGAGTCGCCCATGAAAAAAGAGTTGTTGTCGTATCGCTTTGCTAGGTCAACCACTTGTTCGGCAAACACATTCATCGGCTTCTTGCGATACTCACCCCACTGGATCGTTTCCGAGCAGAAACTACACTGGAAAGGACAACTGCGGGCGCCCTCGATGGAAAGGTGGTAATAGTCTTCCGTACTCGTATCAGAGAAGTCCGGAATAGGAACGTCTTTCATCTCCAGCGTTTTACCACTGAGGTCGGCCAGCGAGATCACCCGTTTGTGCGCTAACTCACCTTCCACCAGTTTGAGCAGCAGCAGTTCTCCTTCGCCGAGAATTACGTGGTCCACAAAGTCGTACTCGCGCACGAGTGTGTCGAGATTATCGGATTCGAGCGCTAAGTCGTCGGCGAAAACTCCGCCGCCCATGACAGTCTTGATGTGCGGGTATGCTCGTTTAACGTGTTTCAGGATAAAGAGAGAGGGACCTAACGAAGTGGTGTAAGTGCTGGTGCCGACTGTCGAAAAGCCTGAAAAATCGATCTGGTCCACTAGCTCTTTCATCCGTTTGAAGAACTGATCTATCAGCGGAATGAGTGTGTTGATGATTGGCTGATTGATCGCGATGCCGTAATAAGGAGTGACGCGCTCGAGCACTCTCGCGCAATCGGCGGGGCTCGCGTCATTCGCGTAGGCCAGCATGTGCGCATTGAGAATCCACCAGAGCTTGGAATAGCCATCGTTGATAGAGACGCTCTCCAGAGTTTGTAAGGCGCTGAAATATTTATGGTGCATGCCCCAGAGATCGGGGTCCGTATTGAAATCACGACACTTCACCACGTAGCCGCGCTGCTTGAGAAATGTTTTCAGAATGCTGATGCCGAGCGGTGGGGTCCAGGGTGAAAAGTAGGGCGGCTTAACGAGCAGAATCGCGCCGTCTCTTTTCTGTTCCCTGGTCACGCCCAACGTTTCGTTAGCGCGCGTGATTGAAACCAGACTCATGATCGTCTCCTCTTTGCATCAACAGTCGTGCTTGGACACAGTCAGAGTTCAGAGTTGAGCCTTTAGGCTGTAGTCTCGGCTTTAGGCGAGCAAGCTAAAGCTTGGACTCTGACCTTTGACCGGTCCCCGAATCTGTTAATCCAGTCCGAAGGCAAAATGATCTTATTCGTTTGTGTAGTGCAGGTTTGAGAGAACGCTTTTTTGTATCTCTGGTGAGGTGTGGTCAGTCACTCATATCTGAGCGCAATCATAGGGTCAACCTTCGTCGCGCGTCTGGCCGAAATGTAGCAAGCCAACAACGCGACTATCGTTAGCAGCAGCGACACACCTATAAAAAATCAGCGGATCGGTAGCAGATACGCCGTACAACAAACTTCTCAGCACGCGAGCATTTATCTCAGCCTGCGACTCAGCGCGCACGCGCAAAAGATCGATGAGCGTCTCAGGCTCACGTTGAGACTGCACAGAGAAAGGTGGTCTGGTCATCATCTTAAGTCGCGTTGGCCGATGAGGCCTGCTGAGTTGAGGCTATGAGATCAAAGTCATCCGGAACTTTGAATTGCAGCTGTTGCGAACAAAAATCCCGCCATTCAGGAGTGTCCTGATTGAAGATTACGTTTTCGCCAGGCCAAATAAGCTGCGTTACCGTGAAGTCTTGATGGAGAAACACAACATCACTATCGGAAAGCTCGTGCGAATTTCCATGCTCTTTCGCGGGAACTATCTTCGCTTCATGCCAACCACTAAACTTTCGAAGATCGCCGAGCAGATAACCTTTGGCATAGTCTCTTGGGGACGAATCACTGCTCGTTCCATTTGACCCTTGTTCCTTTTCCTTCAACAATCGAGCGACATCTGTATGCCTTGCCGCCAGTGAGATCTTGTAAGGTGTTCTCTGATCTCGACCCACGCGGAAAACGTCCGCTCCCCGATCAAGCAGGAGCTTCACGATGTCCAGATCTCCTCTTCCAGCAGCCCAACTCAAGGGAGTCCAGCCCTGCTCATCCTGCTGATGAATATCGGAGCCTGAATTGAGTAGTTCTTCAACCTTTGCGAGTTCACCGGTCTTCACTGCGTCTATTAACTGCGACTCACTCATAAGAATTAGATCCTTCGTTTTCTTCTTCTCTGTGATCTCTGAGTCTCTGCGTCCTCTGTGTTAACAATAGTGGTGAACATTTATTGACACAGAGGATAATAGAGACACATCAGAGATACGGAAAGCTCTTGCGAGCGGCGCAGGCTAAGCCTGCGCGGTGTTCGCCATCTTCTTCCGCAGGCTCAACGGCCGCATGTCTGTCCAGACTTCTTTGATGTACTCCAGACATTCTGCTTTGGTCCCGCTTTTTCCCGCATCGTTCCAGCCAAGTGCGTTCTCGCGATCGACTGGCCAGATCGAGTATTGCTCTTCATGATTCAGCACGACCTTGTAGATGGTGTTGTCTTCTGTTTCATCCATGTCAGTTAGTCTCCTTCGATCATTTTCAGTTGCCATCAATATCCGGTTGAAGCCTTGGCTCAAAAGGTTGCCCACCGACGACGATTTTGACCTTCGGATTATGCCTTCTGATGAACTCCACCCTGCTCAAACCTATTCATAGCGAAGCGCGCGCAGAGGATCTTCTTTCGTTGCCTTCAGTGCCGGAATAGAGATGGCTAACAACGTCACCGCCGCGAGTATCAGTGGCGTACCAATAAAGGTCACCGGATCCCTGGTGGTTACACCATAAAGAAGGCTGGCTATTAATCGGGTGAGGAGATAGGCGCCGGCTAAGCCTATGGCAATCCCTGACAGAACCAACGCCATTCCCTGTTTCATTACCATCATCAACACACTACGCCGCTCTGCACCCAGGGCCATGCGTATTCCTATCTCGCGTCCGCGTTGTACGACGAAGTACGATATGACTCCATAAATACCCAAATTCGCCAGTGTCAGAGCCATCGCGGCGAACGCACCTAACAAGATCATAATGAAGCGCCGTCGTGCGAGTGAGTCGCTTACAACGTTTTCCATCGTTGCGACTTTAGCGACTGGTTGGTCTTTATCCAAAGACCACACTTGCTCTCGGATGGGAGCAATAAGGGTGGCAGGATCCGAAGAAGTTCTTGCCGCCAGGATCATGGTATTCGAGACCCCTATATCGAGACCTTTAGAATGCAGCGAATATATCTGCATCGCTGGCGAGTGGTCCAACTCTTCAAATCTTATATCTGCAACTACTCCGATAATAGTCATCTCCGGTCCCCAACCGTCAGGGGGGCTTCCAGCCCGGATGCTCTTGCCAATCGGGCTCTCGTTCGGAAAGTAGAAGCTGGCCACTTTTTCGTTGATGATAGTGGTCGGAGGTCCTGGCTTACTGTCTTCGTCTGTGAAGAATCTACCGTCGAGCAAAGAGGCGCCCATAGCAGGAAAGTAATCCGGACTAATCTGAAAATACGCTACGAATGGTCGACCATCTCTCTGCTGCGGGTCTGTACGTCCCGGAACATCCAGCGACATGTAATAAGTATCGCCACTGCCGAGGGGAAGGCTCTGTGTTACTCCCGCGTATTTCACGCCTGGCAGCGTACGAACCCGTTCGACCAACTGCTCGAAAAAAGTTATTATTTGCGGTTTTCCCCTATACTTGGCAAGCGGTAAAGCGATTTGCATCGTCACCACGTTTTCCGGATCAAATCCGGGGTTGACTGCGCGTAGTTGCCGGAAACTTCTGACCAAAAGCCCCGCACCCGTCAACAACACTACAGCCAGCGCAACTTCCGAAACTATCAGCACCTTGAAGATGCGACGACCCCCAAGCGCCCACAAACCCTGTGTTCCCTCCTTGAGTCCTTCCTGAAGGTCAGGTTTGGAGGTTCGCAAAGCAGGAATGATGCCGAACAAGAGACTCGTCAACACCGAAACAGCAAGAGCAAAAACGAGGACTCGATAGTCAATTCCGATCTCGTCCATACGGGGAACGTTATCGGGACTGAATGCAACAAGAAGACGGTTTCCCCCAAAGGCAAGAATCAACCCAAGCACACCACCCAGCAACGCCAACACCAGACTTTCGATCATCAATTGTCGAATCAGATGCGCTCGATTGGCGCCGAGGGCAGCGCGAAGTGCTACCTCTTTTCCACGTATGGCCGCCCGCGCCAGTTGCAAGCTTGTCACATTGGCGCAGACTATCAGGAGCAGGAAACCAGCAGCGCCGAGTAGGATTTGAAGTGGCAGACGGATGTCTCCGAATACGTAGTCCTGCAACGAAACCGCCGTCGCACCCATCCCTTTATTCTCGTTGTAACTCTGTTCGAGCCGCGCGGCGATGGTCGCCATTTCCGTCTGTGCCTGTGGCAGTGTCACGTCCGGTTTAAGCCGCCCAATCACATGCAGCAATCTGGTGGAACGAGGAGAATTCTTACTATTCACCATCAACAGAGGCACCCACAATTCCGTATCCCGGTCGGGGAAATAGAAATCAGGGGACATGACACCGACTACCCTGTAGGTGACGCCATTCATAGTCACTGCCTGGTTCAAGATATCCGGGTTGGAGTTAAAGCGGCGAGTCCACAGGCGATGGCTAAGAAGAACAACACCACCCTGCTGAGACGGGAACTCTTCTTCCGGGAGAAAGTTCCGGCCCAGAACCGGTTTCATTCCCAGTAGCGGTATCAAATTAACGGATACACGCGTACCGGCGATCTGCTCCGGCTGTCCGTGAGTTGTGATATTGAAGTTCCCTTCGTAATAAGCTGCGACGCCGTCAAGGGTCTGCGATTGCTGCCGGTAATCATGCAACTCAGGAACTGATAGCGGCATTCGATCATTACCATGTGCCACATCTCTTAAGAAGACGTAGACCATCTGGCCGTCCTGACGATAAGGCAAGGGGCGAAGCAAGATGGCATTTACAGCGCTGAAGATTACGGTGCTCGCGCCGATGCCAAGCGCAAGTGTGAATATCGACACAGCCGCATAGAGTCGATTACGCCTTAAGGTCCGAAAAGCGTAACGGATCTGCCTTAGAGTCTCCACCTCGTCACCTCCTATATCGTAAAAGACTTGCTTGATTTCAAAAGACTATGTGGGCTTTATTTGCAAACAATTTCGACGCCCTCAGCTTCTTTTGCAAACCATCCAGGACTGCCTGAATAATCTGGGATGCGCTTTCTGATTCTTCTATTCTTCTGAATTCCCTTCCCATCACTTCCACTCGTGTTTTAAACGACGGATCTTGATCTATACGGTTGATTAAATGATGAATATGCTCGACCGAGGCGTTTTGCAGGTTACCTCTGAAGCCCAACCCGTGATACACAACTCTTGCCGCAATCGCCGGATGATCTCTGATGACCGGAAAGACGAGCATTGGCACGCCGAAGAAAATGCATTCCTTAACAGTGTTGAAGCCGCCATGGGTAATCATGATCGATGCCCGCTTCAACATCTCTAACTGCGGAACAAAATTGACTAAGTGTGCATTTGGAGGAATTGAATGAAAATCCGTGACGCTTAAATGAGCGCCGGTACCAAGCACCAACTGCCTGTCAGGCCTGAGGGCCATGGCATCAATGACCCGTTGAAAAAAATCACCACTTTGATCGATCAAATGACTCTGACTTCCGAAGGAACAGTAGATGAGCGGTTTATTCTCGTCCAGTTTGTTCCACGGGAAGGCAGTGTCTCGCCGTTCTAAATCAATTGAAGATTCTACATAGTAGGAATTTTTCTTCCTTTGAACTCCGGGGAATTCAAATATTTCGGGACAAAGAATGAGTTCTGGCAGTTTATGAAGGGAGGCATAAAGAGCCGGTTGCTCTATCCATGGGTTAAAGAGCTGCGTATTTAAGAGAACAATACGAGCGGCGATCTGATCGATGATCCTGGCAAGATCCGGCAACAGAAGATCGACAACGAACAGATCCGGCTGGGTTCTTCTTACTATTTCCTGAACCTCACTGGCGGGATCGAACATATCAACTGAGGCTTTAGCGCGAGCCAGCAGAGCGGAAAAATTTTCCATTCTATTCTCTACTGCCTGCTGTTGCAGGAAACCCTTCGGACATAGCCTCTCGAAAATGGGGACAAAACCGAGGCCCTGCGAACGAACATGTTCTTCAAAGTCGGGAAGGCCGAGATAGGAAACGTGATGACCACGCGATCTCAGAGCCTTTGCAATTTTAAGGCTCGCATTCAGATGGCCCATCTCAGGATAGGGAGTGAATATTATGTTTGCCACGAAAAGTTTTTTCTCTGTGGTGCTTTCAAAGATCAGTCAAGAGGTCAGTACCAAAACGCGGTAGCGTTGGTCTGACCGCCGTTTACCTCTTATTCAATTTGAAGATTCCGTTGGGCTGCCTAACGGTGAGTCCCCTGCAAATTCCCGAGGCGTCTATCTCAAATGCGATGTTGTATCCAGGTATGTTCTTAAGGTTGAACTCCGTTCCATTTCTTTGCGCTAATTCAAGCTCGGACTGACCGGGTACGATTGCGATTAATTTATTACCCTCGCTTAACGAAACATTCATCAGGCGGTCTGAGTCTTCATACGTGCCCGTAAATTTTTCGATAGAATTCCGATCCGTCTCTGTTTTTGAAGTGCGAATAAAAATGATGTCTCTGGAAAACTCTTTTTTGACCAGGAACGCAACACAATCCATGTTGCCTTTCACATCGGGGATGAACAGGACCTGGTAGCCCTTAAACGGTTGCGCCACGACCTCGAAAATGTCATGGCAATAATGCTGCAAAGGCGACGACCACGCGCTGTAACGCCTGAATATTATCAAGCCGCCAGCAAAGGTTCCCTTCAGGTTTCCATCTTCAACTTCAATGGTGAGAGTACCGTGAGTTGGATGCTCGAAAGTTCCTGTGTAATCCTGTAACGGGTGGGTTGGACCGAGACTCCCCTGGCCGTCACCATCCTTCGTTTTGGCGATCAACGCAGCTTTCAGCGAGCTGGAGACGAGCTCATTGATGCGTTGAGGCCAGGCAGTCTCATTAAGCTCGAACAGAATCGCCTTTCTCTTCTTTACGATCTGACCTTCCAGGAAGCAATAATCGAGTCCCGTTGAGAGGAAGGTAAGAAGGGCATCTTCAGGTGTCTCAACAATGGGCTCACCCATTACATTGAAGGACGTGTTCAGTACAATCGGAATTCCGGTCTTCTCATAAAATTTCTTAACCAACTCATACAGCTGGCCGTTGGCTTCTTTGGTTAAGGTTTGAAAGCGCCCTGTGTCATCCACGTGAACGACTGCAGGGACCTCTTGTTTCCTATCCTGCCGAAACTTGCAAACCCGCAGCATGAAGGGACTCTCAGGACTTTGTCCATCCAACTCGAACCAGTTCTTTGCCTCTTCAAGTAGGATGACGGGCGCAAAGGGACGGAATGCTTCGCGGTGTTTGACCCGCATGTTTAAGACGGCCTTCCCATCCGGGCGCCGAGGATCGCAAAGTATGCTGCGTTGGCCCAACGCCCTTGGCCCAAGTTCAGAACGTCCCTGAAACCAGCCGATAATCTTTCCCTCACATAAGAGATCGACAGCGGCAGAGATTGGATCGGTCGAGTCTAGTTGCTGCACGCCCGGCATCTTTTCAATCGCCTTTGAAATTTCACCAGGCGAATAATTCCGGCCGACGGCATCATGAATTAGTTTTCTCGCGCTATTCTTCCCGGTTAATTCCCATAGTCCGTAGTAAGCAGCACCAATCGCCGTCCCACTATCTTCAGCAGCAGGCATGAAATATAAATGCTTGAATGCAGAATCTCGCACAAATATCTCGTTGATTACGCTGTTGAGGGCAACGCCACCTGCGTAACAAAGATTTGGACTCGGACAAAGTTCGTGCAGGTGTTGGACCAGGTACAATAAACCTTCCTCCAGCGCCGCTTGAGTAGAAGCCGCCAGGTTCTCATACTCCTTTTGCCGCAAAGGCCAATGCTCGGCATGTTGAAAGCGTTTCGGAACTGTATCGTGGAAAACAAAACGCCCGTCAACGATATCGAAGAAATCATGTGTGGGAATCTCGGGTCTTCCATAAGGAGCGAGTCCCATTACCTTGCCGGCTCCAAAGACATCTCCAAAAATTTGCGACGCCACCGCTGAGTACATGCCGCCGAGGCTTCCGAATAACGGCATCCCGATCCCATGAGCCCTGATCCACGCACCGTTTGCCACCAAATGCTTCTCAAGCGGAGTGAAGGACGACTCGGATGCGCCATAGAGCGAGACTGTTTCATAACCATCTTCCACCGGCCATTTGCAAACATCACATTCTTCTTTGGTGAGATCTTCAACGGGAGAACCTATGCCGTCCACGATAAGAATGGCGGATTCACGAAAACCGGAAGTAGCAAACGCGCTGACAGCATGGCCAAGATGGTGCGGAATGTAGAGAGTTGGGATGTTATGAAGCTTAGTTTCCAGGATCGGATTAAGCTTCACATCCTGCACTGGATTCTTCGCTCGGTTGGTCACGCAACAAACGACTAAGCTAAGCTCGGAGGGTTTGATTCCCGCATACTCCAGGCAGTAACTCAGAGACAACGAAGGATGCGCCCCTCTAATACCGTCGCGCTTTCTTCGAGAAAGACGTTCCTCCTGAATCGCCACAAATATCTCTGCGCCCTTAAGCAGGCAGACAGCTCCGTTATGAGGTGAGGCGCTAATACCGCAAATCCATGGATCGTTTTTCATGGTTTCACCGAAACAGGGCGGGAATTGGCTGGAAAAACTTGAGCTTCTTACGAGAAAGTTTCCAAGTCAGCAGAGAGACGAGCAAGGCCGGCCTCGAATTCGGAGGTTGTAGCGCCAAACCCAGACGGACATGATGCTGGCAACCAAACCGATTGCCAGGGCTTTGATTGAGCTTGAACGATTGAGAAACGTGTGCGGCTTGCGGGCAGCCGGGAGACGCTAATAAACTTCAAGGTTGGCGTTGAACTCTCCGAGCAACTGATTGCTCTCCTCTTCATTCATTATTGAGAGGACCGAGAGTTTCTTATCTGAGTTCGCTGCAAAGTCTTCCAGCAAATTCTGAAAATGGCTCAACATTCGAATAATAACGGCGTCGTTAATCCAACGACGATCGTAAAGAATCCTCAGCGTCAGTTGTGTATCCACTGAGGCCATGACCGTAAGTGAATAACTCGTTCTTTCAAAGGCGCTTAGAACCTCAGCCTTCAACCCGAGATTCACTTCGTCTGAGGACGCAATCACTGGATAATTCTCAAAAGCATAAATACTCTCGAACAGAGGTTGACCTCGCGGCACTTCGCTCCAACCCTGTATATCCACCAGCGCGCTATGCTCGAATCTTCGCGTCTCGACTTGTCGCTCTTGTGCTTCCTGAAGCCATGACAATAACGACGCTTCAGGAGATATGCGGAAACGCATTGGAAGAGTATTGATGAAGAGTCCTACCATTGACTCGACACCAGCCAGATCGTGAGGGCGACCAGATACGACTGTTCCAAAGACTATATCTTTCTGTCCGCTGTAACGACTCAAGAGCAGCGCCCAGCCTCCCTGGACCAGGGTGTTCATTGTCAGCCGGTGTTGTCGCCCCAAAGATTGCAGCGCTGCCGTCGCGGCTGCCGATAAGCGGACCTGCTGTGATCCGAAGCCCTCTTCTTCATCAGGCAAGCTCATCGACTCGAGTTTCGCCATGAGGGGCGTTGCAGCACTGAAACCTTTCAAGTTCAGTCCCCAGAAAGCCTCTGCCTCTGAACGATCCTGTTTCCCGATCCACTCAATGTAATCTTTGTAAAGGCGCGGTCGTTCAATGTTCACCGATTCACCACGATTGAATGCCTGATAGAAAGCCAGGGCTTCCTTGTAGATCAGGGCGCCGGACCATCCGTCAAGCACCATGTGGTGGGAACTCCAGATAAACGTATAGGCTTGTTCGGCAATCCGGATAAGCGCAAGACGGATTAATGGAGGATTAGACAAGTCAAAGCCGCGCTCCAGATCGTCTCGCAGGTAAATCTCCAACTGCTGTTCCTGCTCGATCGCGGTAAGCCCGCGCCAGTCCTGTTGTTCCAGCGGGAGTTGCACTTGCTGATGCACGAGTTGAAGCGGCTCGCTTAGACCTTCCCACGCGAAGCCCGTGCGCAGGATGGGATGTCGATCCACCACTTGCTGCCACGCGCGCGCGAAATTCGATGCATTGATCTCTCCATAAAGGTTGGTAGTTATCTGTTGGAAATACACTCTGGTCCGGGGAGAGTAAAGCGTATGGAAGAGGATACCCTGTTGAGCCGGAGAGAGTGGATAGAAGTCCTCGACGCCGTCACGATCAGTGTCAAATTGTTTTTGTTCAATGGTGGTGTCTTGAGGTGTCGAACTCCAACTGGCTCCCGTGGAGTAACTGATGAGCCGGCGCAGGACATCCATAAACTCCCGGGCCACTGCCTCGATCGTGGCACGTTTATGAACATTCTCACTGTAGACCCAAACCATTTGCAGTTGTTCTTCGAGTACACTTCCATAGATTTCTATCAGATGGGGTCGTTTTCCACTCAGGATGTGGGTAGGCCCACTAGACTCGTCAGCCGGTTCAAACAACGAACCTTCCGGTAAAATCAGGTCAACCCGACCCATATAATTAAGCATCACTTCAGCCTGCGGCAACGTTCTCAGTTGATTCGCCGAGTCGCCATTCATACTCAAGTACTTGAGTACGCCATAGCCGAGGCCACGACTGGGGATCTTGCGCAACTGCTCCTTAACTGTCTTCAACGCTGCCGGCAGATCATGTGCCTGCCCCAGTCTTAGTAGCACCGGAAAGACGGAGGTGAACCATCCTACAGTTCGAGACAGATCTGTACCTTCCGCGATCTCTTCTCGACCGTGCCCTTCGAGATCGAGCAGCAGTGAACGTTCACCGGTCCAACTTGCACATGCTTGTACAAGCGCCGTCAGCAGTACATCGTTAATCTCGGTGCGATAGATCTTGGGAACGTCGTGAAGCAGGGCGCGCGTCTCTTCCACACTGAGCGACTCACGAACGGCACGCGCTGAGTCCACTATGTTCGCCGCTAGCGAATAATCTACCGGCAACGAAGACACTTCAGCCCAGGGTAGTGTTAGCCAGTAGCTTAACTCCTGATGAAGAGCATCTGAGTGTGAGTAAGTGACCAGCCGCTCTGCCCACTCCTTGAATGAAGTTGTCTTGGGAGGAAGATAGATTGCCTCGCCCTGACTGATTTCTTCGTAGACTGTTTGCAGATCCTCCAGGACGATACGCCAGGAGATAACATCGATCGCCAGATGATGAATGATGATCAGCAGACGTCCCGGCTCGTGAGCACCAAGATCGAAGAAAGCGATCCGCAGCAGCGGTCCATCCGATATGTTAAGGCTGGCTTGCAAACGGGTTGCCGTCGTCTCTATCGCTTGAGTTTGCTCGGCCGCCGGCAGCGACGCGAGATCTACTCGCGTGATTGATAGTTCCTCTTCGAAACCAGCATTGAATGCGTGCCAGCCGGAGTCATCCCGAACAAATCGAAGTCGTAACGTATCGTGATGTAATACTAAGTGCTGTACAGCACTCTCCAGTACACCTATGTCCAGGCCTGGTTGTGTCTTCAGCAGCACAGCCTGGTTGTATTGATGAGGGTTATCAATGTTTTGCTTAAAGAAGTGATGTTGAATCGGTGTCAGCGGCACTGGTCCTGTTACCAGGCCCTGTTCGGTGTATACCTCTGGTGATGTTCCAGCTACCGCCGCCAATTCTTCAATAGTTTGATACTGGAAGATTTGTTTAGGATTGAGACGCAGACCAGCCTGATTGGCCCTGGTAACGACTTGAGTAGCAAGGATCGAGTCTCCGCCAAGTTCAAAGAAATTATCCAGAAGCCCCACTCTTTCCACCCGAAGAATTTGCTGCACGATCTCCGCGAGTATTTGTTCAGCAGGAGTGCGTGGAGCAATAAACTCTCGTTCCAACTCCGGCCGCGCCCCGTCCGGCTCAGGCAGCGCCTGCCGATCGATCTTGCCGCGCCGGTTCACCGGCATCTCCGCCAACTTCATCACTACCGACGGCACCATGTACTCCGGCAACCGCTCCCGCAGCCGCGCTTTCAACTCCACTTCGCCCGGCCACTCTTCGTCCTCGCTCACCACATAGCCAACCAACTGCTTCTCGCCCGCCTGCTCCCCGCGCACCACCACCGCCGCTTCCTTCACTCCCGGCTCTTGCCGCAACGCTGCTTCCACCTCCCCCAACTCTACCCGGTGGCCCCGCACCTTCACCTGATCGTCCACCCGGCCCATAAACTCCAACTCGCCCGCGCCCCGATAGCGCACTACATCGCCACTGCGGTACAACCGCGCTCCCGCTACCGCACTGAACGGATGCGGAATAAACTTCGCCGCCGTCAACGCCGCCTGGCCCAGGTAGCCGCGCCCCACTCCCACCCCTCCGATACACAGTTCGCCACTCACTCCCACTCCCACTAACTGTTGCCGCTCATCCAGCACATACACTTCCATGTTCGCCATCGGCACGCCGATCGACACGGTCCCACTTCGCGGCGCCGCCACGCTTTCGCCAGCCCACTCGTACATCGTCGCGCACACCGTCGTCTCCGTTGGGCCATACGCATTAAGCAGCCGCCGCCCGCCACACCAACGCTCCGCCACCTCCCACGGACATGCCTCCCCAGCTACCACCAGCGTCGCCAGCGCCGGCAACTCCTCGGCCCGCGTCACCGCCAGTAACGCCGGCGGCAACGTCACCACCGTGATCTGCTCCTCCCGCAACACCCGCATTAACTGGCCCCGCCGGTGCTCCGCTTCGCGTCCCCCCAGGTGCAACACCCCGCCGCTGCTCAGCGTCGTGAAGATCTCCGAGACTGACGCATCAAAGCTCAACACCGCGAATTGCAACACCCGGCTCTCTGGCCCCAGCCCGAACTTCCGCGCCTGCGCCACCACCAGATTACTCAGCCCGCGGTGCCTGAGCCCCACTCCTTTCGCTTGCCCCGTCGAACCCGACGTGTAAATCACATAACTCAGGTTCTCGCCGCCCGCCCCGCTCTCCGGCTCCGCCGCACTCTCTCTTTGCACCACCTCCCACTCGTCTGCCACACACATCAGCGGCACCAGTTCCTCATTACCAAGCTTCTCGCTTAACTCTGCTTGCACTCGCTGCCCGCTCAACAACAGTTGCGCCCCACTGTCGCGCAACACCGCGCGCAGCCGGCTCGCGGGCTGCTCCACATCCAACGGCAGATAAGCTCCCCCCGCTTTCAAGATGCCCAGCAACGCCACCACCAGCTCCGCCGACCGTTCCACCGCTACCCCCACCACTGACTCCGCTCCAATCCCGCAGCGCTGCAGGTAATGCGCCAGTTGATTCGCGCGCCGGTTCAACTCCCCGTAACTGACATGTTCCTCGTCGCTCACCACCGCCACTGCTTCCGGTCTTTGCCGCGCTTGCGCCGCTATCATTTCGTCTACACGCTCGCTCACTTCCCACCCAATACTCTGCCCACTCCACTGCTCCACCAACTCCTCGCGCTCCACCTCACTCAGTAGATCTAAATCGCAGATTGGAACGTCAGGATCTTTCAGTACCGCGCTCAACAGACTTAAGATGTGACTTACAAACTGCTCAACGCTTTCCTTCCTAAACAAATCTTCGCGATACTCCACCTTGCCGTTGATTTCATTCGGTAGCTTCTCGAATATGAGCGTTATGTCGTTTTGAATCTCCGGCAAATCCTCGTGGATATTCTTGAGCACTAACGCGACGTCAAATAACGGAAACCTATTGCCGGCATCTGCCAGTTTTAAATCCCTTATCAGCCGGTTGATCGGATAATTTTGTCGTGCATAAGCCTCCGACAAGGTTTCATGCACAGACAACATGAAGTCGCGAAAGGATGATTGATCGCGTAACTCATCAACGATTGCGAGTGCGTTTGACTTCTGAGCCGGCGCACCGTCTCTGCGATATGCAGGACTACCGACAACTATCGAAGCGGTTCCAGTATGTTTGTAGAGGCAAATCTTCAACGCCGCCAGCAGAAGGGCGTACAACAAGAGCGGTGAGTCACCCGTAAATTTCGTCAGACTCGCAGTTACTTCATCAGGAAGGCTGAACTCGATTGTGCCTATGTCATTGGACCAACTCGCAGGCCTCTCGAAATCGGGCCTCAGGTTTGACGGGCGTATCTGCTGAGAGAGCCTCGCAATCCAATACTCTTGTTCGGCCTTCAACTTACTATCAAAAATCAGCCGCTCCGACTTTACTGCGGTCATAAATGGCTCCTCGGATCAATAGGAAGGCGGGTAGTTAATGCTTTGGACGGCTTTGCACGAAAAATCGTCATCCGGAGCACTTCGCGGCGGAAGATATCAAGCCAAAACCAAAGCCGTTTAGACTTTGCTTTTACAGCGCTGCGTTAGGCGTGGTTCATCAGGTGGATTTCAGCTTTGTTGGTGAGAAGTTTTGCGTCGCTGAAACCCCTTTCGCGTGCTGCGGACAAAAGTTTTCGGGCCTCTTTGATTTGAGTAGCCTCCGCCGTGTATGCCAGGCCCAATAGATGCTCGAGCCACGGCTCCAACCCCATCGCATAGATATAAATTCGCTGAGCGCCCACGGCCTCAAGAATGCTCAGTCCCCTGGTCGAGTCGCAGCCTTTATATCTTCTCGATTGATTAATGCTGTGTTCAGGCTTGCGAGGCAGGAACGTGCCGCAACTCCACGAGAGAGGAGCACCGACGCATTCCATTCCGAGAAAGACTGTTTGAATTGGACCTAAGACTTTGTGAATGTGCTGATACATTCGCACGTCAAGGCAGTCTGAATCGGCGGCAAACAACGTTTGAGTACTTCCGGCACGAACAACATACGCTGTTTTTCCATGCGAGAGGTCGGCATGCTCTCCCATAAACGGTATAGCGATAATCTCTCCGTCGGACAGTTTGATAGATTCGAGCGTTTCCAACTCAACAACATTTTTGAAGCCAACTTTTTTCGCCAGCAGTTTGAGGGAAAGATCCCCGTAAAGAATCCCAAATGATCTGGGCACAACCAGGCAATCAATCTTGTGGCGCAGACGTAATAACGACTCGAGACAAAAATGGTCGTGATGGTTATGAGTAATCAGAACGTAATCGAGTTTTTCAGGCAAGTCTTTATACGTGAAGCGCTCCACACCGCCCTTGACGGGTTTCAAGCCAATGCACGGGTCGGTCAAAATAGAAATTCCATTCCATTCAATCAACACACAAGCGTGTCCCAGATAATTAATGAAAACGCCGGAGCCTTCCCGTTTTTTGCGGGCGCAATACGGATCAGCGGACAGCAATGGCAGAAGGACTTCTTCGTCGGCTGGTTTCAGATCAAGCATTTCGCGAAGGTGGCCGAGCGGTTTAGGGGCTGAATCCAGCTTAAAAAGTTCATCAATGAGAGGACTTTCAAAAGGTACTTCCCAACGAATTTGACCTTTCGCCGGAAGGCGTGGAGTGTTCATGAAAAAGGGTCGTGAATTGTCATGAGTTTGCCGAAAAAGCCTTAAAGAGTGAAGACTCGTATCGAAGTAATCACTCTCGTAGAGCAGGCTTTCGAAAAAGCGGACGGTGGGACGGTTATAGTAGTCATACACAAGCTCGACGTACCCGCGCAGTTCTGACGGCAACTCCGCATAATAGGATTCGAGGCTGTGCCCGTTAGCTTTTTGCACCAGGTAGTTATGAAAGTCTATGAGGCTTTTGGCAAACTGAAGATTTTTCTGTTGCTTGACTTCTGTTTCGGCCAGGAAGGCGCGGACCTCTGGCACTCTAAACTCCGGAATATTCACAAACCGGCCGCTCCGAAGATGTGGAACCCGGCACGCATCCACGTGCACCTTTGGCTCTTTCAAAAAAGACTGTAAGACGTCGATTTGATAATTCTGCAGATGCAAACTGCTTGCGACGGGCGAAATGACATGAGACCACGCCACCCAATTATTGACCAGTGGTTCGACCGCCGTACTGTCGCCCAGTCGATATAGATTCTCGTCTGACATGATCAAACCTCTATCTTCTCTCTGCCTCGACTTCTTCTCTGTCGTAGCGAGCAATTACACGGGCGCACCACTAGCAAGCATCTGGCTTTCAAGGGCGTGTTCTTCGTGGTCCAACGGGATGTCTAGAATGCCACACTGGGTGTGGGTTATTCCTTTCTCAACGAGTTGCGTGTAATGCCCAATCATTTGCTTAATCGTCACTTCCTTGAACAACTCCGTGCTGTAAATGAATCCAGCCCTGATCTTTCCTTCAATATCAGACATCGAGAGTGTCAGATCAAATTGCGCTACTTCTATCTCTATTTCCACCGGACTAAGTCGCAGTTCGGGTTGTTCGATGACGGGCATGACCCTTT
>Ga0105243_10001053_pt1 | contig 25253 bp, 22 predicted proteins | sample KBSM34metaG_FD_81525 | JGI IMG/M metagenome (GOLD analysis project Ga0105243, IMG submission 81525) | Miscanthus rhizosphere microbial communities from Kellogg Biological Station, Michigan, USA - KBS M3-4 metaG | ecosystem: Host-associated > Plants > Roots > Rhizosphere > Soil | place... | reverse complement strand
GTTACCCATAGTTGCCCGCATAATGACAAATTCTAATGGGATGGTTTTATTGCCAATACTGAGGCTGTCCCATTTAATATCTTCTCTGTTTTGATAATGTGAAACATCAAAGCCATACGTTTTATCAAGATTATCCGTAAGAATTTTTTGAATCCTTAATGTTTCTCTTTCACTGTTGTGGAGTTTTTTATGACTAAATTTATTAAAGTACAAAGCATAATAGTAGCTGACGGATTGTTTTAAATAAAAACCGGTCCCTATCAATGCTATAATTAATATTGCCAATACTACCTTCCTGCGGAAAAAATAGTTCTTCCGTCTATTGATATGGAGCTGTTTGGCAGTTTTTTTGGTGTACTTTTTTGGTGTCATAAAGTTTTGCAAAACTAACTTTTTTCACTACTAAATGCTAAATAAAATCAGTAAATTTGTTTATTATGGAAACACGCGAAAAAATCATCATTATAGGAGGAGGATTTGCGGGGCTACAGCTTGCAAAAACATTAAATAATAAAAATAAAAAAGTTATTGTACTGGATAGGGTGAATCATCACATGTTCCAGCCGCTTTTTTATCAGGTAGCTTCAGGGAGGATAGAACCTTCCAATATTTCCTTTCCTTTCCGAAAGATTTTTCAGCAATCCAGAAACACGCAGTTTCGTATGACGGAGGTGAAAGAAATTGATCCTGCCCACAACAAAGTCATTACTGATGAAGCAGAATTTACTTACGATAAACTGATTATTGCTACCGGTTGTAAAACTAATTTTTTCGGCAATAAAGATCTTGAAAGTAAAGCTTTTGGGATGAAAAATACTCAGGAAGCCATCGGGATCAGAAATCATATTTTAACAACTTTTGAAAAACTGATCCTGGAAAAAAGCCGGAGTGATGACGGAAACTGGAATATTGTCATTGTAGGAAGCGGACCTACCGGAGTAGAGCTTGCAGGGGCCTTTGCAGAAATGAAAAAAGAAATTCTGCCAAGAGATTATCCTTATATGAATTTTGATCAGCTGAAAATCATTCTGGTAAGTTCCACAGAAAAGCCACTTGCCGTGATGAGTAATGAAGCACAGGATCAGTCTGAAAAATACCTCAAAGACCTTGGAGTAACTTTTATGAGTGGTGAAGTGGTTACAGAATATGATGGAGATAAAGTACATCTGAAAAGCGGTAAAGAAATTCCTTCAAACAATGTTATTTGGGCAGCAGGAGTTACCGGCAATGTAATAGACGGTTTCCCAGAGGAAAAATTAATAAGAAACCGATATATAGTAGACCGCTATAATAGAATAAAAGGCTACGATAATATCTATGCCATCGGAGATATTGCCTATATGGAAACTCCGAAATATCCGCAAGGACATCCACAGGTAGCTAATGTGGCCATTAATCAGGCGAAAAATTTAGGAAGAAATTTTTTAAAGAAAAATCCTTCCGAATGGAAAGAATATGAATATAATGACCAGGGTTCTTTAGCTACTATAGGTAAGCATAGAGCCGTTGTTGATTTACCGTTTATAAAATTTCAGGGATTTTTTGCATGGTATTTCTGGATGTTTCTGCATTTAATGTTAATTTTGAGCGTTCGAAATAAGCTGGCCATCTTTTTCAACTGGATGTGGAGCTATTTCAATAAAGATTCATCTTTAAGATTAATTATTATACCTACTAAGAAAAACGGAACATTACAATGAGAATTGATATAATAAGCGTGCTACCGGAATTAATGGAAAGTCCGTTTCAAACTTCTATTTTGAAGAGAGCAATGGATAAAGGATTGGCAGAAGTACATTTTCATCATTTGAGAGACTGGGCGATCAACAAACACAGACAGATTGATGATGAACCTTATGGAGGTGGAGCAGGGATGGTTATGATGATAGAGCCTCTGGATAAATGTATTTCGGAGCTTAAATCTCAGAGGGATTATGATGAGGTTATTTATCTGACACCGGATGGAGTCACTTTAAATCAAAAAATTGCCAATACACTTTCCATAAAGAATAATCTGATCTTCCTATGTGGTCATTATAAAGGAATTGATCAGAGAGTAAGGGATCTTCATATTACAAAAGAAATTTCAATAGGGGATTATGTGCTTACCGGAGGAGAGCTGGCAGCATGTGTTCTTGCAGATTCTGTGATCCGACTGCTTCCGGGTGTTTTAAATGACGAACAAAGTGCTCTTACAGATAGTTTTCAGGATGATTTACTTTCACCTCCTATTTACACCAGACCCGAAAGCTATAAAGGTCTGGAAGTTCCTAAAATTTTACTGAGCGGGAATTTTGCAAAGATTGAAGAATGGAGACATGATGAAGCGGTAAGAATTACCAAAGAAAAACGTCCCGATTTACTTTAAAAAAATATTATTGTTTTTTTTAAACCTATTTGCAATAATTGCGAATGGAATAATATTTGTTATATGATATTTTATTAAGAAAAATATTAGTAGTTTTTATTTTAAGTTAATATTTTATTTTATTTATTTTGAATTTTGCTTATTGTCTCAATTTTCGATATTGAGGTAATATCATGAAATGATTGAAAAATTAATTCACTAAGTGTTGTTTTGTTAGTGATTTTTGTTATATTTGATCGTTTTTTACTGAAAAATTAATTTTGAAATTAACAAATATTAATTAAAGAAATTTAAAAAAATGGTAAATTTATAATTGAAAAAAGAGCATACTAACTAAAGATAGAAATTTGTGCTGATGGAGCTATTCTCTTTTTATAATGTTGAAAATTTATTTTTGCCTGATCCAAAACCTGTTCATAAACTGGACCCTACAAAATCAGGTTTAAGAAGCTGGGATGAAAAGAGATATAAAAATAAACTTTTTAAAATCTCTCACGTATTCCAACTGATGAAGGAGGAAAATGGCGTATTGCCATTTATGATAGGACTCTCTGAAGTTTCCGGTAGGAAAGTTTTAGAAGACCTTGTGGAGATGGATCCTTTTCACTCAGAATATGGAATTGTGCATTATAATTCTATGGATGAAAGAAAGGTAGATGTAGCAATGCTGTATGATAAAAATAAAGTAGAGGTAATAGATTCTGAAACCATTACTTTCTTTTTTGAAATATCAAATAAAAACACAGGAAATTACGACACAACCAGGGACGTACTTTTTTCTAAGATTAAATATAAAGGGGAAATTATCAATGTCTTTATCGCCCACCTTCCCTCTAAGCGCGAAAAAGATATCAATAAACCTAAAAGAGCTTTTATATTAAACGAAATCCGGCAACGGATCTTGAAAATTGTAGATGATGATAAGGAGCATGTTATATTGTGTGGTGATTTTAATGAAAACCCGGATGATGAAAATTTAGTAAAAATTCTCTATGACAATGATCATGAGAAGGTTTTGATGAACCCTTTTCAGGAATTGTTTTCCGCAAGAAATTATTCTACTTTTCATTATAAATCTGGATTGCTGTATGATCAGATCATAATGTCGAGATCACTTCTGGACAATAAAACGCTGGCCTTTCAGGAGGCTTGTATTTTTAATTCTGAGAAAATAAGCAGCAGGACCAGAAATTTTGAGGGACGTCCTTTCCGAACTTATGCCGGTACAAGGTATTTGGGTGGGTATAGTGATCACTTTCCGGTTTTTGTCAGATTTAGTGACTTATCTTAAAAAACATAAATAATAAAAAAGTAGAAAATGAAAAATTCGAGTAACACAAGTTATCATTTAGATTCAATCGACAAAGAGATCATCTACATGTTGATGGACAATGCTAAAACTTCTTTAGCACACATTTCAAAAAATGTTGGAATTTCTACAACAGCAGTACATCAAAGAATTAAAAAACTGGAACACGCAGGAGTTATTGAAAACTCGATTTCGTTCCTTAATCCTAAGAAAATTGGATATAAGGTGATTTCGTATATTGGTGTGTTTCTGGATCAGCCAAGTCATTATCCTGATGTGGTAAAATCTTTGCATGATATTAATGAAGTAGTAGAGGCCCATTATACTACAGGAAATTACACCATATTCCTGAAGGTTCTTTGTAAAGATAATGATCATTTGATGCAGATCCTTAGCAAACTTCAGAAACTAAAAGGAGTAACAAGAACAGAAACCTTTATATCTTTGGAACAAGGTATTTACAGACAATTGAAAGTATAACGATATGAACATAGGACAATATTTGGATTCCACTTACTTGAAAACACCTGAGCAATCAGGGATTTCACACGGAGAAACTCTTCAAAAAGATAAAGAACTGGCGCAGGAAGCTATTGACAATGATTTGTTTGCTGTAATGATCCGTCCGGATTATGTAGCAGAGATCAAAAAATATATTCAGGAAAGAGATTCAAATGTTGCAGTGGGAACTGTAATAGGTTTTCATGAAGGAACATACTCTATTGATGAGAAGCTTGCAGAAGCTACAAAAGCAATTGAGGATGGAGCAGATGAATTGGATTTTGTTATTAATTACAAGGCATACCTTGAAGGAAATACAGCCTTGGTAAAAGAAGAATTTGTACAGTGCACAAAGCTTGGACTGGAACATCATAAAGTTGTAAAATGGATTATCGAAATTGCCGCTTTAACCGATGAACAAATTGCTGATCTTACCAAAAATATTTCCGGTTGGGCCGAAGAAAATTTTACAGAAAAGGACTTTCCTCACATTTTTGTAAAATCTTCAACAGGTTTTTTTGAAACCACTGGTGGAAAACCTAACGGTGCCACATTTGAAGGAGTGAAAATAATGCTTGATAATGCAGGAAAACTTCCTGTAAAAGCAGCTGGAGGAGTAAGAACCCCAGAGGATGCTGAAAGAATGATCAATATGGGAGTGAAAAGAATAGGAACTTCTTCAGCCCTGGCATTAATTAAAAACCAGTCTTCATCAGAAGGATATTAATATTGATATCAATTATAAATAAAAAAACCATCAAATTCATTTGATGGTTTTTATTTTATGCCTGTGCCTGATATTCTTCGTAAAACTGTTGAGTCTCCAGAATAAGGCTGCTCATTTCTTCTAATGTGAAAACATCCAGGAATTTTTTTCTGAATTCCTTAAAGTGAGGAACACCACGGAAATAGTTACTATAGTGCTGACGCATTTCTATTAGTCCTAATTTTTCCCCTTTCCATTCTACACTCCATTCAGCATGCTGACGTACTGCCAATAAACGGTCTGCGACGGTTGGCTCAGGTAAGTGTTCACCTGTTTTAAAGAAATGTTTGATCTCATTAAATATCCAGGGATAACCAATCGCTGCACGTCCTATCATAATTCCGTCACATGCATATTTTTGTTTGTATTCCAATGCTTTTTCAGCAGAATCGATGTCACCGTTTCCAAAAATAGGAATTTCAATATTCGGATTCTGTTTTATTCTTGAAATATGTTCCCAGTCTGCTTCTCCTTTGTACATTTGTGCACGGGTTCTGGCATGTATCGTAAGGGCCTTAATTCCAGTTTCCTGTAGGCGCTCTGCTACTTCATCAATATTAATACATGTACTGTCCCAACCTAAACGGGTTTTAACAGTCACTGGCAAATGAGTAGAACTTACTACAGCTTTTGTAAGACGAACCATAAGGTCAATATCTTTCAACACTCCTGCTCCTGCTCCTTTGCAGACCACTTTTTTTACAGGGCATCCGAAATTAATATCCACTAAATCAGGATTTACCGTTTCTACAATTTTTGCAGACATAGCCATTGCCTCTTCATCTCCTCCAAAGATCTGTATTCCAACAGGTCTTTCATAATCAAAGATATCCAGCTTTTTACGGCTCTTCATTGCATCACGAATTAAGCCTTCGGAAGAAATAAATTCCGAATACATTAAATCTGCACCATGCATTTTACACAAACGTCTGAACGGAGGATCACTTACATCTTCCATCGGAGCCAGCAAAAGTGGAAATTCCGGCAGTTCTATATTGCCTATTTTTATCATGGTGCAAATTTACAAAATTCTTAGGATTAGAAAATATGATAATATCTATAAGTGTGATGGGGTGAATTTGATCGGTTGGAAGTGGAAGATATGAGAATGTACATGTATATCATTCTCCTTTCTTCCGGGTCTTAGAAGCTTGCTTTTACCTGCATACTTCCGATATGTATTGTCCTGTCACCAGAGTTTCTTCCTTCATAATTTAAATTTAACTGAATGAAAGAGTTGATCGCCTGCTGGATAAATACACTCCATACTTGGTTTTTTCCAGGCTTTAAACCATCGAGCATCTGGTTTCCTACAATACTGTAATTATTTCCGGTGAACGTATTGTTGATGAATGAAAAATTCCCACGGATTGAAGTTTTTTTACGTTCCCACTGAATGGTTCCGGTAATATCAAAGGCTTTAAGATTTTCCTCTCCATCCACTCTCTCTTTTTTGCGGTAAGCTGCTGAGAGCTCAGTCTGGATAGCATCAGTAAATTTATAGGTAGCCTTCGGTTTGGTTTCCATATTGTTTAAACGATAATCTCTTGTTGCAAACAGCTGCGAGGAGTTTTTAATATCATGAACCGAGTTTTCCCAGTCTACCCTGAATTCTTTATTGAACCAGTATCCTATATTCAGGAAATGAGAAATTTGCTCACGTTCTTCACTGCTGAAGTTTGCATTGATAAGATTGTCATTAGATATAAATCGGTAGTTTCCGTTCCAGCCGGATTTGTCGGTAGGATTAAACTGTACGGAGGTCAGTATATTTTGATTTTTAAGAATCTGATCACTGTTTTTTTCAAAAGGATTAAGAACCAAGACCCTGTCTTTTTTATAGAAAGAGTTTTGAGAATTTAATGAAATATTGAAGTTCCAGCGCTTTAAAAATGCATTCTCGGAATTGAAAACAATAGCAGGGTTTACGAATAAAGCCAGCTGAAGTTTATTTTTATTAGATGGAATATATCGTACAGAATTGGTGTAAACACGGATGTATTTTGCTAAATCTGAATATTCTGCGATTTCAAATTCATCCAGCTGCTGAATACCGTCTCCGTTATAATCGGTCCATTTATAGATCCCTTGTCCATCTGTTACTTTAATGTATTGAAACTCCCTTTGTGCCTCCTGCCCGTTTCCGAGTTCGTAGAATGCCTGCAAACGCATTCCATTCCTGAAAAGCTGCTGATTGTAAAGGATATTTCCAACCACAAAATCATTGTTTCTGGTTACGGCATCGGCAATATCGTTCTGGTAAAAGAATTTTCTATAGTGAATTAACGCATTAAGAGTGGTTCTTTCGGTTTTAATGATTTGACTTTCTGCCATAATCCCCAAAATACTGTTCATGTTTTGAAGTCTGTTATCACGTACAGAGTCATTATCTCTCATATATACTTTTGCAAGCAATTTGGTCCTGGTGCTATCACCAACTTTCTTTTGAACAAAAATTTCTTTCCAGCTGAAACTGGTTACATCCAGGAGTTGAGTGTCATTATATTTTTTCTCATTGTGCTCCATGCTTCCTCCAATAGCCCAGCTGCCTTTTTTACCGGTATATTCTGTGGAAACACCTCCTCGTATAAACTTGGTATCCTGTAACGTTGCATTGGTATTCAGGAAGGAGAAGTTTCCTTTGGTAAAGAACTTTCCTTTGATCCAACCAAAATCCAGGTCATTTTTAATCCCTTTATAAGAATCCTGCTCATTCAAATAGTTGATACGGTAATTTAAAGTAGATTTATTATTCCACTTATTCAGGAAGCTGAAAGTAAACCTGTTTTGAGTTCTGTTGTTGAATTCCTGCACCAAGTTGAAATCTCTGGAGAATTCTACATCATTGATACGGTCAAGAATATGGAATTGCCTGTCTATATATTGATATTCAAAACTTGGAGTTCCTTTCCAGTTGTTTTTAGTAAAGCTTTTATTTCCGAAAATCCGCCATGCATATCCAATATTCTGATCAGAATCTTTTGAGGAAAATAAATTGATATCATAGTTACTCATGGAAATATCAGTACCAATTTTCCCTTCATTTAATAAGTATTCCGAGTTTAGGGAGAAGACCTGTGATTTTTGAGGAGAAGGAAGCTTTCTTACGGCTCTGTAATCTCCTCCATTCGGTCCTGCATATTCGAAAACACGTCCGTTATTGGTGGTTTGTGCTACTTTATAATCTCCCTGGTTGGCTCCGAAATAAGTGAAGGAAACCTGATAAAGTGTTTGATTCTGATCTGTAGAAAATTCATAAAAATTTCCCGTAGGGTTTGAATGCAAAACATATAGGATTTTGTTGACATCATATTCGGTCACTACACCGGATGGAGCATACATCAAATTAGGGTCATTGCCGGCATTAGCCAGGATTTCTTCATCTTCTTTAGAAAGGTTTAAAGAAAGTGGTGCATTTTTATTATCATTTTCCATAAACCAGTTAAGGCCTACTTTGAATTTTTCTCTCTGATGTTCCAGTTTACCCGTAAATAAATATCTGGAATAATTTCTGTTGGCGTAGTTATAAGAGATGGTGATGAAGTTTTGTTGGAAAATAGGACGGAAACTGGTAAAAGTAACCTCACCTGTGTTATAATTGATAATATAATCCTGGTTTTCACCACGTTTCATTAAAATACCATCAATGAATACCTGCTCAGATCCTGAGATCAGTGTGATAAACTGTTCTCCGTTTTTACCTGTCAAACGATAAGGTCCCTGGTTTCCTTCCACCCCCTGAAAACGGATCCTGTGAAATTCACTTCGTGCAACCCCCATTGAAACATCTACAAGCGTTTTGTTTTCAGTTCCAAACTCAGTCTGAAACTGAAGCCCCATGCTTCTTCTCTGATATTTGGCAAAGTAATTTTTAGATTCAACAAGATCTAAATGCCCGGCTCTAAGAATAGATTTATCCTTAATATTAAGCTGCATATAAATCTTATCAAATTCTTCCAAAGTCTGCGTATACCCATCAGCCTGAATCGGTAGATTATGATCTGAAATACTGGCCAGAATGGTTACATCCTTGGAAAGGCGCCCTGAAATCTGAAGATCCATGGAACTTTGTACAGATTGCCCCTGATTATTACCAAAAGTAATCCCACGGATGATGGACCCTTTAGAATTAAGCTCTCCTAGAAATCTTTTTTTATCATTTTTAGCCAGTACAGCTTCATCAATAATAATTTTATTATTCGTCCTTATAAAGTCCAGAGTGTCTTTGGTGAAAATATCCTGTTCCAGCCTTGCAGCCAGAATACTGTCCTTTTTTATACTGTCCTCAGGAACATTGGGATTTTTCCATGAAAATACCTGGGCACTCCCTGAGAAGATGCCTAAAAAGAAGAATACGAATAATAGAATAAAATTCCGCAAGTCCTGAAAATAATCCGTAAAAATAATTAAAAAATGTTAACGGAATGGGGTTTAGTATTATTAACAGAAAATTAATATAATTATTGCGAATGACTAAATATTTGATATAATTTAGCGGTTGAAATTATTAATATTTAAATTTTAATCATGAAAAAACTTTATTCGTTAGCTTTATTTTGTTTAACAGGTTTTGCATTTGGTCAAATTAGCTTAACGACACTAAACACTCCTTACACTCAAAATTTTGATGAATTAGTAAATACTGGAACAGGTTCTCTGGCCTTAACCGGTGGTTTAGCAGGATGGAGCATTGTAGAGACGGGTGCTAATGCCAATACTACGTATGCAGCAGATACAGGAGCATTAAATGCTGGTAATACTTATAGTTATGGATCAGCAGGGAGTACTGATAGAGCATTAGGATCTGTGGCGAGCAGTAACTTATTGTCAAGATGGGGAGCTCAGTTTAAAAATGATACGGGAAATCAGATTACAGATCTTCAAATATCTTATACTGGTGAAGAGTGGAGAATGGGACAACTGAACAGAGGGAGTAATGATAAGATTATATTTGAATACAGTACGGATGCTACTTCATTAACGACAGGAACATGGACTGCCATTTCAACTTTAACTTATGAAACAACTAATGCTACAGGAACTGCAGGAGCAAGAGACGGGAATGCTGCAAGCTACAGAACTGCACTTAGCTCTACAATTGCTGCATTGAATATTCCTGTAGGACAAACATTTTGGATCAGATTTGTTGATTTTAATGCTGATCAGTCTGATGACGGTCTTGCTATAGATGACTTTTCTTTAACACCTCAGGGAGGAACCTTGGCAACAGGAGAAAATAGAATTTCAGGCAAATCTTTTGTTAAAAAAACTTCAGTTGAAAATGAAATCTACTTCGAAGAAAAATCAGAAGTTAAAATCTTCAATATAAGTGGACAATTGATCAAAACAGCTTCAGTGAGAGAAAACGAAAGTTTAAATGTAGCTGAACTTCAAAAAGGTATTTATTTTGTAACAGGAATTGTAAACGGTAAAAACGTTTCTGAGAAGGTTATTAAAAGATAATTTTAACTAATTGTTAAATATGCACCGTCACTTGAGTTGAGTGACGGTTTTTTTGTACTTTTAGACTATAAATTTAAATCATCATATAATGAAAAAAATCTTTACTATTTTGGGAATAGCTTCTGCTATTGGTTTTATGAATGCGCAAACTACCGTTTTGACGGAAGATTTTAGTTTTACAGGAGCTCTTAATGCAAATGGATGGGTTACCCACAGTGGAGCAACGCCGGGACAATTGGCATCTAACGGAAATGCTGCTAATCTAGTGGCAGGGAATACAGAAGATGTAAACAAAGCATTTTCGTCTTTGTATACAATTAGTTCAACCGCTGTTAACAAAGCTGAATATTCTGCTACAATTAATGTAGCAACTGCAACGGGTCTGAGTACATCGGGAGATTACTTTTTAATGTTTACAGTTACTTCAGGGGCTAACCCGGGAAATAATTTTAACGCAAGACTTTATGCGAAAGGAAGTGCAACGGGATATACTTTAGGAGTATTGAATAACGGTGCCGGAACCGTAACGCCTACTTATGGAACTGAAATTCCTTATGGAACACCTGCCAATATTACAGTGACCTATATTATTGATAATACAGTAACTCCAGGTACAAATACGGCAACTTTACAAATCAATTCACAACCATTACTTACAAACACTACGGGAACAGGAGCTGCTTCTGCAACAATTGGTGGGGTGGCTATCAGACAGGGTGGAAATGCCACTTCCGGAACTGGAAATATCTCCATTGATAATCTAGTGGCCAAAGTATACTCTCCAACATTGGCTGTTTCAGAATTTAAAAATGGCAAATCAGGAAGCTTTGTGAAAAATTCTTTCGTTAAAAACGGAGAAATTACTTTTGGAGCTGATGTAAAAGATGTAAAAGTTTTCAATATGTATGGACAAGTTGTGAAAACGGCTTCTGTAAAAGAAAACGGAGCTGTCAACGTAGCTGAACTTACAAAAGGAAACTATATTGTAACCGGTACTGTAAACAATCAGCCGGTATCTCAAAAAATATTGAAAGACTAAAACGAAGATTTTAGATAAAATAGAAGCCACTCATTTCCTTGAATGAGTGGCTTTTTTTATATTAACAAATCCTTATTTATTGTAATTTTTCTTATTAATTTTTCAATTATATGGTACTGTTTTTGATATTTTTAATTCAAATTTGTTGCTAAAATTATACACCCATGAAAAAAATATTTACTATTGCAGGATTAATACTGTTTGCTGTAGTGGCACATGCTCAAATCGTTATCAATGAGATCTACGGAGGGAATGAAAATTCCGGGGCTGTATTAAAAAATAATTATATTGTATTAAAAAATATAGGAAATGTTCCCGTTTCTTTATCCGGAGCTACTATTCAGTATGCCCCTGCAGTAGGAGCATTTAATCAATATCATACGTTACCGGATTTTACCCTGAATCCGGATCAAACCTACCTGATTCAGGAGGCTGGGATTAGCGGTGGGACCATAAATTTGCCAACTCCGGATTATATTGCCACAACGGTAACCAATTTTGATGCAACTCCTAATCAGTCAAAGGGATTACATATTTCAGGAGTTTCAGGAAAAATTGCATTGGCTGCCAATAATGTACAGGTTCCCGGACCTATATCATCCAATGTACTGGATTTTGTAGGATATGGCTCCAACGCAGATCAGTTTATGGGTGACGGCCCAGCTCCGTCTCCAACAATAACAACGGGGATCAAAAGGATAATGGGCAGCAGCAATGACAATCAGGTTGATTTCTCTCTTGAAGGTACTGCAAAGTCCGGTTTTGTACAAAATCCATTTATAAAAGGTAATGAAATTGTTTTCGGATCCGAAATTACTGATGTCAAAGTGTATGATACCTTCAGACGTGTCGTGAAAAAAGCCCCTACAAAGACGGCCTTAGCTCTCGATATTGCAGAATTACCTAAAGGAACTTATATTGTAACAGGAACAATTAATAATGTCCCTATTTCTCAGAAAATTGTAAGGGATTAGTTTTTTATAGAGAAGGCTACCTTAGACTAAGATAGCCTTTTATTTTTTTAGTACTTCGTTAATACCCGGCATTAAAAATATAGCCATTGCTTTTTGTGATTTAATACCAACCTCTTCTGGCAGCATTAATAATGGTCCCCAGATTGAGAACAAGAGTATATCTGATCCGTTTTGCGTAGTCTTTAAATGAAGGTTCAAACCCAAGAGAAGACTGTATTGGGAAGTAAACTTCAAGGAAATCCGGAATAATTCTTACTTTTATACCGCTGTCCCAGATAAATTTTGTGGGACGGTCTTGATTTTTATAGATCCCTGCATCAGCATATACATGAAATATTTTCCATACACTGGAATCTACATTGAAGGAAGTAATCCATTTATTAACGGAGCCCGGTATAAATGATTTGAACCCTCCGTCTGCCAAAATAAATTGCTGAGAAAGGATACCACTGTTGGCACTTTCACCCAAAAGACTGTAGGAAAAAGCATAATTTGAAACCCTTGAAATTCCGTAATTAAATAAATTATTTCGGGTGTCATTTCTTAAAAAGTATCCGGCAAATAGACGTAAACTCAGCTTTTGTTTTGGGGCAAATTCCCATCTGTAAAAGGCTTCAGCTGTAACTTTATTGAAATCTTCCATTCCCTGTGTGCTGATGCTGAAACTCTTTTCATGAATCATCTGATTGTCACTATAGCCATACCCCAAGCTCCATAGGTTATACTTTTTGTAATCATTATTAGCAATCATAACAGGGCTGAGATCTCTGTCGAAATAATTATAAGACATCCCAATGCTTCTGCTTATGGTACTTCGGGGATCTTTCCTAAAGCTTATATTAGAAAGTACCGATGCTTTTCGGTAGGCCAATCCATAATCATAGTGGAAATAAGATCCGGAAACTCCAAAAGTAAGGCTTCGAATGATACTTTCAGCAGGTAGAAAAGAATAGGAGACTGCTCCTGATCCGGTTAGCTTTCCTGTTCCTGAACTGTACATTGGTGTAAATGAATACAAAAATTTCTGATCAAAGAATGATTGGTTTTTAAGATTGATTCCTAAAAGAAATTTATCGTAGGTATTATTAAAACGTACTCTCGGACTGATATAGATCTCATTGTATTCAGGATCCGGAATGTCTTTGATGAGTTTTAGCTTGATTTTTTTAGCATTCGAAAATATACCTTTTGCGTACAGGAAATTATCCCTGTAATTTGATTCCGGGAAGCTATAGCCTGTGTTTAAGGTGACTTTATAAATATTATCTGACGCAGGAAGAAATAATTCATTATTATTTTTATTTTCTTCTGTTTCTATCCAATAGGCTTTTTTCTCTCCCTCCCGGGTTTGGGTTTCCAGTTTTACAGGAATGGAGGCGCCTATATTTTTTGTGATTTTGATATGTAGAGAATCGTTCTCTTTTCTTATGTTTTTCAGCTTAAAGTTAACCCTGTTTTTCTGCTTAAGAAAATTGGTGAGGTATCCTGAGGCTTTATCTTTTTCACTGAGGTCACTCAGGAATTCTTCAGGCTTTATTTTTTTTCCGGAGTTTTGTGAAATATAATTTTTTACAACCCCATTGAAGGTGTCATTCCCCATTTTATCTGCCGAATAATCAAATAGACTTCCTGTTTCAAAGCTGCTGACAGCCATGTCATTAAAGTTACTTAATGAAGAAAAATTGTCGTCAATCTTTTGATCCAGATTTTGCAGCATGATATATTGGTAAGCCAATCCATACCGATCCAAAAGTTTCACTTTGGATGCGTGAAATATTTTTAAAGGTTTAATTCCGAATAATCTGGTCTCCGGAAGGGCGCCTAAAAGTTTGGTGTCTTTATAGAATTTTTTCAGATACTGAATCTCAAGATAAGATTTTAAACCGTTTTTAAACCAGTGATCTTTCTCTTTATCAGCAATGATATTCTCATCAAGGATTTTTTTGGTTATGATTCCAAAATAATCAAGATCGGTTTTTTCAGCATCTGTAAATAACTGAAATCTGAATTTCCAGAATCTAATATCATTATTCCCGAAAAAGTCTTCCTTAGCTCTGAATTTATCCGAAATGAAAAGTGTCTGTGGAATAAAACCAATTTTATCTTTAAGAAATTTCAATTGTAAAGGCAGGAGGAATTCCAGGTTTTGTTTTTCTTCGGGTTTCAGATTGTATCCGAATTTAACCTCAGAACTGAAGCCATCAACATCAACCTTAATAGAAGGATAACTGTTGGTGGAGATTATAAATTCAGGGTCAGAATCCAGATACCCTTTAAAAGAATTCATCTGAACCTGCGGAAGATTACTTTCAATAAAACTATTGACAGGAATATCAAAATTGACGGTCCAGAAAGTATTGAAACTTACAGATTCTTCAATATCACGATATTCTTTTTTAGAAATATTGTCCGGATCAAATTGATCCGGAACAATAAAGAAATATTTTAAAGCAGTATTCTGGTCGGCTGTACCATATCCTGTAAATGTTTTATCAGGAAGCTGTATCCGGTACTGTAATTTCAAAGTAACGGCTTCGCCGGGCTGTAATGCCTCTTTTAGTGGAAGAAATAAATTCTCATCCGAAAGAGCATTGATAGAAATGGGCTGGTTTTCTGAATTTTTAATATTCAGCTCCAGAAGTTTACCCAGCTGATCAGCTTTTGCAAAGTGCAGATCATTGTTTCTGTCTTCCAGCTTTCTATAGACAAGTGAGGTTCCACGTTTATGATAGGCGGAAATCCAGTTCAGGAGTTTTATGGTTTGAAGCTGCTTATCAGAATGATTGTAATAAACAATTTCCTGATTGACTTCAAGCGTTTTTCTGTCAGCAGACAACTTTGCTTCAATGTATATGCTGTCTTTTTGTGCAGAAACCTGTACAACTCCTAAAAACAAAATAAGGCAAATCGTGATCTTTTTCAAATATAAGTGATAAAGTACCAAATATAACTTATTTTGTAAATACTTTATAGGATTTTAACCCTGAGTTGTCTTTTTTTCCAAAGAATTAATATAGGCATTCCAACCCTCAGTTTTATAAGTAATCGCTGAAGCTTCCGGATTGTCTGATTTATAAATTCCTCTTCCTACGATGATGAAATCTGTATGTAAGGTTTTAAATACGTGTTCAGGGGTATTGTACTGCTGGCCTTTACCATCACCCGAATCGGCTAGATTCACTCCAGGGGTGAATAATAAAAGATCTTCCGGGATTTTATTCTGGGATACACCACCAATTACATTAGGATGGGATAAAGCTACTTTTAAAGCATCTTCACGATAGCTCGCAGTCGTTAAAGCTCCTTTAGAAGACATTCCTACGATGGCTACTACTCCTACATTTTTAAAGCAATCCAATGATTCAAATCCCCCGATAACCTGTGATGTCACAAAATCTGCCCAATCTGTAATTTTGAAAACTCCACTGGTGAACTGAAGTTCCTGAGTATTTCCGATATCTGCAAATTTTCTGTCTTCCATTAATAAAAACTGATGCTTTTCAGCAATTGCTTTTAATGGGCTAATTGTTTTTTCATAGTCAAAATCTGAGATGATATCGATATGTGTTTTCAAAGCAATGATATGAGGTCCTACTTTTTCAGCGAAATCCAATAGTTCCTGTGTTGTCGTAACATCTGCAGAAGCAATAAGGTTAGATTTTTTTGCCAAAGCGGTTTCTAATAATTTCTTTGAAACAGAATGCTGAGTACTGCTCAGCTTTTGCTCATATGAAGCTCTGGTCTCTTCTTCAAACTGAATATGATTCCCCTGTAGGAAGTCCTGAATTCTTTTTACTTCTTCATCAGATAATTCTCCTGTTTCCTGAAGAATAACACATACTTCTGAAATGTTGAAAAGAGTATGTACTCTGTATCCCTTACTTTCCAAAAGTTGCTTTCCTCCCTGTTCTCTGTCTAAAACCACAACAATATCCGAAACTTTCAGATCTTCCTGCTCGATTTCAGGAATCGTTTCCAGCAAAGATTTTCCTGAAGTAATAACATCCTCCACCAAAAGACAGTTTTGACCTTTCTGATAAATACCTTCAATCAGCTTTTTGGTACCGTAGCTTTTAGCTTCTTTTCTTTTAATAATTAATGGAATGTAACTTTCCAGTGACATCGCAGTAGCCATCGGAAGTGCAGCATAAGGAACTCCGCAGATTAGATCGAAATTATCTAATGGAAGCATTTCCAATAAGTAGTTGGCAAGATTTTTTAAAATTTTCGGATCTGAAGCCAAAGGTCTTAAGTCTACATAAAATGGGCTTTCAATACCACTTTTTAAGGTAAATCTACCGAATTTGATGATACCCAGCTTGTAACACTCTAAGAAGAATTCTTTTTTACTTTCCATTATTTTTTATTAGATATTGCAAATTTAAGGATTTGAAATAAGGCTTAAAAATTTATCACCTATTTGTAAATAAAAAACCACCCTGAAGGATGGTTTTAAAGACTATAATAAACTATTATTTTATAATTTCAGCATCAATAACTTTGGCTCCGCTATATTTTTGCTCGGCTTCCCAAAGTAAAAATTTATCAACTTCTTTGATGAGCTTGGGGATAGTTAACGATAATACCGCTAAGTCATCCATTACTCCAAGTACCGGTATGGCAAATTCAGGAAGAAGGTCGATAGGGGAGATGATATATAAAATTCCGAGTAAAGGAAGAATGATGTCAATGGATTTCATTGGATAAACTCCTTTTCTCCACATTTTTACCATTCTGAATATGTCGGGAATCTTTCTCACAAAACCTTTGTGATTGATAGCTTCTTTAGCAATGTTTAACTTTGAATATTTCATTTTGTGTTTGGTTTTAAATAAGTTTTTCAACGATGTTAATTTCGCAAATCTTATACCAACAAATTATAAAATTTAGTTAAAAATGATTATTTAATAATATTGTCAATGAACTGATGCACAGTCTCTGTGTTCCAATCTCTATATGCATCTTCTTTAATAATAATCCTCCCTGTTTTATCTAAAAGAAAAGTGGTAGGAAATACTTTAGGAAGAATTTTTTCAGAAATAGGACTTTGAGCAATATACACAGGAACAGTATAATTATTTTCTTTCAAAAATTTTCTTACGTCCTCTTCCTTATCATTCATGGCAATAAGGATGAAATCAACATTATCTTTTCTGGAATCATATAGCTTCTGAATAGTAGGCCATTCTTTTCTGCACGGTGGACACCATGTTCCCCAGAAGTTCAGAAAAACAGCTTTATTCTTAAAGTTTTTAAGGTTGGTGCTTGGAGCATTAATTCCTTTAAGGTCGATATCATAATCTTCTTCACTTACATGTACAGCATTTTCAATAGTAGCAATAGGAAAGAACTGATCTTTCATAAAATTCCTTATTCCCGGCACAAAAGCAATGATGCCAATAATGACGATGAGTACAATATAAATAATGTTCTTTTTCATTTACTATTTTTTACTGTTAATAAGTGTCAGATCTATTTTATAATAAATCTAAAATTTCCTGAATAGAATCTTTACCTCTGTTTCTTGCATAATAAATCTGCAGATCATTGTAAAAACTGTCTTTTGGATATCCTTCAGGATCAGCTTTATATTTCATAAGCAGTTCATATCCATATTTTGGACGCGGACCCCATGAATTTTTTACGTTAAAATCTTTATCCAGGATAATTACCTTAGGAATAGACTCTGTTCCATTGGTTAAAAACTGATTGATCAGGCTTTTATCACTGTCTCTCAGGAAAACTCTGATTTCATTATGGCCTTCAAAAAATTTAAAAAGAGCAGGTACAGTAGCACTTGCATCTCCACACCATGCCTCGGAAATAATTAAAATCTTTCCATCGAAATTTTTATCAGCTAATTCCTTCAACTGGTCTTCATCGGGAACATACTTCTTAAGAGTTCTGTCCATTCTCTGAAGTCCCAGTTCGTAATATTGTTTGTAGTCCGCTTCCTGTTGGTCAGCTGGATTTTCTAATCTTTGTTTTGCAATTTGAAGGTATTCTTCAAATGAAATTCCTTTATCCCAGTAATTTTTCATTACCAAAAAATTATGTTTAAAAATTATTGATATTTCTTGTTTTGTTGATCAAAAAAAGATCAGCCAATACGAATGCGGCCAGAGCCTCTACTACAGGAACTGCTCTTGGAACTACACATGGATCATGACGTCCTTTTCCTTCTACAATGACAGGGTTTCCTTCTTTATCTATACTGTCCTGAGGTCTTAAAATAGTGGCTACAGGTTTGAATGTTACTCGGAAGTAAATATCCATTCCATTGGAAATTCCACCCTGAATCCCTCCTGAAAGATTAGATTTTGTAGTGAAATCTGTATTGAAAGCATCATTATGCTCCTTTCCGGTCATTTTTGCTCCACAGAATCCACTGCCATATTCAAAACCTTTACATGCATTGATGTTCAGCATTGCTTTTGCCAGTTCTGCCTGAAGTTTTGAAAATATAGGTTCACCAATTCCCACAGGAACATTTTTAATAACACAGGTAATAGTTCCACCGATGGTATTGCCTTCTTTTTTGATTTCTTTAATTTTTGAAATCATTTTTTCAGCAGTTTCCGCATCCGGACAACGTACGTCATTGCTCTCTGTCTGAGAAAAATCCAAGGCCTGATAAGGTTTCTCACAGAAGATATCTCCTACAGAAGAAACGTAAGCATTTATTTCAAGTTCCGGTAGAAGCTGTTTGGCAAATGCACCCGCAACTACCCAATTCATTGTTTCTCTTGCTGAAGATTTTCCGCCTCCACGATAATCCCTAAACCCAAATTTCTGGTCATAGGTGAAATCAGCATGACTTGGACGATATGCACCAGCAATATGGTCATAATCTTTTGATTTCTGATTTTCGTTTTCGATGATAAAACCGATTGGTGTACCCGTTGTTTTTCCGTCAAAAATTCCTGAAAGAAACTTTACTGTGTCACTTTCTTTTCTTTGGGTAACAATAGCAGACTGCCCCGGTTTTCTTCGGTTCAGTTCGTACTGAACTTTTTCGAGATCTACCGTTAAACCTGCCGGAAAATTATTGATGATACCGCCATAAGCCACTCCGTGACTTTCTCCAAATGTTGTAAGACTAAGAAGATTACCTAATGTGTTGAACATAATACAAAATTACCTTTTTTTCTCCAGATAATAAAGTTTCAGTATTTGTTCTATTTATCAGTGTCTTTGATATTATTGATAACATGTTCTGCTTCCATTTTCTCTCGGGAAATGAGCTTTTTCCAGATAAATCCTTTTCTGATATCATTTTTATCGGAAAGTTGAGGGAATATTCCTGCTTTGACGTCGTCAAAAATAAAACTTGGTGATATGGCGGGAAGAGGAGTGTCAAAATTAAAAGGATAATTTTTAGAAACATTGAATTTTAAATTGCCAACCTCAAAGGTATTGTATTGCTGATATTCATAGGTTGATGGTTGGTAAAACTGTTTTTTTTCAAATCCGGCGATGAAATTTCCGGGTCTAAAACTTGGAAGATGTTCCTGAATGAAATTGGGGAAAGACAATATGGAAATAAAGAATATACTCAAAGCTGAGAAAACGGTGATTGATTTTCGTTTGTCAAAATATTCATAACAGAATATAAAAAATATCACAAAGAACACGTCTATAAAAAATCTGTATTGAGCTGAAAAAGCAAGCACAAGTATACTTTTTATCAATACTGAAATACAGAGTAAAGAGATCAGCTTTCTTTTTTTGATCCAGGCAAATGCTGAGAAAGCAATCAGGCTTATAATAAACAGGATGTTGATGTTGGATTTTATTCCGTCCAGGAGAAACCAGTTTCTGATGTGATCAAATGTTGAGAACCTTTGAATTTCTTCATAGGAATACTGCATATCATAAGTTTTCTGAATGGCATATTGTGAGGAAGTTTTTAAGATCTCGGGGTTAGGTTTCCAGGGTATTCCCAATTCGCCCATGGCAACAGGAAATATAGGATAGCCAAATGTCCAGATGTTTTTTGCAAAAAATATGAGGAGAATAAAAATTCCAAAAAGCAGTTTTTTAAAATCTGATTTAAAAATAAAAACAGCACAAAGGAAAGTGAGTATGGGCAGCCAGATCATGGTAGGCTTTATGGCAAAAATAAAAATGGAAAATGCAAAAAGAAGTGTTGTGTTTCTGTTTCCTGCTGTTATTTCATTCAAAATAATTAAAGAAAGAGCAATCACTGGAAGATCCGGGCTTGGTGATTGTGAGAACAATAATAATACAGGGAGAAAACATAGATGAATCCATGCTTTTCTTTCAGTAATATAAATGGTATAAATGATCAATAGGATGGTATTGATTCTTAAAAAGGGATCTGAGAAATTTGAGAACCCGGCCTGGAAAATATGCCATATCGACATTTGCCCCAATGTAAAGTCAAGGTTGGAAATTCCTTTTATCAATCCATATTCAGTAAGCCATTTTATGGTGGGTACATAGTAGCCAAAATGATCTAGTATATATGGAGAAAATGTACCGGCTAACACAATAATAAATGATACTGTGGTCATTAAAAAAATATCCTTTCCCGAAAAGTGGTATAACTCCCGGTACAGTTTTTTTTTAAAAAAGAAAAGAAATCCGAATGCAAGAGTACCTATTTCTACATAAATATTCAGGGGAATAAAAAAAGAAAGAAGGGTCCATCCTATGCTTATTCCTAAAATACCTGCTAAAGCTTTTCCTGCAAGACCCGGAAGAGGACTGCCCCAGAAAAAGTCCATGATTTTACCTGCACCTATCAAGACAGGTATGATAAAAATAGCAGAAAAAAGAATCAGTATCATAAAAAAAGATTGCTTAAAAATAAGCAATCTTTATATTGTATTGTGAAAAAATATTATCTGCGTGGCTGTACTCTGCCGTCTTTTCTGTCTCCTGATCTCCCTATGGCATATCCGGTAGCGCCACCTACGACACCACCAATTACAGCTCCAAGACCTCTGTTGTTCTTAGAGATAATAGCTCCTGCAGCAGCCCCACCTACAGTACCAATGATGGTTCCCTTAGCAGCTTTACTCATCCCTTTTTTTGTAGTTGTACCTTGTGAAGAACTGCTTCCGTTATCTGCATAGTCTCCATTGCTTCCTCCGGAATTGGAGTTAGAGTTAGAACTAGAACCGGAGTTTCTATCTCTGTAGATGGTTCTGGTTTCTCTTATCACCTGTGGCTTTGAATTATTTGCAGCTTTTGCTTTTTTGCTTTCTGAGATACTGTCAGATTTTTTCTGAGCTTCGTAAACCAGCTTTTCCTTTTCAATGGCTAGTTTCTGCTTTTCTATTTCAAGCTGCTTAGCTTGAAACTCAAGTTTTTGTACTTCCAGAGACTTTTCAGCAACGCTGTTGTTATCATCTTTTTTGCAGGCCGTCATTAAAAAAACGGATAAAAAACCTGCTAATATTACCTTTTTCATAATTCAAATTTTAATAAGCTAGAGCCTAAACGACTGTAGTTTTAGTTTTATTTCCAATTATGAAGCCAAATTTCAGTTAAAGGATGTTAAAATTATCAAAAAGGATAAATGTTAATAAATGAAACATGATAAATGTCGTATGAAAACTTTGTATTCTAGTACAGTTCTTGCTATTTATTCAGAAGTTTTTCAGTGTTGGAAAATTAAAAGTTTTTTTGAACAATTGTAAATTTTAATTAATTAATAGTTTTCGTTGAATTAATCTGAGATCATTAATTTTGAGAAACTAAATTACTTTCAATATGAAAAAAACAACATTTACAGCACTGGCTTTCATCGGATTGTTGGGTACTGCTGTTTCATGGTCTTCTACTGATAACGGGATGAAGACAGAGTCGCAAGCACGTCAAGAGGTATCAAAGAGTGAAACAAAAGCACAAACTTATAAAATACGATATGGTTTGCTTTCTAAAAACGGAACAAAAATTCTTTCCGGAAGTCATGATGTAGGAAGTTTTCTTGCTGAAAATATGGCTACGGGAGATGTGTATGATACGTATTACAGTGGAGGTTTTCAGGCTTTACCTCAGTATTATGAAGGAATCCCTGAAGGAACCTATACTTTTTCTGCAATGCAGGGACAAGGTGCCTGGACTGGCTATGGATCAGTTGTAGCGACTGTTTCAGATGCCCAAGTAGATGCTGACGGATATATTACAGTATATATTCCAATAACTTGGGAAGAATAATATTGCATAAAACAAAATATTTAGTAAATTTACCAACCTCTTAAAAGAGTGTTTTTAATTAATTATTAAGTTAATTACTTTGTTTACTTAATTTATACTCGTTATTTCATTCGTGGTAAAATCAATCATAGATGTAATTATAGCATAAATAGTAAATAATTTTAAGATATTCTGTTTGGATTTTTCTGAATAGATTTTTTTCATCATTTGTGTTTTTTAGGCCTCCTGATTGGAGGTCTTTTCTATTGTATGACTAATGAAGAAAATAACCTTTAATGGGGGGATGATTTTACTCATCAACTAAAGACCTAAGGTTAAGTATTTTTCAAATAATAGCTTTAGATATACCCGCTAAAAGGTATTATAAATAATTCTCTGTTAAGAAATTGTATTTCATACTTATGATCTGATGATAAAAAAACTCCTCAAAAAATGAGGAGCTGTTTATTATAAATGTAGAGTTACTTTTATCTTGTTGATCAAACGATGAAGAGTACTGGTCTGATAAGCCAGGAGTCGGTAGATCTCTTCTGAATTGGTGTAGGTTTCAGGAACATTGAGATTGTTGATCTTCTTAATTCCTCTTCTTTTCATGGTATCATAAATCACTTTAGCAAATGATTCTTTTGCTCCCTGCTTACTGCTGTGCTGTGAAATGCCATCGGAATGAAGTCTGTAGAGGTATAAAGGTTCTTTGATGTATTTTACATCACCATATTCCAGAATTTTCAAATACAGATCCTGATCTACAGCGCTTCTAAGTGCTGGATTAATACCCGAGGTTTTTAAATACGCTTCTTTTTTAAAAGTAAAAAAATGGGCAAACTGAATAGGGCAATTAAAAAAATACCGGCTGTTGTAAACTTGTTTGGTGCTGGCAAAAATCTTATCAGGGACAAGATTATCATCACACAGCATCATTTGAGAATAGGTAGCAACAATATCGGTTGTATTGGCAAATTCATTGATTGTTTTTTCCAACGCTTGTGTATAGATAGCATCATCAGGGTCAAGGTAGGCGCATAGCTCTCCCTCTGCATATTTCATGCATTCTCTCTTGGTAAATCCACAGCCCTGATTCACTGCATTATGATACAGTTTGAAACGGGGATCATCTTTGATAATTGACTTTATAACTTCTACTGAATCATCCGTAGAGGCATCGTCAACAATGATGGCTTCCCAATTTTCATAAGTTTGATTGACTAATGAATTATAGCAGTCCCTAAAATACTTTCCATTATTATAGTTGGCTATAAGTATAGAAAATTTTATCACGTTTTTTTGAGTTAAGTTTAATTTAATGTGTAAAACTATAAAAGAATATCCATGAAAAACATATCTTTAGTCATAGTATAATTGATATATTTTTCTTATTTTACAAGAATTTACCATTGTTTAATTTGAAATTGGTAAGATAAAATAAAAACTATTTTATGAGTTCAATCATAAAATAATAATAATAACTAGTATATTTTTGAAAAAAGATTAATTATTTTATTTCTGATATATAAAAATTTTTTTCATCATTTGTGTTTTTTAAGGCCTCCTCTGGAGGCTTTTTAGTTGAAAAAACACTAATGAAAAAAAAATCTGTTATCAAAAAAAGGTCAATCCTAATCAAAAATTGATTTTCATACATCAGAGATTTGAAACATTTCCTGTTTCTTTTTCAATGATAAGGTTGCCATTTTTGCTCATGTCAGTTATTTTATGGCTAAGTCTGATATGGCTTGTCATATTTTTTTGCTGTAATTTTATTTTTTTTATATCAAAATATTATCTTTAAATGATTTTGTGAATATTAGAATATTTTATACTAAATTTACGGATTTAATTTTCAATTTTTAATGATTGAGATTAATATATGTTTTTTTTATTTTTTAATTCATCTGTTTTTTATTAAAGTTGCTGTTGAATAATCTTTAATAATATTGTTTTTTTAATACTTCCTATTTGGAATAGTTGTAATTAACAAGATGTGATTTTTAATAATACGAAAAAAAAGAGGTGAAAATATTAAAATATGATATTTAATCTCTCGAAAATATATATTGGAATATTTTTATCAAAATTTAAATTTTGGCACGATTTTTCAATGTAGATATGTAACTCATGTTTAATTTGAGTTTTCATGGTTATTAGTTTTTATCCTCGGAATTTCCGAGGATTTTTTTTTTGAATATGATTCTACTCATAAAAAGAACATCGATGAGTTGATTATCTTTAGATGAATAAATTTCTACATATCATCACTTTTTGCATTATTTATTAAGCTTCTCTTTGAAAAGGGAAGCTTGTTTGTTTAAACGATCCGATATTAACTGCCTAATTCCAATTGATTTTTCACCAGTTTGTAATATTCACCATTTTTACTGACTAATTCCTGATGATTGCCTTCTTCTACAATTTTTCCTCCATTTAAGACAATGATATTGTCAGCATTTTTTACGGTAGATAAACGATGGGCAATGATGACAACGGTTTTTCCTTTAAAAAACTCCTGAAGGTTATCATGGATTATTTTTTCATTTTCAGCATCCAGGGCCGATGTTGCCTCATCAAAAAATAAGTATTGAGGATTTTTATATACGGCTCTTGCAATTAATATTCTTTGTTTCTGGCCTCCGGAAATTCCGTTCCCT
>Ga0105243_10001051_pt1 | contig 25286 bp, 12 predicted proteins | sample KBSM34metaG_FD_81525 | JGI IMG/M metagenome (GOLD analysis project Ga0105243, IMG submission 81525) | Miscanthus rhizosphere microbial communities from Kellogg Biological Station, Michigan, USA - KBS M3-4 metaG | ecosystem: Host-associated > Plants > Roots > Rhizosphere > Soil | place... | reverse complement strand
TCCGAGCGGCTGCCACGTCTCGGTCAGGCGGTGCGCCGGGCGCTCCGAGGCGATCGAGCGCCCGTACAGCTGGCGGGACAGGCCGACCGCGAACTCGCAGATGTCGATCATCTCCTGGACCTCACCGAGCGTCTCGGAGGTGATCTTTCCCGCCTCGAGCGTGACGAGGGTGGCGAGGTCCGACTCGTGCTCGGTCAGCAGTTCGCCGAGCCGTCGGATCAGCGCGCCACGCTGCGGTGCCGGCACCGTCCGCCACTGGAGGAATCCGTCGTGCGCGTCGGTGATGGCGTCGGCGACCTGCGCCGGTGTGGACGGCGTCAGCCGGCACAGGACTCCGCCGGTGATCGGGGTGCGGGCGAGCAGGGTGCCATCGGACGACGGGTGCTCGTCACGGGCACCGCATGCGCGCAACGCCGTCTCGGCCATCGTCCGCAGGGTCTCGGTGTCGGGAAGGTCCATGGTGTTCCTCCTGTCGGTGCCTGCTCCAGTGTCCGCTGAGTTAGCCTGCCTTGGTGCCGGACACACTGGACGAGATCGACACCCTGTTGGTGCGTGAACTGATCGCCGATGGCAGGGCCACGCTGGCGACGCTGGCCGAGAAGGCGGGGTTGTCGGTGTCGGCCGTCCAGACCCGGGTGCGCAGGCTGGAGGCCCGTCAGGTGATCCGGGGTTACGCCGCGAAGGTCGATCCGGAAGCGCTGGGCAACCAGCTCTCGGCGTTCGTCGCGATCACCCCTCTCGACCCGTCCAGTCCCGATGACGCGCCTGCCCGCCTCGAGCACATCCCGGGGATCGAGGCCTGTCATTCGGTCGCAGGGGAGGAGAGCTACGTCCTGCTGGTGCGAGTGGCGTCGCCGCGGGCGCTCGAGGCGCTGCTGCAGGAGATCCGGTCGACCGCGAACGTACGGACGCGCAGCACCATCATTCTGCAAACATTTTACGGTGACTAGCTAAGTGCCGAACAATTTTCCACATGCTAGTGACTCTGACAGGATTATTAACATAATCTTGGGGTATGAGCACCGCGATCCGGCGTTCTCGGCCCGTCCCCGGCCTCGCCCCTGACGAGGTGCACGAGGTGCTGCGGGCGAGCCTGCTGGTCGACGGCTTCGACCTGGTCCTGGATCTGGAGCGATCGCACGGGCGGCGGCTCGTCGATCAGCGCGACGGCACCACCTACCTGGACATGTTCGGCTTCTTCGCGTCCTCGGCGCTCGGGATGAACCACCCCGACCTCGCGGCGGACGAGACCTTCCTGGCGGAGCTCACCACCGCCGCGGTGAACAAGCCGAGCAACTCCGACATCTACACCGTGCCGATGGCAGAGTTCGTGCGCACCTTCGTCCGGGTCCTCGGCGACCCGGCACTGCCACACCTGTTCTTCGTCGACGGCGGGGCGCTCGCCGTCGAGAACGCGCTCAAGGTGGCGTTCGACTGGAAGAGCCGGACGAACGAGGCCCGCGGGCTCGATCCGGCGCTCGGCACCAGGGTGCTGCACCTGACCCACGCCTTCCATGGCCGGAGCGGGTACACGCTGTCGCTGACCAACACCGACCCGAACAAGGTCGCGCGGTTCCCGAAGTTCGACTGGCCTCGCATCGACGCCCCCTTCCTCGAGCCCGGCCGCGACGCGGACGAGGCCGACGAGCGGGCGCTGGCACAGGCGCGACTGGCGTTCGATCGACATCCCGACGACATCGCCTGCTTCATCGCGGAGCCGATCCAGGGCGAGGGCGGGGACCACCACTTCAGGCCCGAGTTCCTCCAGCAGATGGCGGCGCTGTGCCACGAGCGCGACGCCCTCTTCCTGCTCGACGAGGTGCAGACCGGCGTCGGACTGACCGGGACCGCGTGGGCGTACCAGCAGCTCGGGCTCGCGCCCGACGTGGTCGCGTTCGGGAAGAAGTCGCAGGTGTGCGGGATCATGGCCGGTGGTCGCGTGGACGAGGTGCCCGACAACGTGTTTCGGGTGGCCTCGCGGATCAACTCGACCTGGGGCGGCAACCTGGCCGACATGGTCCGGGCCCGCCGCATCCTCGAGGTGATCGAACGGGACCGGCTGATCGACCGGGCCCGGCTGCTCGGCGCGCACCTGCTCTCGCGGCTCGTCGAACTGGCCGAGCGGCACCCGACCGTGACCGACCCCCGCGGGCGGGGGCTGATGTGCGCATGCACCCTGGACTCGACCGCCAGGCGCGATGCCCTCGTCACCCAGATGCGCGAACGCGAGCGCGTTCTGATCCTGGCGACGGGGGAGCGCGGCATCCGGTTCCGGCCACCGCTCACGGTGACGGTGGCCGAACTCGACGCCGCAGTCGATGCGCTCGATCGGCTGCTGAGCCGGTAGCGCGTCAGCCCCTGGCTGCCTCCCGCTCGAGGCGCTCCAGGCGAGGGCGATCGGCGAGGATGTGGATCTCGACGATCCGGCCGTTCGTGATGGTCACGGCCATGACCGACTGCAGCAGGCCGTCCGGTGCGTTGACCATTCCGACCGTGCCGTTGACGAGCGCGGGCACGGACGAGTGGGCGAACCGCGCGAAGCTGAGCGCCTGCGCGGACACCGCCTCCGCCCCGCGAACCACCTTCAGGATTCCGACGCCGGTGTCGGCCCTGAGCACCACGTCGGGGTCGAGGACGGCGACGAGGGCGTCGAAGTCGCCGCCCCTGGATGCGGCGAGGAACGCGTCCACGACCTCCCGCTGTCGGGCGAGGTCGGGATCGGGTACCGGGGTCGAGTCCTGGACGCGGCGGCGGGCGCGGCTGGCGAGCTGCCGGGTGGTGGCGGTGGTCTTCCCCACGACGGCCGCCACCTCCTCGAAGGGCACCGCGAACATGTCGTGCAGCACGAAGGCGAGGCGCTCGGCGGGGGTCAGGGTGTCCAGGACCACGAGCAGTGCGAGGCCGACGGAATCGCCGAGCAGCGCCTCGTGTTCGGGGTCGGTGCCCTCCACCGCGCTGACGATCGGATCGGGCAGCTGCTGGTCGTCGATGGAGTCCTCGCGGCGGACCTTGCGAGAGCGCAGCATGTCCAGGCAGACCCGTCCCATGACCGTCGTCAGCCACCCGCCGAGATTCGTGAGGCTCTCGGCCTCGGACCGGCTCAGTCGCAGCCAGGTCTCCTGGATCGCGTCGTCGGCATCGCTGAACGAGCCGAGCATTCGGTAGCCCACCGCCAGCAGATGGGTGCGGTGGTCCTCGAAACGCAGCGCCAAGGAGTCGTTCTCGTCCATCTGTCACATTCTCCCGTCGCGTTCCGTCATCACTGTGACGGACGAAAACCCGGACAACACTGGAGGGGTCATTATGCAGGCACGAATGGGCAACCCGGCAATGGTGGTTCCAGGCGCGATGGAAGCGTTGCTGGCGCTGGGCAAGGCGAGCGAGAGCGGCACCGTTCCGAAGACCACACACGAGCTGGTCCACCTGCGGGCCAGCCAGATCAACGGCTGCAGCGTCTGTGTCGACATGCACGCCCGCGAGCTGAAGAAGGGCGGCGAGTCGGACGAGCGGGTGTTCGCCGTCGCGGCGTGGCGGGAGACTCCGTACTTCACCGACGCCGAACGCGCTGCACTGGCGCTGGCCGAGGCGGTCACCCGGCTCAGCGATCGGGCGGACGCGGTGCCGGACCAGGTGTGGGACGAGGCCGCGGACCTCTACGACGAGCAGGAGTTGGCGTCGCTGATCCTGTCGATCGCCACGGTGAACGTCTGGAATCGGGTGAACGCCGCCACCCGGCAGGTCGCGGGGGCTTGGGGGTAGTAGGCGCCCAGCTCAGGATTCGCCGGCCCGATCGAAGACGAGCTGCGCACGCTGCGCCATGTCGGCGCCGATCTTGTAGCCCTCGGCGATCAGGTGCTCGTGCACCTGCGGGTCATCGGTTTCCGCTCCGAAGAGCAGCCGCACGGACGACTCCTCGATTCGGGAGTATCCCGCGATGCCGTGCTGCAGCTGGGTGGTCATCGCCTCGCGGTAGCCGCGCCGATCGTAGGTTCCGCCGTCGACGGCGGCGACCCCGACGAAGTGCAGCTGGTCGATCGCGCTCGGACCGCCGTCCGGGCCGTCGTCGTAGGCCCAGCCGCGGGTGAACACGCGGTCGATCCAGCCCTTGGCGAGGGCGGGCATGGCCCACCAGTACACGGGGAAGAGGACGACGACCACGTCCGCGGAATCAAGGAGTCGCTGCTCCCGCAGCACGTCGGCGGGGACGGCACCGGCCTGCCGGTAGTGCGCGAGATCCTGCTCGCCGAAGACGGGATCGAATCCCGCTCGAGAGAGGTCGTGCGTCGTGACGGTCGCGTTCCCGTCGGTCTCGATGCCCTGCTCGATTGCGCGGCCGATGGCCCAGGTGGCCGAGTCGTTGTCCGGATGGGCAACCACGAGAACCACGTTCGGTCGAGTCGTTTCGTTTGTCATGCGGCCAACGTAAAGTATGACATTAACGTCAATGTCAAGGGTGGAGGGCTGATGCGGATCAGTGAGCTGAGTGCCGTGACGGGCGCGAGTGCCCGGATGCTTCGTCACTACGAGAGCGCCGGCCTGCTCTCGCCCGGCCGCGACCTCAACGGCTATCGCCGCTACGCGCTCGAGGACGCGAAGACGGTCGACGATGTCCGATGCCTGCTGGCATCGGGTCTGACGTTGTCCGAGGCGGCCGCGATGCTGCACATCGTGTGCGGCGACGAGCCGAACCCATCGGACGACGAGCGCGAGGCCGCTCTGGCCAAGCTCGACGAGCGCAGTCGCCAGTTGGACGCGGGTATCGCGCGTCTGCTTGCCGAGAAGGCGAGCATCCATGAAATCCGTTCGAACATCGAACGAAATTACGGGCGGGCCTGAGAGCGGCGCGGGATCGTGGTCTACCGTGCTGATATGAGCACTTCTTCCACGGTCGGCGCCGGCATTCCCATCCCTTCGGTGCCCAACCTACGCGACATCGGCGGCTACCCGGCGGCAGAAGGGGCCCGGGTCAGGACCGGCGTCGTCTACCGGTCGACCGACCTCGGGCGCGTGGCCGACGGTGACGTCGCCGCGTTGGACGCCCTGGGGATCACCACGGTCTTCGACCTGCGGACCGAATCCGAGCGGGAGCTGCTGCCCGACCGGGCCCCGAGCGGCGCGAAGGAGGTGGCGCTGGACGTCCTCGCGGACACCGACCCGAGCGCGGCCCCGGCGATGATGCAGCACATCCTCACCGACCCGAAGGTGGCGGAGCAGCTGCTCGGCACCGGCGACACCAACGAATTCCTGCTCAAGGTCTACGGAGAGTTCGTCACCCTGCCCAGCGCGGTCTCGTCCTACCGCATGCTGTTCACGGACCTGGCGCGCGCGGAGGGCGCGCCCGCGCTGATCCACTGCACCACCGGCAAGGACCGGACAGGCTGGGCGTCGGCGTCGCTGCTGCTGTTCCTCGGGGTCAGCGAGGAGGACGCGTTCGCGGACTACCTGCTGACCAACGAGCAGCTGCTGCCCTCGTTCGAGCCGGTCTTCGACAAGTTCCGTGCCGCGGGCGGCAACCCCGACCTCCTCCTGCCGATCCTCGGCGTGCGCAGGCCCTACCTCGAGGCCGCGATCGAGCAGGTTCGCTCCGGCTTCGGCGACTTCGAGGGCTACTTCGCGGACGGCCTCGGGATCTCGGCGGCCGACCGGGACGCGCTGCGCACGAACCTGCTCACGTAACAGTCAGCTCCAACGCGCCCTCGGCGAACCGGCGGATGACGGTCGTCGCAGTACCGAGCGCATCCTCGTGCCCTGGACGGGCCCAGCCGGCCAGCGCGGCCCTGGGTCCGTCCAGGGTCAGGCCCACCTCGGCGAGCAGCTCTCCGGTGTTCGGCTGGCACACCGCCCACGAGTAGTGCTCGTCGGACGCCCACTGCGCGGTGCGGGTGGCGACGTAGTCAGGGTCGTCGATCCCGCCGTCGGCGAGGGCGGGCCGGTCGTCGACCCGCTCGTCGGCGCGCAGCGCGCGCAGGTACCAGGCGCCCGCGTTGACCTCGATCGGTTCCATCTACTCGCCGTTCCCGTCTCTCGATGTAATGACGAACGCCCCGACCGCTGATGCGGTCGGGGCGTTCGTCGTTGGATTGCGAGCTACTTGAGCTCGGCCAGGACGGTGCCCTGGGTGATGGCGGCGCCCGGCTCGACGGCCAGTCCGGTCACGATGCCGGCCTTGTGCGCGTTGACGGGGTTCTCCATCTTCATGGCCTCGAGCACGGCGATCAGATCGCCCTCGGCGACCTCCTGGCCCTCCTCGACGGCGACCTTGACGACGGTGCCCTGCATGGGGGCCGTGACGGCGTCACCGGACGCGGCTCCGCCCGCGCCGCCGCCACGCTTGCGCGGCTTCGGCTTCTTGCGGGTGGCACCGTTGGTGGACCCGCCGCCGCCGAGCGAGAACTGCCCGGGCAGCGACACCTCGACGCGGCGTCCGCCGACCTCGACCACGACGGACTGACGCGGCAGCGCCTCGTCCTCGTCGAGCGCCTCACCGGCGGTGAACGGCTCGACGGTGTTCTTCCACTCGTTCTCGATCCACTTGGTGTAGACGTCGAAGCTCTCGCCGTTGCCGATGAACGCGGGGTCCTCGACGATGGCGCGGTGGAACGGGATGACCGTCGCGAGGCCCTCGACGTGGAACTCGGCCAGCGCGCGGCGGGCGCGGGCGAGCGCCTGGTCGCGGGTGGCGCCGGTGACGATCAGCTTGGCCAGCATCGAGTCGAACTGGCCGCCGATGACGGAGCCGGACTCGACGCCGGAGTCCATGCGGACGCCGGGGCCGGTCGGGGGGACGAACTTGGTGACCGGACCGGGGGCGGGCAGGAAGCCGCGGCCCGCGTCCTCGCCGTTGATCCGGAACTCGAAGGAGTGGCCACGCGGTGCCGGATCCTCGGTGAACTCCAGCTCCTCGCCGTTGGCGATCTTGAACTGCTGGAGGACGAGGTCGATGCCGGCGGTCTCCTCGGTGACGGGGTGCTCGACCTGCAGGCGGGTGTTGACCTCGAGGAACGAGACGGTGTCGCCCTGCACCAGGAACTCGACCGTGCCCGCGCCGTAGTAGCCGGCCTCCTTGCAGATTGCCTTGGAGCTGGAGTGGATGCGGGCGCGCTGGTCGTCGGTGAGGAACGGCGCGGGCGCCTCCTCGACCAGCTTCTGGAAGCGGCGCTGCAGCGAGCAGTCGCGGGTGCCCGCGACGATGACGTTGCCGTGCTGGTCGGCGATGACCTGGGCCTCGACGTGGCGGGCCTTGTCGAGGTACTGCTCGACGAAGCACTCGCCGCGGCCGAAGGCGGCGATCGCCTCGCGGGTGGCGGAGTCGAAGAGCTCGGGGATCTCCTCGATGGTGTGGGCGACCTTCATGCCGCGGCCACCGCCACCGAAGGCGGCCTTGATCGCGACCGGGACGCCGTACTGCTTGGCGAACTCCACGACCTCGTCGGCGTTCTTGACCGGGTCCTTGGTGCCTGCGGCCATCGGGGCCTTGGCGCGCTCGGCGATGTGCCGGGCGGTGACCTTGTCTCCGAGGTCGCGGATGGACTGCGGCGAGGGACCGATCCAGATCAGCCCGGCGTCGATGACGGCCTGGGCGAAGTCGGCGTTCTCGGACAGGAAGCCGTAGCCGGGGTGGATCGCGTCGGCACCGGACCGCTTCGCTGCGTCGAGGATCTTGTCGAACACGAGGTACGACTCGGCGGATGTCTGGCCGCCGAGGGCGAAGGCCTCGTCGGCAAGGCGCACGAACGGCGCGTCGGCATCCGGCTCGGCGTACACGGCGACGCTGGCCAGGCCTGCGTCCGCTGCCGCCCGGATCACACGCACGGCGATTTCGCCGCGGTTGGCGACGAGCACCTTGGTGATGTGCGCGCTGGCATGACTGGGCACTGAGCCTCCTGTTTGTCGCAAGGGGTACCCGCTGTTCGATCCCCTTCCGGGGGTCGTACCCGGCGGGGTGGTTACGGGCATCACATCGGAGTGTAGGCATCGCCCACCGGCCCTATGTAATCGGATAGCGAATTCGTCGCGAAGGCCCCGTGGGGCGGCCAAACCCTACTGACCAGTAATTCTTCCGGTCACCGGGTGATCTGGTCCGCGAGCGTGCAGGTACCGGTGCCCACGACCTCCTCCATCAGGTTCCGGAGCCGGCCGAGATAGCGGTGGACGTTGGCCGCCGCCTCACCGGTGTCGGGGTACCGGGCGGCGATGTTCACACCTCGAGGGGTTCGGTTCACCCAGATGTGCACGTCGTGCTCGTACTGCTTGCTCCGCAGGGCCCGCGCGTTCCATTCCGGCCACTGCGTCGCCGCAGGAACGAAGCGCAGATCCATGTAGGAGACGACGAATCGCGGCCTGGCCGCGGTGGTGAGGACCTCACTGACCCGTTCGTAGGGATACCGGGCCGCGGGCTTCGCCGCCGCGATCTGCGCCTGCGCGCGCGCCGCCAGTTCGCCGAACGACTGGGCGCCGTACACGTCGAAGCAGATCGGGCCGAGTCCCACATACCAGCCGACCGACGCGGCCAGCTGCGGGTCGTTCCTGGTGTGCATCGGGGTGACCGCCTCGAATCGCGGCTCGCCCGCGAGCTCGGCTCCGACGATGCCGAGGCACGCGAGGGTGCCCGCGAAGAAGCTGTGACCGAGCTTGCGGCAGGCGAGCGTGAACGCGTCCGCGCCGTCGGCGTCGAGCGCCCACGCGGACACGCCGCTCTGCGGCACCTGGCCGGGGTCGGCGGCGCCGATGTCGAGCGGGAACTCGGGCAGGGTCCCGCCGCAGTGATCGAGGGTCGACCGCCACAGTTCGACCACCGGGTGGCCGGGGTCCAGCTCGGCCGCGGTGTCCCGTTCACGGGCCCCGAAGTCCACGTAGCTGCCCACCGGGAACAGGTCGGCGTCGATGCCGCCGCGGGCCTGCCGGTACAGCGCCTCGATCTCCTGCGCGACGATCACGACGGACAGGCCGTCGATGATCGCGTGGTCGGCCGCGAGGAACACGGTGAAGCGATCGTCGGGGCCGGGCGGCACCAGCGTGGCGAAGGCATACGAGGGCCAGGACAGCGGGGACGTGCAGCCGTCGAACAGCTCGGCCAGGTCGGCGTGGTTCTCTGCACCGCTGGTCCGGTAGCCGTGGCTGCGGGCGGTGACCCGAACCCGCCCCGTCTCGATCGTGTGACGGCTGACCGCGCCTGTGGTCGGGCTGATGCTCGCGTGACTTCGCAGCGCCTCGTGCCGATCGATCCACTCGTTCAGCGCGTGTGCGAGGGCCGCGGTGTCGAGCTGTCCGGTGATCTCGAATGCTGTCCCGAGCCACGATCCGTGTTCGGGACCGGTGGTGCGGGTGGCCTGACGCAGGCGAGCCTCGTGCACGTACGACGCGGGCCGGGGATCGTCGAACCAGGGCGACGATCCGTCGTCGAAGGGCGCGGACGGGAGCCACTCGGTGAGGGTGCCCGCGGAGATGGGGTAATCGGAGAGTTCGGTGAATTCCATTGGCAACATCCAATTCTTGCGAGTGGTGTGCTGATGGATGGGGAGGACAACACTGACCCGCCCGTCCGGGAGTCTACCGGCGGGCGGGTCGGTGTGCAGGTCTCGATCAGTCCGTGAGGTGTCGCTTGATGCGCGTCAGCATCGCGGACATCCCGCGTAGCCGGAGCGGGCTCACCGCCTCCGCGAGGCCAAGCGCCGAATAGAAGTCGGCGGGGACATCGAGAATTGCCTTGGCGCTCTGGCCGTCGAGGCCCTGGTGCAGGATCGACGCGAAGCCTCTTGTCGTCGGCGCCTCGGGTGGGGCGCTGAAGTACAACCGCACGTGCTCCCTGTCGGCGGCGTCGACCGAGAGGAACAGCGGCGACTGGCACTCGGGGACCGGTTCCATCGCCGCCTGCTCGAGCTCGGCGGGCAGATCGGGGAGTTCGCGGCTGAACTCGAGCAACAACTGCAGCTTCTGCTGACCGTCGACGGCGGCGAAGTCGTCGACGATCTCGGCGAGCGGTTCGGGCAGGCTCATGCGGTCGCCGGGACCTCTCCGGGCTCCTCACCCTTGGCGATCGGGACCCGCACCGCGTTGCCCCACTCGGTCCAGGAACCGTCGTAGTTGCGCACCTTGTCGAAGCCGAGCAGGTGGGTGAGCACGAACCAGGTGTGGCTCGACCGCTCGCCGATACGGCAGTACGCGACCACGTCGTCGGTCGGCGCGTAGGCGGCGTAGATCTCTTCCAGCTCCGTGCGGGAGCGGAACCGGCTGTCCGGCGCCGCGGCCTTTGCCCACGGGATCGACGCCGCGGTCGGGATGTGGCCGCCGCGGAGGGCGCCCTCCTCCGGGTAGTCGGGCATGTGGGTGCGCTCGCCGGTGTACTCCTGGGGCGAGCGGACGTCGATCAGCGGTCCCTTGCCCAGGTGCCCGAGGACGTCGTCCTTGAAGGCGCGGATGGCGGCATCGTCGCGCTCGACCACCGGGTAGTCGGTGCGAGGGTTCTCCGGCACGTCGAGCGTGGTGCCCCGGTCCTCCGCGATCCACGCGTCCCGGCCGCCGTCCAGCAGTCGCACGTCCTCGTGGCCGAAGAGGGTGAACACCCACAGCGCGTAGGCGGCCCACCAGTTGCTCTTGTCGCCGTAGATCACGACGGTGTCATCGCGGCTGATGCCCTTGCGGCTCATCAGGTCCGCGAAGGCCTCGCCATCGATGTAGTCGCGGGTCACCGGATCGTTGAGGTCGAGGTGCCAGTCGATCTTCACCGCGCCCGGGATGTGGCCCACGTCGTAGAGCAGCACGTCCTCGTCCGACTCCACGATCTTGACGCCCGGTGCGCCGATGTGAGCGCCCAACCATTCGGAGGTGACCAGTCGTTCGGGATGGGCGTACGCCGCGAAGGAGGGGTTCGGGTCGGGCGCTACGGGCACTGGGGATCTCCTGACGAGGCGGCAAATGGGTCGCCGTCGATTCTAAGCTGACGGCGCCGGGTGTGCCGCCCGCGCCGACGTCGATCGGCGCGGGCCTCGCGCGGGATGAAGTGTATAGTTCGCGGTTTCGGACTCCGGACAACGCCGGTAGGGGAATCGTCGTTAGCCGCCTTGTGGCACGTTGACCTGCATCGATTCGATGTCGAATCGATCCGGGGGCTCCCTTGTAATTTGTCGGACAATTGGACCATTCGCATGCGCGATGCCCGCGGTGTCTCGTAGTCTCCCGCACAGACACGCGCCGATCCGCGTGCGTAATTCGCGTGCCCAGCACTCGCCATCGGCACTGAAGGACCCCGCCGCAAACCACACATTGCCCACGCATCGCCCCATCAACTGGACACTTGCCTAATCGCCGAGTCTCTTCGGGCTTAGCAATCATCTCGAGAGGTTCTACCCGTGGTTCCTGCACGCGACGCTGTCCGTGAGTCCGATCCCCGCCACTCGCATCCGCAGCTGGATGCGGACCGCAGTGCCGAAGCGTTCCCGCTGTCGGCTGCGCAGCGCGGGATCTGGTTCGCGCAGCACCTGCTGCCGGATGTGCCGATCACGATCGCCCAGTGTGTCGAGGTGGTCGGTGACCTCGACGTCGAGACCCTGCGGGCCGCGGGGGCCCTTGGTTCGCGGGAGATGGGCACCGGCATGCTGCGGATCGTCGAACACGAGGGTGATCCCGCCCAGGTCGTCGACGCGACGCTCAACGACCAGATGAAGGTCATCGACCTGCGGTCCGCGGCCGATCCGGCCCAGGCGGCCGAGGACTGGATGCGTGCCGAGTACAGCGCTCCGATCGACCTGCTCACGGACCGGTTGATCGAATCCGCCGTCCTTCGGCTCGGGGACGACCACTACTACTGGTACGCCCGCATCCACCACATCGTGCTCGACGGATTCGGCGCGATGACGTACATGAACCGCGTGGCCGAGCTGTACACGGCGACCGCCGAGGGCAGGCCCGCCGCCGAGCTCACCGCCAGTCCCGTCCGTGAGATCTGCGAGGACGAGGCTCGCTACCGGGAGTCCACCCGGTTCGCCAAGGACCGCGAGTACTGGACAGAGCGGACCCGGGACCTGCCCGAGCCGATCAGCCTCGCCGCCAGCACCGCGGCGGTCGGCGCCTTCTCGCTGGTGGCCGGAGGGCCGATGGCCGCTGCGACCGAGGCGGCCATGGAGGGACAGGACTCCCAGTTCACCCCGACCGCCATCGCCGCGGTCGCGGCCTTCCTCTCCCGGCTGACCGGCGAGAGCGATGTCGCGCTGAGCCTGCCCGTGTCGGCACGGACGACCGCCCGGATGCGCCGATCCGGCGGCATGGTCTCCAACGTGATCCCGCTGCGGGTGCAGGTCGGCAACGAGACGACCGTCTCGGACCTCGTCTCCCAGGTGCAGTTGGAATTGACCGGGGCGCTGCGCCACCAGCGCTATCGCCACGAGGACATCCGGCGCGGACTCGGCTCGGGTGCGGGACAGCGTGGATTCTTCGGTCCCGCGATCAACATCATGATGTTCCACAGCGAGATCCGCCTTGGCACCCTGACCGGGCAGATGCGGGTCCTGACCACCGGGCCGGTCGAGGACCTGTCCGTCAACATCTATCCGAGCGTCGCCGGGAGCCGGCCCCACATCGACTTCGAGGCGAACCCGAACCTGTACACCGCCGAGGACCTGGATGGGCACCACGCGCGGTTCCTGGAGTACCTCACGCAGTTCGCCGCGGCCGATCGTGCCGCGCTGGTGTCCGATCTGGACGTGCTGCACGACGACGAGCGCGCGGAGTTGGTGCCGCTGCGTGGGCCCGCGGCCTCCGATGCCCGACTCCTGCCGGACCTGTTCGCGGACGGTGCGACGGCAAATCCGGACGGCCTCGCGATCGTCGCAGGCGAGGATCGGGTCAGCTACCGCGAACTCGATACCCGGTCCAACCAGCTCGCTCGGCTGCTGATCGACAGCGGCGTCGGCCCGGAGTCGTTCGTGGCCCTCTCCTTCGCCCGGTCGGTCGAGGCGCTGGTGGCCGTGTGGGCCGTGGCGAAGTCCGGTGCGGCCTTCCTGCCCATCGACCCGGAACTGCCCGTCGATCGCAAGTTGCACATGGTCACCGACTCCGGCGTCCTGGTCGGGCTCACCACGGCGGCGCAGCGGGGTGTGTTGCCGTCCTCGGTCGACTGGCTGATCACGGACGACGAGGAGACGACCGCCCGGTACTCGGTGCTGCCGACGGATCCCGTCACCGACGCGGACCGGCGACGTCCGCTGCGCACCGGAAACCCGGCGTTCGTCATCTACACCTCGGGATCGACGGGGCTGCCCAAGGGCGTGGTGGTCACCCACGCCGGTCTGGTCAACTTCGCGGCTGCGGCGCGCCAGGAGCTGGGGATCACCTCGGCCTCCCGGGTGCTGCGTTTCTCGTCCGCCAGCTTCGACGCCTCGGTCTTCGAGATGCTGCAGGCCTTCACCGCAGGCGCGACGATGGTGGTCGCCCCGCCCGAGGTGTACGGCGGCGAGGACCTCGTGGACCTGCTGCGATCGGAGCGGGTCACCCACATCATCTCGGCGCCGACCGTGCTCGGGTCGGTCGACCCGAAGGGTCTCGTCGACCTGCAGGCGGTGGTCGTGGGTGGCGACGTCTGCACCCCGGACCTGGTCGGGAAGTTCGCCGACGTCTGCAGGTTCACCAACAGCTATGGGCCGACCGAGACGACGATCGTCATCACGACCGGCCGCCCGCTCTCGGTGGACGATCGGATCACCATCGGTGCGCCGATCCAGGGTGCGAGCGCCCTTGTGCTCGATCGCCTGCTCCGCCCGGTGCCGGTGGGGGCCATTGGTGAGCTGTACCTGGCCGGCCCCGCGCTCGCCCGCGGATACCACGACCGGCGGGGGCTGACCTCCGACCGTTTCGTCGCGAATCCCTTCGCGGAGCCCGGTTCTCGGATGTACCGGACCGGCGACGAGGTCAGGTGGACTCCCGATCACGAGCTGATGTTCGTCGGACGCGCCGACCACCAGGTCAAGATCCGCGGATTCCGGATCGAGCTCGGCGAGATCGACGCCGCGTTGACGTCGCAGGACGGGATCGACTTCGCGGTCACCATCGCGCACGAACGCAGCAACGGCGCGATCGCGCTGGTGTCCTACGTACGTCCCCGGACCGGTCACGCGGTGGATCCGGCCGCTGTCATCACCCGCGCCGGGGAGTTCCTGCCCGGTCACATGCTGCCGTCCGCGGTGATGGTGATCGACCACGTCCCGCTGACCACCGCCGGCAAACTGGATCGGCGCGCGTTGCCCATCCCCGTGTTCGGCACCGCCACGGCGGAGTACCGCGAACCGGTCACCGAGGCCGAGAAGCTGATCGCGGAGGTGGTCTCGGAGCTGCTCGGCGTCCAGCGTATCGGTGTCGACGAGTCCTTCTTCGCGGTCGGCGGCGACAGCATCATCGCCATCCAGCTCGTCGCACGGGCCAAGGCGCGTGGACTGCGGTTCTCGGCGCGGGACGTCTTCGAACGCAAGACAATCGCCGAGATCGCGAAGATCGCAGTCCAGGCAGAGGGCGCGGAGAACACTGCGCTCGAGGAGCTCGCGGGCGGGGGCATCGGAGCGGTGCCGCTGACGCCGATCGTGCACTCGATGCTCGACCGCGGAGGACCGGGCACGTTCTTCCAGGCGATCGCCCTCACCCTGCCCGACGGCATCGACCACGCCTCGCTGACCGCCGCCGTCGCCGCGCTGACCGATCGTCACGACGCGCTGCGCGCGCGGTTCCTGCCCGACGGAGATGGCTGGGTCTTCGAGACCAGGGCCGACTCGCTCGACCCGGAACGGCTGCTGCGCAGGGTCACCGTCACCCAGGCCGGCATGGCCGAAGCCCTGCTCGAGGAGTGCGAGTCGGCCGCGGGCCGACTCGACCCTGCCGGCGGAATCATGATCCAGTTCGTATGGCTGACAACGGAATCGGCGGACCGGCTCCTGATAGTCGCCCACCACCTCGTCGTCGACGGGGTGTCGTGGCGCACCATCGTCCCCGACCTCGCGCAGGCGTGGATGCAGGCTTCCGCTGGCGCCACGCCGGAACTCGCGCCGATCGGGACCTCGCTGCGTAGGTGGGCCCACGGCGTCGCCGATTCCGCCGCCGCGAAGACGTTCGCCGGCGAAATGGACTACTGGACGGGTGTTCTCTCGGGTCCGGACCCGGCGCTCGGCACCAGGGACCTCGACCCGGATCTGGACACGGTGGAGACCGCGGGCCGGGTGCGGGTGGAGCTGACCACCGCCGTCACCGAATCCCTGCTGACCACCCTGCCTGCTGCCTTCCGGTGCGGAGTCAGCGAGGGGCTGATCTCCGCACTCGCCGTGGCGGTGTCGGCATGGCGCCGCGATCGCGGGCTCGAGTTGCCCTCGCTCCTGCTCAACCTCGAGGGTCACGGCCGCGAGGACGAGGCCGTCGCCGGTGCGGACCTGTCGAGGACGGTGGGTTGGTTCACCAGCCTGTTCCCGGTGCGATTGGACCTGACCGGGGTCGATCTCGCCGACGCCGTGGACGGGGGCACCGCGGCGGGCGCAGTGATGAAGGCCGTCAAGGAGCAACTACACGCGGTTCCGAATCGCGGTGTCGGATTCGGCGTGCTGCGGTACCTCGACGACGCGACCTCTCCGGTGCTCGCGTCGTTGCGCGTGCCTCAGGTCAGTTTCAACTATCTCGGACGCACCGGCGCGGCCCAGGTGCCCGAGTCGATGCGGGGTCTCGGGTGGATCCCGGACCCGGACGCACCGGACCTCAACGCCGCCAGCGGTTCCGATCTGACCGTCGGGGCGGTGGTGGACGTCAACGCGGTGGTCGACGACGGAGTCGACGGGCCGCGGCTCTCGGCGACCTTCGCCTTCCCGACCGGACTGCTGACCGCCGACGACGTCGCCGAGCTCGCCGGACTCTGGCAGCGTGCACTGGTGGGGCTTGCGGCGCGCGCCGAGCTGCCCGCCGCGGGCGGGTTCACGCCCTCGGACTTCCCGCTGGTCCGGGTGGGTCAGGCCGAGATCGAGCGGTGGGAGAGCCGGTACCCGCTGCTGTCCGACGTGTGGCCGCTCTCGCCGCTGCAGCGTGGCCTGCTCTTCCACGCCGAGCTGTCGGAGCAGACGGTGGACGTGTACACCGCGCAGCTGAGGCTCAACCTGGCGGGGGTCGTCGATTCGAGCAGGTTGCGTTCCGCCGCAACGGATCTGGTTCGGCGCCACGAGAATCTGCGTACCGCGTTCGGCTACGCGGAGGACGGTTCCGCCGTGCAGATCGTGGTCGAGCGCGTCGACCTGCCGTGGCGGGAGGTGGACGTCCGGGCGCTGCCCGAGCACGAGCGGGACGTGCGCCTGGAGAAGCTACTGGACGACGAGCGGACCGCTCGGTTCCCGATGGACAGCCCGCCGCTGCTACGGATCCTGTTGGTGCGCACGGCGCCCGAGCGGTACGTGCTCGCCATCACCAATCACCACATCCTGCTCGACGGTTGGTCGATGCCGCTGCTGGTGCGGGAACTGTTGATCTCCTATGCCGCGGGCGCCGACATCGCGGGCCTGGCCCGGCCGCGCTCCTATCGCGAGTACCTCGCCTGGCTGGCCGATTGTGACACCGCGGCCGCACACGCGGCCTGGGGTCGCGCACTCGACGGCGTCACCGAACCGACCCTGCTCGCGCCTGCCCGGCTGCCGGGGGAGCAGGGACCGCTGCCCGAGGAGTTGGTCGTCGATCTGCCCGCCGGGCTGGAGGACGGGATCGGCCGGATGGCCCGCGAGCTCGGGGTGACCGTGAACACGGTGATCCAGGCGGCGTGGGGGCTGCTGCTTGCCCGGCTGCTCTCCCGCGACGACGTCACCTTCGGCGCCACCGTATCCGGACGCCCGCCGCAGCTGGCAGGCGTCGAGTCCATGCTGGGCCTGTTCATCAACACCGTGCCCGTCCGCGTCCGCGTCGACCAGGACGAGTCGGTCTCGGACTTCCTGTCCCGGCTGCAGGCCGACCAGGCGGACCTGCTCGATCACCATCACGTCGGACTCGGTGACATCCAGGCTGCGGTCGGTCTGGGGGAGCTCTTCGACACCTTGACGGTGTTCGAGTCGTATCCGGTCGACAAGTCCGGATTCGACGAGAACACCGACATCGGCGGAATGCGGGTGCTCGACCTCGACGCACACGACGCGACGCACTTCCCGCTGACGCTGATGTCGATCCTCGACCCGCGGCTGCGACTGAACCTGCGGTACAGCCCGCAATCCTTTGATCGGGATGCCGTGACGCTGTTGGCTTCCCGGCTGATCCGCATCTTGGACACGATGGCGGCGCAGCCCGGTCTCGCGGTCGAGGAGATCGACATCCTCGCCCCGGGCGAGCGGGACCTCGTGGTCGCGGAGTGGAACGACACCGACCACCCAGTGGCCCCGGCCACCCTGGTCGACCTGTTCGCCGCGCAGGTCGCCTCGACCCCGGACGCGGTCGCGTTGGTGGCCGGGGACGAGTGCGTCTCGTACCGCGAATTCGACCGCCGGGTCAATCGACTGGCGCGGTACCTGCTCGCCGCCGGGGTGGGGCCGGAGTCGTTCGTCGCGGTGTCGATGCGACGGTCCGTCGACCTGATGGTGAGCATCTACGCGGTCCTCGCCGCGGGCGGCGCGTACGTGCCGATCGATCCCGACCAGCCCGCCGAGCGGACGGACTACGTGCTGTCCCAGGCCCGGCCGGTGCTGGTGCTGACCACCTCGGCCGACGCCGCCGCCATGCCCGACGCCGCGACGACGGTGGCGGTGGACACCATGGACCTGTCCGGCCAGGGCGATGCCCCGCTGCAGGAGTCCGAGCGGGCGCAGTTGCGCGGTCACAACACCGCCTACGTGATCTACACGTCCGGCTCGACCGGGCGGCCCAAGGGCGTCGCGGTCCCGCACGCCGGCATCGTGAACCGACTGCTGTGGATGCAGAGCAGGTACCCGCTCGGCGGCGACGACGCGGTGCTGCAGAAGACGCCGGTCACCTTCGACGTTTCGGTGTGGGAGCTGTTCTGGCCGTTGCAGACCGGCGCCCGCATGGTCATCGCGGAACCCGACGGCCACCGCGACCCGCGGTACCTCGAGGCGGTGATCCACGACCAGCGGATCACGACGCTGCACTTCGTGCCGTCGATGCTCGAACTGTTCCTCGCCGACGCCGACCTGTCCCGGTGTGAGTCCCTGCGCCACGTGTTCGCCAGCGGCGAGGCGCTCCCGCCCAGCGCGGTCGCCGAGTTCCACCGGCGCAGCCGGGCGCGGCTACACAACCTGTACGGCCCGACCGAGGCGTCGGTCGACGTCACCTTCCACGAGACGCACCGAGCGGAGCCGGTCGTCCCGATCGGCGCACCGGTGTGGAACACCCAGACCTACGTGCTGGACGCCAGGCTGCGTCCGCTCCCGGTCGGTGCCGCGGGAGAGCTCTACCTCGCGGGCGTCCAGCTGGCGCGCGGGTACGTCCAGAGGCCGGACCTGACGGCGGACCGTTTCGTGGCGGACCCCTTCGGCCGCCCGGGCGCGCGGATGTACCGGACCGGCGACCTGGCCCGGTGGAACTCTCAGGGTGAGTTGGAGTACCTGGGGCGCACCGACTTCCAGGTGAAGCTGCGCGGCCAACGCATCGAGCTGGGCGAGATCGAGTCGGCGCTCACGCGTGACGACTCGGTCGGCCAGGCCGCGGTGCTGCTGCGCGGCGGCGCCGGCGGCGAGTTCCTCGCCGGATACGTGGTGCCGGCGGCCGGCGCGGAGATCGACCGCGCGGCGTTGCTCGAGTCCGTCGGGCGCGACGTGCCGGCGTACATGGTGCCCTCGGTCCTCATCGTCCTCGACGCGTTTCCGCTGAACGCGAACGGCAAGCTCGATCGGAAGGCGCTGCCGGAACCCGAGTTCACGGGCGCAGAATTCGTCGCCCCCGCCACCGCCACCGAGATCGTGGTCGCGCGGATCAGTGCGGAGTTGCTCGGGAAGCCTCAGGTCGGCGCGTCCGACAACTTCTTCGACCTCGGCGGCAACTCGTTGCTCGCCACCCGTCTGCTCGCACGGCTCGACTCGGAGCTGGGTGTGCGGGTGAGCGTGCGGGATCTGTTCGAGTCGCCGACGGTCGGGGCACTGGCTGCCCGGCTCGACGACGCCAACGGCGCCGGCGTGCGGCCGCCCCTGGTGCCGGCGGTCCGTCCGGACCGGGTCCCGCTCTCGCCGGCGCAGTCCCGGATGTGGTTCCTCAACCAGTTCGACACCAGCTCCGGCGCCTACAACGTCGCCGTGGCACTGCGGCTGAGCGGCACCCTCGACGTCGCGGCGTTGCGGGACGCGGTCGCGGACGTGACGGGCCGGCACGAGTCCCTGCGCACCCGCTACCCCGACTCGGTCGACGGTCCAAGCCAGCAGATCCTGGCGGTCGGCGAGGTCGCGGTCGACCTGCCGGTCGCGGCGATGGCGCCGGCCGAGCTCGCGGACCGACTCCGCGAGGAGGTCGCGGGCGGCTTCGACGTCACCACCGAACTGCCGATCCGGCTGCGCCTGTTCCGGGTGGCCGGTGACGAGCACGTCCTGTCGATGGTCGTGCACCACATCAGCATCGACGGGTGGTCGATGCAGGCGTTGGCGCGTGATGTCATGTCCGCGTTCAGTGCTCGCGCGCACGGCACGGCGCCCGGATGGGAGCCGCTGCCGGTCCAGTACGCCGACTACGCGCTGTGGAAGCAGGAGATCCTCGGATCGGAGTCAGACCCGCAGTCGCTGGCCGCGCGGCAGCTCGGGTACTGGTCGCAGCAGTTGGCGGGTCTGCCGGACCTGCTGGCCCTGCCCCACGACCACCGGCGTCCGGCGACCCCGACCTACCGCGGCGCCGGAGTGCCGTTCAGCATCGACGCCGACGTCTACCGCGGCGTCCGCGAGCTCGCCCGCCGCGCCAACGCGACGCCGTTCATGGTGCTGCACGCCGCGCTCGCGGTTCTGCTGGCCAGGCTGAGCGAGTCCACCGACATCGCGATCGGCACCCCGGTCGCCGGCCGCGGCGAGTCGGCGCTCGACGACGTCGTGGGCATGTTCGTCAACACGCTGGTGCTGCGCTCCGAGGTCGACGGCGCGCTGCCCTTCGACGAACTGCTCCGTGAGATCCGGGATGTCGACCTCGCCGCGTTCGGACAGGCGGACGTGCCGTTCGAGCGACTGGTCGAGGTGGTGGCCCCGGCCCGATCCACCGCGTACCACCCGCTGTTCCAGGTGGTGCTGGCGTTCGAGGACCTGCAGGTCGACGGTTTCGCCCTGCCCGGACTGCAGATCCACCGTGAACCCCTCGACTTCGGGGTCGCGAAGTTCGACCTGCAGCTGACGGTCGGCGAGCTGGTTGACGGGGAGGGCGCCGCAGCCGAGTTCGTCTATGCGAGTGACCTGTTCGACGAGGCCACCGTGCTCGAGTTCGCGGCGCGCTTCCTGCGGATCCTGGCCGCTGCGGTGGAACGGCCCGACGGAGCCGTCGGTGACGTCGAGATTCTCGACGAGTCCGAACGGACGGCGTTGCGATCGCTGGGCGGCGCGCCGTCGCGGTCCGAGCGGCCGGGGGTGACCCTGGCGGCGCTGCTGGCGGAGGCGGCGGACCGCAACCCGGGCGGGGACGCGATCGTGTTCGAGGGGACAGCTCTGTCCTACGCCGAGCTGGATGTGCGCTCGAATCGTCTCGCGCGTGAGCTGATCGGCATGGGCGCCGGGCCCGAGTCCTGCGTGGCCGTGGCCCTGGAACGGTCCGTCGAGTCCGTCACCGCGGTGTGGGCGGTGGCGAAGACGGGTGCCGCATTCCTGCCGGTGGATCCGACGTATCCGGCCGACCGGATCGAGCACATGCTCTCCGACTCCGGCGCGCGGGTCGGTGTGACCGTCGGGCAGAACCGGCCCGCGCTGGGAGACTCGGTGCACTGGTTGGTGCTCGACGACGCCAGTGCTGCGGCTCGGGTCGCGGACCGGAGCTCGGCGGCGGTCACCGGCGGCGAGCTGTCGGGCGTGGTGCGGCCGGAGAACCCGGCCTACGTGATCTACACGTCCGGGTCGACGGGTGTCCCGAAGGGCGTGGTGGTGAGCCACGCCGGTCTCGGTGCGTTCGTGGACGACCAGCGCGACCGGTACGGGGTGCGGACCGATTCGCGGACCCTGCACTTCGCGTCGCCGAGCTTCGACGCGTCGATCCTGGAACTGATGATGGCGGCGGGCGGCGCGGCCACGATGGTGGTGGCGCCGACGCACGTCTACGGCGGCGAAGCCCTCGCCGACCTGCTGCGCGAGCAGCGGGTGACACACGCGTTCGTGACCCCCGCGGCCTTGGCGACGGTCGATCCGGCCGGGCTCGAGCAGCTCGAGGTCGTCGTCGTCGGCGGTGACGCCTGCGAGGCCTCACTGGTCGAGCGGTGGGCGCCGGGCCGACGGATGTTCAACGCATACGGGCCGACCGAGTCGACGGTTGTCGCGGTGCACTCGGACCCGATGGTCGCGGGTCGGCCGGTGGTGCTTGGCGGTCCCGTCGTTGGCACCGACGTCGTGGTGCTCGACGCCCGGCTTCACCCGGTGCCGGTCGGCGTCGCGGGAGAGCTCTATCTGTCGGGAGCCGGGCTGGCACGCGGCTACCACGCGCGGCTGCCGCTGACCGCGGAGCGGTTCGTGGCCAACCCGTTCGGAGGCGCGGGGTCGCGGCTGTACCGGACCGGTGACCTGGTGCGGTGGTCTCGGGAGGGGACGCTCGAGTACCTCGGACGGACCGATGCCCAGGTGAAGATCCGTGGCCACCGGATCGAGTTGGGTGAGATCGACGCCGTGCTGTCCGCTCATCCGGACGTCGATTTCGCGGCGACGGTCGGGTTCGACGGCCCGGCCGGTGGCCGGTCGCTGGTCGCGTATGTGTTGCCGCGGGCAGGCGCCCCGGTGGAGACCTCCGCGTTGACGAGCTTCGTGCGCGATCGGTTGCCGGAGTACATGGTGCCGGCATCGGTGACGGTGCTCGAGGCGGTGCCGTTGACGCCGGGTGGCAAGCTGGATCGGAAGGCATTGCCTGCGCCGGTGTTCGAGGTGCGCGAGTACCTGCCGCCGCGCACGGCCACCGAGCAGGTGGTGGCCGACATCTTCGCCGAGGTGCTCGGGAGCGAGCGGGTCGGCGCGGACGACGACTTCTTCGCGCTCGGCGGCAACTCGCTCAGCGCCACCCAGGTTGTCGCGCGGCTCAACGCCACCGCGGGCACCGGCCTGCGGGTTCGGGAGATCTTCGGTAGCTCGACCGTGGCAGGCCTCGCCGCCCTGGTGGACACACACGAGGCCGCGGACCGGATCCCGCTCGTGGCCGGGACCCGGCCGGACCGGATCCCGCTGTCGCTGGCACAGCAGCGGATGTGGTTCCTCAACCGATTCGACCCCACGTCCGCGGTCTACAACATCCCGCTGGCGGTGCGCCTGACCGGCGAGTTGGACGCCGCCGCGCTCGCCGCCGCCGTGCACGACGTGATCGACCGGCACGAATCCCTCCGCACGGTGTTCCCGGATTCCGCTGACGGTCCGCAACAGCGGATCCTGCCGGCGACCGAGGTGCCCGTCGACCTCAGTCCCGTCGACGTCGACGGCGAGGACGCGCTACGGACGGCGATCGTCGAGCTCGTCTCCGGTGGATTCGACGTCACCGCCGCCATCCCGCTGCGCGGCGGCCTCTTCCGCCTCGACGCAGGCGACTACGTGTTGGTGCTCGTGGTCCACCACATCAGCGCCGACGGATTCTCGACGCTGCCGCTGGCCCGCGACCTGGTCACCGCCTATGCGGCCCGGACCCGCGGCGAGTGCCCGGCCTGGGCGCCACTGGCGGTCCAGTACGCGGACTACGCGCTGTGGCAGCGTGAGGTACTCGGGTCCGAGGACCGCATGGACTCGCTGGCATCGGTCCAGCTCGCCTACTGGGCCGAGCGACTGGCAGGCGTGCCTGCCGTGCTCGACCTGCCCGCCGACCGACCCCGGCCTGCGGTCGCCTCCTATCGCGGTGCCCGCGTCGACTTCGTCGTCGACACCGAGTTGACCGATCGTCTGCGTGGGCTCGCGCTCGAGCACCGCGTGACCCTGTTCATGGTCCTGCACGCGGCGCTCTCGCTCCAGCTCGCTCGGCTCAGCGGCTCCACCGACATCACCGTCGGCAGCCCGATCGCCGGCCGCGGCGAGGCGGCGCTGGACGACGTGGTCGGGATGTTCGTCAACACCCTGGTGCTGCGCACCGAGGTCGATCCGACCGCGACTTTCGCGGACCTGCTGGCCCAGACCCGCGGGGTCGACCTGGCCGCGTTCGGGCACGCAGACGTGCCGTTCGAACGCGTCGTCGAGGTCGCCAACCCGCCTCGCTCGCAGGCGTATTCGCCGTTGTTCCAGGTGGCGCTGTCGCTGCAGAGTCAGGGCGTCGGCTCGCTCGAGCTGCCGGACGTCCGCGTGACGATGCTCGACCAGGAGACCGACCTCGCGAAGACCGATCTCGAGTTGACCTTCCGCGAGAGCGAGGCGGGCATGTCGGGCTCGCTCATCTACGCGGCGGACCTGTTCGACGGCGGCACCGCCCAGCGGTTCGTCGACCGCTTGGTGCGGGTGCTGGGTGCGGTCTCGGCCGACCCGTCGGTCCTGGTCGGCGAGGCCGATCTGCTCGACCCTCGGGAGCGGTCGGTGCTCGCGGAGCGCGCGATCGCGGCGCCGCTGCCGGTGCGGCTGCTGCCGGAGATCCTCGGCTTCGGAGCGGCCGTCGACCCGGCGGCGGTCGCGCTGACCGCGAGCGGCACCGAGATGTCCTATGCGGAGTTGGACGGGTCGTCCAATCGTCTTGCCCGGCTTTTGATCTCGCGGGGTGTGGGGCCGGAGACGTTTGTGGCGTTGGCGTTCCCGCGGACGGTGGAGTCGGTGGTCGCGATGTGGGCGGTCGTCAAGACCGGGGCCGCGTTCGTGCCGGTGGATCCTGCGCTGCCGGACGCGCGGATCGAGCACATGTTGACCGATTCCGGTGCGGTGCTGGGGCTGACGATGACCCGGGTCCGTGATGGGCTGCCCGGCCTCGTCGAGTGGCTCGAGTTGGACGGCGAGGTGGCCGAGGGGCTGCCGGACGGCCCGGTCTCGGATCGGGACCGGACGGCGCAGGTGTCCGCGAACACCGCCGCGTACATGATCTACACGTCAGGGTCGACGGGCACGCCGAAGGGCGTGGTGGTGACCCACACCGGTCTCGCGACGTTCATGGCCGAGGCACGTCCGGAGCTGGCGATCACGGCCGCGTCGCGCGTGCTGCGACTGTCGTCGGCGAGCTTCGACGCGTCGCTGTTCGAGATGCTGTCCGCGTTCAGCACCGGCGCCACCATGGTGGTGGCGCCGCCGGAGGTCATGGGTGGCGACGAGCTCGCGGTGCTGTTGCGGGACGAGCGGGTGAGCCATCTGATGAGCGCGCCCGCGGCGTTGGGAACCATGCGCGGCGAGGACCTGCCGGATCTCGAGATGGTGGGCGTCGGCGGTGACGTGTGCCCGCCGGAGTTGGTGGAGCGGTTGGCGCCGGGGCGCCGGTTCTTCAACGGCTATGGTCCGACGGAGACCTCCATCGTCATCACCTTGACGGCGCCGCTGTCGGTGGACGACCGGATCACCATCGGTGCACCCATCGGGGGAGCGGGCGCCGCGGTGCTCGATGCGCGGCTGCGGCCGGTCCCTCTCGGGGTGGTGGGAGAGCTGTACCTGTCGGGTGCCGGGCTGGCGCGGGGTTACCACGGCAGTTCCGCGCTGACGGCGAGCCGGTTCTTGGCGAATCCGTTCGGCGCCCCTGGGAGTCGGATGTATGCGACTGGCGACCTGGTTCGCTGGACCGTAGACGGCCAACTGGACTTCGTGGGGCGTGCGGATTCGCAGGTCAAGCTCCGCGGGTTGCGGATCGAGCTCGGCGAGATCGAGGCGGCACTGGCCGGCTGCGACGGAGTGGCGCAGGCGGTCGTGATGGTGCACGAGGACCCGCACACCGGACAGCGGTTGCTCGGTTACGTGGTGGGTGAGGCGGATTCGGCGCTCGAACCGCAGGTGTTGCGCGATGGGCTGTCCGCTGTGCTGCCGACGTACATGGTGCCTGCGCAGGTGGTGGTGCTCGACGAGCTCCCGCGCACGGTGGTGGGCAAGTTGGACCGGAAGTCCTTGCCTGTGCCGGAGTTGGAGGTGCGGGCCTTCCGGGCGCCGTCGACGCCGATCGAGGAGATCGTGGCCGGGGTGTTCGCGGATGTGCTCGGCGTGGAGCGGGTCGGCGCAGACGACGACTTCTTCGAGTTGGGTGGCAAC
>Ga0105243_10001048_pt1 | contig 25321 bp, 26 predicted proteins | sample KBSM34metaG_FD_81525 | JGI IMG/M metagenome (GOLD analysis project Ga0105243, IMG submission 81525) | Miscanthus rhizosphere microbial communities from Kellogg Biological Station, Michigan, USA - KBS M3-4 metaG | ecosystem: Host-associated > Plants > Roots > Rhizosphere > Soil | place... | reverse complement strand
GACTTTTACATCTCCGAAGTCGGCGCCGGCGTGAGCTGAGCCGGGTTCGGGCTGACAGCTCAGGCCTTATTCGACAGGTGTCAGGATGGGCGCACCCTTGTTCTTAACGAAGACGCTTCGAGAAACTTCGCCGGCTCTGTCTTGCTGGCGTTGCGACCGACAAGGTGAACATCGTTCGGACCTTCATAGAAGGTCTGACCAGGGTGAAGGGTGACTGGCTCCGCCCCCTTGACCTGCATGACGACGGAGCCTTCCAGCACGTACACGAATGCATGCGCGCCGTGGCGATGGATGGGATCCGCTCCGCCAGGCGCATACTCCACGATCAGCATCGTGCCCTCCTTACCGGGGATGTCGGTTAGGTCACGCGACATCAACGTCGTCCCCTTCGGGGGTTCTTGAGCGGCGACAGAAGCCGTGAAGCTGAGGAGGATTCACCCGCCAGCAAAAATCGATGCATGATGCTGATCCTTGCCCTGGAGACGAATGGTCGGAGCGGCGAGATTTGAACTCGCGACCCCCGGTCCCCCAGACCGGTGCGCTAACCGGGCTGCGCTACGCTCCGATGCCGCGATGATTGGCAGAGTGGATATACACGCTTGAGCCTACGAAACAAGCCGTGGCCGCGAACCCGGCCTACTGCTTGGCCGCCGCCAAGATCCTTCGGCATGTCTCAAGCTCGTCGAGAAGCGCCCCGAGCGCCTTGGGATCGAGCACTTGAATCCGTCTCTCCTGCTCGGGCGCGGTGAATGAGGCGTTCGCCCCTCCGCCCTGCGCGGCTTCGGCAGCAACGTCGGGAATGTCATGGCGGGCCGGCGCGGCATCTTCACCGTCTTCGCGATCAGCCATGCGGCGGAAGTCCATGACGAAGCGGGGTCCGTGCTCGCGCAGGATCTTCTGCACTCCCCTGATGGTGTACCCGTCGTTATAGAGCAGGAAGCGAATGCCGCGGAGCAGAGCCACGTCCTCCGGCCGGTAATAGCGTCGGCCGCCGCCCCGTTTCATCGGCTTGAGCTGGGTGAATTTGGCTTCCCAGAAGCGCAGCACGTGCTTCGGGACCTCAAGCTCGTCAGCAACCTCGCTGATCGTTCGGAACGCCTCGGGCGCCTTGTCCAAAGCTTCTCCTCCTCGGCGTCAAATCTCGCCAGCTATTCTGCCGCCTTTCTTCGCGAGAGGGCGTCGTTGATGCGCTGCTTCATGATATTGCTCGCCCGAAAGACCAGCACGCGACGCGGCGTGATAGGAACTTCCTGGCCGGTTTTCAGGTTGCGACCGATCCTCTGGCCCTTGTCGCGAATCCCGAAGGAACCGAACGAAGACAACTTCACCGTGTCGCCGCGCTCGAGACTCGCGACGATCTCGCGCAGCACGAGCTCCACGATCTCGGCGGACTCGTTCCGCGGCAAACCAACCTTCTGAAACACGGCCTCTGCTAAATCGGCGCGCGTGAGTGTCTTCCCGCTCATATTTCCTGCGCTCCCCCAGTCGCGGGACTATTCAAGATGCTAATCGAGCGAGCGCTACATGGTCAATCTGTCACGCAATCAAATTCCTGATATTGCACTATTTTCCAACGAGGTGTGGCTTTCGGGCGGCAGCCCTATCAAATCCCTACCACCGCAGCAAAACGGCGCCCCAGGTGAAGCCGCCACCCATGGCCTCGAGCAGGACGAGGTCGCCCTTCTTGATCCGCCCGTCGGCACAACCCGCATTTAGAGCCAAAGGGATTGATGCGGCTGAGGTATTTGCATGCTTTTCAAGCGTGACAATGATGCGTTCCGGGTCCAGCCCAAGCTTCCTCGCAGCGCCGTCCAAGATGCGCCTATTGGCTTGGTGGGGCACAAACCAGTCGACATCTGAAGCAACATAGCCGGTCTGGCTCAAAGTGGCCTCGATCACCTGACTGATCTTGGTCACGGCATGGCGAAATACCTCTGGGCCGTCCATGCGGAGATAGCCGACCGTGCCGGTCGAGGACGGCCCGCCATCGACATAGAGTTTGTCACGGTAGCGACCGTCGGAGCGGAGGCAGGTGGCGAGGATGCCCCGGTCGGTTAGCACGCCATTGAGCTTTTGGGCCTCGACCACGACGGCACCTGCCCCGTCGCCGAACAGGACGCAGGTCGCACGATCTTGCCAGTCGAGGATGCGGGAAAAGGCCTCGGATCCTATCACAAGCGCGCGATTAAATAGTCCGCTTTTCAAATGGCTATCGGCGGTTGCTAAAGCAAAAACGAAGCCAGAGCAGACCGCCTGCATATCGAACGCGGCACCCTGGGTGATGCCGAGCTCGGCCTGAATGGTGACAGCTGTGGCCGGGAAGGTCTGATCGGGGGTCGAAGTGGCGAGGATGATGAGATCGATGTCCTCCGGCGCCATTCCGGCATCGTCGAGGGCGGCGCGGGCAGCGACTGCGCCCATGAATGAGGTGAGCTCGCCATCGGCGGCAATCCGCCGCTCTTTGATGCCGGTCCGCTCCGTAATCCAACTGTCGGAGGTATCGACTATCTTGGCGAGGTCGTCATTGGTCACCACCCGCTGGGGCAGATATCCGCCCACCCCCTTGATGACCGTGCGCACAGTTTCCAATCCACTACTCCCCAAACTTACGCTCTTCCCAGACTTACGCGGCTCCCTCAAGCTCGAGTTTCGCGTGGAAGCCCGCCACATCGCTTGCGAGGCGCTTAACTACGCCGTTAGAAGCCATGTCATAGGCTAGGTCGATAGCGCTGGCGAAGCCGGTGGCATCGGTTCCGCCGTGACTTTTGATGACAATACCGTTTAGCCCAAGAAAGATGCCGCCGTTCAATTGGCGGGGGTCCAGCTTCTCCTTGAGAGCACGAAAAGCGCCTTGCGCCAGAACCGCGCCCAAGCGAGCAAGAAGCGACCGCCCCATGGCAGCGCGCAAATATTCGCCGATCTGCTTAGCCGTTCCTTCAGCGGTCTTCAAGGCGATATTGCCGGTATAACCGTCGGTGACCACAACATCCACGACACCCTGGCCGACATCGTCCCCTTCGACGAAGCCGTGATAGCGGATGGGAAGCGGCGCGTCTTTCAGGACGGCTGCGGCTTCCCTGATCTGGTCGAGGCCTTTGATCTCCTCGACCCCGATGTTGAGGAGTCCGACAGAAGGCTTGTCGATGCCGAACAGAGCGCGAGCCATTCCGGCTCCCATGAGCGCAAACTCGACGAGTTGACGGGAATCGGCGCCGACGTTGGCCCCCACATCGAGCACGATGCATTCGGCGTCTACAGTCGGCCAAATGGCGGCGATTGCCGGGCGATCCACGCCCTCCATCGTCTTCAGGCAGAACTTTGCCATGGCCATCAGCGCGCCGGTATTGCCGGCCGAGACGGCAGCGGCGGCGCGTCCGTCGCGCACTGCCTCGAGCGCAAGCCACATGCTCGATTTCCAGCGTCCCTTGCGCAGAGCTTGGCTAGGTTTTGCATCCATGGCGACGGCCACATCGGTGTGAATGACGGTGGCCTTTTTGGCCAAGGCTTCGTGGGAAGCAAGCTCGGGCTCGATGCGCGCGCTATCGCCGACAAGCAGGAAGCGCAGGTCGGGATGTCGGATCAGCGCAATCGCGGCGGCTGGAACCACCACGCTTGGACCGTGATCTCCGCCCATGGCGTCGAGCGCGATGGTGACTGGAGCACCCATTCTTCAATGCCGTTCAGGAAACTGTCCATGCGGCCTCGAGGCCGCCGCAACCCCCGGAAATGACATTCGAATAGACTGAAAAGGGGGCGTGTTGACAACTGGATTTTGCCTTTGAGCCGTTCTTGCTCAGCGGCGCTTCAGCCCCACCAGGGCCGCAAATGGGCCGCTCCCGCTTCCGCCTTGCCCGGGGGCGCCTTGCGACCAATCGAAGCTCACCCCCTGTTTCCGTGGGTAAGGGTCGAGCGACGTCGCGAGAGTCTCGTAAATGAAAGGGCCGAGGTCGATCTTTCCATCGACGATCGGCTCTGGCCAGTCGAGGTGGCCAGGGCCTCCTGGCTCGTCAGCGCTTTTCTCGAGCTGGTCGATCAGCTCCTCCCGCCAGAACTCGGCCTCCGCCGGGACATCGATGATCGATTCCACGGGTTCCAGCGAGACAACGCAGGTCTGAGTAGCCGAGGCAGTAAGTCGGCCGGTCAGTCGCAGCCGGTCGCCGCCGCCGCGGTTCAGGCGGTAGGTGAAGGTGAGCTGCCCAAGTCCCTTCAGATCGAGCAGTTTTGCGATGGCTGCGAGTTCCGATGGCGTGGCCTCGATCTCGCCCTGCACGCTATCATTGATCTCGTCGACTTTAAGGGGTCGCGACAACGGCGGCCGGTCTAAATCATGACTCATTGAAAATCTCGGGCCCTTTTCCCAAAATTCTCAGTCTTTCTCGATGCCATTTACCGGAATTCCAAATCAATCTCCGGAAATTTTACCTCGCCTGACTGCAAACCGGCCAAGGGTTCGGTATCGAGACGCCGGACTACCCCTTTTAGATAATAAGCGAGATGCCTGCCCGCAGCCTCTGCTGCCGGGCCTTCGAGCGGCAGGGCCTCGGCGATCGTGGTAGCGAGGGCGCCGTCCCCGCTCTCCAAGGCTTTCTCGTAGCCCTGCAGCAAGGCGGCACACGATGCAGCGAGTCCCCTCATTTTTTTCGGTATGCTGAGATCACCGATGCCGAGCTCCCTGAGCACCGTCTCCATATCGGCGGTGAACTGATCCATGAGCTCTTGGGCGAGGTCGCGCGTCTCCGCGTCAGCCTTGAGGCGAAGGAGCACGGCGAACAGGTTGAGAGAGAGGACGACGAAGCGTCCTTCGAGCGTATCGGGAACTCCAAAGCCCTGATAGAAAACGGGAAGCCGCGCCTGCGCCACAATCGCGCCATAGAGTTTCTCGGCGCCGAGGTCTTTCTCGCGCCACGAAAACAGGGGAATGAGAGGGCTCAAAGGACGGGACTCCGTTGCTTCGGCTCCCAGCCGCTTTGCAGGCCGTCAACAAGGCGGCATTTAAGGGCGGCCAGGCTCGCGATCACTTCGGGCAAAATGCCGTTCTTTGCATGCATCGAGGGGCGTTCAAATTTGCGTAAGCTCAAGCCGGCCTCCGTCCAGGCAGCGCTGCCCGCGCTTCTTGCGCTGTCGCTTGGCGCCGGTCTGCTCGCGGCGTGCGGCGCCCAGATCGACAGGCATGGGCATGTGTTCATCGACGTCGACCTCAACCAGGTTCAACCCGGCATGACGAAGGATCAGGTCAAGACCGTGCTCGGCTCGCCCGATACGACCAGCACGATCAATGGGGACGCCTATTACTATATCTCGACCACGCAAAAGACCGTGGCCTTCCTCAAACCGTACGAGATCGACCGGCAGGTCGTGGCGGTTTATTTCAATCCAAGTCAGACGGTGGACCAGGTCGCCCATTACGGTCTCAAGGACGGCATCGTGGTCAACTACTACAAGGGCGAGACGCCGGCGCGCGGCAAGGATTTGAGCGTGCTCGAGCAGATCTTCGGCAATATCTCCAACCGCAAGCTGTTCAAGGATCAGAGGCCGGGCATGAGCGGCATACCGGGCCCCGGACTGTAGCTGTTGCGAATGAGCCGCGGTCGCTCCCTATTGATGGGCAAGCACCGCTAGCAAAAGCAGCGCCACGATATTGGTGATCTTGATCATTGGGTTCACGGCGGGCCCGGCAGTGTCCTTGTAAGGATCGCCGACCGTGTCGCCGGTCACCGCCGCCTTATGCGCTTCGGAACCTTTGCCACCGTAGTGTCCGTCCTCGATATATTTCTTGGCGTTATCCCAGGCCCCTCCCCCCGCTGTCATCGAGATGGCGACGAATAGGCCGGTGACGATGACGCCGAGCAGCATGGCGCCGAGCGCCGAGAAAGCCGCGCTCTTGCCTGCGATCCAATTGATGATGACGTAGAACACGATCGGCGATAGCACCGGCAGGAGCGACGGGATCAGCATCTCCTTGATCGCGGCGCGGGTGAGGAGGTCGACGGCCTTGCCGTAGTCCGGCCGGTCGGTGCCCTTCATGATGCCGGGCTTCTCCCTGAATTGGCGACGCACCTCCTCGACGATTGCCGAGCCTGCGCGCCCGACCGCCGTCATGGCGATGCCGCCGAACAGATACGGCAACAGCCCGCCGAGGAAGAGGCCGACCACGACGTAAGGATTTGAAAGAGTGAAAGTAGGGTCTACGCCCTGGAAGTAAGGAAACTTGTCGGCGTTTGCGGCGAAATATTTGAGATCTTCGGTGTACGCCGCGAACAGCACCAGCGCACCGAGGCCCGCCGAGCCGATGGCGTAGCCCTTGGTTACGGCCTTGGTGGTGTTACCTACCGCGTCGAGGGCATCGGTGGTTTTGCGGATCTCCTTCGGCATGCCCGACATCTCGGCGATACCGCCCGCGTTATCGGTCACCGGGCCGAAGGCGTCGAGCGCCACGATCATACCGGCGAGCGCGAGCATGGTGGTGACGGCAATGGCGATGCCGAACAGTCCTGCGAGACCATAAGCGACGATGATGCCCGTCATGATCACGAGCGCCGGCAGTGCCGTGGATTCGAGCGACACGGCCAAGCCCTGAATGACATTAGTGCCATGGCCGGTCACCGAGGCCTTGGCGATGGAATGAACGGGACGGAAATTGGTGCCGGTGTAGTACTCGGTGATCACCACGATCAGCGCGGTCACCACGAGGCCCACGGCGCCGCAAAAGAACAGCGACTTGCCGGTGAAGCTCACATCGCCGACCTTCATCGCCGTGTCCCAGCCGACAAGCCAGGCGGTCAGCGGCCAAAGCAGGATAAGCGAAAGCACGCCGGTTGCGATCACGCCCTTGTAGAGGGCGCCCATGATCGACTGGCTTGGGCCAAGCCGGACGAAGAATGTGCCGATGATCGAAGTGATAACGCACGCCGCGCCGATGGCAAGCGGGTAGAGCATCATCTGCATGACGCGATCGCCGCCGGCGAAATAGATCGAGGCGAGCACCATGGTGGCAACCACGGTCACCACGTAGGTCTCGAACAGGTCGGCGGCCATGCCGGCACAGTCGCCGACATTGTCCCCCACATTGTCGGCGATGGTCGCCGGGTTGCGCGGATCGTCCTCGGGAATACCGGCTTCGACCTTGCCGACGAGATCGCCGCCCACATCCGCGCCTTTGGTGAAGATACCGCCGCCGAGCCGCGCGAAGATCGAGATGAGGGACGCGCCGAAGCCGAGCGCTACGAGTGCGTCAACCACTTCGCGCGAGGCGGGGCTAAGTCCAAGAAATTGCGTGAGGATGAGGAAATAGACCGACACGCCGAGAAGGGCGAGGCCGGCGACGAGAAGGCCGGTAATGGCGCCTGAGCGGAAGGCAAGGCTGAGCCCGTCGGCCAGGCTTTTGGTCGCGGCCTGCGCCGTCCGCACATTAGCGCGGACCGATACGTTCATGCCGATGTAGCCCGCCGCACCAGACAAGATCGCGCCAACCGCGAAACCGATCGCCTGCGGAATGCCGAGCAAATAGGTAAGAATGAGAAAGATCACCACGCCGACAACGGCGATCGTGGTGTATTGCCGGGCGAGATACGCCTGCGCCCCTTCCTGAATGGCGGCGGCGATCTCCTGCATGCGCGCCGTGCCGGGGTCTGAGGCGAGAACGGCTCTAGTCGTCCAGACTCCGTAGGCGATCGAGAGCGTCGCGCAGAGAATAATCAGGTAAAGGACCCAGGTCATAAATTCTGCCTCGTTCGTTCGTGTGGGATTGCGGAGGAAGAGGACCGCAAACATTCAGACACTAAACGTGCCCGCGGCCCGACTGCCCCCAGAGAAAGTCGTCGTGGCGTAAGCCCGCGCGAAAAATGCCAAAGTTGTAAGCAGGACGCAACAGACGCTTGGGATCAATGAAACAGGCCGAAAGCTGCGGCTAAAGGCTAGAAATGCGTGAACCCCTTAGCCGCGAGATTGAGAATTTGCCCATCCGCACCGAGTACCCTGACCTCTCCCGGCCGGCCTTCGATGCGGCCGATCACGCTCACACCCACGCCCTTGGCCCGCGCTTCAGCCTCGAACGAGATGCCGCTCGCCTCGGGCACCGCGGCCAGGATCTCGTAATCATCGCCGCCGGTCATGAGCGCCTTAAGAAGCTCGGGCGCACACTCGAGGACTTTTCGCGCTACATCCGACAAGGGAACGCGCGAGGTGTCGATCAACGCTCCTGCATGAGAGACTTTTGCGAGCTTGTCAGCGTCGGCCACGAGGCCATCCGACACATCGATGGCGGCCGTGGCAAAGTTGCGGATGACAAGCATGAGGTCGTTCCGCGGTTCCGGCCGCCTGTAGCGCTCCACGACAAATTCCTGCTCTTCATCGTTGAGGCCCCAGAATCGCGCGAGCGACGGCTCTTTCAGGATGCGCAAGCCAAGATAGGCGTCCCCAATAGTTCCGCTCACATAGAGACGGTCCCCCTGCTTCGCTCCATGCCGCAGTACGGTGTGGCCATGCGGAACGAGGCCGAGCGCCGTGATGGTGATGCTCAAGGGACCTGGCGATGCGGTCGTGTCGCCACCCACAAGGGCCGCGCCCGCGCGTTCCTGGAAATCGCGAAGACCTGAGGCGAAGGCCTCGAGCCATGCCGCCGAAGGATGTGGCGGCAATGACAGCGCCAAGAGATAGATGTAGGGGCGCGCTCCCTTGGCGGCGAGATCGGAGAGATTGACCGCTAGAGCCTTGTGCCCAATCGATTCCGGTGGATCGTCTTTGAGGAAATGCACACCCTCGATGATCGTATCGCAGGACAGCACGATCTCCTGCCCCTCAATCGGCCTGAGCACAGCGGCGTCATCGCGCAAGCCGAGGGATGAAGTGTCGGTCGCAAGCGGAGCGAAATATCTGGCGATGATGTCGAACTCGCCAAGACTCTTCCCTCCGCCGCGCTCGATATCGTCAGCCATCGCTCGTGCCGTGTTTTGCGAACTCTGCAGGCCGCGCCTTATGTCCTAGCCGGTCGAGAATACCGTTCACCACTTTCGGCTCATCATCGGAAAAGAAGGCATGGGCGATATCCACATATTCGGAAATCGCGACGCGTGCAGGCACGTCATCGCGCTCCAGGATCTCGTAGGCGCCGGCGCGCAAGATTGCCCGGAGGATCGAATCGACGCGTGTGAGCCGCCAGCCTTCTGCCAGTTGCTTATCGATCAGCGGATCGATCTTGAGCTGTTCGCGCACCACGCCCTCGACGAGATCGCGGAAGAAGGCTGCCTCGGCGTCGCAATATTGGCGGTCCTCGATTTCCTTGCCGAGACGATAGGCTTCGAACTCGGCGATCACCTCGTTCAGGTCGATGCCGGTCATGTCCATTTGATAGAGCGCCTGGACCGTGGCGAGCCGGGCTGCGCTGCGGGACGATGCGCGGGCTTGCGGTTTGCCTCGCCCGGCCATGGCGGCTAGCGCCGGCTCGCTTGGGAGAAATGCTGCTCGAGCTGCATCAGCGTCAGACAAGCGCGTGCGGCGTCGCCGCCCTTATTGCGCCCATCGACGCTCGCCCGCTCCCAGGCCTGCTCGCGGCTCTCGCAGGTCAAGATACCAAAGCCGATCGGCACCGCATGCTGCACGGCGAGCTGATGCAGGCTAGCGGCCGATTCTCGCGCCACGATGTCGTAATGGGTTGTCTCGCCTCTGATGACGCAGCCGAGCGCGATGCAGCCGCGGTGCCTCCCTGCCCGGCCGACAAAGCCGTTGGCGAGCGCTAGGCTCAAGGCAAGCGCGATTTCGAGAGAGCCGGGCACGGAGAGCCGCTCATAGGTCATCTGGTTGGATTTGAGCTCTTCGATCGCGCCACGCGCGAGCTCGTCGGCGATGTCTTCGTAGAAGCGCGCCTCGATGATGAGAACGGAGCGTGGGCCTTTGCGGGCCATGGTCTGCTACTCCAAGCCTCTGTGGCCGGTCACCTTGAGCCCATAGCCCTCAAGCCCAACGATCTTGCGCTGAGGCGAATTGGAGAGCAGCACCATCTCGCGCACGCCAAGATCGAGGAGGATTTGCGCGCCGATGCCATATTCAATGAGCCGCTGCTGGCCAGGGCCTCCGCCCTGTTCGGTGAGACGCGCGGAGATGGCATCCGGCCGCGACTCGCGGATTAAAACCACCACGCCGCGGCCTTCGCGTCCGATGATGTCCATCGCCTTGTGCACCAGCGTCTCGCGGTGGCCCGCGGTCGAAACGAGGTCATCGATCGTGTTTACCGCGTGCACACGCACGAGCACAGGCTCTCCCGAAGCGACATTGCCTTTGACGAGGGCAACATGCTCGGCAGGGTCTACGGTGGTGCAATAGACCTTGAGGTCGAAAGCACCGCCAAATGGGCTCTCGATCTTGCTCTCGGCCACGACCTCGACCAGGTGATCGTAGCGCAGCCGGTAGGCGATCAGATCGGCGATGGTCGCGATCTTGAGCCCATGGCGCTGGGCAAACGCGATGAGGTCGGGAAGCCGCGCCATGGTGCCGTCGTCGTTCATAATCTCGCAGATGACGCCGGCAGCATAAAGCCCGGCAAGGCGCGCGAGATCGACAGCGGCCTCGGTATGGCCGGCGCGGATGAGCACCCCGCCCTCCTTGGCGACTAGGGGGAACACGTGGCCTGGCGTCATGATATCGCGATAGTCCTTGGTGGGATCGATGGCGACGGAGATGGTATGTGCGCGGTCATGTGCCGAGATGCCGGTCGAAACGCCTTCGCGCGCTTCAATTGACACAGTGAACGCCGTGGTTTGCCGCGCGCGGTTTGAGCGCGACATCAGCTCGAGGTGAAGCTGCTTGGCCCGCTCCGGCGTGAGCGCAAGGCAGATCAGGCCGCGGCCATACTTCGCCATGAAGTTGATGGCGTCAGGGGTAGCCATCTGCGCCGGGATGACGAGGTCGCCCTCGTTCTCGCGCTCCTCGGCGTCGACCAGGATGAACATGCGGCCGTTCCGCGCGTCCTCCACCACCTCCTCGATGGGTGAGAGGAACTGATGGTATCTGGTCTTGCTGATGATGGTCACAGGGGTTCGCCTTGACTTTCGCTCAGACGTGCGGCGTAGCGCGCCATGAGATCGACTTCAAGGTTTACCAGATCGCCGGGTGCCCGGTCTCCCCATGTCGTGCGGCGAAGTGTGTAAGGAATGATGTTCACGCCGAAGCGATTGCCGTCGACCTCGTTAACTGTGAGCGACACGCCGTCGAGCGCGACCGAGCCTTTGGTGGCAATAAAGCGCGCAAGCCCAGGCGGACTCCCCAAGATGAACCTGACGCTGTCGCCGTCGGTGTGGCGCGCTAGGACCTTGGCCCGGCCGTCGATATGGCCGGTCACGAGATGGCCGCCGAGTTCTTCGCCGAGGCCGAGCGGGCGTTCGAGATTGATGCGGCGTCCTTCCTGCCACTCGCCTAGCGTGGTCCGGGCCGAGGTCTCGTTGGAGACATCAACGCTGAACTCCGCGCCCTTCTTGGCCTTGGCGACATCGACGATGGTGAGACAACAACCGTCGCACGCGATCGACGCGCCTTCTTGGAGGTTCGAGCGCTTATAAGGCGAGGCGATGGTGAAGCGGCCGCCTTGCCGCCCGCGCAGCGTGCCTACGCCGCTGACAATGCCGGTGAACATCTTGCCATCCGCCGCCAGGCGGTCATCCGGTCTGGACCGAACGCCCGCGACCGAGTTTGCGCAAAATGACTTTTTGCGATCACCCGATCGAGCCCTTCATTCACGAAAGGTATAAGTCCATCGGGACCTGCGGGCTGAGACCCCTCGTAGATCACCATCTCGTCGATGAGATCGGCATCCAGAAAAGCGCGCGCGACCGAAGGTCCCCCTTCCACCAGCACACGCGTGATGCCGCGGCTTGCAAGCGTCTCCAAAGCGTCGCGCACGCCAAGCATGCCATGCGAGTCGACCGGCACGTAGACAATTTCGGCGCCGCGATCCTGGAGCGCATCGGTGTTGGGATGCTCCTCGTCGGCGGCGCAAACGAGCCAGACCGGCACCATTAGGTCGTCGAAGAGATGCGCTTGCGGCGGCGTCCTGAGACGCCGGTCCAGCACCACCCGCACCGGGGAGCGGCATGACATGCCGGGAAGGCGGCAGGTGAGGCTCGGATTATCGGCGAGGACGGTACCCCGGCCCACGAGGATGGCATCGTTGCGTGCACGCAGGAGGTGGGCGTGCCCGCGGGCCTCAGGGCCAGTGATCCATACCGGCGCGCCGTTGCCTCTCGGCATCAGCCCATCGGCGCCCACGGCAAGCTTCAGCGTCACGGAAGGGCGGTCCTCGGTGACACGCAGGAAATGGCCAAGCGCCACCTCCGCCGCTTCATCCGCCAACACGCCTTCCTCGACTTCAATCCCGGCAGCTCTGAGACGCTCGATGCCGCGGCCAGAGGTGCGCGGATCAGGATCGCGAATGGCGACGACGGCGCGCGCGGGCTTTGCCCTAACGATGGCATCGGCGCAAGCCATGCCTCTGCCCTCATGCGCGCATGGCTCGAGCGTGACATAGATCGTGGCGCCGCGCGCCTTGTCGCCGACCCGGTCCAGAGCAATCGCCTCGGCATGGGGACGGCCTCCAGGCGCAGTGGTGCCGCGTCCGAGGATCACGCCGGAAGGCGCCACCACCAGCGCGCCGACCGAGGGGTTCGGCCAGGTCAGCCCTAGCCCGCGGCGCGCCAGTTGGAGCGCCTGCGCCATATGATCTTCGTCGCTCGCGCTCATCGGGTTGATGTGGGGTTTGGACTTAGTCTTCGGCAGGGGCGGCCGCCTTCCCTGACGGCATTTCTTCATCGTTCTCGGTGGCGGCAAGCTCGCCGAGCAGTGCCTCGAAGTCCTTGGCCTCGCGGAAATTCTTGTAGACCGAGGCGAAGCGCACGTAGGCAACGTCATCGAGGCCCTTTAAGGCCTCCATCACCAGGCGGCCGATGGTCTCCGACCTGATGTCGTTCTCGCCTATATTCTCGAGCCGGCGCACGATGCCGCTCACCATGCGCTCGACGCGTTCGGGATCGACGGGGCGCTTCCGCAGCGCAATTTGCACCGAGCGCATCAGCTTGTCGCGATCGAACGGCATCCGGCGCCCTGACCGCTTGACCACGGTGAGCTCCCGCAGCTGCACCCGCTCGAAGGTGGTGAAGCGGCCGCCGCAATCGGCGCAGACGCGGCGGCGCCTGATAGTCGAGTGGTCCTCGCTAGGACGCGAGTCCTTCACTTGCGTGTTGGTGCTGCCGCAATAGGGGCATCGCATGGGCGGTCGCTCTCCCCTTTCCCACCCTCACGCAAGTCTACCGGTAGATCGGATAGCGCTCGCAAAGCTCGATGGCCCGCTTCTTCACTGAGGCTTCGACCTTGCTGTTACCTTCGTCGCCGTCGGCGGCAAGCCCGTCGAGGACCTCGATGATCATGCCGCCGATCGACTGAAACTCCTTGATGCCGAAGCCGCGCGTGGTGCCCGCGGGCGAGCCAAGACGGATGCCGGAAGTGATCGCGGGTTTCTCGGGATCGAACGGCACGCCGTTCTTGTTGCAGGTGATGTTGGCGCGGCCGAGCGCAACCTCCGCCGCCTTGCCGGTCAGCTTCTTTGGTCGCAAATCAACCAGCATCAGGTGCGTGTCAGTGCCGCCAGACACGAGAGCCGCGCCGCCTTTGACCAGCGTCTCGCCCAATGCCCTGGCGTTGTCGATCACCGACTGCGCGTAGAGCTTGAAGGACGGCTTGAGCGCCTCGCCGAATGCGACGGCCTTGGCGGCGATGATGTGCATCAACGGACCGCCCTGCAGCCCCGGGAACAGCGCCGAGTTGATCTTCTTGCCGATCTCCTCGTCATTGGAGAGCACCATGCCGGCGCGCGGCCCGCGCAGGGTCTTGTGGGTCGTGGTGGTCACCACATGGGCATGCGGCAGAGGGCTTGGATGCAGGCCGGCAGCCACCAGTCCTGCGAAATGCGCCATGTCGACCATGAGATAAGCACCGACCGAGTCGGCAATCTCGCGGAAGCGCTTGAAATCGATGATGCGCGGATAGGCCGAGCCGCCAGCGATGATCATCGCCGGCTTGTGCTCCAGGGCAAGTTTCTCCACCGCGTCATAGTCGATGCGGTTGTCGTCCTGCCGCACACCATATTGCACGGCATTGAACCACTTGCCGGAAAGGTTCGGCGCCGCGCCGTGAGTGAGGTGTCCGCCATGGGCAAGCGACATGCCGATGATCGTGTCGCCCGGCTTGATCAGCGCGAGCATCACCGACTGATTGGCCTGCGAGCCCGAATGCGGCTGGACATTGGCGAAGGCGCAATTGAACAGGCGCTTGGCGCGGTCGATGGCGAGTTGCTCGACGACATCGACATATTGGCAGCCGCCGTAATAGCGCCTGCCCGGATAGCCTTCGGCATATTTGTTGGTGAGCAGCGTGCCGGCGGCATCGAGCACGGCGCGTGAGACGATGTTTTCCGAGGCGATGAGTTCGATCTCGTTCTGCTGACGCTCGAGCTCGTTCTCGATGGCTGAAAAGACCTCGGGGTCGGCGTCCTCCAAATGCTTGGAGAAGAACTCGTTCCCGCGCGCCTCGGCACGCCTCATCTCACTTGCCGTCATGGCCTACTACTCCTCGAGCTCGAACCCGCCTTATCCAGCCAAGGGAGGATTGGACCCGCCCAATCTCTCGCGGGGCGCTCCCTTCAATATTTGGCTGGCTCTACCACATGTCGCGCGGTGGCGCCAGCAACACCCAAGGCGTTGCCTCGCGACGGCAGGGCGTTGAAAGCAAAGTCAACGGCTTCCTGACGAGTCGCGTCAACCTCAGCAGAATGAGGGCGATGCGGCCTTGGATCAATAGGCCGAGGCTGTCTCCGGGCCGCTTCCGTCCTGCTGGTAGATGTCGGGGCGGAACTGCACGATGCCGTCCGGCGCCGACCAAGCCGTGATATAGGAGAAGTAGACCGGAATCGGCTTCACCAGCTTGACGTCGATCTGCTCGCCAGTCTGTTTCACCTGTTGGATGCGCTGCAAATCCCAACCGCCCGTGTCGCGTAGCAGCCAGACCACAAGCGGCTCGATGTTATCCGTACGCACGCAACCCGAGCTTTCGAACCGCACGCTCCGCCCGAACAGGCTCTTCAGCGGCGTGTCGTGCATGTAGACGCTGTCCTTGTTCGGGAAGTTGATCTTCACGAAGCCGAGCGAGTTCTGATCCCAGGGGAGCTGGCGGAACTGATAGTTGTACACCTCGGGGCCGAACCAGTTGATCTGGCGCGAGTCGACCGGATTGCCGGCGGCGTCAAAGGCCTCCATGTGGTAGGCCGCGAGCATATCCTGATTCCGCCGGGCAAACTCCTGAGCCTTCGGCACCAGGTCCTTGTAGATGATGCTCTTCGGCACGTACCAATAAGGATTGAAGTTGATCTCCTGGATCTTGCTCGCGAGCTCAGGCGTCGGACGCTCCGGCTTGCCGACCACCGTGGCGTGGCGCTGCACAACCTGCCCGTTCTCGACGGCCTCAGCCTGCGCCGCCGGGATATTGACCACCACGTAGCGATTTCCAGCGGCCGGCGCCAACGTTTGCAAGCGCTTGAGGCTCGCTTGCAATTGGGCAAGCCTCACCGTGGCCGGCACGTTCAGCGCTTCGACCGTGACCCTCATGTCGACCACGCCGGTCGGGGGCAGGCCGTGGCGAGCCTGGAACTTCTTCACGGCTGCAACAACTGCCGCGTCATATTCCTCGGGGATGCTCTGACCGACGAGATCCCCTTCAATTTCGAGCCGCCGATGCAGCGTCACGATTTCGGGGCCGCGCGAGCCAGGCTTCATCACCACGGCGGGAACCATGGGCCAGCCGCCCTGGGCCACGATTGCCTGGTAGCGCGCGATCGCAGCCTTGGTCGCAGCAATATTCGCAGAAGCAAGGGTCGGCGTTCCCAACGCAGGGTTGGTGATCCAGGCGGCAGTCGCCGCATCGAACTCCTCTGGTGGAAGCTCGTCGCCATGGAAGGCTTGCGAGCCTGGCTGCTGCGCAGCGCGCGAGCCTCCGCCGAAGAAGCCACCGCCGTTCCTGCCGCCGAAGAAGCCGCCGCCGCCCGAGTTTCCGGAATTGTCGTCCTGATAGCCGCCTTGATAACCCCCCTGGTTCGGGTTGCCCCTGAGCCAGGAGAAGAGACCGGCACTCGAAGGCTCGGCGCTCGCGAGGAGGAGGATCGCACCAACTCCCGTAGCGGCGAGGAAGGCCCCGCCTCTCACTCTAGTCTTCCATGTCAGCATAAGCCGCTCCCCCGTCCGTTGGCGGCATGTCCCGCGTTGACTATAAGCGCTTTGCCTGCGCCACTCTAGAGCCAATGAACCGCCAATTCCTTTTCAAATCCTCTAAGGATCGATCACAGTTCTTTGGCAACGGGACACGTTACTCCCTCGTCAGCCGATCATGTCCGGCGCTCTACATGAGCGGATCGCGCCATGACTGAGAGTTATCCAGCGAATTTGGCTATTTTTGGCTGTGCCGCGGTTGAAAACGACGCGGCCCCGGTGGAAACCACCAGGGCCGCTAAATCTCACACTCTTGCGTGACGATTAGAGCTGATAGCGGATCTGGTCAGTCCAGAAGCGCTCGAGCCGAATCAGCGCCTTATTCAACGACTCAAGATCGTCGACGCCGATGCCGCCCACCTGCTGCAAAGACTTGAGCTGCCGCTGATAAAGCCCGTTCACCACATTGGACACCTCTTGCCCTTTCTCGGTGAGCCGCACCCGCACCGACCGCCGGTCGGTGGACGAGCGCTGATGGTGGATGTAGCCGGCATCGACCAGCTTCTTGAGATTGTACGAGACGTTGGAGCCGAGATAGAGGCCGCGGCTCGTGAGCTCGCCGGCCGTCAATTCGGCATCGCCGATGTTGAACAGCAGCAAAGCCTGCACGCTGTTGACGTCCGAGCGGCCCAAGCGTTCAAATTCATCTTTGATGACATCAATAAGCAATCGATGAAGCCGCTCGACAAGCTTCAAGGAAACAAGATAGCGCCCCTTGAGATCTTCTACCTGAGACGCGCCCGTATGCGTCCCCTTTTTCAAGACTACACTCATCGCCTACCCTCGTTAGTTGTTGTTAAATCCCCAACTTGGCGAGGACTATAGGCAGGCCACGCTAAAATCCGCTTAAGCGGCACGCTTAAGATTGGATGAAATTCTACGATTAAATTTCTATGATATTCGTGCGCGTTTGAACCCAGGTATTAGAGACCTGGAGTGAGCTCCTTAAGCTCGAGCTCATTCTCGACAGGGCTGTCGAACATGCGTTCGATCGCCTGATCGTCGACATCTGTCAGGCGCGCCGGTTGCCAGTTCGGCGCACGTCCGTGCCCCGCGATGCGCGCAGCGATGCCCTCGCGATAATCGTGCGTCTCGATGAGATGCGAAGCGAGACGGAATTCCAGCTTGAGCGCGCTCAAGAGATCGAGCGACTTGCCGCGCTTCATCTGCGCCAAGGCGACCTTGAGAGACGTGGGTGACTTCTTGCGTAGCTCGGCTGCGGTCTCACGGGCGAAAGACTCATGCTCGCCTTTCTCTGCGTCGAGCCGCTCGAGGATCGATTCGACAGACGATGCGGCGAACACGCGATTGATCAGCGGCGTGTGCCGCACGAGCTCGCCCTCCCCGGGATCGCGGTGAAGTCCATCGAGCAGCTTGTCGATCGGATGGTTGTCGCGCAATGCGTCTTTGATCACGCCGAAATGCGCCGACGGAACGTAATGGCTCACGAGACGCTGGCGATAAGCCTCCGCCGGCCCGATAATTCGCCCGGTTAGCGCGAGATAGACTCCGGTCCATCCGAGCAGTCGCGGCAAGAAATAGGTTCCGCCAATATCGGGCAGAAAACCGATGCCGACTTGCGGCATGCCGAATTTGTAACCCTCGCCCGCGATGCAATGCGTGCCGTGCAGGGTGATGCCCACTCCTCCGCCGAGCACGAGTCCATTGATGAGAGGAACATTCGGCCTGATGAATTTGTCGAGCACCCATACATGGGTGTACGCCGCGCGGTAGAATTCCTTGATCGCGCCGAGCGCTCCCTGTTCCAGCCACTCGTGCAGGACCTTGAGATCGCCGCCGCTCGAGAACACCGTGGGATGGCTCGATTGCATGAAGACGCCATAAATCTGCGGTGCCGGAGCCCAACGGCGATAATGCTCGCTCAAAGCCTCGAACATTTCTTGGTTTAGCGCGTTTAATCGCGTAGGCCGGCTGAGCGTCACCACGCCGGCGCGACCGATTTCCTCAAACGTGATGCCGAGCGCTTCAGACACCCTCGACGACTCTTGCTCGAACTTTTGCAAATGACGCCTCTCTTGGGCTTGCCTTGATCCGGCAAGCCTTGTCTTGAAAGGGCCCGCGGGCAGCTACCACCCAATCGGGCAAACCACAAGCTTTGCAAGGAAAAGAGTAAGGGTCGCATGACGTTTCATCCAATCGCCCGCCCCGCCCTTGCCATTCTCGTCGTACTTCCGCTCTGCGCTCAGGCCGGAAACGATGTCCCGCCGTTGCCCCAGCGCAATCCTCACCGTGGGCATGGAACGGAGGCAAAGGCGCCTGTGCTGCCGGGCGATCAGCCAACCGTGCCGTGGACCGACAAGGAGGTCGCCGATGCCAAGGCGGCCTGTGCAAAAGCGCTCGAGAGTCTCACCATCGAGTACGAACAGCTCCCACCCCTGAAGCACGGCATCTGCGGCGCACCGGCTCCAATCCTCGTCAAGTCGATCGGCAGCGAGCCTAAGGTCGCAATAGATCCGCCTGCCACTATGACTTGCGCGCTCGCGGCTGCGCTTGGCTTTTGGCTCGACAAGACGGTGCAGCCCGAAGCGAGGGCGGTGCTCTCGACGCAAGTCGTCAAGCTGCGCAACGCCAGCTCCTATGTCTGCCGCAATCGCTATGGCGGCGACAGCACGCCCTTGAGCGAGCATGCGCTCGCCAATGCGCTCGACGTGTCGGAGTTCGTGTTTGGCTCAGGCGAGCACATCACCGTGCTTGAAAGCTGGCCGCGCACCGTGACGGCTCCTCTGCCGTCTCAGCCGAAGCCCGATCGCGTTGTGGTGGCAACCCCGGTGAAGCCGGTATCTCAGCTATGGGCGGCGGACAGGCAATCCTTCGCGGTGGCCAAGGTTCAGCTAGCCGAGGCGAAGATAAATCCCTTCGTTGCCCTGACCACGGTAATCGATGCCAAGACCAACCCTTTCGTGGCTCCAACAGTGGAAGCTGAACACCCTCCTGCGGCCCCGCTTTCCGAGGTTAAACCGTCTGAGAATGCCACTCCCGAGACACAATCGAAGGCTGATGCGCGGAGCGAGTTCGTCAGGGTGGTGCACGACGACGCCTGTCACACCTTCGGCACCGTGCTAGGGCCAGAGGCCAACGAGGCGCATAAGAACCATTTTCACCTGGATATGAAGGCGCGACGGCACGCGGCTGTGTGCCAATAAAGACGAAAACGCAACCACGTCTCCAAGCGCTGTTGGCGCGATCCCCGTCACGGTGCTAGCTTGCGCGCTCACGCGAAGAGAACACGTATAGCGCGATGGCCTCCCCTAAGGACAAGACGGTCTCCTTACGCACCGAGCGGGTGAAGCGCGCGCGCGTCAAGGCGCCAGGCGCATCGCAGCCCGGCTTTCCGGCGACCCGGCTCAGGCGCAACCGTCGCGCCGGCTGGTCGCGCCGCCTGGTGCGGGGCGCGACGCTGACCACCGACGATCTGATCTGGCCTATTTTCGTGATCGAGGGAGAACGCGTCCGCACGCCAGTTGCTGCCATGCCCGGAGTCGAGCGTCTCTCGATCGACTTCGCCGTCGATGCAGCGGAGGAGGCTGCTTCGCTCGGGATTCCGGCAGTCGCGCTCTTCCCCTACACCGAGGCCTCGCTCCGCGACGAAGACGCAAGCGAGGCGCTCAACCCCGGCAATCTCGTGTGCCGCGCGGTGCGCGCCATCAAGGCGCACGTGCCGGACGTGGGTATCATCTGCGACGTGGCGCTCGATCCCTATACGAGCCACGGCCACGACGGTCTTCTGATCGACGGCGAGATCGACAATGACCGCACCATCGAGGTGTTGATCGCCCAGGCCATCGTCCAGGCCGAGGCCGGCTGCGACATCCTCGCGCCGTCAGACATGATGGATGGACGCATCGGCGCGATCAGGGCAGCGCTCGAGGAGGCAGGCTTCGTTAATACCCAGCTGCTCGCTTACGCGGCGAAATATTCCTCGGCCTTCTACGGGCCGTTCCGCGATGCGGTGGGCTCCGGCAAGCGGCTCCGCGGCGACAAGCTCACCTATCAGATGGATCCCGCCAACGGCGCGGAAGCCTTGCGCGAGGTCGCGCTCGACATCGCCGAGGGCGCGGACATGGTCATGGTCAAGCCGGGCCTTGCCTATCTCGATATCGTGTGGCGGGTGAAGACGGCGTTCAACGTGCCGACCTTCGTCTATCAGACCTCGGGCGAGTATTCGATGCTCGCCGCGGCAGCCGATCACGGCTGGCTCGATCGCAGCCGCGTCATTCTGGAGAGCCTGATCGCCTGCAAACGCGCTGGCGCCGACGCGGTGTTCACTTATTTCGCGCCGGAAGCGGCAAAGCTGCTGAAGGCGAAAGTCTAAGCGCTAGTTTGTGACCTTCACGGTCTTGAAGATCACCTTGGCGTCCTTTTGCTTATCGAAATTGTCGCCCGACAGGCCGAAACGCCATACGCCTTTCGGCGCCTGACCGCGCAACTCGCGCACTTTCGTCCCGTTGATGAAGAAGGTCACGCTGTTGCCGTTGGTCTTGACGCGCAGCATGTTGGCCGCGCCTGGCTCCTTCTTGATCGCAGGCGAATCGACATTGGCAGCGACGGTGCCAAGCCATTTGCCGTCCTGCTTGCGCGCGATCCAAAACTTGCCGTTGTTTAGCACGCCGAACTGAAAGTAGGTGCGGTTGTCCTCGCCCCAAAACAGAAGGCCTGCGCCGAGGATCGGTTGATCGCCGTTAGGCCAAACCGTCTCGGAGCAGATATCAGCATCGCGAACGGTGTAAGTCACATTGAGATTGGACTGCATATCGTCCGGCGGCAGCTTGAAGATGAAGGATCCGTCCTTCACTTCGATCGAGTCCTTAATCGGCCAGCCGCCGGCATCATCGACGAATTTGTCCTCGAAGATTACTTCCTGGCCTTCGCAGGCGACCGCGCGCCAAGCCGGTGCGCCGATTAATACTAGCGCAAAGCCAAGCAACAGCACCGATCTTCGCATCGAAGCTCCCCGTTAGACTTGCCTTGCGGTCTTTCGCCGAAAACCCTTAACGCGTTGGCACGGCCTCGGCAACCGGCGGCCTTGCCGCTGTGTGCGGGATCAATGGATCATCGATGCTTGTTTGGCAGAGGGGCCATCACCATCTAGGGCGCGAGAAATTGTCGCTTGGCCATGACTGGAGACAACATGTCCGACCAACGCACGCTTCCGCCGCGCGGCCAAAGTTTCGCCAACCAGCCATACGCGTTCGATCCGGTGGCGCAGCCTCAGCTGTTCAACGGGGTGATCGGCAAGCGCACCGTCGCTTTCATCATCGACGCCATGATCATCCTGGTGCTGACTGCCATCGCCTACGTGGTCGTGGCGCTGCTCGGGGTGATCACGCTCGGCCTCGCTTGGCTCCTGTTCGGCCTCGTCTTTCCCGCCGTCGGGCTAGGCTATAATGCGCTCACCACCGGCGGTCCGAAATCCGCAACCATCGGCCAGCGGATGATGGGACTAGAGGTCCGTATGTGGTTCGGGGGCAAGGTGACGCCTTTGATCGCGGCTTTCCACGCGCTTCTGTTCTGGTTCTCGCTCGTGATCTTCTGTCCGATCCTTCTGTGGGTTTTCTTCGATCCGCGCAAACGCTGCCTGCACGATATCCTTGCGGGCGTGGTGGTGCTAAACCGGGTCTAGTTCCGAGTCGTTCTAAACTGACGCGGGGGGAATGCAGCACGCGCGCTCATGCCGGATTGCGCGTGGGGCATTCAATCAACTAAGCTTGGAGGTTCGGATTCGTTCCGGGCGATCGGCAGTGACAGAGCACAAGAGCAACTTTCCAGAATTTTACATAACCGCGCCGCAGCCCTGTCCCTACCTCCCCGGCCGGCTCGAGCGGAAGCTATTCACGCATCTCACCCGCGACAAGCCGCGCTTCCTCATCGACAATCTATTGAAGGGCGGCTTCCGGCGAAGCCAGAACATCGCCTACATGCCATATTGCGATTCGTGCTCGGCCTGCGTCCCGGTGCGCATCCTGGTCGAAGAATTCACGCCGCGCCGCTCGCTGAAGCGCATTGCCCGCATCAATCGCGATCTGGTCGCAACCCGCATGACGCCATCGCCAAGCTCGGAGCAATATTCGTTGTTTCGCTCCTATATCGATGCGCGCCACGCCGATGGTGGCATGGCCGAGATGTCGGTGCTCGACTATTCGCTGATGGTCGAGGACAGCGTGGTCGAGACGTTCGTCACCGAGTACCGGCTGAAGCCCGATCCTCACGGCGACGGAAGCTCTCCCCTCCTCGCCGTGTCGCTGTGCGACCGCCTGAGCGACGGCATCTCGATGGTGTACAGCTTCTACGACCCTGACCAGCCCCATCGCAGCCTCGGCACCTACATGATCCTCGACCACGTCGATTTCGCGCGCAGCCAAGGTCATCCCTTCGTCTATCTCGGTTATTGGATCGAAGGCTCGCGCAAGATGCGCTACAAGAACCGCTTCGAGCCGCAGGAGCGCCTCACCTCCAAGGGCTGGGTCCGTTCGGCCTCCGGCGATCAGTAGCTGTTGAACCGCGGGCCGAATTTTCCTGACTTCGGGAAGCCCTTGGGCGGCAGGCGTCCGGCCTGAGCGCGCTGACCCCACCAGTCCCTGAGCTCAGTCGCGGAGAGAGTGAAGCTGCGCTTCGCGGCGTCGAGATAGGTCAAGCCTTCCTTCTTGTCGAAGACCTTGGCGTCGGCGAGTCCGCCCTCCTTATAGCGTTGGAGCCTGACACCCTTGCCGCGCGGCATTTCCGGAAGCTCGCTCAACGGGAAGAGCAATAGTTTCCGGTTGTCTCCGATCACCGCGACGCTGTCACCCGCGGCTGGCGCGACGACGACCGCCTCCTCGCCTTCGCGCACGTTGAGCACCTGCTTGCCCTTCCGCGTCATGGCGAGCACTTCGTCTTCGTTGACGATGAAGCCGTGGCCGCTCGATCCTGCGACCAGCAACTTGCGTCCCGGCTCATGCACAAACAGCTCGACCGCGTCTGCGGCCTCCTCGATGTCGATCATGAGGCGGAACGGCTCGCCGTGGCCCCTGCCCCCTGGGAGTTTGTCGGCACCAAGCGAGTAAAATCGGCCATTGGTGGCAAACAGCAAAAGCGTGTCGGTGGTCTGGGCCTTGACCGCGCGCTTCAGACGGTCGCCTTCCTTGAAGGACAGGCTGTCGATCTCGGTCTGATGGCCACGAATGGCGCGGATCCATCCCTTCTCCGACAGCACGATGGTGACCGGCCCTTTCTCGATCATCGCTTCGGCGAGATCGACCTCAACGCCCTCTGGCGCCTCGGCGAAGCTCGTACGGCGGCGGCCAAGCTCGGTTTTTTGCCCGAACTGATCTTTGAGCGCCTTGATCTCGCTGGCGACGGTCTTCCACTGCTTGTCCTTCGAGACGAGCAGCGCCTTCAGCTCTTTGCGCTCCTTGGTGAGATTCTCGTGCTCGCGCCTGATCTCCATCTCTTCGAGCTTGCGCAACGCGCGCAGCCGCATGTTGAGGATTGCTTCGGCTTGCACCTCGGTGAGCTTGAACGCCTTTATCAGCGCGGGCTTCGGCTCGTCCTTCTCGCGGATGATTTTGATGACCCTGTCGATGTTGAGATAGACGATGAGGTAGCCGTCGAGTACCTCGAGCCGGTGATTGATCTTGGCCAAGCGGAATTTCGACCGCCGGACCAGCACCGCTTGGCGGTGATCGAGCCACTCGCGCAATACCTGCCTCAGGCCGAGCACGTTCGGCACCTGGCCGCGGCTCAACACATTCATGTTGAGAGGCACGCGCGTCTCAAGCTCGGTCAGCTTGAACAGCGACTCCATGAGAAGCAGCGGGTCGACGCTCCGGCTCTTGGGCTCGAGCACGAGCCTGACTTCCTCGGTCGACTCGTCACGGACGTCGGCAAGGAGTGGCAGCTTCTTCTGAAGCAGAAGCTCGGCGATGCGGGCAACTAGCCGCGCTTTCGGGATCTGATACGGGATCTCCGTCACGATGATCTGATAGGTGCCGCGGCCGGTATCTTCTTGTTTCCATTTCGCCCGGAGCCGGAAGCTGCCGCGCCCGGTCTTGTAGGCTTTGACGATCTCCTCGCGCGGCTCGACGATTACGCCTCCCGTCGGCAGATCGGGTCCGGGCACGAGCTCGACGAGCTTGTCTGCGGTGGCGTTGGGAAACTTGATGAGATGCAACGCCGCGTCGCATAGCTCGCCGACATTGTGCGGCGGGATGTTAGTTGCCATGCCGACGGCAATGCCCGACGAGCCATTCGCGAGCAAATTGGGGAAATTGGCAGGCAGCACCGAGGGCTCCTGCTCGCGCCCATCGTAATTGGCGCGAAAGTCGACCGTGTCCTCGTCGATGCCGTCGAGCAGCCGCGCCGCAACCTCGGTCATCCGCGCCTCGGTGTAGCGCTCGGCGGCCGGGTTATCGCCGTCGATATTGCCGAAATTGCCCTGGCCATCGACCAGCGGGTAGCGGACCGAGAAATCCTGGGCAAGCCGCGCGAGCGCGTCGTAGATCGCCTGGTTGCCGTGCGGATGGAAATTACCCATTGTGTCGCCGACGATCTTCGCGCATTTGCGGAACTCGCCCTGCGGCGAAAGCCTGAGCTGCTGCATGGCGTAGAGCAGCCGGCGATGCACCGGCTTCAAGCCGTCGCGCACGTCGGGAAGCGCACGGTGCATGATGGTCGAAAGCGCGTAAGCGAGGTAGCGCTCCTCGAGCGCCTCGCGCAGATTCACAGGCTCGATCGGGCCTTGCGAATCAGGCGGCGGAATCCGTTTTCCCATAGGCCGCGCTTAGCGCATTGAGCCGCAGGGCTCAAGGGCTCGGCAACCGCAGAGGATTCCGGTCAGGGAGAGACGGCAGGGGCTTCCGGTCAGGCAGCGACGGACTCTGGTCTTCCATTTGGACTACTGCGGTGTGGGTGGTTTTGAGGCAGGAGGTATCGATGAACACCTGGATCTCCTGGTACCACCACTGATTGCCGTGCCTGAAGCCGGCGACGCCGACGCCGATCTCGTTCGAGCGCGACCGCAGCGCGCG
>Ga0105243_10001041_pt1 | contig 25403 bp, 17 predicted proteins | sample KBSM34metaG_FD_81525 | JGI IMG/M metagenome (GOLD analysis project Ga0105243, IMG submission 81525) | Miscanthus rhizosphere microbial communities from Kellogg Biological Station, Michigan, USA - KBS M3-4 metaG | ecosystem: Host-associated > Plants > Roots > Rhizosphere > Soil | place... | reverse complement strand
TTGGCGGTGGCGGTGTAGCCGCGCACTTCGTAGCGCGCCAGGATGAACGCTTCCTTGGCGGCGGTGACAGCCTGGAACTGCTCGAAACGCTCATCGCTCAGCGGCATTTGCTGGACGCGGTTGCTCAGCGCTTCGATCAGGCCGTAAGCCGTCGCGGCGTTGGTGGCCATCGAGTCGCGCGCGGTGTTGCCAGTGCGGTAGGCGTTACGCATTTTGTTCAGCGACGTCTGGTACTCGGCGATGGTCGCCGCCTGCTGCTTGAGCAGTTTGACGTTTTCGGGACTCTTGAAAGTGCTGATCAGGTTCTGCTGCTGTGCAACGAAACCGTCGAGGGTGGTCTGCACGTTCTGCGCGGCGGCTTCGTCGCCGTTGGTCAGCATGTATTGCAGGCGCACCACGCGCAGTTTGGTCAGGCCAGCGTTGAGCTGAGTGATGTCGCTCATCCAGTTGCTGCGGTCAATCAGACCGCCCAGGCTAGTCCAGCCGGTGAGCGCCAGGATGCAGGTCAGGGCCAGGACGAGGCCGAATCCGAGCCCCAGTTTCAGGTTCACGCTGATGTTGCCGAACCAGCTATTCATCAAAAATCCTCCAGAAAAACGTTGTGCATCTTGATCGTCGGTAAGGCTGGAAGATTGTTGTTTTTTTGAGCCAGCAAGGGTGTTAACAGGACTGTATCGGCCGCAAATCCGAGAGCTGAAAGGATTTTGTCCGACGGATTTTGTAACAACGGATCCCAAGACTTTTTTCACATGACTTTCACTGGCTGCCCACAGGGGCCTCTGTACCTTCGCCGGATCAAATGACAGTGCTGCGGACTGGCAAGGCGGATTTTTGTGGAATTGAGACTGAGTCTGTTCGGCGTCAAACGCTCGATCGACCTGAGGGGCCTGGCCCGTTTTCGGAACGCCGGGGTTGTCCTGGCGACGTTGGCGCTGGTGGTGCCATTGACCCTGTGGCTGCTTGCCCCGGCGGCGTTGCCTGATCTGGCCCACGGCAATGTGGCCGGTGCCCGGGCGTTGACGGCCGGTTGGGCCAAGGGCGACATGATCGTGCTGGTGCGTCATGTCGAGCGCTGCGATCATTCCCCGGCGCCATGCCTGAGCGGCAATGACGGCATCACCGACCGTTCTCGCAGTGTCGCGGTCGCCGTCGGCGCACAATTCGAGCACCTGGGCCTGAACCATGCCGACATCTACAACAGCCCGATGACCCGCACCGTGCAGACCGCCGGTTACATGTTCAACCGGGCGACGGCCGGCGAAGACTGGCTGATCAGCTGCAAGGGTCGCATGCTGCAGGATGCGCTCGCACACAAGGTTGCGGGGCGTAACCTGATCCTGGTCACCCACAGCGAATGCATGGCGCAGCTGGAAAAAGACCTCAAGATGCCGGCCTCGACCCTCGGATACGGATCCTCGCTGTTCGTTTCGGCTGCCAACCCGGCGGCTCCCAAAATGCTCGGCTTCATCGAAGCCTCCGACTGGCGCACGGTGACCACCCGATGACTTCTCGTTTTTACGCTTACAACTTTGGCATCCCGCTGTTTTGTGCTGCTGTGGTTTTTCTGATGTTCGACATGACGAACATCGACATCGCCTTCAGTAATCTGCTGTTCGATCCGCTGACCCATACCTTCCCCCTCGACAAGATTCACTTCTTTGAAAAGCTGACCCACAAGTGGGCGCGGATCATCCCGAACTGGACCGCGGAAATCGCCCTGATCGGCGCGATGCTGTCGGTGGTCTGGCCGTTGGTCAATCCGCAGAAGCGCCCACGCCTCGCCGGGTTTCTGGAGCGCAGCAAAGTGGCTCCGGTCCTGCGTTTTGCGGCTGAGCATCGTCGGGATTTTCTGTTTGTGGTGGTGGCCTTCGCGGTGTGTACCGGGGTGATTCACTTCCTCAAGGCCCATACCAGCGTTTACTGCCCGATCGAGACGACGCTGTACGGCGGCAAAATGGCTCACGTCGAGTGGTACAACAATTTCCAGCTGTTCCATGAAGCCGGTGACGGTCGTTGCTGGCCGGGCGGACACGCCTCCGGCGGGTTCACCATGCTGGCGCTGTATTTTGTGGCGCGGCGTTATCAGTGGCGCTTCTCCAGCGCCTTGTTGTGGGGCTCGCTGCTGCTCGGTTTCGTCTACGGCACCACACGCGTCCTGCAGGGCTGGCACTACATGTCCCACACGTTCTGGGCCGGTATCTTCGTGTGGCTGGCGTGTTTGCTCACTGCGCTGGCGTTTTATGGGCGGGCTCGTCTGGAACTGCCGGTGTTGAGCAAGCGTGAGCGACAGGTGTTCAGTGCACAGCCTGAGGCTGCTCTCTGAAGCATCGCGATTGAAACGAAAAACCCGCCATCACCGGCGGGTTTTTCATTTGTGCATCGCTGTATCAATAGCCTACGAAGTAGTACGCCTGGCGCCCGACCATCATGGTCTTGAGCACTTTCAGCGGGGCGGCGGGCTCGCTGTCCCCTGACATTACCGCGATGTTCGAAGGCGAGGCACTGAGGAAATCCTTCAATTGCGCATCGGTGTCCAGACCCTTGAGGACGCGCTGGGTGTAGAACACGCTGGCGCCGCCGACCCGTTCGTTGGCCTGGAACAGGGCGACCTGATGGCCGGTGGCTTGCAGGCTCTGGATGTGTTCGGTCAGTGGCAGGAACGACAATTCCTTGTCTGCGTTCGGCAGGGCCCATTGCGCGGCACCGAGGTAGCTGGCGATCACCACCGTCAGGATCCCTGCCGCCAATCCCTGACGATGACGGGCGATCCGTCCGACAAGACGTTCGGAGGTTTCGTGGCCCTTCAAACGCTCGAACAATACCCCCGCATACTCCGCCGCAATCACCGCTGCGGCCGGCGTCATCGACATCAGGTACACCGTGCGCTTGCTCGAGGCCAGGGTCAGCATGATGAACTGCGCAACGATCCACAGGCTGAAGAACAGCAGGTAACGATTGGCCTCCAATTGTTTGCGGAAATGCCACAGCCCCAGATACACCAGAAGGTTCCAGGGCAGGAACGCTTCGGGCAGTTTGGCGATGTAGTAGTAGAACGGCTCATAGTGCCCGGCTTCGACGAAGGAGCCGCTGAAGCGCCCGACGCTGTTGGTCAGCAAGACCTCTCTGACGGCCTGGGTGCCGCCGTGCTGATAGAGCACCGCGAGCCAGATCAACAGCGGAATCAGCCCGAGCGCTGTCAACAGACCGGGCCGCAACCACTCGATCAGTTTGAAGCGCTTGTCCATCAGGTTGTCGGCCAGCAGGTAAGCGAAAATCACCACCCCCGGCATCGCCAGACCGAGCACGCCTTTGCTCAGGGTGGCGATCGCAATCCCGACGATAAACAGCAGTGAATTACCCGGCGTCGAGGCCCGTTGCGCCTGGAAGAACGCCAGCAGTGCGGTGGTCACGCCGAGTGCGAGCAACGCATCCTCGCCGACCCCGCGCACGTTGCTCCAGTAACTGGCCATGGTTGCCAGCAGAATGCCTGCTGTCCACGCGATCGCTTTCGGTCGTCCGAAGCGCCGCAGCATGCCGTACAGAATCATCACGCTGAGCAGTCCGGCCACCGCCGACGCCAGCCGCACCGCCCACGGAGACACGCCGAACACGCGCATGGCGCCGGCGTCCAGCCACAGACTCAGCGGCGGTTTTTCCAGAAACGGTTCACCGAACAAACGGGGCGTCACCCAGTCATCGTCCAGATGCATCTCCATGGCGATGCCGGCGACGCGGGCTTCGGTAGAGCCTTGCAGTTGATGGTTGCCCAGTGCGAAGAAAAACAGCAGGGCGGCAAGCAGGAACAGTGAAGTGGCGGCACGCGACGACATAGGTTTCAGATAACCGGAAGGGGCGAGAGGCGTGAGCATACTTCGTCAATGCTTAACAAATTGTGAAACTCATGCGAGCCGTCGCGACCAGCGCTGATCCGGCGCCTCAAACCCCGGATTGACCAGCGCCGTCAGCACATGATCCTGCCAGCGCCCGGCAATGTTCAGGTACGCCTTGGCGTAGCCTTCTTTCTCGAACCCCAGGCGCTCAAGCAACCGTGCACTGCGTTCATTGCCGGGAATGTAGTTGGCCATGATCCGGTGCAGGTTCTGGGTTTCGAACATGTAGGCGATCGCGGATTCCAGCGCTTCCTGCATCAGGCCCTGGCCCTGATGGGCCGCATCAATGTGATAACCCAGATAACACGCCTGGAATGCCCCGCGAATGATCCCGCTGAAGTTGCACGCGCCGATCATTTGATGGCCGTCGGGAGTCAGCAGCGCAAGGTGCACGGCCAGTCCGGCTTCGAAGGCGCTGGCCTGTATTTCAAGACGTCGACGGATCTGTTCGGTGGAGAAGTAGTCGGTGGTGCGAATCGGTGACCACGGGGCGAGATGGCGCTGGTTGCGTTGGTAGAAATCACTTTCCAGAGGCGCCTGCTCCGGGTCGAGCACCGCGAGCGTCAGGCGTTGGCAGGGCAGGGTCAACAGCGGCATCGGGGGCTCCGGGTCTCGGGATTGATCACCAGAATTGCGCGGTGGGCGGGAAAATACAAACGCGTGGCCAAATCCCGGGCAAAAAAAAGCCCGCAGGAGCGCGGGCGAACCGTAGTTTCTTGAATGAGCGAGCGGACTTTACAGCTTTGGCGGAAGCGGGGCAGTGAAGAAAAATTCATCTCGCTGCGCCTTGGCTCAAGACGCCAGGTCCCCTGATTTCGGCTCTTTCAAGAAGCTCAGTGGCAGAGAACCGGCTTCGGCTCGGTCGTCTGCTGCAGTGGGTCAAGCTTGCTCAGGGCGCTGCTGACCAGCATCTCCGCCAACCCCGCCAACTGATGCATCGCGACGATCCGCGCCCGTTGCACCTCATCCGGTCGGTGGACGAGATCATGCGCCATCATATTGAGCGCCGCGAGATTCTGGCTGGCGTGGGTCAACAGAGTGATCAGGTCGACGTCGGGACGCACGCTGAGGATCTGATCGACCGGAAGAAGCCGGGAGTTGCGCCTGCGGGCAACGGTAATGGGGCGTTCGGAAGCCGAGACCGTCCTGGACTCGGTAACCGGGGAATGTTCGGATGGATCGGGGGGGTCTTTTTTCATGACCGGACTCCATGTGAGGGGTGATCCTTGCGCTTCGGCGGGGTAGTGCCGTTCACCTGTTTGTTGCGAGGAGTGGAGGGTAACCGGGTGGGGCGGGGGGGCACTAGTTCATGGAAGTCGACGCGTGTTGAGGGAAATTTCCTAGGATGCTGACGGGGAGGATCGGAGCTTGCTCTCCGGAAATGAATTCCCAGATGCGACAAGGCCCGTACTTGGCGGGCCTTTTCGTGCCGGGGTAAGTTGAACAGGATTGGTAACTTTCTGATTTTGATAGGTAATTTTCTTTTAGAGATTTATGTGGAATACCTTTTGGAATACCAGAGGTTTCCGCAGGTTGTTGGGATTTTCAGCGATATCCCTGCCAAATTTCTTGACTAAGCTGAAGCGCTTCCACCCTCACAGCGCTAAGGCCTCCGTAGTTTCGACATGCGGACCTTCGATTCAGTGATATCCAGTACACTTGCCCCATCTCTAGCCTGCCAGCGGAGCAGGCTACCCGAACAGCTGCTCAAGTTTTTTTTCGAGTAAAAATGACCCTGATTAAATTAAAAGACCTTGAAGCGCACCTATGGCACGCCGCACACATCATCACCGGCCCCATCGACGCCTCCGACTACAAAACCTACATATTCCCGATCCTATTCTTCAAACGGATCTGCGATGTGTATGACGAAGAGTTTGAAGAGGTGCTGGCCAAGGTCGGAAGCGCGGAGCTGGCGCGCGAGAAAATCTTCCATCGCATCGAGGTTCCTGTTGGCAGCCACTGGGATGACGTGTTTGCCAAGTCCCACGATATCGGCAAGGCACTTAAGGATGCTTTTCTAGGCATAGAGCAAGCCAACACCCAGTTGCATGGCATCTTCGGCGATGCCAGTTGGACCAATAAAGAGCGCTTGCCGGATGAGCTGCTAGCCACGCTGCTCAACCACTTCAACAAAGTCGATCTAGGGGTTGCCAGCGTTCGTAACGACGATATGGGGCGCGCCTACGAATACCTGATCAAGCGCTTTGCTGACAAAGCCAACAAGAAAGCCGGTGAGTTCTACACCCCGCGCACCATTGTGCGGCTGATGGTCAACATTCTTGACCCCAAAGCGGGCGAAAGCGTTTATGACCCGGCTTGCGGTACGGGCGGCATGTTGCTGGAGACCATTCACCACGTTCGAGAAAACACGGGTGATCCCCGGCTGCTGAAGCTCAAAGGTCAGGAAAAGAACTTGACCACTGAAGCCATTGCCCGCATGAACCTATTTCTCCACGGCCAGGAAGACTTTGAGATTGTTCGTGGAGATACCCTGCGTGAGCCCAAGTTTCTGATCTACGACCGGCTCGAAACCTTTGATTGTGTGATCGCCAATCCACCGTTCAGCCTCAGTGAGTGGGGTCATGAACAATGGGCGGCGGACGCCTACAGCCGCAACAGTCACGGCCTGGCCCCGAAAACCAACGGTGACTTTGCCTGGGTACAGCACATGTTCGCCTCCCTCAATGCCGATGGGCGAATGGCGGTTGTGTTGCCCCATGGCGTGCTGTTCCGTGGTGCGGCAGAGGGCCGAATCCGCACCAGCCTGCTCCAAGAAAACCGCATCGAAGCCATTATCGGTGTAGCGCCCAACCTGTTTTACGGCACCGCTATCCCGGCTTGCATCCTGTTGCTGCGCAAGCAGCGCCCTGATGAGCATCGTGACCATTTACTTATCATCAATGCCGAGAAGATTTTCACCAAAGGCCGCGCGCAAAACACCCTGAGCAATGCCCAGGCGGATCAGATTTACCAGATCTACCTAGAGCAGTATCAGCAAGGCCCCTCTGCCATAGCATTGGAAGGAGTAGCGCGCTGGGTGCCGCTGGGTGAAATTGCCGAAAACGACTTCAACCTGAACATTGCTCGCTATGTGCAAAAGCCACTGGAAGAAGAAACAATCACCGTCGAAGAGGCGCTGAAAGACTTTCAGCAGAAACTGGCCGCACTGGAGCAGGCCGAGCAGGAGCTGGAAGAACTGCTGATCAAGGAAGGGTTTGAGCTATGAGCATGGATAGCGCTGACAGCAACACCTCGCAGTTCATTAAGCAACACGCCGAGTCGCAGTACGAGCAGTTTCACCAGAAACGCCAACATGAAGTTGCCGCCAGCGCAGACAAACGCCTCGCCGACCTGAGCCAGCTTGCTCATCAGCTATTAGACAAGACTCGTAAGAATGATTGAGTACCAGAAAAACCAAGCCTCTCAACTTGGCAAAAAGAAACTCGAAGACCTCCTTTGGGGAGCGGCCGAGTTTCTTCGCGGGCAGATCGACGCCTCCGATTATAAGCAGTACATCTTCCCGCTGTTGTTCTATAAACGCCTATCCGACGTTTACCTGGAAGAGTATGTCGAGGCCATGGAGGTCAACGAGGGCGATGCCGACTATTCCGTCATGCCCATGTTTCATCGCTTCCATATTCCCCAGGAGGCGCGCTGGGAAAAGGTACGCCATACCAGCAAGAACATTGGCGAAGCCATCCAGAATGCCCTGCGCCTGATCGAGACCCACAACGAACGCCTGCACGGCGTATTCGGCGATGCCCAGTGGACCAACAAAGAGCGTCTACCCGACCACCTGCTGGCCGACCTGATTCAGCACTTCAGCAAGATCCCCCTTGGCATCAAGTCGGTGGCCCAGGATGACCTGGGCGAAGCTTACGAATACCTGATCAAGAAGTTCGCCGACGACTCTGGCCACACCGCCGCCGAGTTCTACACCAATCGCACCGTGGTGCACCTGATGACCCGCATCATGGGTCTCAAACCCGGTGAAACCGCCTATGACCCCACCTGCGGCACCGGCGGCATGCTGCTCAATGCGGTGATGGACCTGCGGGACGAAGGTAAAGAATGGCGCAGTGTCAAACTCTATGGCCAGGAAGTGAACCTGCTCACCTCCGCCATAGCCCGTATGAACATGTTCCTGCACGAGATCGAAGAGTTTGAAGTGCTGCGCGGCGATACCTTGGCCGAGCCCAAGTTTATCGATAACGACCAGCTCAAACAGTTCGACGTGATCTTCGCTAACCCGCCGTACTCCATCAAAAAATGGAACCGCGACAAGTTCGCTGCCGACCCTTATGGCCGTAACTTTTACGGCGTGCCACCCCAGGGCTGCGCCGACTATGGCTTTTACACCCATATCATCAAGAGCCTGAAGCCCGACACCGGCCGCGCCGCCATGCTCTGGCCCCACGGCGTGCTGTTCCGTGACTCGGAACAGGCCATCCGTAAGCAGGTGATCGAGTCGGACATTATCGAAGCAGTGATTGGCCTTGGCCCCAATCTCTTCTATAACTCGCCGATGGAATCCTGCGTGGTGGTGCTCAACTGCAACAAACCCACTGAGCGCAAAGGCAAGATCCTGTTTATCAATGGAATCGAACATGTCACACGCGAGCGCGCACATAGTCGACTCTCGGACGATGACCTCGCCGTACTAACCGAAGCCTACTTCGCGCCGGACAAATTTCCGGCCATTACTGCGCTGGTGGATATCGAAGCGATTCGCGAGAACCAACACAATTTGTCGATACCGCTTTATGTGCAGTCCCCCAGCGATGGGGATTTGCATGAGATCGAACACGCCATTGAAGCCTGGAAAGTCAGTCGCGTCCGTTTGAAAAAGCAAACTAGCAGATTGTTAAAAAACCTCGCTGAATTGGGTTTTTCTTCAGAAGAAATATCTACCACCAAAACCTTGAGTCCAGCAATCGAGCGATTTGAAAGAGCATTGTCTGATGGTTGGCAGAGATTAAAATTTAGCGATGTCGCTAGGCAGTGTAAGGAATCTGTAGATCGAGAGAATAACCCCTTCGAAAGATATGTAGAGGGTGGTCATATGGATACCGAAGACTTAAGAGTGAGGAGGTATGGCACCTTCTCTGATGACTATGTGGGGCCGGCATTTCATCGCATATTTCGAAAAGGTCAAATACTCTATGGCTCAAGACGAACATATTTGAAGAAAGTGGCTGTAGCGGATTTTGATGGGGTCACCGCAAACACCACTTATGTCATAGAGCCAGCGAATTGTGGGTTTTTTGATGGGCGCCTACTGCCATTCATCATGTTGTCCGAAGGATTCACGCGACATTCCGTTGTTAACTCAAAGGGGTCTACAAACCCATATATAAACTGGTCGGATATTGAAGGGTATGAGTTTTATATCCCTGATGTTAAGGCGCAGGCGGGGATATTGAAGATCCTCCAGAGAGTCGCTGACCAAGAAGAGGCAATTAGATCTATAATTTTCGCCCTTGAAGAATGCTTGCGTGCAGTTCAATTGAACGCATTCAAAGACAGTTCCGATGTGGATGCAAAAAATAACTGCGAACTTGGTGGTGGCTGGATTAATTATCAAATTAAAGATATTTTGATGAGTCCCCCAGAAAGCGGAGACTCGGTTTCTGCAGTTGATAAAGATACTGGTTTTTATGTCTTGAATCTAAACTGCTTGACCCGGCATGGATTTCAAACTAATGGATATAAATCTATAGAGGCTCAGAAGTTTTCAAGAGAATTGAGGCTAGGCAATGGAGATCTATTGGTTTCTAGGGCAAACACAGCGGATTTAGTTGGTTTTGCAGGAATTTACAAAGATGAACTTGAAAGGAGTGCTATATTCCCTGACACAATGTGGCGATTGAATGTAAAGGAAAATCTTGTGTCGAAGGAGTTCTTAAAAAATTATCTGCTTTCGCCATGCGCTAGATCTCAAATAAAAATGATAGCTGCTGGCACAAGCGGGAGTATGAAAAAAATTAACAAGAGTTCATTTTCCAAGCTGAAAATAGCGATTCCTTCAGACACGCAGCAGAAGTTGATCAATAATTCCATTGGAGAGCTTTTGGAATCTATCAATATTGCATCAATCAAGCTTTCTGATCTGAGAAGGTTAAGAACATCTATTTTTGAAGATTTCCTTAGGCAGGCCTGAGAATGTTTAACGAGCATACTGTCACCGAAAATGGAATTATCGACCGCTTAAAAAATTTAAGTGGGGGAAAGTGGACTTACTGCCACGGCGAGAGCCTGCCCAAGAAGGCGCAGGATATATTTGTCGATGAGTGGCTAAAAGACGCGTTGTGTTCGTTAAACCCAGCTATCGACAAACAGCCGGATTACGCCGATGAGGTAATTCATAAGCTGCGCGGTGTAATGCTGGAGGCCCCGCACAGTGGCCTGGTCCGGGCCAACGAGAATTTCCAGGCGTGGCTGCTGGCCGAAAAAACCTTGGCCTTTGGTGAGAATGGTGAACATGTCACCATCAATCTGATCGACTTCGAAAACCTCGACAACAACCACTTTGTAGTGGCCCAACAGGTGCACTATGTCGCGGCTGGAGAGGTGTTCTTCGATATTGTGCTGTATGTAAACGGCATCCCGCTGGTGGTAGGTGAAGTGAAAAGCGCCACTCGCCCCAGCGTCAGTTGGCAGGACGGTGCCGCTGACTTTATGGGCGGCAAAAAACACTATTGGCAGCATGCAAAAGCCTTTTTCGTACCCAACCTGCTGTGCTTCGCCAGTGAGGGCAAAACCTTTGCCTACGGAGCGATCAATGCCCGGGTCAAAGATTGGGGCCCCTGGCACCACACCGATCAGCGTGAGGATATTCCCGACACCCTGGCCTCCGTGCTGGCGAGCACCGAAGGGCTACTGAACCCGCAAACCCTGCTGCAACTGCTGGCTTCTTTTGCGCTGTTCTCTACCCATAAAACCGGTAAAGACACACCGCCCAAACGCATCAAATTGCTGCCGCGTTACCCGCAGTTCGAGACGGCCAAGCAGATTGTTGAGCGGGTCAAACAGGGTTACCCGAAAAAAGGCCTGATCTGGCACTTCCAAGGTTCGGGCAAGTCGCTGCTGATGCTTTATGCTGCCAAGATGCTGCGGGCCGACAACGAGCTGAAAAACCCCACCGTGCTGATCGTGGTCGATCGCCGCGACCTGGACAGCCAGATTAGCGAGACCTTCGGCGGCGCCGATGTGAAAAACCTGATCAAGGTGCAGAGCTGTAAAAAGCTCGGTGAACATATCGAGCAGGACAGCCGCGGCATCCTCATCACCACCATTTTCAAGTTCAAAGATGTTGAGATCGATGAGCACAACCTGGCGGGCCTAAACAGTCGCGACAACATCATCGTGCTGGTGGATGAAGCCCACCGCACCCAGGAAGGCGGCTTGGGCGAGAAGATGCGCTGGGCGCTGCCCAATGCCCACTTCTACGGCCTGACCGGCACCCCGATCTCCAGTATCGAACGCAATACCTTCAAGTTGTTCGGCGCCGATGAAGATCCCGGCCGCTATATGAACCGCTACAGCTACAAACAGTCGATCCGCGACGGAGCCACTAACCCGGTTAAGTTCGAGCCCCGTTTAGCCGAATTGCGGGTGGACCGTGAGGCGATCAACGAAGAGTTCGAGCAACTGGTCAAAGACAACAACCTGGACGAGGACGAAAAGGCCACTTTGTCCAAACGCGCCGGCAAGCTGGCCGTGATGCTCAAGGCACCGAAGCGCATGGAGGCCATCAGTGCCGACATTGCCGAACACTTCACCAGCCATGTGCAGCCGAAAAAGATGAAGGCCATGGTGGTGGTCTATGACCGCGATGCCTGCGTGCAGATGTATTACCTACTTGGTCACATGCTGGGTTTCGACGCACTGGAGGTGGTCATGAATCTCGACCAGGCTCCGGTGAAGGATGAGAACGGTAAGCTCAACAAGGACTGGAACAAGTGGAAGGAAGAGCTCGATCTACCGATCAAGCAAGCCGACTTTGAGCGCTGGCAGAAATTCGATGGTGAAGAGCAGGCGCAGAAAAACCTGCTGGAAACCTACAAAGACCCGAAACAACCCCTACAACTGCTGATCGTGACCGCCAAGCTGCTGACCGGTTTCGATGCGCCGATCTGCTACTGCATGTACCTGGATAAACCGCTGCGCGACCACACCTTGCTGCAGGCCATGTGCCGCACCAATCGCCTGTATGAGGCGGACGGGGTGGTCAAGCGTATGGGCCTGATCATCGATTATCTGGGCGTATTCGAAAACCTGCGCACGGCGCTGGCCTATAACCCGGAAGAGATCGACGGGATTGTCGAAGGCATCGAGAAATTCAAGGAGTTGCTGCCAGAGCAGTTGAAGCTGTGTCTGGCCTTCTTCCCGAACGTGGACCGCACCCTGGCAGGCTTCGACGGCATCCTGGCCGCACAGGAATGCTTGCCGGACAATAAAAAACGCGATGAGTTTGCCGCAGCTTTTGGCGTGCTGGCCAAACTCTGGTCGGCCATCAACCCCGACCCTTTCCTGACACCCTACCGCCAGGATTACAAATGGCTGGCGCAAATCTATGAATCAGTACGCCCGGTTGGTCAAACGGGGGCGCTGGTCTGGGCCGCGTTAGGGCCCGAGACCATCAAGATGATTCACGAGCACACCGATATCAGTCGCATACGCGATGACATCGATGAGCTAATCATGGATGAACACGCAATCTTCACCCTGACCGAGAAAGAGCAGGAAAAACGTGCCCGCCGACTGGAAATAGACTTGATGGGGCGTCTGCGCGGCCATGGCGAGGCTGTGTTCGTCGAGCTGGGCGAGCGCCTGGAGAAACTGCGCCGAGAATATGAAGCGGGTGTAATCAAGGCCATCGACTGGCTCAAGGGCCTATTGGATGCCGCCAAAGATACGGTGCAGGCCGAGCGTGAAACCGGTGACCCTGTAGTAACGGAGGCAGACAACAAGCAGGCGCTGACCAAACTCTTCCTGGAAACCCGCCCGGAAACAACGCCGAAGCTGATTGGTGATGTGGTCGAGCAGATCGACAAAATTGTGAACGCTACCCGCTTTGAGGGCTGGCAGAACTCCAACAGTGGTCCACGCGAAATCCAGAAAGCACTGATGCTGACCCTGGCGCAGTTTGGCCTAAGCAAAGACAAGGACCTGTTTGAAAGGGCATACGCCTATATTGAAGAACATTACTAAGTCGATGATGACGTACGGCCGTGCGATGAAGTTAGCTAAGCGCCCCCACCGTGAAGACGGTGGGATTTAGGAAGCGCTTACATTGCATCGACGAAATGCATGCTTACATCTGCGTTGAGGCGCAGCTTTGGGTCACAACTGGCAGTTTTCGACCCAAAGCTGCGCTTCACGAAGAAAGACGCGAAAGCCTCCCCGACCACTACGCCCGCTTTGAACAAGTAAAAGGGGCGTTTTCTGATTGAGAGAGGGCTTTTTGCCATTGGGAACAGGCACTTCAAGCCAAACTCCGGATTTTGGCTGGACGGTCTTCTTGCGGTCTGTTTTTTTCTTTGTAACTGTTGTTTTCTTTTTGGAAGCTTTTGCTGCAGTTTTCTGGGCGACACTAGCAAGGTGAGCGGCAGATTCCGGAATATGCATCAACTTTACCCCGTAGCCGTATGAGTTGATGGTCTTTCCGTAGTTTTGTAGTGTTACCTTACTGAAAAAAGGTATATCTAGAGCTGTCGAGGCGGGTCCATCAATGATGGCATAGATAACGTCATTGCCACGCGCTTCGAAATTAACAGGAATTGCGTCAAATTTATTCTTCGCCAGTTGCAAGTTTACGTCTTTTACAAAGCCTGGCTCTCTTACCATGAGGGTCGAGGCCACAAAACCCTGCGCGAATAGATGGCTTAGCGTCGATGAGCCACGACCGCGTTTAACATGAATAAACTCACCCCGTTCGTTTTGAGTTTTCACTCTGTAAATGTCACAGACCTCAATTTTATCGTAGCTACCGCCAAATTTGATCATTTGTCTGTCGAGCATTGCATGGGAGCTCTGCGCTTGCGCGCAAACATACTCATTGTACGGACCTTCACCGGCGTGCGAATACTCTGTAAAAGGTGGCGCGAACTGTTTTCTCGGTAGTTCCGCGAAATACTTCTCTACTGCCGTCTGAAAGGACGCTTCTACCTTAAACCAATTTCCTGCATTTAAAATATATAAATTTGCATCATGCTTGACTTCCGCATAGAGACATTTAAACGCAGGGAATGGTCTTGGGGGACTGCCGCTTGAAAGAATCAGAAAAATTTCGCGTCGCTTTAGCGTATCTAAAGTTGCTCCTTTCCTAAACGTAGAAAAAAATCTTCCCAAATCTAGCACAGGATCAATATCATCACTGTCCGGGGTTCGGTTGTAAGCGAATCCTGTAACGGAGGTCCAGTCAATTAGATCCGGTATGGCGAGCCACATGTCTTGGGTTTGATTAGAGCTTAGAGAATTCCAAAGTTGAATGTCGAGAGCCTCGGAAAGCTCTTTGTCTTTAACCGGGAGTAAATTCTCAACCCAAGAAAACTCACTGGCATGTCCGTCTACATCTTTAGCGAGGTAGTCTTTTGAGGCGGAGCGCTCTAATGCCAGTTGCAGGAAATTTCCTAGATCAGCGAGATCTATCGCTATGGATGCTTTGAATGAATCAATGCCGGCAATTATTTTTCCAAAAATATCTGAGTAAGCGCTTTTTGTGTGTCCTACTAGTCCGCGAAGCAAATCCTGCTCAGCATTAATCATATAATCTGACACAGATGCTGCTTTGATCGTTTGTGTCCTGCTTAGTCGTGGGGACGCGTCGAATGTCTGACGATCAATTGATGCTATCTTGTCGGGTGAGACACTGTTTAAAACGACCTTTATACCAAATCTATCCTCGATTAATCTCGGCTCAATCAGATAGCGCCCATATCCAAAAGAAATAGCAAACTGGCGAGAGCCATTTTTCACAATCAGAATGGCGGAGATGCTTTTATTTTTCCACTTGGAAGTTTTCACTCCTTCATCTAGGCCCTTCTGAATGAAGTTTAACCATTCTGGAGCGGCCTCTACAAAAGGTTTTCGAATGAAGAGAGTGCCATATTCCCCTTCAGGACCAAGAGGATACTGTTCTGTCCCAATTTGTTTAGGCTTTCCGTTCGGACCTATGGGGCTCGCTATAAAATCTTTATCTGTCCAGTAAGACGCCGAATTTGGTGCCTCTTTGAGTAAGTAAACGTTCAGCGTAATCCTTTTGGGCTTTCCTGTGCTCATCAACGCTCCTCCTAAGCTTTGCGACCGGTATATCGCTATCTCCGGCCTGATAGCTCCGTAGATTTGGAGCGTGGCCTATAGCCATGACTTAGCTTACGTTAGAACTGGAGCTACTGTCAGTATTCGCTTTCATGGATAGGTCTACCCCATCATCAGGTGCGTTCGGCTTTTACCCATCCTCATCCAGATCAGGGCGGCGGTTAGTCGATAATAATATTGAGTAGATCCGGAACGGTCGTTGAGATAATGAGCAAAAAACCAATGCACGTGCTTCAGTTGCCAGGACCAGGGGTTATCGCGCTGCCATCGTTGTTGAATGGCAGCTTGCATGATTTTGGCTTGCCGTAGGTGGCGTTGCTGCGTGATCTTCGAGCCGGTCAGTACGCCGCTCAGGAACAGCGCCATATCGAAGGGCTTGGTCACGCTCTACCTCCAATGTAAGCCGAAACCACATCAATCCGGTTATGCCCGAGCTCAAGGCTGATTTGTTGGCGCGCCCGTTGATCAAGGTCGCGGTCAATTCGATAGCAGTGGCCACCATTGACTGGGGCCGCGTGGCTAGTGAGCTGTTCGTAACGCTCGCAGGCATAGGCCGCTCGCAGTTCATGAAAGCCCTTCAGCCCTTGTTCATGCAGGACATCGCGGGCGGGGCGTACGGTCTGTTGCAGGAATGCGGCGTAGCTTTCGCCTCGGGCCAGCAAGTTGCGGCTGCGGGGCGGCGACGCATTTCGGGCGAACTGTAGCGCCACCTTCACCTCTTCATTAGCATTGATCCATCGCGGCGCTGATGCCCCTGAGCGGCCGCCTTTGGTGCCGTCCTGGATGTTGATGCGACCGAAGTGCTTGGCTTCACGTTGGATACGTGGCAGATCAGCGAGGATCGCTTCGCGCAGGCGCATACCGGTAGCTCGGGCCAACAGGACTATCGCGGCCACCCGCTCGTGTTGCTGTTCGCCAAGCGCCTCGAGTACTCACCGCACCTGCTGGTGGTCTTGGCCATCCGGCGCGTGGGTGCGTACGCTCGAGCGCTGCTGTCCCAACGCCTGACTCGGGCTGGCGATTCTCACGTTTTGATCACCGCGCAGCGCGGCGAGGGTGCGGTTAACGCTGCTCAGGCGGTTCTGTGCGGTAGCGATGCAGAGTTCACCTTGCTGGATCTGCTGACGCAGGTAAGCGGCGTAGCCTTGCAGCGTCCGTCGATCGATCTGGCGCGCATCGTTGTAACCGGGACCGTCCTCTGATCGACACCAACGCACGAACGCTTGCCAGCGATCGCTATGCGCTTTCACCGTGGCGAAGTGGCCGCCGGCAAACAGATCCTTTAGCGCTTGTGGGCCGGCATAGCTCAACTGGCGGCCATAGCCAAAGTTGCGACCCTCACGTCGACCGACCAGTGCCATCGTCATCACCGTTTTCGTTTGTTTGCAGAAAGCGAAGCAGGGCTTTCCAGTGGGGGCTGATCCTGTCCACCTGCTGCCAGTGTGTCGGGCGGATCAGAAGGGCGTTCTCCTGGTGTTGCAGCAGTGCCCCTTCTTCGCGCAGTTGCTCGATCAGAAGGGCGAGGTTGGCAGGCTCAAATGGTGGTGTGGCGACAGCGGCGACAGTGGCGACAACACGCGTCGTTTCTGGCCTGGCGCGTGGCGACAGGGTGGCGACAGAGGCGGCGACACTCCGCGATTCTGGCGGTGGTCGATGTTGCGCTTGGTAGCGGCGCACCGCGTCATTGAGGCGGAACATGGCGTACCTCGAAGGTCGTTCCATCGCGGCTGCTCAGCCAGCGATGAGTGATCAGCACGACCAATAAAGAGGCGGTATGGTCAGCGCTTTTGCGGGCAAAACGAGGGCCGTTGCGATTGACGTCGCGAATGGTGAAGTGGGTCCAGCCTTTCTGCACCAGCCAGCGCAGCAGCCGGTCCGCCTCTTCGCATCGGCTATTGACCGGTTCCTGTTCGGTCAGGCGCTGGATCTCGGCCAGGTAGTAATCCATCAACGTGGAGGCGCGCTGGATGTGTGCTTCGTCCAGCTGACTGGCCTCTTCAACCATGGCCAGCACACCCGCGATACGCAGCACATTCGCCGCGGCCTTGCTCGCGACCGGCTGGACGCCGGCCAGCTCGCCAAACTCGCCAGACTGGCACTCGATGGTGTCGTGAATATCAATCCAGGCACGACGGGCGCGGGGAGTCAGCTCCAGCGTGGCGGGATGGAGTGAGCCATCCTTGTGAAGCGACCAGGGCTTTTGCAGTAGGGCGGTGATCCGCTGTTGGTAGCGCTGGACTTTGGCATCACGGGTCAGGTCGATCGCTTTGTAGAGCCTTTGGCCGGCCAGGCGTTCGGGCCAACTGATGAGGCAACGGCCGAGGATGCCTTGGCCATTGATCACCCGGTCTTTGAACAGCTGGTTGGCCAGGTAGGGCTGCAGCATCAGATGCAGACTAAGGCGGCGGTCATAGGCACGCAGGCTTTCTCCGGCCATGGAGCGCGCCCGGTCGATGGGGCTGCCATCCCACAGTGTCGACAAGGTGGTGATCGCCTTTAGCAGGTTCTCTTTGCTCATGGTGCTGCTGCCCAAGAACTGGCCACCTTCATCATTGAACAAGCCCATGCTGGGCAAGCCCTGGCATAGGCTTTTGACCAGTGCCTCAATGGTGGGTTCGGCAATGATCAGCCTCGGCGGTACCGGCTCGGACAGTTCACCACCTTTCGCCTCAGCACGCTCCGTTGAGGTTTTGGGTTTGGCCATGATGCTGGTAGCGGCGCGATAGGCTTTGAGCTTTTCCGCATACAGGGTCCACTGCTGTCGTTCCCAGTCACGCGCGGCCTTCAGTGCCAGATGGTCCACCGCGCTTTTGCGATCACCTGAGGACGCCACCGTCAGTAGGTAGAGGGACAGCGGATAGGTTCGGCCGTCGAGTTGGACATTGGCATGACCCTGGCTCACCAGAGCAGCGCTGGCCAGCACCGATTGCGCGGCCATGGCGCACGGCACGCCGATCACCTCGGCCAGTCGTTCGACCGCAGGGCCCAACAATTCCCCCAGTGCTTCGACCGGGTAGGACAGTGGCGCCTGCTGATATTCCAGCAACGGTTGTGGTGGCTCGAACGCTTCGCACAGTTGCATCGCAATTCTCCTGAGATTATCGACTTCGTCCTCACACATCCCGCCACGGTTGTTGAGTGTTATCAGGGATCAAGGCCCCTGCGACCTGTGAGGGTTTTCCACTAACGCGGGACTGGCGGCTCCTTACGACCGGGAGCTTGGGCATCTCATGATCCGGCCTCCTGAACACCTCCGAAGAAGTGGGCGGGTGGAGGCTGCACTGGCTGACGAGACCATTGCCGCGAGATCCTGAGTCGGGTGAAGACAGCTATGCGATGACCGGGGCATGCCTGACTGTCAGTCAGGTGCAGCCTGTCCATCGGCTGCGGCACCATTATCGGCATCGCTGTGGCGAGTGAGCATTCGGTGTTTGTCACGCCGATTGTCACGAGGGGGAAAGCCGCAAAGCCCCATGCGAGCAGGGCTGCAGCAGTATGAGATGCGCCCGTCTCTTTAGGGGGCAAAGAGACGGGCAACAGGTTGGCGCAAGAAATGGCCAAGCGGATAAGTTGCTGCAGAGCAGCCAGGAGAAGGCCTGAGTTGCCACAGTGGGCATTCTGGAAGAGTGGGCATCCATCACATCGCTGTGACCGTGCGAGCCGCCGGACGCTAATCGCACTTGGGGGTGAACCACCACGGTGTGGCGTAGCCTCAAAGGTTCTGGCTACCTGGGGCTGTCGAGGACAGCGCTTGTATGGCTCTGATTTAGCGCTCGTTCTGCTCGTGGTCAACAGTATTTTGGTGGCGACTGTTGCGCCAATCGGTAGCGCTGGAAGACCTTGGAGGCCGGTGGCTTTCCATGGCCGGGTGGTCGTTCGTCGGGTTTTAATGTGAGCCTGCGTAATTACATGGACTTGACCATTTGCATTGTCACTGACCAGTCAATTGCAGTCGTGCTGATCAACCGTTTTCATTCGACTTGACCAGCACACGCTGTGGTGACGACCGGCGGAGAACGGCCAGAAGCGGCCAGTCTGCCCGATAAATAAATACACCCCCATTTCCACCTTTTCCATTGGAGACATGCCTGCCGAGGCAAGGTACGAGGCGCTGTCTGTAGCAATGCTGCGTGCCTAGCAGTTCTGTTCTGGCGTGGGTTAGAGTGCGCCTACGCCAAGGAGCCGCGCCGTCTCGGCAATCACCGCTACACCATGTAAAGGGAGAAAAAACGTTGAAGTGGATCAGTGCGCTTGAACTAGGGCAGTGGGCCGACACCCTCCAAGGCAGGGATAAGATGCCCGAGCTGGTGGCGGACCTGATCTGGGCCACCGCCACCAGGGTGCGGCGGCTTCGGTTTTTGTACGGTGACATGGGGCAAGTTCGAGGCTTCGATGGCTATCTCGACGTTGATGCAACATCCCCGTTCGTGCCCGACGAAAAGTCAATTTGGGAGTTCGGAACCAACGGTGCCGGCAAAACCAAGGCCGAAGGTGACTACAGCAAGCGCACCAAAGAGGTCACTGCTGAAGATCGTGCTGAGTGCACTTTGGTCATCGTCTCGCCCAGGACGTGGGACACGCCAGCAGTAAAAGTTGAGGACTGGCTTGATGAAAAGAACGAGCTTGGTGAGTGGAAGCGTGTCGTCTACCTCGATGGCCCGCTGCTGGAGGATTGGCTTGCGCAAAGCCCAGCGGTTGCCTCGCGTTGGGCGCGGCATGCATTCAAACGCGCGCCCCAACACGGCGTGCTCAGCACGGATGAGTTCTGGGAGTCCTTTTCCCGCCGCTTCGAGCCTGCACTGGTCGAAGACGTTCTGCTCGCCGGGCGCGAATCCCAGGCCGAAGACTTGCTGCGAAATCTGACCCAGGGAAGTGGGCGACTGGCGTTCGCCGCCGACACTACCGATGAGGTCATTGCCTTCGCGGTCGCTGCGATCCGCAAGGCGCCCGAGCCAGTGCGCAAGCCGCTGGAAGCGCGTACCTTGATCGTTGAGACGGAGGAGGCTGCTCGGCACCTGGTTAACACGAGCACCCTTATCTACTTGCCCCGACTCGCCGCGCGCAGCTGCGTAGGAATACTGAAGACTTCGGGGCCAACAGTGATAAGCGCCGGAGCAGAGGACAAGAAGAACGATCATGTCGACCTGGTACGACCGACCAGCACTCAGCTTGGCAAAGCGTTCACCGGCATGGGTATGTCTGAAAGCGAAGGGTATGAAGCTGCCCGTACCTGTGGTCGGAGCCTGGCGGTCTTGGCTCGACAGAAGCCAAGTGGTACTGCTGAGTTGCCGAGGTGGGTCGGCGATGCGGACGCGTTGATACCGGCCATGCTGGCGGGAGCATGGGTCTGCAATGTTGAACATGATCAACAAATCCTCAGTTCGCTCAGCCAGAAACCTTATGACGAGACCGAGGACGACCTGCTCAAATTCCTGGTCATGCAGGATTCGCCCATCGAGCGGATTGAGAATTTGTGGGCGACTAAAGCCCCAGTCGATGCGTTTCTGCACCTCGCTCATCGGGTAGGGCGCCGGCACCTGGAGCAGTTCAAAGCAGCTCTGATCGCCGTTTTCCAGACGGCTGTGGCGTCGCACAAACCACCCACTGCAGACCAACCCTTCGTGCTGCGCAGCAAGCGCGACCAGGAAACCTCGCACAGTGAACAGCTCAGAAACGGGTTGATGACGACGCTGCTACACATGGCCGTGCTGCATAAACATGCGGGTTTCACCGTGGCGGGTGGTGATCCGCAAGTCTTTGTAGACGACTTGGTGAGATCGATTCCTGGCCTGTCGAGCGACTCCACGTTGATGGCAAGCCTGAGCCAGAATCTTGTGTTGCTTGCAGAGGCATCTCCCAGGTCTTTTCTAGAAGCCCTTGAGCGTCAGCTTGAGGGCGCCTCGCCGAGCATCTTGCCCATTTTCGACGAGCACCCTGGAATGCTCACGCCGGTGACATACCACTGCGGGTTGTTGTGGGCGCTGGAAGTGATCGCCTGGGATGCCGGCTACTTTGATCGGGCCGTGCTGTGCCTTGCCAAGCTTGCGGCGATCGACCCGGGCGGCAAGTTAAGCAACCGGCCCATTAACAGCCTGCGCGCTATATTCCTCTCTTGGGTGCCATGCACTTCTGTGAGGACGAAGCGTCGGTTGGCCGTTCTGCAATCCACCGTGAACGCCGTCCCGAGCATTGCTTGGCCGCTCCTCGCCAGCTTGCTTCCCAGTTCAGGGGATATCAGCTCGCCAACCGAAAAGCCGAAATTTCGGGAGTACGAGCAGGATCACGGTGAAACACTGACATATGGTTTGGTCTGGGAGAGCGAGGCCAAGATCATCGCGCTGGCGATCGACGCAGCAGGCTCGACGCCAGAGCGTTGGATCACGTTGATTAACGCACTGCATCGTTTCCAGCAGGAGACTTTCGAGGCTGCCGTCGAACGGCTCAGTGCGGTGCTGAGCGTCGCCGACGCTGATGACCGAACGCAAATCTGGAAAGCCTTGAACGTGGAGGTCAAGCATCACCAGAAGTATTCGAGCATGGATTGGGCGATGTCGAAGGACCGGGTTGAATGTTTGGTGCCGCTAATCGATCAGTACGCGCCTGAAACGCTGGTAGAAAACCATACTTGGTTGTTCGATGACTGGACGCCACCTGTGGAAGGCATGGACGACGAAGGCGCCGATTTTACCCAGCTCGTTGAAAATGCTCGTTTGCAAGCCATGAAGGCGGTGTACGAGGCGCTCGGTATTCAGGGCGTCCTGCAACTGGCGGACCGCGCCAAGATTCCGCACTTCGTGATTCACTCCGCGTTGCGCCTTGAACTGTCCTATGACGAACGCCTTGCGTTGTTCACAGGCCTGCTCGCGAGTACCGTGCAGGAGCTTGAGCTCGCAGCTGGAGTGGTCATGGCGGACGGGATCGCACGCTTCGAGGATAGGTGGAAAGAGGAGGCGCGTTCTGCGCTTCTGGGCAGCGGCCTGACTGCTGACCGTGTAGCGAGGGTGATCGAACGTATCCCGGAGAATAGGCAGACATGGCTATACGTAGAGACCTTCGGAGATGAAGTGGCTCGAGCCTACTGGACTGCAAAATCGCCATATCCCCTCGAAGTGAGCGCCGATGAGCTGCTCCATGCAGTGGGCAAATACCGAGAGGTCGGACGTCCTGTCGCCGCCTTGAGCGCCGTATCCCGTCGACTTGGTGAGATTCCGACACAGGAAGTCGTGTCGCTGTTGATGGAGGGAGTTGAAGAACAAAACGTCAAGCCTGGTGCTCAGTTGGCCACCAGCTTCTTCGACATTGAAAAGGTCATCAAGGAGTTGGCCGAGCGACCGGACACGACGGTGGAACAAATGGCGAGCCTAGAGTTTGCCTACCTCCCTCTGTTGCGCCATGAGCCTGAAGCCTTGCATCGAATGCTGCTTGAGCGGCCGAGTTTTTTCATGGAGCTGGTGTGTCTGGTGTTCAGAGCCAAGGGGGCAGAGCCGGTGGAAGCCTCTGCATTGCAGAAGGGGCGGGCCACCACTGCTTACCAATTGCTGAAAAGCTTGAAGTCCTTGCCAGGGCAGACGGATAAAGAGGTCAATCAGGATGTCTTGCTGGGGTGGTGTCTTGAGCTCCGGCGCCTAGCAGCAGAACAGAATCGTCAGGACATTACTGATCAGTTGATCGGCCAAGTACTGGCCCATGCCCCAATGAGCCCTACGGATGGTGCCTGGCCACACGAAGCCGTTCGGCATGTCATCGAGGCGCTCGCTTCTTCGCAGGTAGAGCTTGGGATTCGCATCGAAAGGGTCAACATGCGAGGCGCGTTCTGCAAAGCGTTCGGAGAGGGTGGTGAGCAGGAGCGAGGCTTCGCGCAACAAGCACAAGAATGGGCGCAGGTGTCATTGGATTTCGTACGTACCCACGCAATGCTCGAGCTTATCGCTCGGTCGTGGCTGGAAGATGCTGAACGTGCAGACACGGCGGCAAAGCAGGACGCGCTGCGTCATTGATCCGCAGAATTCTCGTTGCCAGGATTGAACAGGGGGCAGTTATTTGTTCCCTCTCGCAGGACATTGCCTGTTCAGCAGTGGATCACCTAATGGAGAGCATGAAAGTACTGTCGCTGTCTCGCTGCTCGTCGGGCAACAAAAGGTCGCAGGTCGGTCAAGTGGCCGCTTGTGGCCGGTTGCAGTCCTTCAGTGCTTGGCTGACGCACTCGCGCTGAGTGGTACCCGCTGACACCCATCAACTGCAAACGGCTGGTCAGCGCGAATGCAAATGACTGGTCAAGTCGGCTGCAAACAACTGGTCAGTGGCAATGCAATTAGGTGGTTAAGTGAGATGCAATTACGCAGAGCCCATACGAGTGGGAATGCGGAGCCTTCCCGCTCGCGTGGGCTTAGTCGAAAAGGCCCAAGACCGAGGCTTGCAACGGCGACAGTCGCCACTTCTGTCGCCATGCTGCAGGCAAGGTATTACGCGGGTTGTCGCCGGTGTCGCCGGTGTCGCCAAATCAACCATCACTCTATCTGGGAAGTTATTTTCGGTTACCGGCGGCGTCCTGTGAGCGCTCACCGTATCGGCACGACGTTGTGGTCCCTGGTTTGATTGATCGCAGATGCCGACAGGCTGCCGGTGGCCGCCTTCTGGATATGCTCACTCCACCAGGCCATCATCGGACGCCGGCGTTCGATGTAGTCCGCCCGGTTGTAGGCACTACGGACTTCATCCTTGTCGACATGCGCCAGCGCGACTTCGATGAGCTCCGGATCCCACCCGTGCTCGTTCAGGATGGTACTGGCCATGGAGCGCATGCCGTGGCTGACCAAGCGGTCCTGGAAGCCCATGCGTTTCAACGCCATGTTGGCAGTCTGACTGTTGGCGTGGGTGCGCGGGTTTCTATCTGCCGGGAACACGTATTCCCTGTGGCCACTGTGGGGCTTGAGCGCCTCCAGTAAGGCGAGTGCCTGTTCGGTCAGCGGGATGGTGTGCGGACGACGCTTCTTCATGCGCTCCGGCGGGATGGTCCAGATGCGTTTGTCGAAGTCGATGTCTGCCCATCGAGTGGTAGCCGCTTCGGCAGGGCGGGTCATGGTGTGCAGTTGCCATTCGATCAGGCAGCGGGTGATCCGCTTGATGCTGGCGTTCGCGATTTCGATCATGAGCTCGGAAAGCTCATCGGGTCGTAGCGCGGCCATGTTCTGTTTCTTGGGCTTCTTGAATACCGCTCGAATACCACTGAGAGGGTTAGCGAAAATCAGCCCGGAGTTCACCCCGTAAGTCATGATCTCGTTGAGCCGTTGGCTCAACCGCTTCACTGTCTCGAGACTGCCTTTGGCCTCAATCGGGCGAAGCAGTTCGATGACCAACGGTGCGGTAATTTTCGAGAGCGGCGTTGTTTTCAGGTCTGGGAATACGTGCAGCGTGAGCGATCGCCAAATGTCCTCTGCGTACGCCGGCGTGACGGAGTCCTTCTTCAGCTCGAACCAAGCGGTGGCCACGTTCTCGAACGTGTGTTCCGTCTCCGCTCGTTTGGCTTCGTCCTGTGCATTGCGTTGCACCTTGGGGTCAATGCCTTGTGCCAGCAGCTCGCGCGCTTCAACCACTTTTTTCCTGGCGTTCGCTAATGAGAGCTCTGGGTACGTGCCCAGCCCCATATTGATACGGTTTTTGGTTACCGGCTCGCGGTAGTTGAAGTTCCACAGCATCGAGCCATTGCTCCTGACTCGGAGCTGAAGGCCGTCACCATCGCTAAGGACGTAATCCTTGTCTTTTGCCTTGACTGCCTTGAGCTGGCGGTCGGAGAGGCGAAGGGCTGGAGCAGGCATGAGAGCTTCCTCTGACACCGTTTTGGTATTCCAAAAAATAGCACCGGATGGCTTGGAATACCATTTGGAATACCCAAACGGCTGGAACTCAGAAAACCTCTACGGAGCCCAATAGCGCTTAAACCCTTGATTTTGCTGAATTTCAGGCACAAAAAAAGACGTCCGTGGACGTCTTTAGATGATGAAGTGGTGGAGCCGGGGGGATTTGAACCCCCGTCCGCCAGTACTCCGCTGTCGGTACTACATGCGTAGCCGTGTCTATTAAGTTAACCCTCAGCGACCCGACGGGCAGGGTGCTTTGGGCGAGTTGTGTAAGTTTTAGCCGCTTCGTCCACAACGTACTGCACGGCGATTCTGTTCTATATGACAATCA
>Ga0105243_10001039_pt1 | contig 25464 bp, 22 predicted proteins | sample KBSM34metaG_FD_81525 | JGI IMG/M metagenome (GOLD analysis project Ga0105243, IMG submission 81525) | Miscanthus rhizosphere microbial communities from Kellogg Biological Station, Michigan, USA - KBS M3-4 metaG | ecosystem: Host-associated > Plants > Roots > Rhizosphere > Soil | place... | reverse complement strand
GGAAACCGTCCCTGCCCTGTACGTCGCGGACGAGGCGGTGCTCCGGAACCTGCGGCGCGAGCAGGCCGGCGAGTCGGTCGGTGGATTCTGGGCCGATGTCCTCGGCCGGGTGGAGGACGCAGCTGCGGCCTCCGGTGCCGACGCCTCCGGTCGGCTGGCCCTGAACTGGCGAAATCGGTTGGTGCGTACCCTCGCCGCCGTCGACGACGATGCGGTGCTGTCGCGGGCGGTGCGAATCCTCTACGTCCAGGCACTGCTCGCCGGGCACCGGCCGCTGCGGGCGGCCGATCGTTCGGCCCTGACCGACGCCATGACCGACATCGTGCACCTGTCCGTCGGTCTCGACGCGGGCGTCGTCACCGATCCCGGACCGCACTCCCCCTCCACCATCGACAAGGACGACCATGCCGACTGAGACCACCCTCGACGCACTGATCAGCGAGATCGACTCGACGTCCTACGGACCGGCGGAACGCGAACTCATCGAGCGGGCGATCACGCTCGCCGAGGAGAACGGCGACGAGGCCGCCGCCTACGCCGTGCGGATGCGACTGATCCAGTCCGCCTCCATCACGGGCGACACCGACGCCCTGCTCACCGCTTTCGCGTGGTGCGTCGGGCGAAACGCCGCCGACCCGGCCACTTTCCCCACCGAGGTCGACGACCACGACCTGCTGTGGTTCCACAAGTGGATCGCCGACGCGCTCGCCTCGAACCCGATGTTCCCGCGGGCGACGATCGCCGAGTCGATCGAACAGATGGAGACCGCGTACCGGCAGGCCGGCGTCGGCCTGTCCGGGGTGGTGCAGACCCGGTTCTGGCAGGCATTCGAGGCGGGCCGGATCGAGGAGGCCGCCCGTTACCTGGAGGAGCTGGGACGGACCCCGCGCGACGACTACAGCCACTGCGAGGCGTGCGTTCGTTCCGAGGAGGCCCAGTTCCGGCTCGCCAGCGGGGACCTCGAGGCCGGACTGGCCGTCGTCCAGGAGATGCTGGACCAGGACATGGGGTGCGCCGACGAACCGGAGCGGGCGATTGCCCACACGCTGGTGCCGCTGCTCGAGGTCGGTCGTCTCGACGATGCCGAGCAGATGCACATGCGGGGCTACCGACTCGCGCGCCGCAACGTCGACAACATCGACATGATCGGGCAGCATCTGATCTTCCTCTCGGTCACCGGGAACGCCCAGCGCGCGCTGGAGATGCTCGAGCGGCACATCGGCTGGCTGGCGCACGACAACCTCAACGCGGTCGCGCACCTCGACGCCCTCACCGCCTTCGCGGTGACGTGCACGGCCGCAGACCGAGCCGGGATCGGCCACGAGCACGTCCGCGGGGCCGACGCGGAGCCCCTGCGCCGGTTCTTCGGCGCGCACACCGGCCCCTGGACCGTCGCCGAACTGGCACAGGCGTCCTGGCGTGCCGCCGAGGAACTCGCGACCCGTTTCGACGTGCGCAACGGAACCGAGCGCCGCAGCGAGAAGGTCTCCGCCGCAAGGACTCTGGCTGGGCAACGCTGGGACCTGCCGATCGGCACGACACACGCTGTGCCGGCCCCTCCGGCCTCGGCGGACCCGGCCGCGACGACGGCCTTCGTCGACGAGGTGACAGGGGCGGGCCCGCTGGACGAGCAGGTCGACACGATCCTGGGCGCCGAGGGCGGGGATGCGGCGCTCGCCTGGCTCGAGTCCGAACTGACTCCGTCGACCGCCCCCGGCCGCCGAACGGTGCTGTTGCGGTTGCTGGCCCAGCTGCTGGCGGGCGGCGGCCGGTTCGAGGAGGCGCTGACCGCAGTCGATGCCGCACTCGACCTGTCCGTTGCCCACGCGGCCCGGTCCGTGACCGCCCCGCTGGCTGCCCTGAGCGCCCAGATCTGCGACGACCTGGGCCGGCTGGACGAGGCGGCCGGCCGACTGCGCCTGGCCGTGCGCGAGGCGGATCTGGCCGGTACCGAGTCCGTCGGCCACCGCTACCGGCTCGGCGTGACGCTCGTGCGGTCCGGACGCCCCGACGAGGCCGTCGACGAACTCACGACGGTGGCGGAGATCGAGAAAGCCAGGGACACCGAGCCCGCATCTCGTGCCCTGACCCTGCTGTGGCTCGGCTACGCGAGGCGCGATGCCGGCGAGCCGGGGGCAGCGGTCGCGGTGTGGGCCGAGGGCCGGGAGCTGGCCCGGGCGGGCGAGGACTACGCGGTGGCGGCACGGGTCGGCAAGGAACTCGGGCTTCTGATGATGCAGTTCGACGACGAGGACGCCGTCGAAGCCCTCGACGGCGCGGTCGAGGACGCCCGGAAACTCACCGATCAGCCGGACGCGCTCGCCGACCTCCTGCACGCACGTGGGCGGGCTCGGTGCCAGTTCGCCGATGAGGACGGGCTCGAGGACCTACGGGCTGCGGCCGAGCATGCCGACCCGTGGACCCGTGCGGACATCGAGGACTCGACGGCTCGGGCACTGTCCCAGCTTGGCCGGTTCGACGAGGCGGTACGGACGGGGCTCGCCGCCTCCGACGCCTACGCCGCAGCCGAGGACGTCGTCGGCTCCGGCAGCGCACTGATCGTCGTCGCGCAGGCGTTGCTGTCGACCGACCGCCACGAGGAGGCCCTCGCGGTGCTCGCCGACGCCGCGCCGCGGGTGACCGAGGCACCGCGGCTCGCGGTCCGGGTCGCGCTGATGGAGGGCGACGCCCACGAGGCTCTCGGCCGGCACGACGCCGCAGCGGCCGCGCGGGCGCGGGTCGACGGCTGACGCGATCTCGCCGCTGCGGATCTGGATCACGCCCGTCAGATCCGCGGCGGTGAGCTGCCGGAGCACGCTCAGCCCCCTTCGCGTCATCGGCACACTGCCGCGACGGCGTCACACCAGGGCCTCGCGGTCGGGATCCGATCGCCTCTGCTGCCCCGGAAATCTGGGCCAACCCGAACCAATGGAATCTCCTCATTTCACACACTGCGAACGTTAGTGTGCGTAACGCCCCAACGCGGGGCCCGAACAGGAGATTCAGATGACTGCGAGCAGGACACTTCTTCGTCGGATCGGTTGGGGTGCATCGGGTTTGATGATGGTGGCCGCGGCGGTCGGCATGTCCGTCCCGGCCGCGTCGGCGGCCACGTCCCCCGACGGCCGGCTGGCCTTGGATGTCTTCCCGCCGCCCGGCGGATACGTCGTGGGTGTGAGGGCGGACATCACGGTGGAGGGGGTCGGCGGCTCGATGTTCCCCCTCCCCCAGTCGCGGGTGACCCTCAGCGACAACGGAACCTGCGTCTACTCCTTTTTGCCGGGCCAAGCCCCCTCGGGATTCAGCTACCTGTCGTGGGTACCGACCACGGCCGGTACCCACACGATCAGTGTCACCCAGTACGGCACAACGGTGTCGGAGGCCGTCACGGTCAACCCAGCCCCCGACGGCGCCCCGGTGCCGACTCCGGAGACCCCGGGATGCTCGGGCGGCGGCAGCATCGATACCGGCAGCCTCGGATTCTGATCGACCGGTTCGAACAGAAGCAGCGCATGAGCGTGCTTCCGCCCTCTTGATCACGAACCTCCCCGAGATACATATCGATGTCGCGGGTCGGCGATGTCGCGGGTCGGCTAGAGGGCGTTGAACGCGGTGCGCAGGGCGGCGGCATAGGCGCGGGGGTGGGTGGTGTTGCCGTTGTGGCCGCCGGGGAATTCGTGCAGTTCGCCGCCGACCAGGTCGGCCAGCGCGAAGGCGCACTTGTTGTCGAAGACGGTGCGCGGGGTCGTGCGCCCAACGGCCGCAACGATTCGGGTCGGGGTGTCGGCGAGCGCGGTGACGTCGAGGGTGTCGCCGATGACAGCGGTGAAGTCGTGCTCGACGAAGAAGTCGAAGTTGCGCGTCCGCTGGGGTGTCATGGGCTGCGGGGTGAGGCAGGGCTCGGCGTCGGGGTTGGCGGGGTCGATGCCGAGCACCTCGGCGACCACCTTGAAGGTGGCGGCCAGTCCGTCGCGGCGGTGGACCCGCTGAATGTGCGCCAGTTCCTGCTCGTGGTGGGCGTGCCGGTCGGGGGGCAGTAGCCGCGGCGTGACGGGCTCGTGGGCGATGAGCGTGCTGATCTGCCCGGGGTGGTCGTCAGCCACGTGGAACCCGATGGAGGCGCCCAGGCTGCAGCCGAGCATGAGCACCGGCTCATCGCTCAGGTGGGACAACAGGCGGTGCACGTCATCGGCGTGTTCGGCCAGGCTCACCCCTTGCGCGGGGTCGTCCAGCGTGCTGCGGGACAGGCCGCGGCGGTCGTAGGTCACCACGGTGTGATCGGCGACGAGGTGGTCGACCAGGTCTTTGCTGCGCCCGGCGTCTCCCTCGCCACTCTGGGAGATCAACAACATCGGGCCGGTGCCGCGCACCTCGTAGTAGAGCGTGGCGCCGGCAGCCCGGAGCATGCCGGTCGTCAGGCCCGGGGTCGTGGTGGTGTTCATCGAAGGCCCTCTCGATTGGGGCGACTCGGCCCGTTCGAGAACCACCGTAAAGCATCAGTTTTGATGAATCGATATTGATACATCAGAACTGATGTAGATTGTGGGCATGGATGGAGTCGAACTGTTCCTGCTGGGAAGGACCTTGATGAAGATCGGCGAGGAGGCCCTGCCCACCGACGGCATCGGTCCGCACTCCACCAGCGTTCGGTCCGTGCTGATCGTGGTCAGCGACGTGCGCGCACATCCCGGTAGTGCGGTCGGAGAAATCGCACAACGCACCGGCCTTCCCCAGAGCGCGGTCTCGGCAGCGGTCGCCCGGCTGCGCGACGCGGGCGCCGTCGTCACCGCGCCCGACCCCCGCGACCGACGACGCCTCCTCATCGACGCCGCACCCCAGCCCTCCGAGAGGGTGGAGGAGGTCAGGTCGAGCCCCATCGACGCGGCCGTCGCGACCGCCATCGACACCGACGACCCGCAACGGGTCGCCGAGGTCGTCAGCCTCCTCGAAGAGCTTGCGCGGCACCTGACCCCGCAAGCGATCACCCGCCTGCGGGGCTAGACACTTCCGAGGACCAGCAAATCGGGTCGAGCCGTCCCCTTCCGTGACGTTCGCGCGCGTGATGTTCTGGATGGGCGTCACCGACCCCGGCCTCAGGGCCGGATCGGATCATCCACGTGTCAGGGAAGGCGCCATGACCACGATCCATCTCCACCAGACGACCACCGCGACGCCTGAGCAGGTCCTTGCAGGCCTCACCGACTTCGGGCCGGGTCGCGAGGAAATCTTCGGCAGAAGCGCAGACAGTTACCTCAAGGTGCATCAGGAAGGCCCTCATGACGCCGATGTCACGGAGGGCTCGAGCGGTATCTGGGAACGACTCCACTACGACTGGACCGACCCCCATCGTGTCGTGATGACGACGACCGACTCCAACTTGTGGGGTGGTGCCTCGGGCCACACCTACACCCTCACGCAGGAGCCCACGGGTGTGACCGACGTGGACGTCGTCGTGGTCCGCGACGGTAAGAACCTCAAGGGGCGGCTGCTCGCGAGCGTGCTCGGGATCGTTGGCTCCCGCGTCCTGGGTAAGGGGCTCAGGAAGTCCGTCGAGGCCATCGAAGCTCGCAACGGCGGCGAGCGCGGAACGGCCACGCAGAAGCCAAAAGGGTGAACTGGTCAGAGAAGTCGCCGGTCGACCGGGCGGCCGACCCCTATGGGGCGACGTGCGTCAGGGGACGACCACTTCAGTCGAAACCGGAATGCTCGGGCGGTCGGTCCGCATGGTGAGCGGAACCCGTCCCGGGCCCACCCGAGCTGGCAAGGATTGGCCGCGTCTGCGGCGCCGGCTACGCCCGGCACCGCAACGAACATGGCAGCGCCAACGAGTCCGGTAACTGCGGCCGTCCTGGGGTTCAGTGTCGCGCGGTGTAGCGGTGAATGTGGATCGCCCAGGCGACAAGGTCCCGCCGTAGCGGTTCCACGTCGCTGGGACCCGGTATCTGGGCGGCAAGGATAGGCTCCACGCGCTCCGCAGCGATTCGATGTCGTCGTTGTTGAGCGCCCACCACAACTGTTTGCTGGTCGTTTCCGCGATTCGGTGTGGGATCACGCTGGTCCACTCTGCTTCGAGTCTGGCCACCGTCTCCTGGTCAATGCTGCCGTACTCGGCGTCCTCACCGAGTACGTCGCGGCCGATGGCGGACAGCGTCGTAGCCAGACCGTCGACCGAACTGAGCCAGCCGAAGAGGTCTACGGTCACCACAGCTACCATGCGTCCTCCCCTCGTGGATCCACGGGCGCAACATGAATCGGGTCCACTGTCCTCATACCAGCCCCTGCACGCACTCGCATTCAGTACCGAACAACGAACGTGATGCCGCCGACCGCTCATGCAGCATTGAGACCAGTCCGGCCGCAAACTGGTCGGGCTCTCGAATGAGCACCATGTCTCCCGGCAGGAAGAAGCGGCCGAACCTCATCTGGCTGACGCTGGGAATCTCGAGTTCCAAGTAGAAGCAGCGCTGTGTCCGGATTCGCTGAAAGGTGAACTTGACGATTCCGCCGTGTAGCCATTCGAGCGCTATGGGTCTGAGGTTGCTTCTGATGGCGGATCTGCGCGACAGGGCGCCCAGCGTTGCATCGAATGCCTCACCGAGCCCTGAGTTTTCGGGCGGCGGGGTGACGTGCAGCTTCCAGTACCTGCCTCGTCCATCCATATACGAGTGGTAAAAACTCCTGTTCATCGAGCGGTATACCGACGTCAGCTGGTCCTGGGCACCGTCTGCTCGGTATACCGAGAATTCTCCGAATACGTTCGCGTACTTCCGCCAATCGAAATTCGGCGGAGCTTCGAGCATGGATCCCGAACCCGAGAAGAAAGCGGTAACCAGATATCTCGACCACGTAGCCCCGGCTTCGGGGACGTATACGTAGACAGGGCCCAAGTTCACTGGCGCCGCGAGTCGCACGACACGAACGGCGCTACAGGGGCGCATGGCGATATCCACGACGCCAAACCGGATCATTATGTTTCCGGCCTCGGGAACGAATGTTCCGTCGTCGTCGACGCAGTGTCGGCCCACCGTGATCCGGATCGGCTCGCCGCCGACTTCTGTCGAATACCCTCCGATGGGAATTCGGCTTCCCTGCAGGATTGCCGGGACGTCGATGCCGCGCTCCCCGGCGGGTACTGGGTCGAGGTATCCATTTCCGTGACCACTGCGCTCGTGCGCCGGATGGGTCCGTTCGCGATGTCTCGTCACGTTACGTACTCCTGAGGACTCCATCCGGAGACGAAGAGAGGGACTCTACACCGCCTCCTTCTCCGACGAGACGATTCATGCCGGCGTCAGTAATCGGGCGGCTACTTGCAGGTGCGGATCACCACTTGTTGCAGGCGCGGATCACCACCCGGCCGCCGTTCTTGGTCACATCGTTCGGGTGCGGGGCCAGGCAGAGGCCGGTCCACTGGTTGCTGAACGTGTATTTTCCGTCCTTTGTCGGATTGACCGACCACATCTGGTTGCCTGAGTCCCAACGACTCTCGCAGCCCCACCACATGAGCTGGGTGTTCGCGCCGGGCGGGGTTCCGTTGTTGTACGGAGTGGTGAGGCAATAGCCGTTGTCGTTGCGGATGGTGAAATAGCCGTTGCTCGCCTTGACCGCGTTCCACTTCTGCCCGGCCTTGCCGTCGCAGGTCTTTTGCACGACGAGCCCGCCGTTCGGGATCGTGCCGCCGAGGGCGAGGCATTTGCCGCTCAGCTCGTTCTTGTAGGGAGCTCTGGAACCGGCCGACCAGATGCCGTATGCGTTGTTGGCCGGGGTCTTGCCGCAGATGTCCCTCTGCTCCGTGTCGGTCATCGGACGGCTCTCATACTGCCAGGCGAACGACCGGCTGGTATCCGGTACGAAAATGGTTACTCCCCTGGCGCTTTCGTGCCTGTTGCCGTCGTAATCGGCGTCGATGTCGATGACCGCCTCGATCAGCGGCTCACGCACCGTGATCCAAGCCACGCTCCCGAGCGGGACCACTGCGGTGTGGGTGTGGGTGTCGCTGGTGCTCCAGGTCCAGCTCCAACCGAGCTTGGGTCCAATCGACCCCTCCCAGTCGCCGAACTTCTTCTTCGCGCCCAGGTCGAGGCCGAAGGAGAAGCTGGTGGAGGAGGACTTGGTCCCGGACACGGCCACGCTGCCACTGGTAGTGCAGCCGTAGGCCATTGGGCTGTTGCTCCCGCCGAGCTTGTTGGGAATGGTGGCCTTGCCCCAGACCTGCTTGCTGCTCTTGTAGGTGAGATGGCACTCGGGGTCTTCGTAGATCATGTCGCCGGCCTGCTTGAGCATGGGCGCGGCGCAATCCTTGGCAACCTGTTCGGGCGACGCTCCTGCAGCGAGCGCAGCGGGGGCCGCGTTGAGATAGCTCGCTATCAAGAAGAGCAGGACGGCTGCCGCTCGAAGGCTGAATTTCATTCGGCGAGCCTAGGGATCACGGATGAAGCGCGCGGGAACGCCGCATGTATGTTCCGCGAGAAATGCGGGGCGGCTCAATCGATTTGGTTGATAGTTGAACTTCTGCCGTGGCGTCATTTGCGGTGGCAACCTTGGGTGAGGACAGAGGGTACGTACCGAAATTGCGATGACGCGGGCCTGATGTCCGGAACTGGCGTAGGTGCTCTCACGCCAAGGGAGGTGTGGCTGGCCCCACCCCAAATGGGTGGCGAACCCCAGTGACCGGACCGTTGCGGGTGCTGAATGGTGATCGGGTGTAGACAGCGTCACGCCACCCGAGCGCACACTCGAACGAGCTGAAGGAGCCTTCTTGCACCGCTACGCCGCCCCGCCGCGACCCGCGGGAGTCTCCGGTCGCGTCCTCGCCCTGCTCGTCGCGCTCGCCGCGGCGCTCGTCGCCGCCTTCGTCGTCGCCCCGCGCACCCTGGCGGCGATCGGGCCCGGCGAGGGGTTCTCCGACCAGAGCAGCCTCCTCGACGCCGTCCGAGAGACGTTCGTTGCGTATTGGAGCACCGGCGACCGGGACTTCTCGCCCGGTATGGAGGGGGTTGTCGACTACTGGGTCCGCTACCACGTGGCCAAGGGTGCGATCGCTGCGATCCTGCTGGTCGCGCTCGTTGTGCTCGGTGTTCTCCTCTGGAAGTCGTTCGCGAATTCAGGCGGCACCGGGGCGGTGAGGCGTGCCGCGCTCGCGGCGGGCGGCGTTCTGGTCACGATGCTCGCCCTGTTCTCGTTGGTGGTGGTGATGGCCAACGTCCAGGGTGCCGTGGCGCCCTTCTCCTCGCTGATGTCGATGTTGCCGGTCGGCGAAACCGACGGAGAGCTCGCCGATACTCTCAGCCAGGTCAGGCAGCAACTGGCCGACCCCCCGAGTGCGGGTGGTGACCGGATCCCGCCTGCCCTCGATGTGATGATCAGCGACTTTTCTCGATATCACGCGGTGATGGCCGTGATCGCCGCGATGGTGGCCGCCGTCCTCGTTGGCCTGAGCGTGGTGTTGTGGAAGTGGTTTGCGAGCACGGAGTCATCCGCCAGGGAAACGAGGCGCATCTTGGGGTCGTGCGCTGTCCTCTCGGCGGTGGTGTCGCTGGGCATGATCGTTGTCGGCTTGGCAAACACGACCACCGCGACAGATCCGACGCCGGCACTCTTGGCGTTCTTCGATGGCGGATTCGTCTGAGCGCCAGTCAATTACCGGGCCACTAGATCCCGGCGAGCGCAGATTCCAGATCGCGCCTGCTCGGCAGACTCTCCAGATCCTGCACGGGTATTCGACCAAACGCGCACCTTTGGTCGAATCAGGTGTGGGCCTGGCCATCCGATAGCGTTTCTCTTGGTACGTATGGAGGGCCGCGTCGTTCTCGCGAGCGCCCGAGCGGGATCTGTCTGTGTGGGGGTGGGTAGCAATGCAAGCCGGTCAGCTCCGCAGTCGCGCAACTGAGGCCGTAAGCCCTGCACCGAACGGACATTCGCCACGTCGAGCGGTCCGGTCGGCGGGATCTGTTCTCGGAGGCGGTCGTTACCGTCTACTCCGGCGTTGGGGTGTCACCGCCGATTTCGAGTTCTGGCATGCGATGGATCGGGTCCTGGATCGCGAAGTCGCGCTGACCATCATCGATGGTGTCAGTACGCAACTCGGCCGCTCGTCCGTCAACGAGGTCTTTGCGCGAACGGTGGTGCTGGGTCAGGTCAGGACTGCCGCTGTCGCTTCCGTTCTCGACATGGTCGACGGGGCTTCGTTCAGCGCGGTGGTCGCAGAGTGGATACCCAGTGTGTCAGTGGACGAGGCGTCCGCCGGCTCGACGTCGGTCCTGGGTGTGGCCCGCGCGGTCGTCGAGCTTGCCGACGCCATGCGCAGTTTCCACGAGTCCGGGGCGGTACTGGCGATCGGAGACGCCGGGCGCGTGCGGGTTAGCCTGGATGGCATCGCGTACGTCGCCTTTCCCGGAACGCCCGCGTCCAGCGAGCGCGACGGTGACGTTCGGGGCTTCTGCCGCGTGGTCCAGACGTTGGCCGCGGGAGTCCAGAGTCCCGACGCCTTGGGCCTCATGACGAGGCGCGACGGCCCGGAGGTGACCGCGGGCGCCATTACCGACACGCTGCGGGGGATTGTCGATCAGCCACTCCCCCCGGAGGCTCCGGTTCCCGAACCGATCTCCGATGCAGAGCCCGCGACGCAGGATGACCCGACGCGACCGGGCGCTCTGGCCGCATTTGCCGGCATCGCAGCGGTCGCCGTGGCGATGCTCGGCGCGATCGGGTGGCTCATCGGGACGGCCATCGCCGATCCGCCCACCTTCGAGGCCGTCGCCTCGGCCGATGAAACGAACGGAGTTGGCGCGCCGCCACCGCCGCCTCCACTGATCCCCGTCGCTCCGGGCGGAGCGGCCGTGTACTCGCCCCAGCAATACCCGGACAACGCGCTCGCGGGCGGCCTGGCCATCGACGGGAACCTGGAGACGGCCTGGTCGACGGACACGTACATGCAACAGTTCCCGCAATTCAAGAACGGTGTCGGGCTGACGGTGGCGCTGCCCGTGGACACCGCGCTGAGGGGGGTGTGGATCGCATCGCCCTCCGCGGGAGCCCGCGTCGAGATACGAACCCTCCCCCCGGTCGGCGGAGCTCTCGAAGAGACCGCGGTGCTGGGAGCAGCGACCCTGCAATCGGGAGTGACGCCCATTGCCCTTGTCGCCTCGGCGCCGTACTCCGGGTTGACCGTCTGGATCTCAGCTCAGGCGGGCAGTGAGGGAGGCTTCCGGACCGAACTGTCGGAGGTCGGGTTCCTGAGCTGAGGGCGCGGACGTCCCGGGTTCATCGAGTTCGGCCAGGGCCTGCGGCAACGGGCCCTGGTGCAGCACCCCGAGACGTTGGGTCGCCCGGGTGAGGGCGACGTAGAGCTCGGCCGCGCCGCGCGGGCCGTCGGCGAGGATCCGTTCCGGCTCCACGACCAGGACGGAGTCGAATTCCAGCCCCTTCGTCTCCGACGCCGCCACCGTGCCCGGCATGTCTGCCGGCCCGATCACGATGCTGATGCCTTCGCGCCCGGCTTCGTCCCGAACGAATTCTTCGATGGCAGAAGCCAGTTCGCCCGTCGAGACCCGCCTGGACCAGGGCTGGACGCCGCAGGCTCGGACGGATTCCGGGGCCTCGACTCCGGGAGCGAACTCCGCGAGCAGCGCGGCGGCGACGGTCATGATCTCTGCCGGGGTGCGGTAGTTCACTGTCAGCGACCGGTAGACCCAGCGGCCGGGCACGTACGGCTCGAACATCGTGTCCCACGAGGTCGCGCCAGCCGCCGACCGGCGCTGGGCGAGATCGCCCACCACCGTGAAGGATCGGTCCGGGCAGCGCCGCATCAGCACCCGCCAGTCCATCTCAGACAGCTCCTGGGCCTCGTCGACCACGACGTGCCGGTACGTCCAGTCTCGGTCCGCCGCAGCGCGTTCGGCGAGCTCCCTGGTGTCTCGTTCGACGAATCGATCGGCAAGGTCCTCGGCGTAGAGCAAATCCGTCGCGAACAGATGGTCGTCGTCGTCCATGTGGTCTGCACGGCCGACCATGAGGTCGAGCACGCCGGCGGCGTACGCCGCCTCGGCCTCGGCCTCAGCCTTCCGTTCCCGCGCGGCGGCCTGCTCGGCGCGCGGGTCCGGGCCGAGCAGGTCGACCAGTTCGTCGAGCAGCGGCACGTCCGATACCGTCCAGGCATCGCCCTCGGCGCGAAGCAGTGTCTGGCCAGCGCCCGCCGCGCGCAGCCGTTCGGGTGACGTGTACAGCTGTGCCAGTAGTGTTTCCGGCGTCAGGATCGGCCAGAGTTCGTCGAGCGCGGCGGTGAACGCGTCGTTGTCGGCGAGTTCGGCGACCAGGTCGGCCCGCAGCTCCTCCCACGCCTGCTCGTCCTTCCTGGTCAGCCAGCCCCGGCCGATCCGGCCTATCGCCCGTTCGGTGAGTACGTAGGCCACGATGTCAGCGAACACCGCGCGGGCCTCGTTGTGCGGCAGCCCACTCGCGCGCGCCTCCTCCCTGGCCCACTCCGCGGTCTCGGCGTCGATCCGCACCGTGACGTCCGACAGATCGACCGGCAGCGGATCCCCTGGCAGTCGCTGCCGATCGGCGATCGCGGCGGCGAGGATGTCCAGGATCTTCAGCGAACCCTTGAGCCGGGCGGCCTCCGGGGCGTCCTCGGCGGTGACGCGCAGACCGGGCACGAGATCGCCGGTGGTCATGAACACCACGTCGGACTCGCCAAGCGACGGGAGAACGCGGCCGATATGGTTCAGGAAGGCCGGGTTCGGCCCGACCACGAGCACGCCGTGGCGTTCCATCCGCTCCCGCTGGGTGTAGAGCAGGTAAGCGACGCGGTGTAGCGCCACCACGGTCTTCCCGGTGCCGGGGCCGCCCTCGATCACCAGCACCCCGGGGTGGTCGAGCCGGATGATCCGGTCCTGCTCGGCCTGGATCGTCGCCACGATGTCGCGCATCCCCTCACCGCGCGGCGCGTTGACCGCCGCGAGCAGGGCGGAGTCTCCTCTGTCATCGTCGGCGGCACCATCCGGGCGGCCGAGCACCTCGTCGGTGAAATCGACGACCTCACGCCCACGAGCATGGAACTGGCGGCGCCGGCGCATGCCCTCCGGACTGGCGGCGGTGGCGACGTAGAACGCGCGCGACGCGGGTGCCCGCCAATCGAGCAGCAGCGGTTCGAACTCGTTCTCCTCGTCGAAGATGCCGACCCGGCCGATGTACGAACGTTCGCCCGACAGGGCGTCCAATCGGCCGAAACACAGCCCGTTGTCGGCGACCTCCAGCCGATTCACCTCCCTCGCCAGCGCGCGCACCTCGGCATCGCGGTCGACGAGTGTCCCGCCGTTCTCGGCGTCGATCGGGCCACGGAGCGCCGCGCTGTGCCGGCCCTTCACCCGCGCGCGCTCGGCGTCGAGCCGCGCGTAGAGCTCGGCCACGTGGCTCCGTTCGGCGCGCAACTCGTCCTCGTATCCCTGAGTTGACATGTGCCCCCCATTTCCGCAGTTCCTGGCTTCGGCCAGCGATTCTGCGGCACCACCCGGGTCTTGCCGCAAGCCCCCCGGTGCGCTATACATTGAAAGCGGAAAGGGGTACGGACTCCTTTCCATTCTTCGTCCGGACGGACAAATCCCCTCGAGAAGTGGCCTCGCGGTGTGCGCGGCACGAGCAGTTTCGTGCTGTAACGGAACGTGCTTTGCCGCCGACAGTTCTGTTGTATTGCAAACAAACAGGGAGGGAAGCGCATGGGTTCGGCGACTGATGCTTTGGAATGGATCCGCGAGGGATACCTGGCCGGTGATCCGCTGCGATCGGCGCTCTTCGTCGGCGCGTCGTTCATCACGATGCCGCTGCAGCTGATCGCGACGATGCTGGGCCGGCCCTTCTGACCCGCGTCAGCACCAGATCTCGAAGCCGCCCCTCCCATCGCGGAAGGGGCGGTTTTTTGACCCCGGCTTTGGCACACGCCGGCACCGCCTCGGATCAGGCGCGCGGGTCACGCCCGAGGTAGCGAAGCAGCTCGGCGACGGTGGTATCGCCCGACTCGTCCTCGAGCACCGCGGCGTATGCGCCCCACTGGCGCAGCGGTTCGACGATCTCCGCCTCGATGCCACTGCCGGGCGCCGGATGCGCGGTGCGTGCCGCGGTCAGGAGGTATCCGGCGAGTTCATCGGTCAGCGGCGACGGCTGGCCGGTCGCGATCGCGATATCCCAGGCGTGCACGGCGGCGTCCAGCGCGGCCATGACGGCGGCGACCGGGGTCGCGAGCGCGCCGTGCGGAAGTGGGGTCGGAACGGAATCGGTGTCGTCGGCGACGGTCGCCCACGCGGCGCCGGTCTGTTCGATCGCCTCGCGCACCAGTGCCGCTGCCGAGCCGTCGATGGCACCGGAGGGGTCGAAGGGGTTGTAGGCGGGTCCGGCCCCGACGCCGAGGGCCTGGGCGAAGGCGAGCTGGTCGCCCGCGGCGTGCTGGATCACCTGCGTGACATTCCATTCCGAGCACGGGGTCGGCAGCTGCCACTGCTGGTCGCCGACTCCTGCGACGACGCCTTCCAGCGCCGAGTAGGAGGTCGAGAGCACGTCGCGCCACACGGGGCGCAGGGTCGCGGTCGCGTCGGCGTTGGTGATGTGGTTCATGGCGGACCTTTCGTCGTACTTCCTGGGTGTGACCTGAGCCTATGAGGCCATTAGGCTGGATTCGTTCCTAATAATTTCGGAGGTGAATGTGGCGCCAACCACAACGCGTGTCCTGCGCCTGCTCTCACTGCTGCAGGACCGCGCGCACACCGGCAGGGAGCTGGCCGAACGGCTCGACATCACCGACCGCACCCTCCGCAACGACATCCAGCGACTGCGCGAACTCGGCTACCCGGTTCACGCCGAACGCGGCGCTATCGGCGGCTACCGGCTCGGCCGCGGTTCGACGATGCCGCCGCTCCTGCTCGATGACGACGAGGCGGTGGCGGTCGCCGTCGCGATCGACCTCGCGGCGGACGGCTCCACCGGCATCGCGGACATCACCGAGAGCGTCACGCGGGCCCTGGCGAAGCTCGAACAGATCCTGCCGAAGCGGTTGCAGCGTCAGGTGACAGCACTACGGAATGCCACCGCACTCGGGCCGGCGACCACCGGTTCGCGGGAGCCGGACGCCCCGGTGCCTGCCGCGGTGCTCACCGCCCTTGCGGGGGCGATCCGCGACACGACCGCGGTGTCCATCGAGATCGAGAGCGACACCGTAGAAGTCGAGCCGTACCGCCTGATCAACTGGCAGCGTCGCTGGTACCTGGTCGCCTACGACATCGGAACCCATTCCTGGCGAGCGATTCCCGTCGCACAGGTGCGCCAGGCAGCCGCGGGCAGCCGCCGGTTCGGGCCCCGCGCACTGCCCGACGAGGACCTGGTCGCGTTCGTCATGCGCCACATCGCGAGCACCGGCTGGAAGGTGCACGCCCGCGTCACCGTGCTCGCGCCCGCCGAAACGGTGATCGCCCGCATCAATCCGGCCGTCGGCGTGGTGGAGGCCGTCGACGCGGACACCTGCGTCCTGCTGACCGGCGCGGACGCCCTCGAGACCATCGCCGTCTACCTCAGCATGCTGATGATGGACTTTCGCGTCGACGGACCGCCGGAGCTGGTCGCGCATCTGCGCACGCTGGCCCGGCGGTATGCCGCCTCGGTGGAATCGGCACCGTAGCGGGAACCGGTTCAGCGACCCGAGCTGGGTTCGCCGAACCAGGACGAGAGCGCCTCCCGCAGCGCGGGCCCGGCGGCATCGGCGGGCTCGTCGATGGTGGCCGCCCAGGCGATGTGGGCGTCCGGTCGGATCAGCAGGGCGTCGGCCGGGCGATCCTCGGTCTTGGCGGGGTGGATGTCGATGCGGTGCTCCCAATCCCGCGCGACCTCGCGGAGGTCGGGGCGGTCGGCGAGGTCGAGGAGGGTGGGCCGACCGGGGTGCATGATTTCCGCGACGCTGGTGATGCCCTGGTCGGTGTGCAGGGTGAGGTTCGGTGCGAAGGTGCCGGCCATGGCGTGGTGATCGGAGCCCGGCATCGGGTAACGAATGTCGGTGTGGCCGACGAGGGATCCCATGCGGCGCAGCGCCGGCTCGTCGGCGACCAGTTCCTGGAAGACCTGCCGAAGCGCGTCGGCGGCTGCGTCGTGCCCGCGCCGCAGCGCCACCTGGGCTCGGGTCTGGAGCCGCGCACGCCCGCCGGCGTAATGGCGCTCGTCCTGATAGGTGTCCAGCAGTCCGGCCGGTGCCCAGCCATGGATATCGGCCCCCAGCTTCCAGGCGAGGTTGACCGTGTCGAGCATGCCGACGTTGAGCGCGGTGCCGGTGGCGGGAAACAGATGGGCCGCATCGCCTGCCAGCAGGATGCGCCCGGCGCGGTACTGCTCGGCCTGCCGATCCTTGAATGTATAGCGCGACAGCCGAATCGGGTCTCCCAAGGGGAGATCCGCGCCGAGCACCCGTCGGGCACTGTCGCCGAGCTCGGTCAGGGTCAGCGGCTCGTCATCGTCGTATTCGGTGGATTCGCCTTCGGTGGTTTGCAGCGACAGAACGCCGGAGCCGGCCGCGAACGCGAACACGCCGCGGTCGGTTCGGGTGAACCCGGCCTGGATTCTGCCCAGCCCCGGGACGTCGATATCGCCGTTGCCCTGCACGGTCACCGATTCGTGCACGGCGACCTGGGCGAGCCTGTTGACCTCCGGATAGGTGGTGCCGGGGAACGGGATACCGGCCATGTCCCGGACCCGGCTGCGTCCGCCGTCGCACCCAACCAGGTATCGGGCGGTCACCCGGAACGGCCCGTCCGGCCCGCGCACGTCCGCGGTGACCGTGGTGTCGTCCTGACTCACGCCGACCACCTCGTGTCCGCGGCGGATGTTGGCGCCGAGCCCGCAGGCGTGCTCGTCGAGCAGTCGCTCGATCTCCATCTGTGGGATCGGCAGCGCCCGCATCGGCGGATCCACCATGTCCGTGAAGTCCAAATACAAACCAGCGAAGGGGAATCGGGGTGCAATGTTGGGGTCGCTGCTGGCTGCTTCGAACCGTTCCAGCAGACCTCGGTAGCGCAGCAGGTCCAGGATCCGCCCGCCGATGCCGCTGGCCTTCGGGATGTCGCGAATCTGAGGCTGTCGCTCCAGCACCAGAGTTCGCACTCCGGCCAGGCGCAGCTCACCCGCCAGCATCAGGCCGGCCGGGCCTGCGCCCACGATGATCACGTCGGTGTCCGTCACTGGCATTTCGTTGACTCCCGTTTCCTCAGTTCTGACTCAGGCCAGCGATTCTGCGGCATAACCCGGGTCTTGCGGCAAGCCCCCCGGTGCGCTATATCTTGAAAAGGGGAAAAGCCGTGAGTGATCGCTTCTTCCTCGTTGGGGCAAAATAGGCCGGTGTTACGTTTTGCTCGTCCCAGACGCTCCGGTGGTGCTCATGCGCCCTATGAGCCGCGAGACCTGTTGCGCGCCTATGAGCATCATGCGACACGGGAGGTTCGGCCGAGCTCCGGCGAGCTGCTGATCGTGATCCCGCTCGGCGATGAGGACACCCTGGAGATCACCGTCGTCGATCCCACGGCGGACTGGATCGAGTCGCGAATCCGCGGCCTCTGCGCCTCGCTGGCCGAGATCGACCGGCGAGCCCAGCGGGTTCTGCGCGGAGGGTTCCGCATCGGCTGGATCGAACTCGATTCAGCGCATCATGGCATCGTGGACTATTGGGCCACCGGGGTGAACAGTGAATATGCCATCGAGATCTCGTGGACCGGAGATGCCTGGGAGGAATCGCCTGCCGCCCGCTGACCTGGCAGCCGATCGTGTAGCCGACCCGGGCTCCACAAGGCCGGAGAGTCCTTATCTCGGCCGCGGGCCGAGTTCACGTTCCCTGGCAGCCCAGGCCGTCGGACTCAGGCCGAACTGTCGGCGGAACCAGCGCGAGAAGGCGCTCAGATCCGAGAATCCGAGTTCGCCTGCGATGTCGGTGAGGTTCCTGTCGCCGCGCGCGATGTACCGGCGCGCGAGGTCTCCGCGTACCGAATCGACTACGGACGAGTAGGTTTCGCCCGCCTGGGACAGGTGTCGATGCAGGGTCCGCCTGTCCATTCCGAGACTGCGCGCAATACGGGCCGCAGTGCAGCTCCCGCCGGGGAGGAGGGCTTCGATGATGTCGCGCACCCGTCCGACGACGGAGGCATCCTCCGGTGGCGCGAGCAGATCCAGGTACTGCCGTGCATAGGGCTGGAACATCGGGTCAGACAGCGGGTTGACGGAGTCCAGATCGCTCGAATAGAGCACGAAGCCGTTGAAGTCTTGCTCGAACGCGATGTCCGTCCCGAACGCGCGGTGATGGACGTCGAGTGTGGGCGGTGCGTCGTGGACGAAGCACGTGGACAGTGGTCGCCAGTCCTCCGGAAGGAAGGCGCTGAGGATCCGGGCCAGCGATGCGATGACCAGTTCGATGGACTGGCGACCGAGTGTCATCCCTGGCGCGGGCTCGATCCGAAGGGATGCAAGCCCGTTCAACTCGACGAGCCGAATCCGAATCGCCTCGTTGTGTACCCGCATGTGGCGCAGGATGAGCGCGATCGCACTCCGGACGTCGGGCTCTTCCCTGGCGGCCAAACCCACAGCTCCGAGAATCGACACGCCCCTTCCGTCCGCCATCCTGACTGCGAAGGCCGGGCAGGCCGTTGCCAGTGCGGTGCGCTCCAACAGCTCGTCAACGCGCTCCGCGGGAAGCCACGTGTTCGGCTGGGCCAAGGCCGTCGGATCGATGCCGACGGCACGCATGAACGGATCAGGGTCCGAGCCGAGGGACTGCGTCAACTCGACGTACCCGGTCAGAGCCGAACTCCGCACCTTCAGCGCCGTCATCGATTTCCCCTGTCCCAAACTGCCAAAGAATGTGTCCCAATGGGTCAAGTGATGTCGACCCAATCCGTATAGCGTGACCTGAGTCACCCGCACTTGTCGAATCCGTCCACACGGTCGCTTCTCGCGGGCAGACCTCTGGTTCAGGACCGCAGCGAGCTCTCCGAACCGGCCATATCCGAGACGCGTCGCCCCAACGCGATCTTTGAAGAACAGGAGCACGCATGGAACTGGAGCCCCAGGAGTCCGCGCCGTCCCGAGAGGTTCCCGGCGCAGGCAACCGCTCGACGATCTATCCGTGGGTGGTCTTCGCCCTGATCCTCGGCCTCATGATGTCGGACTACATGTCCCGCCAGGTTCTCAGCTCGGTCTTCCCGGTACTGAAGGCCGAGTGGCACCTGTCGGACTCGCAACTCGCGGGTCTGACCAGTGTCGTTGCCCTGACCGTCGGTGTGTTGGCGTTGCCGATTTCGCTGCTGGCCGACCGTTGGGGTCGCGTCAGGAGCGTGGTGGTCATGGCCGGCATGTGGAGCGCTGCCACGATCCTGTGCGCCGCGGCGGGAAACTACGCGCAGTTGTTCGGCGCACGATTCCTGATCGGGTTCGGTGAGGCCGCCTACGCGAGCGTGGGCATGGCCGTGATTCTGGGAGTCTTCTCCCCACGACTGCATGCCTCGCTCAGTGGCTCCGTCATCGGCGCAGGGTTTCTCGGCTCGGTCGTGGGTGTCGCGCTCGGCGGGATCCTCGCGGATCGGCTCGGCTGGCGAGGGGCGTTCCTGATCATGGCGGCCTTCGGTCTGTGCCTGGTCATCCTGTTCCGGATCCTCGTCAACGAGCAGCGACTGGCGCGTCATGCCGCTGATCAGCAGATTCCCGGGACACGTGCTCCAGGGAATGGACGCGCCCCCATCTCGAGTCTGTTCACCAACGCGTCTCTGACCTGTGCATATGTCGGTGCGGGAATGCAGTTCTTCGTCGCGGGTGTGCTGCTCGCCTGGCTTCCCAGCTACTTCAACCGCTACCACGACATGGCGGCCGCGGATGCCGGATTGGCGGCCTCGGTCTTCGTGCTCTTGATCGGTGCGGGAACGGTCCTCTGTGGTATCGCTGCCGACCGGATCGGGCGACGGCGACCCGAACGGAGGTGGAGTGCCGCGATCGCGTACGGAGCCATCTCGATGGTGTGCCTGATGATCGGCTTCCAACTCGACAACGGGCCGGCGCAGCTGACGTTGATCGGAATCGGGGCATTCTTCTGCTCCGGATTCACCGGTGCCACAACGGCGGTCGTCGCCAGCCTGAGCCACCCGTCGATCCAGGCCTCGGCCTTCGGCGTGGGCACCCTCGCGAACAACGTCTTCGGACTGGCGCTCGGCCCGCTCGTCGTCGGGATGATGTCCGATCGACTGGGTCTGCTCGGCGCGTTGCAGTGGGTTCCGCTCGCCTCCGTCCTGTCGATCGTGGTCTTGGTCCTCGGCGTGAGGCTCTACCCCGCCGGTCTCCGCAAGCTTGCTTCGGTGGCGCTGAAGACCTCCGGCGAGACATCGGAAGCCCCTGCAGACGCGCTCGTGTCCCCGGCCTAGATCACCACGCTCATCGGAGCCTGTCGTCGCCAGGGGCGTCGAGACGGCTCGTCTATCCACCCACTGAAGGAGAGCAGAAAGTTGCAGCAGCTACTCGACAAGGTTGCCGTCGTCACCGGGGCAGCACAGGGCCTCGGCAGGTCGATTGCCCTGGCCCTGGCGCAGGAAGGCGCAGATCTGGTGCTCTGCGACGTGCAGGAGGACAGGCTGAACGAGGTCTCCGCGGAGATCGAGGCCCTCGGCCGCAAGAGTCTGCCCATCCGGTGCGACGTCTCCTCGCGGGAGGAGGTCTCGGCGATGTTCGCCCGCGCAGGCGAGCAGTTCGGGACCGTCCACATCCTCGTCAACAACGCCGCCCGCGTGCCGAACTCCCCGGCCGACGAGGTGCGTCGCAACAAGCACTACGCCTACATCACCACGCCGATGGAACGCCAGTCCCTCGGCATCACCAGCAGCCTCACCGACGACGACTGGCTCAAGTGGTGGGGCGTCAACGTGCACGGCGTCTTCTATTGCATCCGTGAAGCATTGAAGTTCATGGAGCCCCAGGGCTACGGGCGCATCATCAACATCGCATCGATTGCCGGTACCTCCGCGGCCAGCACCCACAGTCCCGGCTACTCCGCCAGCAAGGCCGCTGTGGTGAGCCTGACCAAGACTGTTGCGCTCGACGTCGCAGGCGCAGGCATCTACGTCAACGCCATCGCCTGCGGAGGCGTCTTGACGCCTCCCTTCCAGGAGTACCTCGACGGGGCCACCGAGGAGCAGAAGCGCAGCCTCTACCAGATCGTTCCCGTTGGCCGACTCGGTACTCCCGAGGAGTACGCCTCCCTCGCCGTCTACCTCGCAGGCGAAACCCACTACCTCGTCGGCCAGGTCATCAGCCCCAATGGTGGCGCCGTCATCTGACCGCCGCCGCCCCGCGGTTCCATCGAAAACCACATCCCACCAACTCTTTCCAGAGTCACCGACAGGAGCAACACATGCACTTCCACGACGACGCCCTCTTCCCGGAGAACCAGGAGAAGCTGGTCATCACGGCTGCGCCGTACGGGCCCGAGTGGGAGCCCAACGACTTCCGTGAGGACCTTCCGCTGACCATGGACGAGCACGTCCAGCAGGCCGTCGACTGCTACGAGGCCGGCGCGTCGGTGCTGCACATCCACGTCCGTGAGCTCGACGGCAAGGGCAGCAAGCGTCTCTCGAAGTTCAACGAGCTCCTCGGTCGGCTGCGCGAGGCCGTCCCGGAGATGGTCCTGCAGGTCGGCGGCTCGATCTCGTTCGCTCCGGAAGGTGAGGGCGCCGAGGCCAAGTGGCTCTCCGATGACACCCGGCACATGCTCGCCGAGCTCGACCCCAAGCCGGACCAGGTCACGATCGCGATCAACACCAGCCAGATGAACATCGCAGAGCTGTTGACCGCGGACGATATCGCGGGCACATCCCTGGCGCGTCCGGAGCTGCAGGAGACGTACCGGGAGATGACGATCCCGGCCGGCCCGGGTTGGGTCGAGGAGCATCTGCGCCGCCTACAGGCCGCCGGTATCCAGCCCCTGTTCGCGCTGACCGGCATCACCGGCCTCGAGAGCGTCGAGCGGCTCATCCGTCGCGGGGTCTACACCGGCCCGCTGAACGTGACCTGGACCGGCATCGGTGGCGGCATGGAGGGCCCGAACCCGTACAACATCATGAACTTCATCCAGCGTGTCCCGGACGGAGCGGCCCTTACCCTGGAGTCCCTCATGCGGAGCGTGCTGCCTGTCAACACGATGGCGATCGCGATGGGCCTGCACACCCGCTGCGGCAACGAGGACACCATCTGGGGCCGCAAGGGCGAGAAGATGACCTCGGTTCAGCAGATCCAACAGTTGGTCCGCATCGCCGGTGAACTCGGACGCGAGGTCGCCACCGGCAAGGACGCCCGCGACATCTACAAGATCGGCACCACCTATGCGGACGCCGACGAGACCCTCGCCAAGCTCGGCTACGCGCCGAACCGCCGCCCGGGCCAGGTCGGGTTCACCCACCACGCCTGATCAGCGACAGCGCCTCGCCGAATTCTGCCCCCATCTAGGAGTGTTACGTGATCAACGGCCTGACCATGGATGACTATCCGCTCTCGCTGACCGCGGTGGTCGAGCGAGCCGAGCGATTCCACAGCGGAAAGGATGTCGTCTCACGCCGCCCCGACGGCAGCATCGCCCGGACCACTCTCGGGGCGTGTGCCCGGCGGGCGCGCCGGCTCGCCACCGCGCTGGCCGAACTCGGCGTCGGCGACGGCGACCGGGTCGCCACGCTGCTGTGGAACCAGGCCGAGCACCTCGAGCTGTACTTCGCGGTCCCGGCGATGGGGGCGGTCGTGCACACGCTGAACCCGCGCCTGCACTCCGACGAGCTCGCGTTCATCGTCGGCGACGCACAGGACCGGGTGATCGTGGTCGACGAATCGCTGCTCGATGCGTTCGAAGGCTTCCGCGATGCTCACCGTTTCGAGCACGTCATCGTCGTCGCGCACGGCGAGTCGGCGCCGGAGGGGATGCTCGACTACGAGGCGCTGATCGACGGGGCCGAGTCGATGGAGTGGCCGGTTCTCGACGAACGACGCGCCGGCGCAATGTGTTACACGTCCGGCACCACGGGGCGCCCGAAGGGCGTGGTGTACTCGCACCGGGCGCTGGTGCTCCATTCGCTGACCGCGGCACTGCCCGACGCGTTGGGGGTGTCGACGCAGGACACCCTGCTTCCGGTCGTGCCCATGTTCCACGCCAACGCCTGGGGTCTCCCGTACGCGGCCGCGCTGCTCGGCGCGCGGCTGGTCCTGCCCGGGTCGAAGTTGGACCCGGTCAGCGTGCTCGACCTGATCGCGGACGAGAAGGTCACCATGACCGCGGGGGTGCCGACGGTGTGGATGGCGATGCTCGACGCTCTCGACGCGCAGCCGCAGCGCTGGGACCTACGTCACCTCGACCGGCTGATCGTCGGAGGGGCGGCGGTGCCGCGCAGCCTGCTCGAGGGATACGACCGCCACGGTCTGACGGTGGTCCAGGCCTGGGGAATGACAGAGACCGCACCGCTGGGCACCGTCAGCCGGCTCCCCGCGGACCTTGACGAGAGCGAGAAAGACGACCAGTACGCGTTCCGAGCCAGGCAGGGTGTCGCGATGCCGTTCGTCGACATCCGAGCCCGCAGCGAGGACGACGGGTTCATCGAGTGGGATGACCGTGCCATGGGTGAGCTCGAGGTGCGCGGGCCGTGGGTGACGGCCGGCTACCACAACGGCAAGGGCGCAGACAGTTTCACCGATGATGGCTGGTTCCGCACGGGCGACATCGTCCGCATCGACCATCGCGGCTGCATCCGGATCTGCGACCGCTCCAAGGACCTGGTCAAATCCGGGGGCGAGTGGATCTCGTCGGTCGATCTCGAGAACCATCTCATGGCGCACCCGTCGGTGGCGGAGGCCGCGGTGATCGCGGTGCCCGACCCGCGTTGGGGCGAGCGTCCCCTTGCGGTGCTCGTGCTCAGGGACGGTATGACGGCGGATCCGGCGCTGCTGCGCGAGCATCTGTCGACCGAGTTTGCGCGATGGCAGCTCCCCGAACGGTTCGAGTTCGTCTCGACCATTCCGAGAACGGCCACCGGCAAGTTCAAGAAGCTCACTCTGCGCGAGCAGTTTGTCACGGCCGACGGACTCTGACGGTGTCTGCGGCCGGTGGTCGACTGACCGCCGGCCGCCGGGTCTGCGAGCATGGTCGAATGGAGCAACCGTCCGCTGAACATGCCTTTGCCACTCTTCTCGGTGAGAGCCCTGTTCCGCTACTGAAGAAGCAGGGGTTCCGGAAGCGAAAGCTGACTTTCACGCGGGAGCGGGATGGTCTTGTCGACGTCATCAACCTGCAGCGGTCGGCGGGGAACAGCCACGAGTCGATCCGGTTCTACGTCAACTGCGGTGTCTACTCGGTGGAGTTCGACCGGGTCATCGGACGGACACCCCAGCAGCGACCGTCCGAGGTCGACTGCCAGTACCGGCGCCGGATCGAGAGCATCGCGACCGGGATCGGGCCGCACGTGACCGTACACGCCGACACCGACGTTCCCGCGGCCGCCGACGAGCTCCGCGCGGCACTCACCAGTGCGTTGGCTGTGATGGGTCAGCTTCGCGGCCCCGACGATATCGCCCAGTCCGTGGGGTCTGACATCGACTTCGACGTCCTCCGCTATCGACTCGCCACCCGCGACGAGTCCGGTGCGCGCGAGCAGTACATCAGAGCGCGGTCCCGTTTCGGTGCGGAGGACCGCTGGCCGCGCCTCGAGGAGCAGTTCCGAAAAGCGGCGGACTCCTACGACGTGGCCATCCTCGACCGCGAACGAGGGTAGGGAGCGGTAGGCCAGCGCCTGTGCTCGGCGTCCATGACGTACACGTGGGTGTGCCGGTAGAGACGCTCCCCCACGCGGACGGCGTCGGCCAGCCGGGCGTCGTCGATGGTCCCGGCCTCGTGCAGGTGGGTGATCTCCGCCGGGTCATGACGCGGCCACATCCGAGCGGCCACGGTGATCCCGATGCCTGCGATCACGGCCAGCGTCATCCAGGTGGTGGTGAGACCGGCGGCGGTCAGCCACCCTGCGATCGGGTAGGTGAGCAGCCAGGCCAGGTGCGACAGCGAGAACTGGGCGGCGAAGAGCGCGGGCCGGTCGGCGGGTTGCGACGAGCGCCGCAGTACCTGCCCTGTCGGGGTGAGCACCGCCGCGGTACCCGCGCCGACCACGGCCCACACCGCGATCGCCGCGCCCCAGCGCCAGTCGCCCGCATCGGCGGCCGAAAGGGCGACTGCTCCTCCGAGTCCCGCGATCAGGGTGGCGGCACCTGTCAGCATCACCGGCCGGGCGCCGAGGCGGTCGAGGAATCGCGGTAGCGACAACGCGACGAGCATCGTGCCGAACCCATTGGCGGCCAGGAGCATTGCGACTCCAGACTGGGTACCGCCGAGGGTGTCACGGACGTAGTTGACCGTGTTGACCATGATCACCGAACCCGCGG
>Ga0105243_10001032_pt1 | contig 25576 bp, 26 predicted proteins | sample KBSM34metaG_FD_81525 | JGI IMG/M metagenome (GOLD analysis project Ga0105243, IMG submission 81525) | Miscanthus rhizosphere microbial communities from Kellogg Biological Station, Michigan, USA - KBS M3-4 metaG | ecosystem: Host-associated > Plants > Roots > Rhizosphere > Soil | place... | reverse complement strand
AGCTGTTCGAGCTCTCGATACGCGCGGGCCACGGTGTTCGCGGCCAGCCCCAGCTCCTCGGCGAGGGCCCGCACGGTCGGCAGCTTGGTGCCCGCGATCAGCTCGCCGCGCCGGACGCGATCGAGGATCTGCAGCCGCAGCTGCTCATACGGCGCCGTGGACGAGTGTGGGTCGATGTCGATGCGCATGATCAACGCTAACCCCGCGACGCCGCGGTCAGTCCGCGAACGCCTCCGCCACACCGTCGAACCACGCCGACTCCTCGACAAGGCTGCGACTGCGCCAGCCCTCGGGCGTGCGAACGAGCTCGTGGTTGTACCAGCCGCCGCAGAAGAACTGCCTGTCCTTCTTGACGATCATCGGATTGAAGAACATGGCCCGGACCCGGGCCCGGTCACCGTCGAGTTCCACGTCGATGTTCGAGACGAAGTGCTGCGTCTGCGCGAACAGGTCGAGCATCGTCGCGAGCTGCGCGACGACGAACTCCAGGTCACCGACCGGCCCTCCCGCGGTGGAGTAGTCGATGTGCGCGTCCGGGGTGAACACGGTGCGATAGAGATCCCAGTCCTTGCTGTCCACCGCGTGCGCATAGCGGGTGAACAGATCCTGTATCTCGATGCGGTCGGAGATCGTCTGCAGGTCCATGCCGACATACAAACGCACCGGCGGCCCGTCGCGCCGCCGAATGCGCCAACGACTGCCGTTCAGGTCCGCCCGGCGCCCGTGCGCCTCGCCGCGAGCGCCGCGGTGACGCGGACCAGATCCCGCGGCGACGACACGTCCAGCCCGGTCAACGTCGAGAGCTTGCGAAGCCGGTAGAGCACCGTGTTCGGATGGACGTGTAGGGCCACGGCCGCGGCCGCCCGGTCGTAGCCGGCGTCAACGAAGGCTTCGAGGGTGCGCAGGATCGGCTCGTGGGCATCCAACGGGGACAACAGATTCGCCAGCACCGCGTGCGCTGCGCTCGCCCTGGTCAGCTGATACTCGACCGGGACATCCCGCAGCCGGAAGAGCCCGCCGCGGTGCCCGTGACACCGCGCCACCTCGAGTACCTCGCGAGCCTCCTGCAACGCGCCCGGTACCCGGGACGGCACCGCGGCGGAGACCGCGATGACGACCGCGGCGCCGATCGCCCGTTCGAGATCGAGCAGATTGCGCCGCAGCTGCGCGAACTGGGTGCTGTCCTCCCAGTTGTCCTCGGCGGGATCGGAATCGACGATGGGGATCAGCGCCGTCCCGCCGCTGCTGGTCACCGCGCACAGCGCCTTGTCCCTGCCGACGTTGTCGAGTTCGCGCTGCAGCCGCCGCACCTTGCGGCGCTCGGCCACCGCGGTGTCCACCTCCGCCGCGGATTCGTCGGGGTGCGGATCGACGTGGATCGCGACGATCCAGTAGAGCCGGGCGAGCGTCAGACCGACCCGATCCGCGGTCCCGGCCGGGTCGGTTCCCGCGGACAACGCCATCAGCAGGGCGCGCCTGGCGGCGTCGTCCTCCCCCGCGGTCGCATGGTCCGACCCGTATCCGGCCACCACCGCGGACGTCGCGGCCAGCAGGTAGGTGTGCAGCTGCCGCCCGGCCCGCGCCAGGGCCGGACCGTCCCCGTCGGTGGCCAGCTCCGCGATCGCCGCCCACCAGTGCTGGATCCCGAGGTGGTACGCGTGCAGCACCTCGGCGAGCGGTACCAGCTCCTCCGCACGGCGGCCGGCGGAATCACGCAGCTCCGCCACCTCCCCCGGGGTCGGCTCACCCGCGGTCCTCAGCATCGCGATGAACAGTTCCAGGTTCCGGCGCACGATGGCGGTGACGTCGATGCGGATGGCTTCCTCGGGTAGCGACCGGTAGAAGGGCACATCGGTCCGCACCGCGTGCACCGTCTCCGCGACCAGCGCGTGCGTCCGCTGGGCCAGCTGGTCCGCCAGCGACCGACCGCCGATCGTGATGGGCCCGTCCGGGTCATTTTTGATTCCAGACACAAAAACCTCCGAATAGTTGATCGCAATCTACAACCGCGACCAGCAGTTTTCCGATCAATATGTAATCCACGCCACTCTCAGATGCACAAAGGGCGCATCACACGGGGGCGGGCTATGAGAGAAGGAGTCTCGGTGACCAACATGATCCGTCGCGCCACCCGGTCGGGAGCCACGGCCGCCGCCGCACTGTGTCTGCTGGCGGCCGCGGCCGCGGGCAGCGCCGGCGCTGCGCCGCTGCAACCCGGCGCAATCGACTACGTCGCGCTCGGCGACTCCGCCGCCGCCGGGCCGCTGCTCCCCGACCAGGACATGAGCGCACCCGGATGCCTGCGGTCACGGGACAACTACCCCGCGGTGGTCGCCGCGGCCCTCGGCGCCACCCTCACCGACGTCACCTGCTCGTCCGCCAGGACGGCACACATCACCGACACGCGGCAGGGCACGTTCGCCGGTGCCGTGCCCCCGCAGCTCGATGCGCTCGGTCCCGATACCGACCTCGTCACGGTCACCATCGGAGCGAACGACTTCAATCTCTTCAGCACTGCCCTCAGCTGCACCAACCCGCTGCCGCAACCGACCGGCACCTCCTGCCGCGACAAGTTCACCGCGGGTGGGCGCAACCAGCAGCGGGACCTGATCCGCGACTGGGCCCCGACCTGGGGCGCGATGCTCGACAAGATCCGCGAACGCGCACCCCACGCCGAGATCGCGGTGGTCGGGTACGGCACCTACCTCCGACCGGGCGGATGCCCTGCGCAGCAGCCGATCTGGCCGCAAGACGCCGACTACCTGCAGAGCGTGATGGCGGACGCGAACGAGGCGATGGCGGCCGAGGCGGCCCGACGCGACATCCGATTCATCGACATCAGGCAGGCCACCTCCGGCCACGACATCTGCGCGGGCCCCACCCAGGCCCACTATGCGGGTCTGGTCCCGTCGGAGCCCGCGGTGCCGCTGCACCCGACGGTGCTCGGCATGCAGGCGATCGGCGCACACGTCGCCGGCGAGCTGCGCTGAGCGCCACGCCCCATCCCACCGCACCGCCTGCGGCAGTGCACTTTCCGTCCCCACCCTCACCGAACCAGCGAGGCCCCATGTCCGTGCACGAACCAACGGTTGCGCCATCGGCGCTGCCTGCCGCCACGACCAAGGTCGTCAGCGGGGCGCTGATCGCCCTGTTCCTGGCGAATCTGGTCAACTTCTTCGACCGTGCGATCCCGTCGGTGGTCGCCGAACCCATCAAGGCCGAGTTCTCGCTCAGCGACTTGCAACTCGGCCTCATCATGTCGGCGTTCACGTTGGTGTACGCGGTGGCGGGGCTGCCGCTCGGCCGACTCGCAGACCGCGGCAACCGGCCGAAGATCATCGGCGCCGGGCTGCTGCTGTGGAGCGGACTGACCGCGGCGACCGGCGCCGCGGGCAACTACATGCTCTTCATCCTGGCCCGGCTCGGTGTCGGCGTCGGCGAGGCCAGCTTCACCCCGGCCGCGAATTCGATGATCGGCGACATGTATCCGGCGGAGCGACGCTCACGGGCGCTCGGCGTCTTCATGCTCGGACTCCCGGTCGGACTCATGCTGGCGTACTTCACCGTCGGCAAGATCACGGAGGCCTTCGGTTCCTGGCGGGCGCCGTTCTTCGTGGCGGCCGTGCCCGGTGTGCTGCTCGCCCTTGTCATGTTCCGGATGCGCGACCCCGAACGCGGCGGCTCGGAGCACACCGCCGCGGGCGTCGTGCTGGCGGACGACGCCGCGATCACCCGGCCGATCCGCCGACTGCTGTCGATCCCGACCCTGCGATGGCTGATCCTCGCGGGCTTGACCTTCAACTTCGCCGCGTACGCGGTGAACTCGTTCGTGGTTCCGCTGCTGATGCGCCAGTACGAACTGAAGCTGACACCCGCCGCCGCGGTCACCGGGATCATCGTCGGCTTGACCGGGCTGATCGGCCTGCTGGCGGGCGCGCGACTGGCGGACCGCGCGGCGACCACCTCACCGAACGCGCGGCTCACCATCGGAGTCGTCAGCTGCGCGGTGGCCGCGCCGCTGACCGCCCTCGCGCTGATGCAGAACGGCGGGAGCGTCGTGGCCTTCACCGCGCTCTTCGCCGCCGGCTGGCTGCTCGCCTATGGCTTCTACATCAGCGTCTACCCCGCGATCCACGACGTGGTGGTCCCGCGACTGCGCGCCACCGCGACCGCGCTGTTCTTCGCGGCCATGTACCTGCTCGGTGGATTCTCGGGCCCGGTCGTGGTCGGCGCCATCTCCGACTGGTTCGCTCAGCGGGCCCTCGACGCGGCCGGCACCGGCACGCTTGCACAGTATTCGGGCCAGGGGCTGAACTCGGCCATGTACCTGATCCCGCTGATGTTGGTCCTCACGGCCGTGTTCATCTACCTGGCCACCCGAACCATCGCCGCCGACTCCACCCGGATGCGCCGGTCACTGGAGGGCCGGTGAACGGTTCGGGGACAATGACGTCATGGCCGACGCGACTATCTATCACAACCAGCGCTGCAGCACCTCGCGCACCGTTCTGAAGCTGATCGAGGAGGCCGGCATCGAGCCGACCATCGTCAAGTACCTGGAGACGCCGCCCTCGCGCGACGGACTGCGGAAGCTCCTCGACGACGCCGGGCTCAAGCCGAGCGAGGCGATCCGCAAGAAGGAAGCGGTCTACAAGGAACTCGGCCTGACCGAGGCGAGCGAGGACGAACTGCTCGAGGCCATGGTGGAGAACCCGATCCTCATCGAGCGGCCCATCGTGGTGACGGCCAAGGGCACCGTGCTCGCCCGGCCGGCCGAGCGGGTCGCCACGATCCTGTAGCCACACCGATCCGAACACGGCCCCGCCGGCTCACGCCGACGGGGCCGTGCTGCGTTCACTTCTGGATTCCTACGATCCCACCGAACCGAAATCGACCGATCCCAGATCCATCGAGCCGAGATCGAGCGAGCCCGACGCGTCCTCCTCCTCGGTCTCCACCGGCTCCGGCTCCGTGACGACCGGGGTCTCGGGCACCGCGACCTCCTCCGGCGTCCAGACGCCGCAGTTGTAGGTGACGAAGGTGCTGTCGGTGGCCTGCAGCGTGACCGCCGACGGGCCGTTGGTCTGCATGTACTCGATGACCGTCGGCTGCCCGTTCGTGAGCGAGAGCCGCGTCCAGGTGCACGGTGCGCCGAGCGTTGTCGGCCCCGTCGACTCGTAGGTGCCCGGCGCGAGCCCGGCGGTACCCACCTGGAACCCACCGTCGTGGGTGATCACCGGGGTGCCGGCAAAGGCGACGCCCGCGCCCGCGAGAACGCCTCCCGCAACCGCCACGGATGCGATCGACATCGAAACCAGCTTGCGCATAACTTCCTTCCACACTTCGTCCAAGTTGGACAATTGTCCAAGCGAGAAGGTAGCCACAATCGGGGTGATCACACGACGAATCCCGCATTGGTGACGCGGGTCACAGAAGGGGTGCGGCGGCGACGGTTTCGCCTGCCGCATCGGACCTTTGGCGGTTCAGAGCAGATCGCGCGACACCGGGCAGGACATGCACCGCGGGCCGCCCCGGCCCGAGCCGAGCTCGGACCCGGATATGCGCAGCACCTCGATCCCCGATGCCTCCAGCCGCGAGTTCGTCACGACGTTCCGCTCGTAGGCGACGACCACCCCCGGCTCCAGTGCGAGAGTGTTGTTGCCGTCGTCCCACTGCTCGCGTTCGGCAGTGACGTTGTCGAGCCCGGTGTCGATCACCCGGAGCTTGCCGATGCCCATCGCGTCGGCCGCGGCCTTCAGGAACGGTTCGGCGCCTCGAATGCTCACCCCCACGTCCTCACGGTGAATGGTGAACGCGGACAGACTGTCCTGAATGGCGGGATACATCACCACGGCGTCGACGTCGACCATCGTGCACACCGTGTCCAGGTGCATCGACGCTCGCGACTGGGCGATCGGGACCACCAGCACCGAGTGTGCGAGGCCGTCCTCGAAAACGCTGCGCGCCAACGCCTCCGCCCCGGCCGGGGTGGTCCGCTCTCCCACCCCCACGGCCACCACACCCGGCGCGAGCAGCAACACGTCGCCGCCCTCGACCGGCGCGGTATGCGACTCATAGGCCCGCCGCACCCCGAGAAAGCGGGGGTGGTGCGCGTAGATCAGGTCGGTCAGCGAGGCCTCGCGCACCCGGGCAGGCAGGGCCAGCGCGGTGATCGCGACCCTGTCCCCGATCCAGAAGGAGGAGTCCCTGGTGAACAGCAGGTTCGGCAGCGGCTCGATCACGAAGTCGCCGCCGTGGTGCATCCGCCGCACCAGCGATGCGCCGCCGGGCCCGAGCGGGAGCTCGTCGAACGTCATACCCGCGGTCAGGATGGTGGCCAGGGCCGCGGGCTCGACGGACCGCAGGTGCGCGGCGAGTTCCTGGGCGAGCGGGTGGCCGAGCCGGCGGGGGTCGACTGCCGCCGAGATGCCCTGCATGCGGGCCGCTCCGCTCACGGTCAGGGTCTCGGTGAGCACCTCTGACAACAGCAGCACCTCGACCCCACGCGAGCGCAGCAGCGCGGCGAACGCGTCGTGCTCCTCCTGCGCCCGGTCCACCCAGGGCAACCCGTCGAACAGCAGTTGGTCGTTGTTGCGCGGGGTCAGCCGCTTGAGCTCGTCACCGGGGCGGTGCAGGAGCACGGTGCGCAGGGTGCCCACCTCGGAGTTGGCCCCCAACACGGACGGCCCCTCGTTTCCCACTGCGCTGCGCTCCATGGCTAGACGGTAGTGCGCGCCAGGCCGCGCCGCGAGGGCTTCGAATCAGGGGCCTGACCCGATTCCCTCAACTAAGGTCGAGGTCGACGAGGGGAGGCGCCGGTGGAGATGCCGGACTGGAAGGCCAAGGAACTCACCCCGGGGCAGCTGTCCGAGCGCAGCGGGGTGGCGGTGTCCGCGTTGCATTTCTATGAGCGTGAGGGGCTCATAGAGAGCCGCCGGACAAGTGGGAACCAGCGCCGCTATGCACGCGACACCCTGCGCCGGGTGGCCTTCATCCGGATCTCCCAGCAGGTAGGCATCCCGCTCGCGGAGATCCGGGAGGCGCTCGACACGCTGCCCGAGGGACGGACCCCGACCCGGGCCGACTGGGAACGGCTCTCGACGAGCTGGCACGCCGACCTGGACCGGCGCATCGAGCAGCTGACCCGACTCCGGGACAACCTCACCGGCTGCATCGGCTGCGGATGCCTCTCCATGAACAGCTGCGCGCTCGCCAACCCGCACGACCGGCTCGCCACCGCGGGCCCCGGTGCCCGGGTACTGGACGTTCGACTCCGCCGCTGATCACCCGGGCTCGGCGCACGGCCTCAGCGCAGCAGGCCGCGCTCGCGCGCCGCGGCAACGGCGGCCGTCCTGCTGTCCACGCCGAGCTTCGAGAACACATGCACCAGATGCGACTTCACGGTCGCCTCGGTGACGAACAGTTGCTTGGCGATGGCCCGGTTCGACAGCCCGTCCGCCACCAGCCGGACGATCTCCGTCTCGCGGGCGCTCAGGTCGACCCGGGGCTCACGGATCCGCCGGTACAGCCGTTGCGCCACATCCGGATTGAGTACCGTCTCGCCCCTGGACGCGGCCCACACCGCGTCCAGCAGCACCTGCGGATCGCTGTCCTTGAGCAGGTACCCGGCCGCACCGGCCTCGACCGCGCGCAGGATGTCGGCGTCGGTGTCATAGGTGGTGAGCACCACCACCCGCGGCGGATCGGGTCGGGCCATGATCGCCTCGGTGGACTGCGCGCCGTCCATTCCCGCGCCGAGTCGCAGGTCCATCAGCACCACGTCCGGCCGTGTCGTCTCGACCAATTCGAGCGCCTGCTCGCCCGAGGCCGCCTCCGCCACCACGTCCAGGCCCTCGTGCGAGGACAGCAGGGCCCGCAACCCAGCCCGGACCACCGGATGATCGTCGACCAGCAACAGCCGCAGCCGCGGGCCGGTCACGACTGTGCCCCTGAGACGGGAAGCGTTGCCGCCAGGGCAGTTCCGTCGCCCGGCGCCGACTCGACGACCAGCGAGCCGCCCAGCGTCTCGAGCCGGTCGCGCATCGCGCGCAGTCCGAACGAGGCCGGATCGACAACGGAAGCGGGATCGAACCCCACCCCGTCGTCCACGACATCGAGACGCACCTCGTCCTGGTCGTAGCTCAGCGTCACCCGGACGTTCTCGGCCTGCGAATGCAGCCGGACGTTGGCCAGCGCGCTCTGCGCCACGCGCAACAACGCCACATCGAAGTCCATCGGCAGCGGCAGCGGATCCCCCTCGACATGCAGCAGGCCGACGATCCCGGTGTGCGTGCCCAGCTGCGTCAACTGGCGGCCTAACGCGGACTCCAGCGAGGCGTCCTCGAGCGCCGACGGCGTCAGCGCCCCGACCACCCGGCGTGCCTCGGCGAGGTTGTCCTGGGCGGTCTCCGCGATCTGCGCGAGGACCGCCTTGGGGTCATCGCCGCGCTGACCCGCACGAGCCAACAGCACGATGGACGAGAAGCCCTGCGCCAGGGTGTCGTGGATGTCCCTCGCCAGCCGTGCGCGCTCCGCCACCGCGCCCGCCTCGCGTTGCAACGCGTTCAATTCGTCCTGCGCGCTGAGCAATTCGTCGTGGGATCGGGTCAGTTCGTCCAACAGGCGCTGACGTTGCTGGGTGTCGCGCAGCAACTGCTGGTAGATCAGCGCCATCCCCGCAGCGGCGGTCGCACCGAAGATCGGACCGAGGAAGGACGCGACGGTGTTGCTGGTGCCGTGCAAGAGCGTGGCGGCGATGACCACCGCGGTGATCGCGACCGTCGCCGCCAGCGCCACCCTGGTCGAGAGCAGATGGAAGCACAGGAAGAACAGCGGGAACGCCACCCACACGAAGCCGGCACCGAGCACGGACAGCCCGAGCCAGCCGAGCACCAGGACGCCCAGCCACAGCGGTCCGTACCAGTCGCGGCCCGTCGTCTCGGCGGCGCGACGGGCGAACCACACTCCGAGCAGGTACCAGGCCAGCACCGCCGCGGCGAGCACGAATGCGGGCAGCGGATTCGGCTCATCGACGGCCGCCCTGGCGGTCCCGACGGCCAGCAGGACGAGGAACAGCCCGTGCGCGCCGACCTGCATGATGCGCAGCACCGGCGTCGTGCCGCGGGCGTGGCGGTATTCGGGCAACAGCATTTCATCCACGCTAACACCACCCCGGGGCTCTGACCGGCCGCGATCCGGGAAGTCCAACTTTCGATTGATCCGGGTACCCATCCGTTGCGCGATGCCGGACCGAACCCTCATTCGCGAGGCTGGAACCATGTTCCTCAGTATTCGTGACCTCCGATTCGCCAAGGGCCGCTTCGCTCTGATGAGCGCGGTCCTCTTCCTCATCTCGCTGATGGTCGTGATGCTCTCCGGCCTCACGGCCGGGCTCGGGAACCAGTCGATCGCGGCGATCCAGAACGTGGGCGCCGATCGGTTCGCGTTCGGCGAGCCCGCCGAGGGTCAGAAGGTCGCGTTCACCGACTCCCAGGTCACCGAGGCCCAGCGGGCACAGCTCGCCTCCACGCCCGGCGTGGACGAGGCCTCGATTCTCGGCATCGCACCCCTCCGGATCACCGCCGACGGTCGCGATGTCAGCGCCAGCGGCTTCGGCGTCGCGGGCGACTCCTTCGCCGCGCCCGTCCCGCTGCACACCGGCGAGATCGCGGTCGACAGGAAGCTCGCGGACGAGAACGGCTGGGCCGTCGGCACCACCGTCGACATCGCAGGACACCCGCTCACGATCGGAACGCTCGTCGACGACTCGTACTACAGCCACCAGTCGGTGGTGTGGCTCGACCTCGCCGACTGGCGCCTGCTGCCGACCGCGGGTGACAGCGAGGGCACGACGATCGCATTGCGCACCTCCTCCGACTTCGACGCGGCGGCCGCCGAATCCCTCACCGGTACCGCCATCACCGACGAGAAGGGCGCCCTCAACGCCATCGGCGCATACTCCTCCGAGCGCGGCTCGCTGCTGCTGATGCAGGGCATGCTCCTGGCGATCAGCGCGTTGGTCGTCGGTGCCTTCTTCACCATCTGGACGATCCAGCGCGGCCAGGACCTGGCGGTCCTCAAGGCCGTCGGCGCCTCCACCCGGTACCTGCTCGTCGACGCACTCGGTCAGGGGCTGATCGTTCTCACCCTCGGCGCGGGCCTCGGCACCCTCGCCGCGATCGGGCTCGGCTCGGTGGCCGCGAGTGCGGTCCCGTTCACCCTCACGGTGACCGGCACACTCGTCCCGTTCTTCGCGCTGATCGCGCTGGGCATGCTCGGCGCCGCGGCGGCCCTGACCCGCATCGTCAAGGTCGACCCGCTGACCGCGCTCGGCGCGGCCAGGTAACCGCCGACCGCACCGCAGGCACACGTAAACCCCACGCCTCCAGGAGTATCCATGAGCATCACACTGAAGAACACGGTCCTCACCTACCCCGACGGCGACACCCGGCTGCGCGCCCTCGACGACGTGTCCCTCACGGTCGAGCGCGGCCAACTCGCCGCGATCACCGGGCCGTCCGGCTCGGGCAAATCCAGCCTGCTCGCCGTCGCGGGCCTGCTGATCACCCCCGACTCGGGCACCGTCACCATCGACGGCACCGACGTCACCGGCCTGGACCGGACGGCCCGCACGACCGTGCGCCGCAAGCAGCTCGGATTCGTCTTTCAGCAGGCCAACCTGATGGCCTCGCTGACCGCAACGGAGCAGCTGCTGATGATCACCCATCTCGGCGGCGGCAGCGTTCGCGGCCAGCGCGCCAGGGCCAGGGACCTGCTGTCCACGTTGGGGCTCGAGAAGCAGCTGGACCGGCGACCGCACCAGCTCTCCGGCGGACAACGTCAGCGGGTCGCGATCGCGCGCAGCCTGATGAACGACCCGTCGGTGTTGCTCGTCGACGAGCCGACCTCGGCGCTGGACGAGGACCGCAGCCGCGAGATCGTCGCGCTGCTGGCCACCCTCAGCCACGAACGCAACGTGGCGACCGTGATGGTCACCCACGATCTCAGCCAGCTCGACCTGGTCGACGGCGTCTACGAGATGCACAGCGGGATGCTGACGACGGCGACAGTGCCTGCATAGCTGCCCTCGGGGCACCTACACGCGAGTGTGCCCTCGCCGAAAGCGGGGGCACACCAGCTGCGTCGAAGCGCTCGACCTGGACCGTCGGGTCTCAGGGACCGACGTCCGGTGCGCCGGGGCCACCGGGACCACCGGGGAGGGGTTCCTTCGGGCCAGCAGGCGGCGCGGCCTGACCCGGATCGAGAACATCGGAATCGCCGACGTGGCCGGGTCCCTCGAAGGGCCCCTTCGGGTCGGCCGGGGGCTCGGCCTGACCGGGATCGAGAACATCGGAATCGCCGACCTTGCCCGGACCCTCGAACGGGCCCTTGGGCGGGCGCGGCGGATCGACCACCGGCGGCACGACAACCGGCTCGACAACCGGCTGCTGCACGGGATGCGCGACCGGAGCCGGGGCAGGCAGAGCGGCCTGCGGAGCGACGACGGGGCCCGGATCAGCGCTGTACGAACCCGGATTCCCGGCACCGCCGTCCTGGGGACCGGGATCGACTGGGCCGGGCTGCTCCCCATCGCGATTCACCGCGTTCTCCCGCTCCACCTGCAGCGGCGCACTCTGTCCCTGGCCCGGTACGGGCGTGCCGACTGTGCTGTCACCGCACGCCGACAAGGTGGCGATACCGGCGAGCGAGAACCCGGCCACGGCGAGTGCGGCGATGACATTGCGGGAAGTGACGTTGCGGGTAATGGGTGCCTCCTGGGGTTTCGGCGAGCCGCTTGGCTGCTACACCCAGCCTCCGGCACCACCGTTGCCCCAGATAGGCACCCAAGGGTCATCGCCACCCACCCTCGAGGGCACTCGATTCAGACCGGCGGCAGGAGCTTGCTGAACTGGTCGTTGGCCTTCTGCATCACGAACTCGTACGGCGGGGCGAACTTGCGCGCCCACCAGTAGCCGAACCGGATGTCGTTCGAGGTGTAGACCAGATAGCGGTTCTTCTTGATGCCGCGGACGATGCACTCCGCGACCCTCTCCGGCGAGACCGCACGCTTCTCGAAGCGGTGCACCAGCTTTCGAATCCGCGGATCATCCCGGTCCACCCCGGCGATCTGTACGGTTCCGACCAGCGGGGTCTTCACTCCCCCCGGCACCACGAGGCTGACGCCGATGCCGTGCCGCTTGAGATCGAAGCGCAGGACCTCGGAAACGCCGCGCAGGCCGAACTTGCTTGCGCTGTAGGCGGCGTGCCACGGCAACGCGAGCAGGCCTGCAGCGGAGGAGACGTTGACCAGGTGCCCGCCGCGGCCGGCGCGCACCATCGGCGGCACGAAGTTCTCGATGATGTGGATGGGCCCCATCAGGTTGACATCGACCATCGACTTCCAGTGCCGGTGTTCGAGGTTCTCCACGGTGCCCCAGGCGGAGATTCCCGCGACGTTCATCACCACGTCCATGGCGCCGTGCGCATCGTCGATCTCCGTCGCCCACACGGTGACGGCGTCGTAGTCGGACACGTCCAGCGCCTTCGAGGCGGTCACCGCGCTTCCTGCCATGGCCACCGTCTCGGCCAGGCCGACCGCGTTGATGTCGGTGAGGAACAGCTCGGCCCCCTCCGCCGCGGAGGCAAGGGCCGTCGCCCGGCCGATCCCGCTACCAGCCCCGGTGATCAGGCATTTCTTCCCCCGCAGGTCCTTCACGATGGCCTTCCCTCACGTCGTCCCGGTCGCTCACGCGGAGTCTAACGACAACGGCGCCCCGCCCAGGGAGATCCGGGGCGGGGCGCCGTCAGCTGTGAGCGATCAGGAACCGAAGGCCGGGAGCGAGCCGCCGCCGTCACCGGGAACCGGCTCGTCCTGGACGGTGACCGTCGTGGACGCCTCCGAACCGAGGTATCCCGGCGCACCCGAGTACACCGCGCGGACGTCACGCACGCCGCTGGTGGTGAACAGGTAGCTCACGCTGGCCTGCCCGTCCTTCACCCCAGCGGGGTTGCCGAGCGGCTCCGCGCCGCTGAAGAACTGGACGGTGCCGCCGTTCGCCCTCGGGGCGACGTTGGCCCGCAGGAACACGTACACACCCTTCTGCGCGACCGCCGGGACATTCAGAGTGGTCGTGGTCGCGACGTCAGCCGCACCCGGATCCGTGATGTTCAGGGTCTGGGCGACGGAGGTGGAGCCGGCGAACCCGGGGGCACCGGAGAACACCGCGGTGATCGTCTTGTTGCCGGGCACCGTGAAGTTCTGGGTCACGCTGGCCTTGCCGTCGGCACCGACCGGCGCGGTCCCCAGCACGGTGAGGCCGTTCTTGAAGGTGAGCGTGCCTGCACCGGGGAACGGGGAAACCTGCGCCTCGATGATCACGTCGACATTGATCGGGGACGAGGCGGGCATGATGAGCGTCGTCTGCGTCGTCTGATCGCCCGGGTCGACGGTGACCGACTGCACGGCCGACACCGACTCGGTCGCGAACGGCGTCGCGAGGAACTTCGCGGTCAGATCGTGCGGACCGGCCTGGTTGGCGGCAGGCTTCCACTTGAACGAGGCAGCCCCCGCGGCATCAAGCGCGCCTGAGCCGATCTCGTTCGTGCCCGAGAAGAACTTCACGAGGTCGCCCGCGCGGCCGCCGAGCACCTTGGACTTCAGCGTCGACTCGACGCCCGCCTTCAGCGGACCGACCGGCTCGAGCACGGTGGTGCTGACGTTCTTGGTCACCACGTACGCCGGACCGAGGGTGAGGTTCTCCCCCGAGGACGCGACGGCGCCGTACTTGATGCCGGTGTTCAGAGCCACCTCCCTGGCGCAGTTGGCCCCGATCACGTATTGGAACTCGAAGGTCGGCGAGGTGGACGCATCCCAGCTGCCCGCGACCCGGAGCAGGCCCGCACCGTTGCTCGCCAGCGGCACGGGGAGGCCGGCGACCTTCGCCGAGTCCTTCTTGTAGGTAAGGCAGGTGTTGCGGTGATCCTCGAACCAGTTGACGGTGTCGGTCCCGGCGATCGTGGTGGACACCGTGACCACCTCACCCTCGGCCGGTGCGACGTTGCTGATCGTGCGGGTGAAGTTCTTACCCCCGTCCGCCCATGTGATCGTCGCGGGCGCGGCGCTCGCGCCACCCGCTCCCAGCGTCACCGCGAACCCCGCGATGACCGCGAAAGCGCCTCCCATCGCAATGGTGCGGCGCACAGACCTCCCCGACATGCATTTCCTCCCAAAGACGAGGGCTCCCACACGTGTTGGGGTTGCCCTGTTGTGTCGTCACGTTGTGTCGTCACGGAATCCGACTCACCCGCAGCGGAGCCGTCGGCGTGCACAGAATCGAGCAGAAGTAGACCACGCCGGTCCCGCGCCCGACGTCGTTTTGGCATAAGAAAGTGGACGGTTGTGCAAGTCATCGCGACCCGGTCGCGCACGGCGCCGAGCGGCCGCGAACGGGCGCTCGAACGGAACGCATCTGCGCAGCTACGGCGCGCGCGTCCCGCCCGTCACAGGCGTCACAGCCTGGTGGACATCTCGTCCTGGTAGTCCCGGATCGTCTTCTCGATGGTGTCGGCATCCTCCGGATCCCCATGGCGGCGAGCCTCGTCCGCGCGATCCCGCAACGTCCTGATCGCCTTGCGCAATTCGTTGTCGGTCATCCTGTGATCCATATCACCAAGTGTGCCCGGCTCGGCGACTCGAGGCCAGTGCTGAATCCGGCACGATGCGCGATCGCGAGCCTTGACGCTCACGCCGCACGCGACGAGTGTTGATCACATGTATTCGGGGGCCTCGCGCCCCGATGGAAGGGTCGCGAGGACATTCGCGAAGTCGCATACGTACGAACCGCGCCACGGCTCGTGCGGGCACCCCTTGACCAGCGTGGAGACCACCGGCTCCCGCGCAGTCCGCACCCGCCTCGACCGCGGCCTCCGCCGTTTCGCCCGCGCTCCCGCAACCGATGTGGTGAGTCCGGCCTTCTTCGCACGCAAGGAAGAGGCAGCCATGAAGAGCGATCTGCACGCAGCACCCGAAGTCACCCATTCGCCGGTCCCGATTCCCGAGGTGGTCGCGGCGCTGCGCGCGACCTACGCCTCGGGCCGCACCAGGCCCGCGGCGTGGCGGATCGAGCAACTGCGCGGCATCGAGCGATTGCTGGACGAGCGTGAGGGCGAGATCGCACAGGCCCTCGCCGAGGATCTCGGGCGCGACGCCTTCGAGACGTGGATGTCCGACATCCTCACCGCCAAGAGCGAGGCCGCCTACGCACGCAAACGGGTGCGCCGGTGGATGCGCCCCCGGCCGCGGCCGCTGCCGCTGAACCAGATGCCCGCGCTGGGATGGGTGCAGTACGAGCCGCTGGGGGTGGTGCTCGTCATCGGGTCCTGGAACGTTCCGCTGACGGTAACCCTCGGACCGTTGGCCGGTGCCGTGTCGGCGGGGAACTGCGCTGTCGTCAAGCCGTCGGAGCTGACCCCGGCGACGTCTCGCCTGCTGGCCCGGCTGCTCCCGAAGTACCTCGACGCCGAGGCCATCGCCGTGGTCGAGGGCGACGGGCGTACCACCCAGACCCTGCTCGCCCAGGGCTTCGATCATGTGTTCTTCACCGGCGGCACCGAGATCGGCCGGAAGATCCTGGCCGGGGCCGCGCCGCACCTGACCCCGGTGACCCTCGAGCTCGGCGGCAGGAACCCGGCGATCGTCATGCGGGACGCGAACCTCGCCGTCACCGCCCGCCGGATCGCCTGGACGAAGGTGTTCATCTCGGGCCAGTCCTGCATCGCGGCCGACTACGTGCTGGTCGAGCGCGCCGTCCGGGACGAGCTGGTCGATCGAATAGTCCGCAGTCTCACCGAGTTCCGGTCTGCGGCAACTACGCGGGGCGTTCGCATCGTCAACGAGCGCCAGTTCGACAGGTTGGCCGGGTACCTCGCGAGCACCGGGGCCACGGTCGCGTTCGGCGGCGGTACCGATCGGGCCACACTGACGGTCGAGCCCACCGTGCTGGTGGACCCGAGCCCCGAGGATCCGGTCATGCGCGAGGAGGTCTTCGGCCCGATCCTGCCGGTGCTTGCCGTCGACTCGTTGGACGAGGCGACCGCATTCGTCAACGCGCGGCCGAAACCCCTGGCCGCTTATGTCTTCACGAGGTCGGCGCGGACTCGCCGTCGGGTGCTGTCCGAAGTCAGCTCGGGCGGGGCGGTGGTCAATCACCTCACCCTCCAGGAGGTGGTGCCCCAGCTCCCGTTCGGCGGCGTCGGCGCCAGCGGGATGGGGCGATACCACGGTAGGTGGGGGTTCGAGACCCTCAGCCACCGAAAGGCTGTGCTGCTCAAGCCGTTCAAACCCGATCCCCGGTTCTTCTACCCGCCCTACACCGACCGGACGATCAAGCTGATGCACAGGATGCTCGGGGTTTGAAGGTCGACGCCGACGGGGCTCCATACGGGTGTGGCCCCCGACGACGAATCGTCGGGGGCCACTTCCGGTGTTCAGCTCGCTCCGCCGGGGACAGCCCGGCGGAACCCGATCAGGATCCGAAGATCGATCCAAGGCTGCCTGCGCCGCCGGGGGTGCCACCGCCGGTGCCCGTCACCACGACGGATTCCTGGTCGGCGGACGCGTTCACGGTGCCCGAACCGGAATACTCGGCGGTGATGACGCGCTGACCCTCGTTCGCGGGAGTCCACGAGAGGCCGGCCTGGCCGCCCGCGTTCACCGGCGCGGTGCCGATGACGATGTCGCCGTCCTTGAACGTGACCGTGCCACCCGCGTCGCCGGGAGTGACCTGCGCCGAGATCGTCTGCGCCGCGCCGACCTTGGGAGCGCCACCCAGGGTGAGCACCGTGGTCGAGTTGGTGTTACCCGCAGGCGCCTCCGCGACGGTCACCGTCGCGTTGGCGGTCGACCCCGTGACGCCGGAGCGCCCGGAGAACGTCGCGGCGATCGAGTGGCTGCCCGCGGTGGACGGCACCCACGTGTAGGTGGCCACGCCATTGGTATCGACCGGCACGTCAGCCAGCGTCGCCGCGCCGTCCTTGAACGCCACGGTGCCGCCTGCGCCCGTGGGCGACACGGTCGCCTTCAGCACGGTGGACCGACCGACCTCAGCGCCCGAGATCGGGGCGAGCACGGTCGAGGACACCGCATCTGCCTGCGAGACCTGCACGGTCTGCACCGGCGACTGCGAGCCCTCGGCCCGCGGGGTCGCCAGGAACTTCGCGGACAGGCCGTGCGCGCCCCGGGTGGCGGGCGTCCAGTTGAACGTTGCCTCGCCTGCACCGTTGAGCGCGGCCTGACCGATCTTCACCGCACCGTCGAAGAACTCGACGGGATTGCCCTCGGCACCACCGGTCACGGTCGCCTTCAGCGGAACCGACTGGCCGACCTGCACGTTGGGCGGCGTGGCCAGAGCGGTCGTGGAGGTGTTGATCCGCACCGAGACCGTGGGTCCCTTGTCCTGGTAGGTGCCGGAACCGAGCGAGCCGCCGTAATGCACCGTCGTCATCAGCGGGACGGTGCGGTCACAGTTCGCGCCGACCTTGTAGGAGAACTCGAACGTCCGCAGGTTGGGGCTGATGTGCGGGTACAGCGGCCACTCGACGCTGCTGCCCTTCACCTTCGCGAAGTCCGCGCCCTGGCTGTCCAGGCCGCGCGGCGAGCCGTCCACCTTCGCCGAACCGTCCACGTAGGTCAGGCAGGTCGGGTGGACGTCCTTGACCTCGTAGATGTACTCGACGACGCCGCCGGTCCTGTCGAACTGGGTGGTCGAGGTGATGATGTCGCCCTCGGCGGGGGTGGTGTCGCTGATCGTGCGGGTGATCCGCTCGCTGCCGTCGTCCCACGTCACGCTCGCAGGCGCCGCGCCCGCGACACCCACGCCCACCGTTGCCGCGAACCCGGCCGACAACGCCAGCACGCCGGCCCCGCCAACCACGCGACGAATGCTCTTGTCAGACATACATTTCCCCTCTATGCGGCAGACCGCGGACACAGAAAGACGTCCAGGCCGTCCAGATTTTGTGAATGACCAGCGCCCCTCCGTCGCACCGGCGATGACGTCCCGGGCCGCTGAGGCGAGATGAAGTAGATCACATTCAACATGCGCCGAATGTCTCTTTCGTGAATGACATGGACAGCTGTCCGATAGCCTGTCGGCCGAGCGCTTCCCCGCGGGGTGGGCCGGCAACGCAAAAGGCGCCCCTCCCGGAGGAGAAGCGCCTTTCGACTGGTGGAGCTGAGGGGAATCGAACCCCTGACCTCTTCGATGCGAACGAAGCGCGCTACCAACTGCGCCACAGCCCCGAACCACGCTCCCGTAGGAACGCTCGGCAACTGTAGCAGCCCGGCCCGCCACAGAAAAAATCGCCCGGTCCGGAGGGGATTCACCTCGCAACGGCGGCGTTTCCGACCCTGCCGAACGCGGGTCACTCGGGGCAGGCGACGCCCGCCCGAGTGGTGTCCAGGATGGTCTGTCCCTCCGGGACGGCCCGCCACTGATCGAACGGCTGCTCCAGTGCGAACCGGCCGTCGGCCTGCCGTACCAGCGTCCGGGTCTCGGCGTTGCCCGGGTTGTTCAACGACTCGAAGTATTCGACCGACCAGTGGAACCAGCGCATGCAGAACAGCCGCATGGTCAGCCCGTGCGTCACCACGAGAGTGTTCGGCGGGAACCCGGGCTTGGCGCGATGCCGGTACAGCGTCTCCATGAAGGTGCTCACGCGATCGAAGACGTCGGCGCCCGATTCACCCTCGTTGAACCGATAGAAGAAGTGCCCGTAGGTGTTGCGCAGCCCGGTCTGCCGGGCGATCTCGTCCGGGTCCTGGTAGTTAGCCCAGTCCTGCTCGCGCAGGCGCGGTTCCTCGATCCGACGCTCGATCAGATCGTCGATGCCGAGCGCCTCGAGGGTCTGGTAGGCCCGCAGGTACGGCGAGACGTACACACAGACCTTCTGCCCGTCGAACTGTTCGCGCAGTCGCTCCCCCGCGACCCTGGACTGCTCCACGCCGCGCGCGGTCAACGGGATCCGGTAGTCGGGCACCCGCTCGTAGATCCCCGGATCGATGTTCGCCTCGGACTCGCCGTGCCGGAGCAGCACGATCCTCTCCGGCACGGCTCCGTCCGCCATCCGCGTCAGGCTACTGACCGACGACTCGGCGCATCTCCTGAGGAGCCGCCTCCTCCTCGAACCGGATGTCGTAGTGCTCGAGGTGCTCGAACACCGGGTCCTCGTCGTCCACTTCGAGCACCACCGCCCCGGGCCTGCGCAGCCGCGACGGGATCAACCGCAGCTCGTCGTCCTCGCGGGACTCCACCCCGAGCCGGGAGCGGCTCAGGCGTGCCATGCGGCGACGTCGGATCTCCTGCTCGAACTGGACCTGCCTGCGCATGTAGGCCAGGTACCCGCCGAGGCCGACAAAGGCGGCCGCGGCGACCCACCACAGCATCGGCGTCACAATGAGCGCGAGCGCCGCCGACATGATCGTCAGCAGGATCAGACCGAGGACGGCACGCTGCCGGAATCCGTACCGCGCGGCCCGCGCGAGGGCATCGGCCTCGGGGTCGAACCCGCCGCGACCGCGGCGCTGTGGGACGTACTCACGAGCCGCAGCCCGCTCGTCGTCCAACTCGTCGACTTCTACCTGGGTGTCCATGCGGTCCTCCGCATACCTGGGGCGAGTGGGTTCGCGGCGCCAGTTCGGGTCGCTGCGGTGTCCTGAGGCGGGTCCGCGGTGCTGCTGACGCGCGAGCTGGTCGCGGTCGAGCACACGGGTCGCCAGTGCTGCATCGGTGGTCTGACGGATTCTGGGGCGACGTTTCACCTGCATGGGCAGCAGGACGAACAGCCACATCCCGACCAAGGCGATCCACAGGATCGAGTTCGGCATACCGGCGACCTCCCTCCCAGTCGTCTACCAGCACATATGACTCAATCAGCCCATTCAGGCTAATTGCCACGGCGCGCAGTTCCCCGCAGACGCGCCGACTCAACTTTCCCAACTGTCACAATAGTCACTCGCTCCAGTGGTGTTTTGCACTACCCGTCACCAAGCGGATCCGCCCGGGTCAGGCGGTCACCCCCAGGCGGCCTTGCCCGCCCGGACCAACCGGTCGCTGACGGTGCCCTCGACCTCCTCGATCGTCATCGCCACCAGCAGGTGATCGCGCCACGCACCGTCCACGTCCAGGTACCGACGCAACAGTCCCTCCTCGCGGAACCCGACGTTGCGCAGCACCGCCTGACTGGCCAGGTTCTCCGGGCGGACGGTGGCCTCGACCCGGTGCAACCCGAGCGCGCCGAAGCTGTGGTCGAGCCCGAGCGCCACCGCGGCGGTGGCCACCCCCTGACCACCCACCTCCCTGGTCACCCAGTAGCCGATCCACGCGGACCGCAGCGCCCCGCGCACGACGTTTCCGATCGTCAGCTGCCCACAGAACTTTCCGTCGAGTTCGATGACCAGTGGCACCATCCGGCCCTTGCGCGCCTCCGAGCGCAGCGAGGCACACAGCCCGGGCCAGTTCCCCATGTGATGGCGGTCCTCCCACGGGCCCTCACCGGTCGGCTCCCACGGTTCGAGATGCTCCTGGTCGCGAATTCGGATACGGCTCCAGGCCGCGGCGTCACGCAGCCGGATCGGGCGCAACGTCACCCGTCCGGCGCCCACCGTCAGCGGACCCAGATGCGCCGGCCAACCCGGGTGAATCGAGTACTTGCGCAGCGATGTGCCCAACCCTCAGCCTCGCTGCGCAAGGAAGGCCACGTCGACCTCGTCGCCGGTCCGGACCTCGGTGACCTCCGGAGCGACCAGGACGAGGCAGTTCGCCTCCGCCAGCGTCGCCAGGAGGTGCGAGGAGGCGCCTGGCGCCCCACCGAGGGCCTGCACCAGGTACTCCCCCGTCGACTCGTCGCGCATCAGCTGCCCACGCAGGAAGCCCTTGCGGTTCTCGATCGAGGTGATCGGTGCCACCGTGCGCGCGGTCACCACCCGGCGCATCGGCTGCCTACGGCCGAGGGCGATCCGGATCAGCGGCCGGACCATCACCTCGAACACGACCAGCGCACTGACCGGGTTGGACGGCAACAGGAACGTCGGCACCTCGTCGCGGCCGAGCTGACCGAACCCCTGCACCGATCCCGGGTGCATCGCCACCCGCTCCACCTCGAGGTCGCCGAGGTCACGCAGCGCCTCCCGGACCTGATCGGAGGCCCCGCCGCCGACCGCGCCCGCGATGACGACGATCTCCGAACGGATCAGCTGACCCTCGACCACCTCGCGCAGGCGACGGGGATCGTTGCCGGCGATGCCCACCCGGTTCACGTCGGCGCCTGCGTCGCGCGCGGCGGCGGCGAGCGCGTACGAGTTCACGTCATAGACCTGACCGGGACCGGGGGTGCGGTCGATGTCGACGAGCTCGCCGCCGACGGAGATGACCGACAGCCGCGGTCGGGGATGCACCAGCACCTTGTCGCGCCCCACCGCGGCGAGCAGACCGACCTGGGCGGCGCCGATGATGGTGCCCGCGCGCACCGCGACGTCGCCGGGCTGCACATCGTCGCCGATGCGCCGGACGTAGTCACCGGAACGGACCGGCCAGAGCACCTTCACGCGGTTCAGGCCGCCATCGGTGCGGTCGAGCGGCAGGACCGCATCGGCGAGGGTCGGCAGCGGCGCCCCGGTGTCCACGCGCACCGCCTGACGCGGCTGCAGCCGGATCGGTTGGCGCGAACCCGCGGCGACCTCGCCGACCACGGGCAGGGTCACCTCGACGGGCTCGTCGTCCTCGCCCCGGTTCTCCCCGCCTGCACCGGCGACATCGACGCTGCGCACCGCGTAACCGTCGATCGCGGCCTGATCGAATCCCGGCAGCGGGCGCTCGGTGACCACCTCTTCGGCACACAGCAGACCCTGAGCCTCCGAGATCGCCACCCGGACCGGCCGGGGTGCGACCGCGGCGGCCGTCACTCTCGTCTGCTGCTCCTCAACCGAGCGCATGTAGTCACTGCCTCCCGACCCCACTAATGTCCCGTCTGCCGCAGTCTCTGGGTGAGCCAGTCGCGCAGTGAAGGACCGTATTCGTCACTGTCCAGGGCAAAGTCAACCGCAGCCCGCAGGTAGCCTCCGGGATTTCCGAGGTCGTGTCTCGACCCACGGTGCACCACCACGTGCACCGGGTGTCCCTCCGAGATCAGCAACGCGATCGCATCGGTCAACTGCAACTCGCCACCCTGACCCGGGGTGATCCGGCGCAACGCATCGAAGATGGCCCGGTCCAACAGGTACCGGCCCGCCGCCGCGAACGTCGACGGCGCGTCCTCCGGCTTCGGCTTCTCCACCATCCCGACGACCTTGAGGACGTCCGGATTCGTAGCGTCCGGCACCTCCTCGACATCGAAGACGCCGTACGCACTGACCTGATCCTTGGGCACATCGATTGCGCACAACACGCTGCCGCCGCGCTTCTCCCGGACCCGGACCATCGTCTCGAGCACCCCACGCGGCATCACCAGGTCATCGGGCAACAGGACCGCGATCGCATCCTCGTCGTCGTCGAGCACACACTCCACGCACCCGACGGCGTGACCTAGCCCGAGTGGCTCCTCCTGGATCACCGACTCCACCTCGAGCAGGCCCTGCGCCTTGCGGACCTTCTCGAGCAGGTGCGACTTGCCGCTGGCCTCGAGCTTGCTCTCGAGCACCAGGTCCTCGACGAAGTGCGCGACGACCCCGTCCTTGCCCTCCGAGGTGACGATCACCAGCCTGCTGGCACCGGAATCGGCGGCCTCACCGGCGACCAGCTCGATACCCGGCGTGTCCACCACCGGGAGCAATTCCTTCGGCACCGTCTTGGTCGCGGGCAGGAACCTGGTGCCCAGACCCGCCGCGGGCACCACCGCCGTGCGGAAGTGCCTGTTCTTGTTGGTGCCGGCCTGTGTCATGAGCACACCCTATCCATCTCGTCCGTGCGCACCGGATTCTAGGGTGAGCACGATGGGAACGCGGATCAGGGGAACAGGGTGGCATCGGTGACCGAGGTGACGACGAAAGCGCAGTGGCGGGCCAGGGTGCTCGCCGCGCGTCGTTCACGCGACGCCGTGACCAGGGAGGCGGAAGACCGCGCCCTCGCCGCTGCAGCGACGGCGCTCGGCGACACGCTCGGACCCGACGCCACGGTCTGCGCATATGTGCCGGTCGGGGTCGAACCGGGATCGACGGCGCTCCTCGACGCCCTCCTGCCTCGGGTCGGACGGGTCCTGTTGCCCGTGGCCAGGGATCCCGGCCCGCTGTACTGGGCGGAGTATCACGGCACCGAGGCCCTGGTCAGCGCACCGTTCGGCCTGCGCGAACCCGGGCAGCCGCACTTACCGCCCTCGGCGATCTCGGAGGCGAAGGCGATCTTGATCCCGGCGCTCGCGGTCGACGAACGGGGGGTCCGTCTCGGTCGGGGCGCGGGTTTCTACGACCGGACCCTCGACCTCGCCGATCCGGCCGCCCGCCTGATCGCGGTGGTCCGCGACGACGAAGTGGTCGGCGAGCTGCCCGACGAGTCACACGACATCCGGGTCGGCTGGGTCCTCACCCCGGTCGGCGGGCTTCGTGCACTGGGAATAGGAAGCTGATTACCGGCGTTGGCACTCCTGACTGTAAAGTGCTAACGCCTGCCGTATCACCACCCAGGCCTGAGTACCCCGTGCGGAGGATCCTTCAGTGCCCACCTACTCGTATGCCTGCACCGAATGCAGCAACCGGTTCGACATCGTCCAGTCCTTCACCGACGACACCCTGACCGTGTGCTCCGAGTGCTCCGGCAAGCTGCGCAAGCTGTTCAACTCCGTCGGCATCGTCTTCAAGGGCAGCGGTTTCTACCGCACCGACAGCCGCGGTAGCGGCGGCACAGCCAGCGAGCCCGCCAAGTCCGATTCGTCGGCGTCCTCGACCCCCGCGAGCAGCCCGTCGACCAGCACGTCGACGTCCACCGCGAGCGCGGGCGCGACCTCGTCTGCCACCTAGCCCCCTAGGTTCTCCACAGCCATCCGATCCCTCCACAGGCGCGCCCTGCGGCGACTCCGACGGCCGGCCACGGCCCCTAGCGTGGCCCCATGGACCGCGCACCGATCCCCGGCAGCCGTCGCGCCGACCGGCTCGACCCGACCTTGGCCGACCGGCTCTCCCGACTGACCCGGCCGGGATCGGCCCGCGTCGCCGTCGCCCGCCGGGTGCTCGCCGGCGCACTGGCCCTGACCGCCGTGATCCTGCTGCTGCGCGGCGACCCGTCAGACGATCAGGTGGCCGTCGTCACGGCCGCACGCGACCTGACGCCCGGCCTGGTCCTGCGCGCCGACGACGTGCGGCTCGTGCAGTTGGGCGCCGCGACGGTGCCCACGGGCGCCCTGCGCGGCATCGAGGACGCCATTGGCCACACCCTGACCGGCCCCGCCAGGGCGGGCGAGACCCTGACCGACCTCCGCATGCTCGGTCCCCGCCTGGCCAACGCGGCCACCAACTCGCCCGACGCCCGCGTGGTTCCGATCCGACTCGCCGACCCCGAAGTGACCGACCTGTTACGCGAGGGCGACCGGGTGGACGTGCTGACCGTGAACTCCGACACCGAGGGGCCCGAGCCCGACGCCCGGGTACTGGCCTCCGCCGCGACGGTGATCCTGGTGTCCCCCAATGATTCCGCCCGAGGTGCACGCGAGCGGGTTGTGATGCTCGCGCTGCCCGCAGGCGAGGCGACCACGGTCGCCGCGGCCTCGCTGTCGACAGCGCTGACGGTCACGTTCCACTGACGCCCGGACGGTCGTCCGGTTGCCCCGCGAGGTCCGGTGTCCATAGCATTTCCCTGTCCGAGAGCATCACCAGCCGACGGAACGGAGACCCAACTCATGTTGAAGGGCTTCAAGGACTTCCTGCTCAAGGGAAACGTGCTCGACCTGGCCGTCGCGGTGATCGTCGGCGCGGCCTTCACCGCCATCGTCACCGCATTCACCACAAATATCGTCGAACCCCTCATCGCCGCTCTCGGCGGCTCGAACGAAATGGGCTTCGGCTTCCAGATCACCGACAGCCCGGAGACGTTCGTGAACATCGGCGCCGTGATCACCGCGGCGATCAACTTCATCATCATCGCGGCCGTCGTGTACTTCATCCTCATCGTTCCCTACAACCACACCAAGGAGCGGTACATGAGGCAGGAGGAGAAGGAGGCAACGGACATCGAGTTGCTCACCGAGATCCGCGACCTGCTGGGCAGCGACACCGCAAGGCATCGGGGCTGAGGAGGCGGACACACGTTGGGCCCGTACCGAATTCGGTACGGGCCCAACGTTTCCAGATCAGGTCGGTGTAGTTTCGAGCGACCTGCAAGCAGTCGCTAGCGGCGTAGTTTCGAGCGACCTGCAAGCAGTCGCTAGCGGCGTAGTTTCGAGCGACCTGCAAGCAGTCGCTAGCGGCGTCTGATCAGCCGATGCTGAAGGGCTGTCCCCAGAGGGTGACGGTGCCCTTGACGTTCTCGGTGTCGACGGTGACGTTGACGTAGGAGCGGGCCTGCGCGTAGCCGGCGCAGCCCTCGACGCCCATGGT
>Ga0105243_10001031_pt1 | contig 25620 bp, 30 predicted proteins | sample KBSM34metaG_FD_81525 | JGI IMG/M metagenome (GOLD analysis project Ga0105243, IMG submission 81525) | Miscanthus rhizosphere microbial communities from Kellogg Biological Station, Michigan, USA - KBS M3-4 metaG | ecosystem: Host-associated > Plants > Roots > Rhizosphere > Soil | place... | reverse complement strand
TGCGAGGCCGCGCGAGCAATCTGGTCTTCGTCGCGCACATCGACGACCGCCGAGGTCGCGGTGCCGAGCGGTGCGAGCGTTTGCAGCGCATTCGCCAGCACGGCCGCATCGAGGTCCCACAGCGCGACGCTGGCGCCGGCCGCGAGGTAGCGCTGCGCAATCGCCCGGCCGATGCCGCGCGCGCCACCCGTCACGACGGCGTGGCGGCCCGCGAGCGCATCGTTGCGCGGCGCAGTCATGCGGCTGCCGCTTCTTGCGGGCGTGCGGCTGCGGGCTGGCCCAACAGTGCGCCCATCAGCGCGGCCACATGCTCCGCGGGCACGCCCGCCAGCAGTTGCCGCAGCATCGTCAGCGTGTCGAAGTACACGCGCTCGCACACCAGCCGGTCGCCTTCGAAGATGAAGAAGGCATTCATGCGGCAGCGAAAGCTGTTGCCCGTCGGGGGCAGGCCCTTGAGCGGACCGCGATGCGTGCCCAGCAGCCAGAACTCGACGACCACCGAATCGTCGGCGTGCCGCAGCTGGATGATCTCGTGGCGCTGGTCGGGAAAGGCACGGCGCGTGTCGGTGTAGTACTGGCGCACGTCGGCAATGCCGTCGTGCACCTCGCCGCTCGGGATCAGCTCGTAGTGCGGGTGCGGGAAGGTGCCGAGCACGGCGTCGAAGTCCTGCCGGGTTTCGTCGGCGAAGTGATCGAGCACGAGGCGCTCGCGGCGGGCTTGAAGTTCGGTGCGTTGTGTGTTCATCAGGGGTGTGCTCCATGTGACAGGGACGACAGGTGACATCGGGTTGCTGCGAATGCGCCGGCCCGGGCTCGCTGCGTACTATCGGCACGCCCTTGAAACAAGACTGTCCGGTGTTGGCAATCGCCGCTACGGACAAACCCGCGATGCCACGCACGCCCCCTTCATCTCCCGACACGGCGCCGGACGCACAGCCATCGCCGGTGCACAACGGCGACATGCGGCTGGCCGAAGACGTGCAGCGGCGCCTGCTCGAAGTGGCGCACCGGCGCACGCTGGCGCGCGGCGAGTCGCTCTTTCACAAGGGCTCGTCGCCCGATGCGCTCTTCGGCGTGGTTTCAGGCTCGCTGCGCGTGAGCGTGGTGGCGCCGGGCGGGCGCGAGGCCGTCATCGCGATGCTCGAACCCGGCCACTGGTTCGGCGAGGTCTCTTTGCTCGTGGGACGCGAGCGCGTCTACGACACCTGCGCGGTCGACACCACCGAGATGGCGGTGGTCGCGGCGGCCGATTTCCACCGGCTGGTGGCCGAACATCCCGACGTGCACATGGCCTTCACCCGGCTGGTGTGCCTGCGGCTGCGCCAGGCGCTGGCGTGGATCGACGACGTGATCCTGATGCCGCTGCCGGTGCGGCTCGCGCACCGCCTGCTCACGCTGGACGCACGCGCCGAGGGCACGGGCGAGGGCGGCGGCACGATGCTGGGCGTGTCGCAGGAAGACCTGTCGTTCATGCTCGGCGTGTCGCGCCAGAGCGTGAACCGGCAGCTCAAGCTATGGGAGGAAGACGGCACGCTGCGCGTGCGCTACCGCGCCATCGAGCTGCTGGACCGCGCGCAACTCGAGCGGCATGCGGCCACGCCGCCCTGAGCCACGCCGGGCAAGTCAGTCCATCCGTGCGCCGGATGCCTTCACCGCCTTTTCCCAGCGCGGCGTTTCCGTCGCCAGGAAGCGCGCGAAGTCCTCGCTGCCCAGGAAGGCAGGGTCGGCGCCTTGGCTCACCATGCGTTCGCGCACCTCGGGGCTGTTCAGCACCTGCCTGAATGCATCGCTCAGTTTGGCGACCACGTCCTTGGGCGTGTCCTTCGGCGCGAGGAAGCCGTAGAAGCCCACCACCTCGAAGCCCTTGACGCCCGATTCGATGACGGTCGGGATGTCGGGCAGGGCGGGGTTGCGCTCGCGGCTTGTCACGGCCAGCGCGCGCACCTTGCCCTGCTTGTGATAGTTGGCGGCTTGCGGAATCGACTCGGCCATGAACTGCACCTGCCCGCCCATCAGGTCGGTGAAGGCCGGGGCGCTGCCGCGGTAGGGGATGTGCACCATGAAGATGCCGGTGGCGGTCTTGAACATCTCCGGCACCAGGTGGCTGATGCCGCCGTTGCCGGCCGAGCCGTAGTTGACCTGGCCGGGCCGCGCCTTGGCGTAGTCGATGAACTGCTTAAGGTTCTGCACCGGCAGCTTGGGCGTGACCAGCAGCGCCAGCGGCTGCATGGCGGTGCGCGCGATGGGCACGAAGTCGCGCTGCGTGTTGTAGGGCAGCTTGCTGTAGAGAGCGCCGTTGATCACGGCCACGCCGGTGTTGGCCAGCATCAGCGTGTAGCCGTCGGCCGGGCTTTTGGCGACCGCGTCGGCGCCCACCGAGCCGCCCGCGCCGGGCTTGTAGTCGACGATCAGCGGCTGGCCGAGCACGGCCTGCAGCCTGTCGGTGAGCAGGCGCGCATGCTGGTCGAGCGGGCCGCCGGCCGGGAAGCCGATCACGACCTTGATCGGCTTGTCGGGGTAGGCGGCCATCGCCGTGGTGCCGATGGCAAGGGAAAGGACCGCGAGCGCGATCCGGGCAGTCTTGTTGTTCATGATCCGTCTCCTTTTTGTGAGGAGACGATCATAGGCAGCGCGCTCAGCCGGCCAGCGTGGCCTTCAGCGTGATTTCGGGCACGCTCGCCAGCGCCTTCGACAGCGGGCAGCCGGCCTTGGCGGCGGCCGCGATCTGCTGGAACCTGGCTTCCTCGAGGTTCGGCACGGCCGCGTCGAGCTCGAGCTGGATGCGGTCGATCTTGAAGCCGTCGCCGTCCTTGGCCAGCCGCACGGCGGCCTTGGTGTCGATGCTTGTGGCGGTCAGGCCTTCCCGTTCGAGCGCGAAGGCGAAGGCCATCGTGAGGCAGGCGGCATGCGCCGCGCCGACGATCTCCTCGGGGTTGGTGCCGCGCTTGTCGTCCTCGAAGCGGCTCGCGAAGCCGTAGGGGTAGTCTTTCAGGGCGCCGGTCTCGGTGCTGACCTTGCCCTTGCCGGTCTTGCCGGCGCCTTCCCAGTGGACGCTTGCGTGCTTGTCTGCTGGCATGTCGGTTCCTTCGCTTGGGTGGTGTGTGGAGGGAACGGCAGGTTCGCCCAGAAACCGGCGGCTGTCTGTAGTCGTACGGCGCGTGCGCAGGTTCGAAAGGGGAAGGGGCGTCAGAAGAATGGGCGTCGCCTAGGCGACGCTCCGGGGGGCTTCCCCCATGGGAGCGGCGGCCGTGGCGGCTTAGGCTGGCGGGCTGTCGCTTTTTCTTTTCCCCGCCTGTACTCACCATGCAACAACGCCCGCATTACAAGTTCTGGCCCAAACGCCTCCCTCACTCGATCACCGTCCCCGCCACCTCGCTCTGGCACAACCTGGCCACCTCGGCCGCACGCTACCCCGACAAGCCCGCGCTCGTGTTCTTCGGCCGCGTGACCACCTACCGCGACTTCGCCGCCCAGGCCGAGCGCCTGGCAGGCGCGCTGCATGCGCTGGGCGTGGAGCGCGGCGACCGTGTGATCCTCGACATGCAGAACTGCCCGCAACTGGTGATCGCGCATTTCGCGATCCTGTGCGCCAATGCCGTCGTGGTGCCGGTCAACCCGATGAACCGGGCCGAGGAGCTCAAGCACTACATCACCGACTCCGACGCCAAGGTGGCCATCATCACCGGCGACCTGGCGGGCGAGCTGGCCAAGGCCAGCAATGCGCTGCCCGTGGAGCAGCGGCTCGACCACATGGTCGTGACCCAGTTCACCGATGCCTTCGACGCCGACGCATCGGGCGACGACGCTCCGGCACCCGCCTGGAAAGACTGGCTCACCACCCGCCACCCGCTGCCCGCGCTGGACGGCGGCAAGACCGTCGCGTGGACCGACACGCTCGAAGCCAACCACCCGCCGCCCGAGCACGTGGTGGGCGCCAACGACATGGCGCTGCTGCCCTACACCAGCGGCACCACCGGCCTGCCCAAGGGCTGCGTGCACCACCATTCGAGCCTGATGCACAACGCGGTGGCCGGGCAGCTGTGGGGCGGGTCGACTTCCGAGACGGTGGTGCTGGCCGTGGTGCCCATGTTCCACATCACGGGCGTGGTGAGCATGATGCACACGGCGATCCTGGCGGCGGCCACGCTGATCATCATGCCGCGCTGGGACCGCGACGTGGCCGGTCGGCTCATCTCGCGCTGGAAGGTCACGGCCTGGACCAACATCCCGACCATGGTCATCGACCTCATGGCCAGCCCCAACTTCGCGAGCTACGACCTGTCGAGCATGACCTACATCGGCGGCGGCGGCGCGGCCATGCCGCAGGCCGTGGCGCAGCGCCTGCTCGAGCAGTACGGCCTGAAGTACCAGGAGGGCTACGGCCTCACCGAGACCGCCGCGCCGTCGCACACCAACCCGTCGGACCATCCCAAGCAGCAGTGCCTGGGCATCCCGTTCATGAGTACCGACGCGCGCGTGGTCGACCCTGACACGCTGGCCGAAATGCCGATCGGCGAATCGGGCGAGATCATCATCCATGGCCCCGAGGTGTTCCAGGGCTACTGGAAGCGCCCCGACGCCACGGCCGCCGCCTTCGTCGAGTTCGAGGGCAAGCGCTTCTTCCGCTCGGGCGACATGGGCCGCATGGACGAGGACGGCTACTTCTTCATCACCGACCGCTTGAAGCGCATGATCAACGCGAGCGGCTTCAAGGTGTGGCCGGCCGAGGTCGAGCTGCTGATGTTCCGCCACCCGGCGATCCAGGAGGCCTGCGTCATCTCGACCAAGGACGCCTACCGCGGCGAGTCGGTCAAGGCCGTGGTGGTGCTGCGCGCCACGCACAAGGACACCACCGAGCAGGAGATCATCGACTGGTGCCGCGAGAACATGGCGGTCTACAAGATCCCGCGCAAGGTGCAGTTCGTCGATGCGCTGCCCAAGAGCGGCAGCGGCAAGGTGATGTGGCGGCTGCTGCAGGAGGTGGAGGGCGCATAGGCAAATTGTCTTCTCTCGATCGAGATCGAGCCCGCGGCCGTGCTTGCGCTTCATCGCATGATCGGCCGGGGAAATTGCTGGCTTCACAGGCTCTACCCTATTTGAAGCTGCACTGCAATGAGTACAAACATATTCAAAAGCAGGGCGCAAGCTGACTTCGATGGTCAGGATTCAGAAGATCCTCTCCGTTATTCTTTGCAACACATTCGTTGTAAAAAAGTTATCTATGCGCTCCTCTCGGCTTTGCAGTCTTGTCCTCTCGGCTCTCTGTTTGGGGGGCGTTGCCGCCAACGCTCAAACATCGTTGCGAGCCTGGAACACCCACCCCGATGGCTACCCGGTGACGGAGGCGATGAAAAGCTTCATTCAGGAAGTGGATGCGGCAACCAAGGGGAAATACAAGATCGAGCTGTTTTCCAACGCTGTTCTGGGAGACCAGGGCAAGGCTGTAGCGATGCTCAAGGCCGGCGAGATCGATGTCGCCGAGTTCAATTCGGCGCCACTGTCCGAAGCGGCGCCGGAACTCAAGGCATTCAATCTCCCGTTCCTGTTCACGGACTCGGCCCACATGTTTCGCTACCTGGATGGCGAAATAGGGGCGCGACTGGCGCAGACACTGCAGGCTTCGGGCTACGTGGTGCTTGGCTGGTATGACGGGGGCGCTCGGTCGTTCTATTGCGCCAACAAACCATTGACCACGCGAGAAGATCTTGTTGGCCAGAAAGTTCGGGTGCAACAGTCCGAGGTCTACATCGAGATGGTCAAGCTGCTGGGCGCCATTCCGGTGGTGGTGCCCTACAAGGACGTGCTCGATGGGTTCCAGAAGGGAACGATCGATTGCGCCGAAGGCAACATGGTCTCCTACGAAGCCACCGGACACTACAAGGCGGCCAAATACACATTGCTGGACAGCCACATGATTTCTCCCGAAGCATTGGTCGTCTCCACCAAACTGTGGAACCGGCTCAGTGCGGACGAAAAAGCGGTGTTCCAGAAGGCCGGGAAAAAATCGGCGAACCTGATGCGGGAGCTCTGGGAGAAACGAGTCGTCTCCGCACGTGCTGCCGTGACGAAAGAAGGTGCCCAGTTTTCCAACGTGCAGGACTTTTCTTCATACATCCGGAGAATGTCGCCGCTCTACGCCAAGTACATGGCTGATCCCACAACCCGGGCCGCGCTATTTGCCATCGTCGGCAAGCAGTGAGGAAAGCATCAGGGCGGAGATAGATGCCGCGTCGGTCTTATCGATCTCCCCCGCACCCGTTGCGCTGGAGCACAGGCAGTAGCTGCGGCCCCAGCGACTTCAGCAACTGAGTCGGCAGCGCGCTCGTGAACCGATAGCGAGCGGCATAGGGCTCGTGCACATAAGCCATGATGGTGCCGAAGTAGCGGTCTCCGATCATGAACACGAAGGTGGCCGATCGATCGATCTTGCGCTCCGAGATCACCCGTCCGTTCCGGTCGGTCTTCTCGTAGCGATGGTCTCCGGTGCCGGTCTTGCCACCGATCTCGATCGCGCGGCCATGCGTGTCCACGAGCGAGCCCTTCAGGCGCCGTGCCGTGCCGTCGTTCACCACCTCGACCAGCGCGCGCCGTACCGTCGCGACCACCTCCGCGGGCAGCAGCCGTTCGGCGCTCGCGTTGCGCGGTTCCAGCCGTGTCTCGTAGGGCGTGTCGCGCCCGAAGTGCAGTGCACCGATTCGTTGCGTCGGCAGCCGTACACCGTCGTTGACGAGGATGCCCATCAGTTCCGCCAGGGCAGCCGGCCGGTCGCCCGACGCGCCGATCGCGCTCGCGTAGGACGGCGTCAGCGATGCGAAGGGGTAGCCCAGGCGCTGCCACGAGCGATGAACCTGCGCGAAGGCGTCGAGCTCGATCAGCTCGCGCAGGCGCTTGTCCTGCGCGCTCTTGTGGCGCGTCTTGAAGAGCCAGGCGTAGGTTTCCTGGCGTTCACGCGCGCTCGCCTCCAGCACCTGGGTCAGCGAGGCGCCGGGTTGGCGCTGCAGGAAACCGACAAGCCAGAGCTCCAGCGGATGCACGCGCGCGACGTAGCCGCGATCGGCGAGCGACAAGCCGGCGTAGGTACTGCGCAGCGCCCGCAATGCGCGCGGCGAGCCGGCGCCGCGGCCCAGCCGCTGCACGAGAAGCTCGTCGAGCCGCGCGTCGCTGGCCTCGGGCTCGATCGTGAACAGCACGCTCGCCAGGCGCGGCGCCGATGGCCTCAGGCCCTGCAGCAGCAGGGCTTCGGCCTCCGCAGCCGACCGGTGCTGGTACTTGCGATAGAAGCGGACGAGGAAGGCCGAGCCTTCGCGATCGGCAAAGCGCGCGAGCAACTCGCGCCGGCGCGGGTCGGCAGGGTCGTTCAGCAGGCGCTCGGCGTCCGACGCGCCGCCGAACATGTGGTGGCGCACCAGGTCGCGCATCAGGCGGATGAACACCAGGTTGACCGAATGCTTGAAGCCCTCGCGCACCGTCATCGTTTCGCTGTCGCTCGAGCGCTCGAAGTTCGCGAACTGATGCAGGCCGCCGCCGGTGAAGAAGGCCTCGCCGGGGTTGGCCGAGTACTTCCGCCCCATGGCCGCCTCGAGCATCGGCGCGAGGCGGCGATCCTTGGCGCGCAGGAGGTACTGCCGCGCCCACGCGCCCAGCGGGTCGCGCGGATTGTTCTCCAGCGCCGAGAGCTGGGCAGGGGAGAGGTCGGCCCAGCGGGCGTGCAACTCGGCCACGAGCTCCAGGTAGCTCACCAGGGTGCGCAGCTTGGCGGTCGAGCCGAGGTCCAGCCGCGCGCCCTGGTTCACATCGAAGGGCTGGTCGATGTTGTCGGCCTGAACGCGCAGCAGGTTCTCCTGCGCGCCCCGCTCGAACAGCGTGAAGCTGTAGACCAGCGGGCCCGGGTCCGCACCCGGATCGAGCAGGTGGAAGCCGAACAATCCCGCAGCCTTGGCCGCGGCGGGCGTCCGCAGGCCGGCCAGCACCCGCGCCACCATCGCCTGCGCCTCGCCGTCCAGGCTGGTCTCGGCCTCGAGGTCCAGTCGCTCCAGGTCGTAGGCGCGCGGCACGCCGAGCAGCGTGGAGATGTGGGTGCGCAGTGCAGTCGCGGCCTTGCGCTGCACGAAGTCCGGCCGAGGCGTTGGCGGCAGTTCGGGCCGCAGCCGCAGGGGCAGTGGCAGGGCCGCATCGCGCAGCTCGGGCGAAATCAGGCCTGCCTCGGCCATCAGCCGCAGGTAGCTGTCGGTCAGCCGGCCAAGGCCTGTGCCGTCGCCGAGCAGGTGCTGCGACGGTCGGCGCTGCGCGATCATCAGCGACAGTGCCTGCTTGAAGGCCTCGGCCTGCTGCCGCAGCGCTTCGTCGGTGAGCGCCGTCCCCTCGGCGTTGTCGGCGAGCAGGCGGTTCACTTCGCCGAAGTCGCGTCCATACCAGGCCCACAGGCCGTCGCCCAGGCCGTGCACCTCGCCCATGCCCGGGCGTGCGGCCAGCGGCACCGTGTCGAGGTAGTCGACGACGATCTGGCGGCGCCGCGCCTGCGTGTCCTCACCGTCCTGGTAGGCACGCAGCGAGGCCGATGCCATCTGGCGCAGCTTGTCGCGGACCGACCCGGTGCGGCCTTGCGGCGAGTGGCGGTACTTCTCGATCTGGGTCGCCAGCGTGCTGCCGCCCGTCGCCGTAGGGCTCAGGCTGACCGCCCGCAGCGCCTGCTCGAGCGCGGCCTTCGCGAAGCGTTCCGGATCGATCGCGGGGTTGCGCTGCGCCGGCTCCGCGTCCAGCAGGTGGCGGTCTTCGACGAACAGCAGGGCGCTCACCAGCAGCGGCGGCACGTCCTCGAAGCGCTCGTATGCGCGCTGAGGCACGCGCGTGTGCAGCAGAGCCGCATTGCGGCAGTCGCGCACGGCCAGGCCGGCCTGGTTCTTCTCGCGGTACGGGATGAAGAGCCCGCGCTCCTGCAGTTCGATCAGCCGAGGCGACAGGCGGGCCTGGCGGGTGATGGCGTAGCCCTGGGAGTCCAGGCGCTGGATGAAGTCGGGAAGATCGTGATAGCCCAGCCGCTCGTCGTAAGGTCCGGTGTGGGGAAAGCGGATGGCATCGCTGGCACCGGCGTCGACGCTGAAGCTGGCACCGTTGCCGAGGTCGCGCCACAGGGCCGATTGCAGCCGGGAAGTCTTCAGTTCGTCTACCGCGAATACGGCAAGCGTGCCCCCCACGGCGACCCCGGCGCCGACCCAGAAAAGCTTCTTGAACCATGTCATGCTCTGCCTCGCGAACAGTCTGCACCGTGGGTTCGTCAGTGACGATGATGCTCTTTTTCGCGTCGATTTGGCATGGGTAAGATCGCGCCAGCCAACTGGCCCGGGCGTCCTTGCCTTTCCTACTTCCGGCCCAGCGACTTCAGCAGCCTGCCGGCTTCCTTCTTCCCGTCCACGCTGACATACGAGGAGGCCATCGCCTTCGTCAGGTAGTCGACCACCTTGCGGTGATTCTGGTTCGGTCCTTCCCAGAGAAAGAGCCGGCCCAGTTCCAGTGCCGCGTCGCCGTCGCCTTGCGCATAGGCGCGCTCGAACCAGAAGCGGGCCCAGCGGAAGTTGCCTTCGTCGCGATAGCAGATGGCGAGATTGGCGCAGCCCGCGACATCGCCGGCCCTGGCGGCCTTGCGGTACCAGTCGCGCGCAGCGGCGCTGTCCTGCTTCACGCCGATGCCGTGGTCGAGGAAGTAGCCGACGCTGTTGAGCGCGTGGGCCTCGCCCGCGGCCGCCGCCTTGAGAAACAGCGACAGCGCCTTCTTGTGCGCGCCGGCGTCCCACGCGTCGTTCGCCGCGAAAAACCAGTCGTCCCGGGTGGGTTCCTGCATGTGAGGGGTCTCCTTCGAAGCGCGGTTCAGAAGAAAGAAAAAATCTGTGTCCCGACCCCTCCCTGCGCACGGATCACTTAGCCTCGATCGGTCCGGCCATTCTGCCCACATCCGGCTCTTCCATGCACTTTCGCGCGCTGCCCATCGTTCTTCTTGCCTTTCCTCTTCTCACCCAGGCCGCTCCGCGCACCTGCCTCGTCGTCGGCATCAGCGACGGCGACACGCTCACCGCCCGCTGCGGCCGCATCGGCGCCTACGAGCGCGTGAAGGTGCGCATCGCCGCCATCGACGCGCCCGAGAAAGCCCAGCCCTACGGCCAGCGCAGCAGGCAGGCGCTGAGCAACATCTGCTTTCGGGAGCAGGCGCTCATCACCGAGATCGACACCGACCGCTACGGCCGCACGGTGGCCGACGTGAGCTGCAACGGCGAGGACGCCGGCAGCCGCATGGTGGCCGAAGGCTGGGCCTGGGTGTACGACTACAACCACCTGGCCACCCGGCGCGGCGGCGGGCTGTTCAGGCTGCAGGACAGCGCGCGCGCCCGGCGCCTGGGCCTGAGGGCCGACTCGAAGCCCACCCCGCCCTGGGAATGGCGCAGGCAGCAGCGCGACGAGCAGCCGCACTGGGGCAGCTTCTTCTGACGGCGGTGTGATCGGAGCCTGAGGCCGCTGGCGAGGAGGGCATCGCTCAGGATTCGCTCTTGCCTTGCACTTCCGCCACCACGCGCGCGTTGCGCTGGAAACTCCAGTAGGCGCCGGCCCAATCCATCATCACGACGATGCGATTGCGAAAGCCGATCAGGAAGTACGCGTGCGCGAACAGCCAGAACAGCCACGCGAGCCGGCCGCTGAAGCGCAGCGGGCCGAAGGGCGTGCCCAGGTCGACCACGGCCGAGTTGCGGCCGATGGTGGCGAGGTTGCCGTAGTCGGCATAGCGGAACGGCACCGTCGGCTGGCCCGCGATGCGGCGCAGGATGTTGGCGGCGGCTGCACGGCCCATCTGCTTGGCGCCGGGCGACACCCCGGGCACCGGCTTGGGCGGCTTGCCGGGCGCGTGGCTCATGGCGGCCGCGAGGTCACCGACCACGCTGATCTCGGGACGGCCCGCCAGGCTCAGGTCGGGCTCGACCTTGATGCGGCCCGCGCGGTCGCACTCGACGCCGGTGGCCGTGCCCAGCATGCGGCCCAGCGGCGATGCTGCCACGCCGGCCGCCCACACCACGCAGCTGCTATCGATCCGGTAGCTCTCGACGGGCGCGCCGTCCGCGCCGCCGCCGGTCTGCACTTCGAGCCCGGTGGCGTCGATGGAGGTCACGCGCGCATTGAGCCGCACTTCGACACCCAGCTTCTCCAGCTGTTCGAGCGCCTTCCGGCTCAGCGATTCGGGCATGGCCTGCAGCACGCGCGGACCGCCTTCGACCAGCAGCACCTGGGCACTGCCGGGGTCGATGTGGCGGAACTCGCCCGACAGCGTGTGCTTGGCGATCTCGGCCAGCGTGCCGGCCATCTCGACGCCCGTGGGGCCCGCGCCGATCACCACGAAGGTGAGCAGGGCTCGGCGGTGTTCCAGGTCGGCCGTGATTTCGGCGCTTTCGAACGACAGCAGAACGCGGCGGCGGATCTCGAAGGCACCGGCCAGCGTCTTCAGCCCCGGCGCCACGGGCGCCCATTCGTCGTGCCCGAAGTAGCTGTGCGTGGCGCCCGCCGCGACGATCAGGTGGTCGTACGGCACCCGGTCGCCGTTGGCCAGGTGCACGGACCGCGTCGCCGGGTCGATGCCGGCCACTTCGCCGAGCAGCGTCGTGATGTTCGGCTGCTTGCGGAACAGCGCGCGCACCGGCGCCGCGATCGACGGCGCCGCCAGCCCCGCGGTCGCCACCTGGTACAGCAGCGGCTGGAACAGGTGGTGGTTGGTCTTGTCGATCACCGTCACGTCCACGTCGGCGTTCTGCAGCTTGCGCGCGGCTTCGAGCCCGCCGAAGCCGCAGCCGACGATGACGACTTGGGGCCTGCCCGAGGGGTTGGTCGTTTGCATGCGGCGAATGATACGCAGCCGCCCTGCACGTGCTTCCATCTTGTGCCACAGTGGCTGCCCTTTTTGCCGATGTGCTCGCGGCGGGCCGGCGGCGTTTTGTCCTACGCGCCGCCGCGGCCCGAATGGGCTACAACTTGCGGCTGACCCGACTGGAGATTCCATGACGCTTTCCCGGCCGATCACACAGGCGGCGAGCGCACTGCGCGACAGGTTTCGCGAGGTGCGTGCAGCGAGCCTGGCGCTTGCCGCCCCGCTTTCCGCCGAAGACCAGTGCATCCAGTCCATGCCCGACGCGAGTCCGACCAAGTGGCACCTCGCGCACACCACGTGGTTCTTCGAGACCGTGCTGCTGCAGCCGCATGCGGCGGGCTACCAGCCTTTCGATGTGCGCTTTCACTATCTCTTCAACTCGTACTACGAGGCGCTGGGGCCGCGCCACCCGCGCCCGCAGCGGGGCCTGCTGACGCGGCCGTCGGTGGGCGAGGTGCATGCCTATCGCCGGCACGTGGACGAGGCGGTGGTCGCGCTGCTGGAAGAGGGCGGGCTCGACTGGGCCACCGTCGAGCCCATCGTCACGCTCGGGCTGAACCACGAGCAGCAGCACCAGGAACTGCTGCTCACCGACATCCTGCACGCGCTGTCATGCAATCCGCTGCTGCCGGCCTACAAGCCGGCCGGCGGGCCTGCGCTGCGGCTGGCCGCGGTACCGCCGGCTGCGCGCTGGCTCGCGCAGCCCGGTGGCGTGGCCGAGGTGGGGCATGCGGGGCAGGGCTTTTCATTCGACAATGAGACGCCGCGCCACAAGGCCCTGCTGCAGCCCTATGCGATTGCCGACCGGCTGGTGAACTGCGGCGACTACGCGCAGTTCATCGCGGATGGCGGTTACCACCGGCCCGAGCTCTGGCTGTCCGACGGCTGGGCCGCCGTGCAGGCGAACGGGTGGCGGCATCCGGCGTACTGGCTCGCGTCCGACGATCCGCGGCTGGGCTTCGGTTCGCAGCCGCAGGGTGCTGCGGGCTGGCATGTGTTCGGCCTGCATGGTGTGCGGCCGATGGAGGCCGATGCACCCGTCTCGCAGCTCAGTTTCTATGAAGCCGCCGCGTATGCCGAATGGGCCGGCGCGCGGCTGCCGACCGAATTCGAATGGGAGGCCGCGTTCGATGCGCCCGGCATCGCGCAGATGGCCGGTCATGTCTGGCAGTGGACGCGTTCCTCGTACGACCCGTACCCCGGCTTCCGGCCGATGCCTGGCATCGCTGCCGAATACAACGGCAAGTTCATGGTGGGGCAACTGGTGTTGCGCGGTGGCAGCGTGGCCACGCCGGCGGGGCACACGCGGCCCAGCTACCGCAACTTCTTTCCGCCGGCGGCGCGCTGGCAGTTCTCGGGGCTGCGGCTCGCGAAAGACCTTTGATCATGCGCAATCCAACTTCCTCTTCCTCGTCGCTGTCGTTCGTGCCTGCCGCGAAGCCGCGCGCTTCGTCTGCGCCTGCAGCCGCCGCGCCGTTGTCCGAGTTCGGACGCGAGATGCAGGCCGGGCTTTCGCGGTCGCCACGCCGCATTTCGCCGAAGTTTTTTTACGACGCGGCGGGTTCGCGGCTGTTCGACCGGATCTGCGAACTGCCCGAGTACTACCCGACCCGCACCGAGCTGCGCATTCTTGGCGAGTGCGCGGGGGAGATCGCCGGGCAGATCGGGCCGAATGCGGAGATCGTGGAGTTCGGTGCGGGGTCGTTGACGAAGGTGCGGCTGCTGCTCGATGCGCTCGACTCGCCGAAGCGCTATCTGCCCATCGATATTTCCGGCGAGCATCTGGAGGCTGCTGCGCAGCGGCTGAAGGCCGACTATCCGGAGCTGGTGGTGCAGCCCATTGCCGCTGACTACACGATGCCCTTGGTGCTGCCCGCGCCCGTGGCGGGTGCCGGGCGGCGCGTCGGTTTTTTCCCGGGGTCGACGATCGGGAATTTCGAGCCTGAAGAGGCGCTGGCCTTCCTGCAACTGGCTGCCCGGATGTTGCGTGGCGGAGGGCTCTTGATTGGCGTGGACCTGGTGAAGGATCCGGGGCGGCTGCATGCGGCTTACAACGATGCGCAAGGGGTGACTGCGGACTTCAATCTGAATCTCCTGCGGCGCGCCAATGCCGAGCTCGATGCGGACTTCGATCTTGACGGTTTTGCGCATGCGGCGTTCTACAACGCGCCTCGGCAGAGGATCGAGATGCATCTTGTGAGCCGGTCGGCTCAGAGCGTTTCGCTGAATGGGGAGACGTTCGGGTTCGAGGAGGGCGAGACCATTCATACGGAGTACTCGCACAAGTTCACTGTTGAAGGGCTTCGTGCCCTGGCTGTTCGGGCTGGGTTTCGACCTGGGGCTGTTTGGACGGATCCGGAGAAGCTTTTTAGCGTTCACTGGCTGGTTGCCTAGGGTTGGGGTCCGGGGCCGGGAGTTCCGCCCGGCCCCGAAAAACAAACACCCCAACAGGGCACATACAGCCACGAAGAAAGCGACGGTGCCAAGCAAACGGCACAATACCCCGGCCCCGTGCGGCAGCGCAACGGCCAGCGCCCCGCAACCCTCCCCCTGGAGCCAAGACCATGAAAGCAACCTGGAACGGCGTCACCATCGCCGAAAGCGACGCCACCGTGATCGTCGAAGGCAATCACTATTTCCCGATGAGCGCACTCAACCGCGACTACGTCACCTTCAGCAACCACAAGACCACCTGCCCCTGGAAGGGCTCGGCCAGCTACTACTCGCTGCTGGTCAACGGCGAGCTCCACACCGACGCCGCCTGGTACTACGCCGACCCCAAGCCCGAAGCCGAAGAGATCCGCGACCGCGTCGCGTTCTGGAAGGACGTGAAGGTCAGCGCGCAGTGACCACGGCCGCCTTCACTCCGCCGTTCATCGCCCCGGCCGAGCTGCCCGCCGCACTGCGCGAGCAAGGCTATGCGGTACTCAGTCCGCAGGGTGTGGGCGAATGGCTTGGCGCACCGATCGCGCAGCTCGATGCACTGCACGCCGACTGGGACGGCCTCCCGCCCGACGACTACCTGAAGGACGGTGGCCGCTACCGCACTCGGCGCCACGCCTGTTTCACCATCGAAGCCGACGACCACGCCACGCTCACGCAGGTGCCGCACCGCGCGCACTGGCAGCCGGTCGAATACAACGCGCTGCACGGCGGCATGCAGCGCTGGTTTGCGCCGATGCTCGATGCCACCGTGGCACAACCCGTGTGGCAGCGGCTGCTGCGGCAGCTCGGCAAGGCCTGCAGCGACATGCGTGGCACGACACAGCAGCGCTGGTACGTGGAAGCGCACCAGTTCCGCATCGACACCGCCGGCGGCATCGGCCGGCCGACGCCCGAAGGTGCGCACCGCGATGGGGTCGATCTCGTGGCCGTGGCACTCGTCGGCAGGCACGGCATCAAGGGCGGCGAGACGCGCGTGTTCGAGGCCAATGGCCGCCGCGGCGAGCGCTTCACCATGACCGAACCGTGGACCCTGCTGCTGCTCGACGACGCGCGTGTGATCCATGAATCGACGCCGATCCAGCCGCTCGAGGAGGGCGGCGAAGGCTGGCGCGACACGCTCGTGATCACTTGCCGGGCCAAGGGTTTCCAGGGGGATTGACGCCCCGTTTCCCGTCGCTGCCTTGAGTCCTACAGGTTCCCTCCGGCATCGGGGTTAAATTCGGGGTCCGGCTCGACGGTGAGTCGTGTCTGTCTGCGACGAAAGCGAGGTCCCGCCATGTTCAATCACATCCTGGTTCCGATCGACGGCTCCGAAACTTCCATGCTCGCCGTCAGCAAGGCCAGCGGTCTCGCGCTGGCTTTCGGTAGCCGCATCACGTTGATTCACGTGATCGACAACTATCCCTTCATCGGCGTGGGCGCGGACTACGCGCTCGGCCAGAACGAATACCTCGCAGCAGCCACGGCCAGTGCCAATGCGGCGCTCGCGCGCGGCGTGGCTGCCCTGGCGGCCGAAGGCCTGCACAGCGACCAGCGCGTGATCGACGGCCACGTGGTGCACGAAGGCATCGTCGATACGGCCATCGCCATCGCGGCCGACCTGATCGTGATGGGTTCGCACGGCCGCAGCGGCATCGAGAAACTGCTGCTGGGCAGCGTGACGCAGCGCGTGCTGCAGGACGCCAACATGCCCGTGCTGGTCGTCAAGGGCGGCTGATCGCTCAGGAGACGATGAAATCGGGCGGCCGATTGAAGCAAAGGTCTTGCTGCGTCACCGGGTGCACGAATCCCAACTCGCTCGCGTGCAGCAACAGGCGCGGCGCACGCGCCTGCAGGGCTGCATCGCCGTACAGCGCATCACCGAGGATCGGATGGCCGATCGACAGCAGGTGCACGCGCAGCTGATGCGAGCGGCCCGTCAGCGGCTCCAGCAGCACGTGGGTCGCGGCGGGCTCGCCGGGTAGCAGTGACACCGCCTTCCACCGCGTGACGCTGGGCTTGCCCGCAGGATCGACCTTCTGCAGTGGCCGGCGCGGCCAGTCGGCCATCAGCGGCGCGTCGATCAGCGACCAGTCTTCCCGCATCGGCATCGCGCCGTCGACGACGGCTTCATAGCGCTTGTGCACCCGCCGCTCGGCAAAGGCCGCGCTCAGCGCGCGCTGCATGGGGATGCCGCGTGCCATCACCACCAGCCCGCTCGTGCCCATGTCGAGGCGATGCACGATCAGCGCGTCGGGCCACTGCCGCATTGCGCGCGCGCTCAGGCAATCCTGCTTGTCCTCGCCGCGGCCGGGCACGCAGAGCAGGCCGGCGGGCTTGTCGAACACCAGCAGGTAGGGGTCTTCGTGGAGGGGGTGCAGGAGCGGCGGCGCGGTCATGGATGCCGCCGAGTGTAGAGAGCCCGTTGCAGGCCCGTTTTGGCCCTCTCATGCCGCGCTCATGAAGCCTCGGCTATCCTCGAACGAATGTCCGGCCCCGCCCCTGTTTCCGCTTCTTCCCCCGACGCCGCAGCCATTCCCTCGGGCGCCGCGGTTTCTTCTCCCGGCTTTTCCGACCTGACGCGCGAGCGTCCGTTCATGCAGATGTGGACGGCGCGGCTGTTCGGCACCGCCGCCTCGCAGATGCTGCTGGTGGCCATCGGCTGGCATATGTACGAGCTCACCGGCAGCGCCTGGGACCTGGGCCTCGTGGGCCTCTACCAGTTCGTTCCCGCGCTGCTGCTGGCGCTGCTGGCCGGCCATGTCGTCGACCGCCACCATCGCGGGCGCATCGTGGCGGCCTGCTTCGCGGTGCAGGGACTGGTGGCGCTGGCGCTGCTGCTGGCGGTGCTGGAGAAGCACGACACGCGCGGCCTGCTGCTGGGGCTGTCGCTGGTGCTGGGCGCGGTGCGCGCCTTCCAGATGCCGGCACAGCAGGCGCTGACGCCGCTGCTGGTACCGCCCGCCATGCTGTCGCGCGCGATGGCCTTCAGCTCGGCCGGCATGCAGGGCGCGATCATCGGCGGGCCGGCCCTCGGCGGCCTGCTGTTCGTGGCGGGCATGGCGGTGGTCTACGGCGCCAGCGTGGCGTTCTTTGCGGTCGCCTGCGCGCTGGTTCTGCGGCTGCGCTATGCCTACACGCCGGCCGCGCGCGAACCGGTCACGCTGGCCACCGTGTTCGCGGGCGTCGATTTCATCTGGAAGCGCAAGCCCGTGCTCGGCGCAGTCTCGCTCGACCTGTTCGCGGTGCTGCTGGGCGGTGCGGTGGCGCTGCTGCCGATCTACGCCAAGGACATCCTGCACACGGGGCCCTGGGGGCTCGGCCTGCTGCGCAGCGCGCCGGCGGTGGGCGCGCTGGTGATGTCCATCGCGCTCACGCGCCGGCCGGTCGAGCGCAACGTGGGGCGCACGCTGCTGCTGGCCGTGGGGCTCTTCGGGGTGTGCATGGTGGTGTTCGGTATTTCGAAGAGCTTCGTCGTCTCGCTGATCGCGCTGGCGGTCTCGGGCGGCGCCGACATGGTCAACGTGGTGATCCGCCAGACGCTGGTGCAGCTCGAGACGCCCGACGCCATGCGCGGGCGGGTGAGCGCGGTCAACTCGATCTTCATCGGCGCGAGCAACCAGCTCGGCGAGTTCGAATCGGGCGCCACGGCGGCGCTGCTCGGACCGGTCGGCTCGGTGGTGGTGGGCGGCGTGGGGACGATGCTGGTCGCGCTGACGTGGTTCAAGCTGTTCCCGTCGCTGGCGCAGCGGGACCGGCTGGTGGTGGCGGCGCCTTCCGCCAGGCCTCCCCCGGCCTAATCCGCGAACAGGGCGCGAGCGCCGGGCACGTCGAGCGTCAGGTCGCCCAGCGCCTGTGCCACGCAAGGCAGGATCCAGCCCTCGGCCTTTTCCTCGGCGCTCAGGCCGGGCCATTCGATGGTGTGGCGGGTTTCGCCGGACAGCCGCCGGCAGATGCAGGTGCGGCAGGTGCCGTTGCGGCACGAGCTCGGCAGTTCGATGCCGGCTTCTTCGGCGGCCTTCAGGAGCGTGGTGGCGGCGTCGGTCTCGAAGTCGAGGCCCGAGGGCTCGAGTCGGACCTTCATGGTTGCGGCGGCGGTTCCTGTTGCTGCTGCTCGCGGCGTTGCTCGCGCAGCATGAAGAGGTACAGGCTCTCGACCTTCTCGCGCGCCCACGGCGTCTTGCGCAGGAACTTGAGGCTGGAACTCACGCTCGGGTCGAGCGTGAAGCAACGGATGGGTACGAGTTCGCTCAGGTGCTCCCATCCGTAGTAGTCGACCAGCGCCGTGACGATGGCTTCCAGCGTCAGCCCGTGCAACGGGTTGCGTGGCTGGGCCTTTTTGGCCGCGGGGGCTGGCGCTTGACCGGTCACTTGTTCTTGAGCTTGCCGCGGGGGATCACGGCGGTGGTGATCGTGCGCACGGGCTCGATGCCGCCGGTGCCCACAGGCTTGGGTGGCGAAGTGTCCTTCTTCGGTTTCTTCGCTTCCTTGGTGCTGCGTTGCTGACCCTTGGCCATGTCGAATTCTCCTGTTGTTGCGACGGATACAGCAGGCAGTTTAGCGGTGCGGCGACAATACGCGGTTCCATCCGATTTCCCGCATTCATGTCAGATTACGAAGTTCGCCCCGCCACCATGCGCGACGCCAAGGCCGTTGCCGAGGTCCACGCCCTGTCCGCCAAGGCCGCCTACGAAGGCATCCTCCCCGAAGAAGAGCTGCGCATGCTGGCCCCGGCCTCGCGCGAAGCCAAGTGGCGCGAAGCCATCGAATTCAGCGAACCCCAGGTGCACGTGGCCACGCTCGACGGCCAGATCGTCGGCTTCGTCGGCTTCGACCGCTCGCGCGACCCCAAGACGCCGCCCACCACCGGCGAGATCTGGGCGATCTACGTCAAGCCCGAGCATTGGGGCAAGGGCGTGGGCGTGGCCCTCTGGGACGCCGCGCGCGAAGGCCTGGAAGAAGAGGGCTGCACGACGGTCACCATCTGGGTGCCGATCCGCAACGATCGCGCCATGCGCTTCCACGAACTCGCCGGCTTCAAGCGCGAGATGAAGACCGCCAAGACCACCGCCCTGGGCACCGTGCGCGTCGAGGAAATCCGCCTCAAGCGCGACGTTTCCTGACATGGACGCCGGCGGCAGCACTCTCGGCCACGCCGCGCGTGTGCGATCGCACCAGCGCCGCACCGCCGCCGTGCAATGGATTCGCCGCACCCATGGCTGGTTCGGCCTGTGGGGCGCGGTGCTGGGGCTGCTGTTCGGTTTCAGCGGCATCTGGCTCAACCACCGCAACGTGCTGAAGCTGCCGCAGGCCCAGGAGCGCACGCGCGCCCAGCTGGCGCTGCCCGATCCGGTGCCGGCAACGCCCGAGGCGATGAGCCTGTGGCTGCAGGGGGCGCTGCACATGAGCGGCCCGCCCAGCTCCTCGCGCATCGAACCGGCCAAGCCCGTCGCCTGGGCCGACAAGAGTGACACGGGCGACAAGAGCGCCCCGGCGCTCATGCAGCCGGCCCACTGGGTGTTCAACTTCGGCGGCCCCAACGAGATCGTGCAGGCCGAGTACTGGCAGGGCAACCGCTCGGTCGGCGTCGCCACTACGCACAATGGCTTCGTTGCCACGCTCACCAACATGCACAAGGGCGGCAGCATGCCGCTGCCGTGGATCCTGCTGGTCGACACGCTGGCCGGCAGCCTGATCTTCCTGTCGATCTCGGGTGTGGCGCTGTGGATGCTTACGCACCGCCGCCGCCGCGTGGGCCTGGCGCTGTTCGGCGTGTCGCTGGCCGCGATGCTGGCCATTGCGCTCGGCGCTCTCTGATTCGCCGGCAAGCTCGCATGCCGGCTCCCGTTCAGGGCGCCCGCGTACGGTTATTGCAGGGGCCGGATACCGGCTGCGGATAAGCTCGCCGCTTCTTTTTCAGCCCTGATCTTGCCCCATGGCCACCAGCCTGCTCCTGCTTCTCGACGACATCGCGACCGTTCTCGACGACGTGTCGATCCTCACCAAGGTCGCCGCCAAGAAAACGGCCGGCGTGCTGGGCGACGACCTTGCGCTCAATGCGCAGCAGGTGTCCGGCGTCAAGGCCGAGCGCGAGATTCCGGTGGTCTGGGCCGTGTGCAAGGGCTCGTTCGTCAACAAGGCCATCCTCGTGCCCGCGGCGCTCGCCATCGGCACCTGGCTGCCGTGGCTGGTAACGCCGCTGCTGATGGTGGGCGGTGCGTTCCTGTGCTTCGAAGGTACCGAGAAGCTCGCGCACAAGTTTCTGCACAAGAAGGAGCACGAAGCCGACACCCAGCGCCACGAGAAGGCCGTGGCCGACGCCTCGGTCGACGTGGTCGCGATGGAGAAGGACAAGATCAAGGGCGCGGTGCGCACCGACTTCATCCTCTCGGCCGAGATCATCGCCATCACGCTGGGCACCGTGCAGGGCCAGCCTTTCACGACGCAGTTGACCGTGCTGGTCGGCATTGCGCTGATCATGACCATCGGCGTCTATGGCCTCGTGGCCGGCATCGTGAAGCTCGACGACGCGGGCCTCTACCTGAGCCAGCGATCCAGCGCCGCATCGCGCGCCCTGGGCCGCGGCATCCTGGCTGCGGCACCTTGGCTCATGAAGGCGCTGTCGGTGGCCGGCACGGCCGCGATGTTCCTCGTGGGCGGCGGCATCCTGGTGCATGGCTTGCCGGCGCTGGGCCATGCGGTCGAGGGCTGGGCCACGGCCACGGGCGGCGTGTTCGGCACGCTGGGCTCGATGGGCGTGAACGCCGGCGTGGGCCTCGTGGCCGGCGCCATCGTGCTGGCCGTGGTGGAACTGGTCGGCAAGCTGCGCGGCAAGAAGGCCTGAGAGGCCAGGTTGTTGGCTACTGGCGCGGCTTGCCGCGCTTCACCAGCTCGACCGCGATCAACGCCACGCCCAGCACCACCGCGAACCAGCCGACCAGATAGGCCCCTGCCACCATCTCGAACCAGCGCGTGCCCTGCAGGAAGCGCGGCCCCAGCAGAACGGCGACGCCGATCACGAGGCAGAGGATGCCGCGCTCGAGCGTGCGGAGTTGTCGTTTGGGTTGCGCCATGGCTTTTTCGTGCGGGGGAGTGTGGATCGATCAGTGCGTCATTGTCCCGCGCATCGCGGCCGGATGGCCCTGCAGCGGAAACGACTTGCCCGTTGGCACCAGCGTGTCGCCATCGAGCCGCAGGATCGTGATGTCCTGGTCGATGAAGTTGCCCACGTAGAGGTACTTGCCGTCGGCGCTCCACACCGCGCCCTCGGGCAGGCCGCGCACCTCCACCTCATTGGCGCGCGTGACCTTCTTGCCGTCGATCTTCAGCAGCACCACCGAGCCGTTGCGGTTGTAGAAGTAAGCGCTCTTCGACGCGTTGCTGCCGCGCAGGATCACCGCCACCGCATGCCTGCCGGTCGGGCTCACGGCGAGGCCTTCGGGGCCGTCGCCCACCACCACCTTGTCGACCACGCGTGGCGGCGCGGCTTCGAGGTCGATCACGCTCACCGTGTCGACCTGGCCGTCGGAGGCGCCCGAGTTGCCGTTGTCGGCCGTGAGCGCGAGCTTGCCGTCGGGCGTCACGTCGACGTTGTAGGGCCACAGGCCGGCGGCGAGGTCGACCTTGTTGTAGCTGACCTTCTCGCCGTTCACGTCGAGCAGCGCGATCTTGTGGCTCGGAAACTTGGCAGCCAGCGCGCGCTTGCCATCGGGCGTGAAGCGCACGTGCGCCACCGAATCGCCCATGGCCACGGTGTCGATCAGCGTCACCTTCTTGCCCGCGATGCGCAGCACGCTCACCGAGTTGTCGGCGCGGTTGGCCACCAGCGCGAGGTTGCCCGCGCGGTTGATCGACAGGCCCGAGGGCTGCTTGCCGACCTGCAGCGTGTCGAGCAGCCTGGGCGGCGTGGTGGTCAGGTCGATCACGAAGAGGCGGTTGTCGGGTACCTGCCTGCGCGCGCCGTTCTCCTCGATCACGTTGAGCGAGTTGGCGACCAGCGCCAGCGTTTCGCCGGGCGTGATCGCGAGGTTGGTCGGCGGCCCGGCGATGGTGTTGTCCAGCTGCAGCGTGCCGAGCACCTTGGGCGCCAGCGGGTCGGTGCCGATGTCGAGCACCTGCACCGTGTCGCGCCCCATCGGGCCGAGGGCCACGACACCGGCGTCGTTCCACGACTGCTTCTCGTCGTTGGCGACCAGCATCAGCTGGCGCTGCGGCACGGTGGGCGTCATGTTCGCGCAGCCGGCAAGCACTGCAAGGGCGGCGGCCAGGGCGGGGGCCGCGAGTGCGGCGGGGCGGAACTTCATGCTGTCTGTCTCCGGTGTTGTTGTGCGCGCATGGTAGCGAACGGCGCGGCTTCGCCGCCAGGCCCGCGCCCGGCACAATCGATCGATTCACTCCCCAGGGCCCACATGACCATCGAGATACCGAAGGAAGCGCACCAGCAGGCCATCACCTCCATCGAGCGCTACTTCCGCGAGAACATGGAGGAGCCGATCGGCAACATCGCGGCCGGCGCGCTGCTCGGCTTCTTCCTCGAAGAGGTCGGCCCGCTCGTCTACAACAAGGCCGTGGCGGATGTGCAGGAGCGCCTGCAATCGCGCATCTCGGAGGTCGACCTCGAAGTGCACGAGGACGAATTCCAGTATTGGCGCAAGTACGACAAGCAGAAGAAGGGAAGGTAGGGCGTCGCGCCCGCGCATCGCCGCGCATTCAGAAGTGCTTCAAAACGTTGCAGAATTCGAAGCCATGCATCTCCACCGCACTTCCCCACGTTCCGCGCTCACCTCCGCTCTGCGCGCCCTTGCCGCCTTGCCCCTCGTGCTGGCTGCGTCCCTTGCCACCGCGCAGCAGGAGCCGTCCGGCTTTCCGATGGATTCGGTCGGGTACTTGAACGAGGAACTGCCTCGCATGGAAGCCGCCATCGCCGCGAGGGACCGCAGCTTCTTCCATGGCGCGATGATCCGCACGGTGCAGTTTTCGGAACGCTGGGGCTTCAAGGTCAAGGCCAATCCCGATCTCGCGGCCTACCCGATGTGCACGTCGGCGGTGATGGATTACGTGGTCGTCGGCATGTGCAGGCTCACGCCTTCCGACGAGTGCGAACCGGGGCTGGCCTCGCGCTTCGATGCCAATGTGCAGCGCTGCCGCGAAGCGGCCGCGAAAAAGTAGACGAAAGAGGCACCCGCCATGGACTACGCCCGCTACCAGACCCTCGCCATCACGCGCCGAGGTGCGAATGGCGCGGTGCTCGACATCCAGATGCGGGCCGCCAACGGCAAGCTGCCCACGGCGGGCCATGACGGCCACCGCGAGCTGGCCGAAATCTGGCGCGACGCATCGGCCGACGACAGCGTGCGCTGCGCGGTGCTGCGGGGCGAAGGCCAGGGCTTCTCGGGCGGCGGCGACCTCGCGATGGTGCAGGACATGACCACCGACGATGCAGTGCGCCAGCGCGTGTGGCGCGAGGCGCGCGACCTCGTCTACAACATCATCAATTGCGACAAGCCCATCGTCAGCGCCATGCACGGCCCGGCCGTGGGCGCGGGGCTGGTGGCGGGGCTGCTGGCCGACATTTCCATCGCCGCGAAGAACGCGAAGATCGTCGACGGCCACACGCGCCTGGGCGTGGCGGCGGGCGACCATGCGGCCATCGTCTGGCCGCTGCTGTGCGGCATGGCCAAGGCCAAGTACCACCTGCTGCTGTGCGAGCCGGTGAGCGGCGAGGAGGCCGAGCGCATCGGCCTCGTGTCACTTGCGGTGGAGGAGTCCGACCTGCTGCCGCGCGCCTACGAGGTGGCCGACCGGCTCGCGGCCGGCAGCCAGAGCGCGATCCGCCTGACCAAGTACGCGCTGAACAACTGGCTGCGCCAGGCCGGGCCGACCTTCGATGCCTCGCTGGCGCTCGAATTCATGGGCTTCGCGGGCGCCGACGTGCGCGAGGGCGTGGCCTCACTGCGCGAACGGCGCGCGCCGGACTTCGGCTGATTGCTTCCATCGGGCAGCGTGCCGAACTCCAGGCACGGTGCGCGGTCCTCAGCCTGGAGGAAAGTCGACACCCGCCTCGCCCGCCTTCCAGGGCGCGTACTTGTGCATGGCGCGCTCGAACAGGTCCGAGGCGGTCCAGTCCGACAGCCATGCCTGCAGGCGGGGCCAGGGCTGGGCATCGAACCATGCGGCGTCGACCATCGCGAACTGGCGCACGAAGGGCATGACGGCGGCGTCGGCCAGCGTGGCGTGGGCGCCGGCCAGATGCGGCGTGGCCGACAGCCTGGCTTCGAGGCCGCGCAGGAACTGGGCGCCGCGCTCGCGGGCGGGCTTCCCACCATCCGCATGCCGGTCGGGATATTTGTAGCGGTCGAGCTGGGGCTTGAAGTCGTCGTCGCAGGCGCCGACCAGCGCGAGCATGTCCTGCAGCGTGCCGGTGCCGGGCTGCAACCAGCGCCGCGGATCATTGCGGCGCAGGGCCCACAGCATCACATCGAGGCTTTGTTCCAGCACCGCGCCGTCTTCGGTGAGCAGTACGGGCACCGTGCCCTTGGGCGAGGCCAGCAGCATCTCGGCGGGCTTGTTCTTCAGCGCCACTTCGCGCAGCTCGCAAGGCTGGCCGCTCGCGACCAGCGCCAGGCGGGCGCGCATCGCGTAGGGGCAGCGGCGGAACGAATAGAGGACGGGGAGAGCGTTGGGCATGCGCGGCGTACAGGCGAAGCGGCCGATTTTCGGTGACCGTGCCCGGTCGCGTGCGGGCAGGTTTTTCCACACAATCGCCGCATGCCCGAACACCTTTTCCTCCGGCTCGACGACGACCCCTTGCACGGGCCTGAATCGAACCTGCCCGCCGGCACGCTACGCCCGCTGAAGGATTGCGTGGCGGTGGTCACCGGCGCGAGCCGCGGAGAGCTGGCGCGCACCGAATCGCCGCGCTACCTGGGGCGGGCGGTCGCGGCGCTGGCGGGCGATGCGAGGGTGCTGGAGAAAAGCGGCGAGGTGTTGCGCGTTGCCGACCTGGCACGCGAGTACGGCTTCACCGACATTGATGGAAGGCAGGTCGCGGCTTTCGAGATGCAGGTAGGGCCGTAGGACAAGTTCGCGCCCGACCGGGGAAAAGCGCGTACCGGCAACGGCCTGCGCGCGGGTGCACCATGCACGTCAATCCCTTCAATCACCCCAGGAGGTGACCTGCCATGTCCGCCCCAGCCGAAGCCACCGAACTGGTATCCGCCAGCCGGCTTGCCCGTTCCAATTCCGTCCGGTTCCCGGGCGAAAGCGTCGCCTACCGGCGGGCTCGCACGGAACTC
>Ga0105243_10001026_pt1 | contig 25748 bp, 28 predicted proteins | sample KBSM34metaG_FD_81525 | JGI IMG/M metagenome (GOLD analysis project Ga0105243, IMG submission 81525) | Miscanthus rhizosphere microbial communities from Kellogg Biological Station, Michigan, USA - KBS M3-4 metaG | ecosystem: Host-associated > Plants > Roots > Rhizosphere > Soil | place... | reverse complement strand
CATGGGCGTCGAGGGCTGCGCCGGCTACGCGCAGGCCCGCTCCTACGTCAACGTCACCGTCGACACCGAGAACGTCAAGGGCACCGTCACCCTCTGGGGACAGCCCTTCAGCATCGGCTGACCACCGACTCCGAGGCGGGCGAGGCCGCGGCGGCACCGGACTCCGGGCGGCCGCCGCCGAGCCCGCCGCTGTCGTCGGCATGGACCTGGGCGTTGAAGTGCGCGCCGATCATTCCCCGCTCCGCGTGCTGGGCCGCGCGCAGGGACGGCGAACGGCGGGCATAGCGGTCCAGCACCGCTCGCAGCTCGGGCTGCTCGGCGGTCAGCTCGTTCCAGGCGGTGTTCGGCGGGGCGCCGTCCTCGATCGCCTGATCGAGTTTCGCCGCGAGGTGGGTGGTCCATCGATGCTCGAGCGCGAGCAGGACACCGTCGGGTCCGCCGAACAGCTTCTGTATGTCGGGCAGGTCGACGAACAGCCCGGGATCGCCCGGGTCGACCCGAGCCCGCTCCAAGACCAGCTGAAGCACGGCACCGCGTGCGTGAAAGTCATTCCAGGACACTGAACTCACCTCCGTATCTGTCGGTACCGCTGACGCTACGGAGTCCTCGAACCCGGATCGACATGCCAGGGTCGCGATTCGTCTCCTACCGTGGGTGGAGACCGTGACCGCTCGTGGCACGATGCCGACGGCCGGATCAGCCCTTAGGCTGGCGGGGTGAAGGTGGTATCGGAGTACGTACACCGCCGCATAGCGGTGCTGCCCTATGACTACCCGCCCGCGATCCCGATCGCGAGCGATATCTGCCTGATCGCCGCCGCCACCGTCGCGGTCGCGCAGCGCGGAGCCCTCATCCCTCCCGGATGGGCGCTGCTCGGCGGGCTGATCGCGATGAGTGCCTGCCTGTGGCTCACGCTCGGCCTGCCGCTGCCCCACCCCCGGCTGGTGCCCGTCACCCTCATGGCCACCACCTTTGTCGGAACTGCACTGCTGCTGCTGGATCCGGTGCCCAACGACATCGCGCCGTTCATTCTCATCGTCGGAGTCGCCCAGGTCGCGGCGACCACCGGACCGAGGGTCAGCGTCACGTTTGCCGTCGCGGCGGTCGCGATGATCGCGGCCGCGGCCACCCTCGGCGATCTCGAAGGGATCCCGCCCTACGTCACCGGCGTGGTGCTCGGGTGGATGGTGGGTTTCGTACTCCAGACCCAGTTGCGCCTGCTGCAACGGGAGCGCGAAGCCGTGGCCCGCCGCGCCGAGCAGGCCGCGAGCGACGAACGGCGGCGCATCGCCCGCGAGGTTCACGACGTCATCGCGCATTCGTTGAGCATCACGCTGCTGCACCTGACCGGTGCCCGCCGAGCGCTCCAGGAGGATCGCGATGTCGACGAGGCGATCGAGGCCCTCACCGACGCTGAGCGCCTGGGGCGGCAGGCGATGGCCGACATCCGGCAAACCGTCGGCCTGCTCGACGCCGGACCGTCCAGGGTCGCACCAGAGCCGGACATCGCCGACATCCCGGAACTCGTTGCAGACTTCGTCCGCGCGGGCGTGCACGTCAAGTACGACCTGACCGGCAGTCCGGAGGCCGTGTCCGCGGCGACCGGTCTCGGCCTGTATCGGATCACCCAGGAATCGCTGGCCAACGTCGTCAAGCATGCGCCGGGCGAGACCGCGAAGGTCCGGCTCCGCGTGGCGGACGATGCGGTCGTCGTGTCGATCGTCAACGGCACCCACCGCGCGCCACGATCCGAGCCCGGCGCAGGCTCCGGCCTGAGGGGGATGCGACAGCGCGCCGAACTCCTGGGCGGCTCGTTGGTCGCGGGCCCGGACGCGAACGGGTGGTCGGTGCGCGCCGAGTTCCCGCTCGGGACCGAGATCCGCAACTGCATGCTCTCGCGCGGCATCCCCGGGCTCTCGTGACCGCGACGGACGTCAAGGTGCTCCTGGTCGACGACCAGGAATTGGTTCGCTCGGGACTGCGACGGATCCTGCGGCGCAAAGACGGCTTCATCATCGCGGGCGAGTGCGCCGATGGCGCCGAGGTACCCGCCGCGGTGGCGCTCCACTCTCCCGACGTCGTGGTGATGGATCTGCGGATGAAGCGGGTCGACGGCATCGAGGCGACGAGGCAGCTGCAATCGACCGATCGACCGCCGCCCGTGCTGGTGCTGACCACCTTCGACGACGATCATCTGCTCTCCGGCGCGTTGCGCGCGGGTGCCGCCGGCTTCATCCTCAAGGATTCGCCCGCCGAGGAACTCATTCGCGCCATTCGGACCATCGCCGAGGGCGGTGCCTGCCTCGACCCGGCGGTCACCGAGCGGGTCCTCGCCACCTACCGCACGTCCGCGCCGGTTCCCGGCAACAGCACCTCGACCCTCGACGATCTGACCGCACGCGAACTCGACGTGCTGACGTTGATCGGGCGCGGACACACCAACACGGAGATCGGTCGGGAGCTAGGGATTTCCGGGGTCACCGTGAAGAGTCACGTCGGTCACATCTTCCTCAAGCTCGGGCTTCGGGACCGGGCCGCGGCGATCGTGTACGCCTTCGACAACGGGATCGTCAGCCCGGGCAGCCGGTGACCCTGCGAACCAACGAAAAAACTCCGACCTCGAGTTGAACTCGAAGCCGGAGTTTCAGTAACCACTCATGGTGGCCAGGGCCGGGATCGAACCGGCGACCTTCCGCTTTTCAGGCGGACGCTCGTACCAACTGAGCTACCTGGCCGGGCGGCACCCGAACCGAATGCCTATCGCGCTGTGCCTAACCAACGGCACTTTGCGACCCTGACGGGACTCGAACCCGCGACCTCCGCCGTGACAGGGCGGCGCGCTAACCAACTGCGCCACAGGGCCTTGCAGAGTGTTGGTGTCAACAACACTCGATCTTACCGGTCGAACTGTACCCCCTACGGGATTCGAACCCGCGCTACCGCCTTGAAAGGGCGGCGTCCTAGGCCGCTAAACGAAGGGGGCCCCGCCGGATCTCTCCGGCAATTCCCTCAACGGCTTTCCGTTGGGAGCTGGGATAGCTTAAGACACTGATTCGGGAAAACTCAAATCGAATGGTCAGAGCCGGTTTCTGGCCCATTTTCGGGGGTTTCGGTACCGGTGTCGGCGCGCAGGTCCAGCCAACCGGTGCGATGCCAGCCCTCGAGCCACTCCTGCGACGCCATCGCCTCGAGCACGACCGCGAGCGCCTCCTCGAACCGTTCGGGCAGCGGCGTGCTGTCGGCGGTGAGGTCGAGCATGTAGCGCTGGCCGGCCAGCGCCGCGCCGAGGACGCGGGTGAACGTGCCGGGGTCGGCCCCCGGCCGGAGATGACCCTCGGTCTGTGCGCGCAGCACGAGTTCGTGCGCCGTCTGCCCCCACACCTGCGAACCACCGGACCGCACCTCGGCGTAGAACTCGGGCTCGACGATCAGCCGGAACTCCGCCTGGACGATGACGTCGTTGGCGAACCGCTCCGCCAGCTCCACGATGATCGAGTGCAGCACCTGGAACGGGTCGGCGTCGACGGCCTTCCAACGATCGTTGGTCTGCGTGTAGTGATCGAGCGCCGAGGCGAGGACGGCCCGGGCCAGCTCTTCCTTCGACTCGAAGTGGAAGTACATCGCGCCCTTGGTGGCGTGCGACCCCTCCAGGATCGTGTTCACCGACGCGGCGGCATAGCCGCGGCGGGCGAACTCCACCGCAGCGGCTTCGACGATCGCCGCGCGCGTCCTACGTGCGCGTTCCTGTTGACGTGCCATGTGAGCCAGTCGCCTCCGAAAACCGTGCAGCTCTATCCCGTGCCCCGACAGGCCACCAGACGACCTCGTTGTCACCTTAGCCCTAATTTGGACCATTTCGGGGGAACCTCATGCGGATTCCACCTACCTGCGGGTAAGGTATCCAGACCGCAGAACACACCGAGTGGTACGATTCAGCCGGCTCGGGTGCGGCGCAGGGGGTGCGCACCCGAGCCGTTTGCGTTCGCGACACCGTGCGGCGGCGCCCCCGTTCACAGCCAGTCTCGGCGCTTGAAACTCAGCCACAACCCGAAGGCGAGCCCGACCAACAACACCGTGCTCAGCCAGAACCCCTCCGTCTGACCGAAACCTGGAAACGGGATGTTCTGCCCGAAATAGCCCGTCACCCCGGTGGGAATGGCGATGATCGCGGCCCATGCGGTGAGCTTCTTCATGATCTCGTTCAACGAATTACCTTGCATCGCAAGGTGGGTCGCGAGAATCGACTCGATGGTGTCGCGCAGCCCGTCGATTCGTTCGGTGGCGCGCAGGGCATGGTCGTAGATGTCCTGGTAGTAGGGCGTCATCTCCGCGTCGAGCACGTGCGCGCCCTGCCGGAGCAGCGCACTGAAGGCCTCGTTCATCGGGAGCACCGACCGGGACAACTGCACCACCGCCTTGCGGAGCGTGAAGCTCTGCAACTGGACCGCGTTCCTCGACCGTCCCGCGCTCTGCGCGCCGTCCGAGATCAGCAACTCGTCCTCGAGCCCCTGGATCTCCTCGTCCAGGGCATCGAGTGCGACGAAATACCCGTCCACGATCTCGTCGAGAACCGTGTGCAGCAGGAAGCCGACACCGAAGCCCGCGAGGTCAGAGTTGTCGTCCCAGTCCTCGAGGATCGGATCGATCGCGAAACGGTCATCGGACCGGATGGTGATCAGCGCACGGTCGAGGATGAAGATCGAGATGTCGGTGGAACTGAGCCGACCGCCCTTCGCCTCGAAACGCACAGCGCGCGTATGCAACAGACTGTGATCGCGGAACCTGACGAGCCGGGGACGCTGATGTCCGGTGATCGCCCCCTCGACGGCCAACGGATGCAAGGCCACCTCGCCGCCGATCAGCGGGGACAGCGCGACGATATCGCCGACCGACGGGGCGAGCAGGTCGACCCAGATCAGCGCGTCCTCGTCCGACCGGTACGAGGCGATTTCGTCGAGTGGAAGATCCGAACCGACCAGCACCGCCTTCCGGTAGAGCCGGTTACGGACTTCGCACGACACCTGAACCGTGCCGATTCGCGGCTTCTCCATCAGCCCTCCCATGGCCTCCCCGCCATCATCGCGCACCCGGCCGGGAACGCGTGCCGACGCGGCCCTGATCGGCGCGGTCACCGTTGCCGGGGTCCTGTCCTCGCCGACGCGGCGAAGCCACTAGACTCCTGCACCGCGCCCCTATAGCTCAGTTGGTAGAGCTACGGACTTTTAATCCGCAGGTCGTAGGTTCGAGCCCTACTGGGGGCACCATCGGTCCCGCCAGGCGATCGCCTGGCGGGACCGTTTCGTCTCCGGCCCCGGCCGCGTTGCGGCCACCTCCGTCGACACGCCCAGGCCGCGTCAATGGCCTTCCGCGCCGGATTGGAGCATGCTCTCCCAATGGAACACATGGTCGACCCCCCGGTCCCGCTCTTCAGCCACCCCGACAACACCAGCCTCACCGCCTCGGTCTCGACGCCGAGTTCTGCGCCCGCACCGCAGCCCCTGTTCAGCAGCCCGTCGAGCGGAAATGCCGGCCTGGACTGAGTTCCTCCCGAATCCGATTCGTGGCTCGACACCCACCCACCGCGGGTCCAGAATGGGGACACCGGAAGCGAGTGACGTCACGCTCCGATCCCCGAAGCCGGTGAGCGTGGCGGCGCACCATCAGGGAGGCTGCCATGAGCGATTCCGAACACGTCCGCGAGGTACGCCGCGACATGGTCGTCGTCGCGACCGGAATCGCCCTCGTGCTGCTGAGCATGTGGGTGCCGGATCGGGGTTACCGGCAGATCACCGGCGCCATCCTCATCCTCGGTCTGCTCGCCTACTCCGTCGGCCTGTGGGCCATGTCCACCGAATCGCGGTCGAGCCATTGGGGTCTCATCGCACTCGGGCTCTTCCTGCTCGCCACACCGCTTGCGATGGACTTCCCCAACGGCACGACCGCGGCGGCGATCGTGTCCGTTGCCGCTGGGGCGATCGTCACGGCTGCGGGCGCGCTCGGCCTGGCGGCGAAACAGCAGACCAGCCCGCCCCTCACGCGGGCGCGTCAGCGCGTCTGACCTCGGGCGCCCGCAGCATCAACAGCGAGAGCCAGATGGCGGCCAGCAGCAGCGCACCGACATAGGCCACGGTCGCCGTCCATCCGCCCCACCCGAAGGCGAGGCCGGCACCTGCGGCGGCCAGGCTCGAGCCGAGGTAGTAGGCGCACAGGTACAGCGATGACGCCTCCGCACGGTGCTCGGTGGCGAGTGCACCCACCCAGCCACTCGCCACCGAGTGCGCCGCGAAGAACCCTCCGGTGAACAGCAGCATGCCGACCAACACCAGCGCGAGAACGTCCGGCAGCGTCACCACCAGGCCGACCGCGCTCACACATACCGCTGCCAGGAGCACCCATCGCCTGCCGACCAGGTCGCCCAGCCGACCGGCCACCGCGGCCGTGACCGTCCCCGAGAGGTAGAGCAGGAAGACCGCGCCGACCGCGGCCTCCGTCAGATCGAACGGCGGGGCCAGCAGCCGAAAACCGAGGAAATTGTAGGCGGAGACGAAACCGCCCATCAGGATGAAACCGAGCGCGAACAGCACCCTGAGATCCCGGTTACGAAGGTGCAGAAAGAGATTGGCCGTGACGGTCCCCCAGCTCACCCGCTTCGGCCGAAAGAAACGCGACCCCGGCAATGTCTTGGTCATCACCACCGCCAGCAGCACCGCCGCCACCGCGGATGCCTCCATCGCCCATCGCCACGTGCTCATGTCGAGCACCGTGGACGGGATCAGCCTGCCCAGGAGTCCGCCGATCGTGGTTCCGGCGACGTACCGGCCCATCGCGGCACCCAGATCCCTGCCGTGCACCTCTTCCGCGAGATACGCCATCGCAACGGCCGGGATCCCAGCCAGGGCCAGCCCCTGGACCACGCGCCCTACGAGTAGCCATTCGATCGTCGGGCTGAGGGGCAGCACCAATCCCACCGCGCAGGACAGCACGGCCGACCAGACCATCACCCTGGTGCGTCCGAACCGCTCGGAGAGCACGCTCGCCGGGATGACGGCCAGCGCGAGCATGCCGGTGGTCACCGAGACCGCGAGCGCGGCCGTGCCGGGCGGCACCCCGAAATCCTGTGCCAGCGCGGGCAGCAGCGCCTGCGTCGAGTACATCGAGACGAAGGTGGTCAGTCCGGCCGCGAACAGGGCGAGCGTGATCCGGGTATAGCCGGGCGTTCCGCGCCGGTGCGGTGCGTCCTGCCGCGTGAGTGTCGTCGTCATAGTCATCGAATGGCCTCCGAAGTCCATCCTGACCGACCTGCACTTATCGACATAATGAGAGTTTTCGGTGTTCTATATGCAGAGAAGACATATGTAGTCGCCAACGGATCGGGACCGACATGCTCTCCACCGACCTGAAATGGTTCGTGGTCCTCGCCGAGGAGGGCCAGGTGACCTCCGCGGCCGACCTATTGCGACTGTCCCAACCGACATTGTCGCGACGGTTGGCCCGGCTCGAGCGACAGCTCGGCGTCGAGCTGTTCGACCGCCACGGACGCCGCCTCCGCCTCAACCAGCACGGCCGGTTGATGTTCGAGCACGCCTCGCGCGCGCTGACCGAACTCACGAACGCCGAGGAGCGGATCGCCACGATGATCAGTCCCACGGCAGGCACCGTGCGACTCGACTTCCTGCATTCGTTCGGCACCTGGCTGGTCCCCGACCTGATCCGGGGCTTCCGCGCCGAGGCGCCGCAGATCCGGTTCGCGCTGCACCAGGACGCCGCCGGGCTCCTCGGCGAACGGGTCCGGTCCGGTCACGCCGACCTGGCCGTGGTCTCGCCCCGACCGGACGCGACCGACCTGCAGTGGCTGCTGCTGAGCCGTCAGCCCCTCGCGCTCGCGGTTCCCGCCGGGCATCGCCTGGCCGGCCGGGCGGCCATCGACCTCGGCGACGCCGCGGACGAGCCCTTCATCGCCATGCATCCCGATTTCGGCATGCGACGGCTGCTCGACGAGGCCGCGGAGGGGGCCGGGTTCACGCCCGAGATCGTCTTCGAGAGCAGTGAACTCGCCACGGCGACGGGACTGGTGTCCGCCGGGCTCGGGGTGGCGCTGGTCCCGGTCGCGCGGGCGGCCCGCTGGCCCGACGGGATCGTGATCATCCCCATCCGCGGCGCGCGTGCGGCGCGCGAGATCGGGATGATCTGGGCACCGGACCGCCACATGACCCCACCGGTCCGGCGCTTCCGCGACTTCGTGGCCCGCCGGACCTGAGTCGGGGGGTCAGCCCTGCTCGTCCGGGCCCGGCACGGCTTCCGCGTCCGCCGCGACCGCCTCTCGGCGCACCCTTTCCTCCTCGCGCATCCTGGCGAGCTCGGCGCCTCGGCGTCGATAGGACACGCTGCGCGCGACGAACACCGCGAAAGCCAGTACCCCGATGATCGCGCCGACCAGCGACGCGCCCCGGAATCCGGGCGCATCCACGTCGAGGATCCGCTCCCCCGCATGCGCGGCGGTGTTCCCCCCGAACACCACTGTCAGCGTCAGCAAATTCGGTAGCGCCGCAACGATTCCCAGGGTCACCGCCACCACCTGCACCACGCGACTGTGCTTTCGGCCGCGGACCCGCCAGGCCAGGAAGAACAGCAACAGCGGCACCACCGTGCACAGCACGCCGTACATCAGCCCCCAGGCGATGCCCCTCGTGAAGCTGCCCGACGACAACGCCCCGGCCTGCTGCGCCCACCATCTCGGCAGGAAGGCGGCCAGGATGAAGTACGTGACCACCAGGACGACAGCGAGAACCAGCCCGGCGATCACCTTCCTGGCCCAGCCGGGCAGACCTTGTTTCCCTGCGGGCACCGCACCGGTGGTCGCGTTCTCCTCGCTCATCTCGCACCGTCCTCCTCGAGCACCCGGCGCGCGAGCGTCTTCGGCGCCACCAAGATGAAGCTGGTCCGGACCCACTCGCGCAGTTGCGCCCAGCGCTCCCCGTCCGCATCGGTTTCGACGTCGAGCGCCACCCACCCGTGCCTGCCCAGGCCGTAACCGGACGGACTCGCCCCGGGTTCGGTGGCGACCACCGCGGCGGCCTCGTCCTTCGTCAGCTTGAACGAGAGATGCTCGGCCGTGTTGTCACTGAACACGAAGTTCTTGCCCCGCACCCGGAAGGTGGGGTGGTCGCCCCACGCGGCCACATCGACCCGCTCGGCTTCCGGGAGATCGGCGATGATCTCCTCGAGACGTCGCATGTTGTCGCCCATGGCGTGAATCCTGCTCGCATCGCTCGGGTTCCGCCAGCGGCGGACCGCACGTGTTGTTACCGTGGGTGTAGCACGCGTGACACCCGATCCGATGCGAGGGAGAGCGCCATGCGAACCTGGGTCCACTTCGTCCTGCTGCTGTGCGGGATCGCGGTCGGCATCGGCGCCTTCCTGCCGATCATGCAGGACGTCACGCCCACCGATGTCGGGATCGACGATCTCCGAAACGGTTTCCCTGCCGGCTGGGCACTCGAGCAACTCGGCGATCAGTCGGTGGCGTTCTACAAGTCGATGGCGATGCTGCTGGTGATCTCGGCGGCACTCATCCTGCTCAGCGCGCTCGTCGGCTCGAGGGCGCTCGGCTGGGTCGGCATCGTCGTCGGCGTGATCACCTTGGCCGCGTTCTTCTTTCGGGTCAATGAACGCTTCGGCGACGAGTTCCGCGACCATGCATCGAACCTGCTGAGCAATCAGATGGGGCTCAATCTCGTTGCCGGCGGGCTCGTCGTGGCGCTGTTCGCATGCCTCGTGCCGCGCGAAAAGGCCTCCGCGACCGGCTGAATCGACGCGCCGGTCCGCGCGGCGATCCTCCCAACCTGCCGAAACGGTCACTAGTGTCGGACGCACCCGGACGCTCGAGAAAAGAGCGTCCACGAAAAGGCGGGCACCCATGGCATCACTTGACGACCTTCTGTCCCAGATCCCGATCAGCCAGATCGCTGCCAAGCTCGGGGTCGACGAGGAGACCGCGACCGCGGCCGTGAAGACGGCCATTCCGACCCTGGTCGGCGGCCTCGAGGCGAACGCCCAGGACCCGGCGGGTGCCGCATCGCTGGAAACCGCCCTCGCTCAGCACTCCGATCCGGCCCTGCTCACCGGCGGCGTCGACATCGACCAGGTCGACGAGGCCGACGGCGAGAAGATCGTCAACAACGTGTTCGGTGACAACAAGAACCAGGTGATCAGCGCGCTCGGCGACACGGGCGGCGCCGGTGACAGCAACCTCGTCGGCAAGCTGCTCCCGATCCTGGCCCCCATCGTGCTGGCGTTCATCGCCAAGCAGTTCTCCGGCGGCGGCGCGGCGGCGCCCACACAGGCCCAGTCCGGCGGCGGCATCGGTGACCTGCTCGGCGGCCTGCTCGGCGGCGGCGGACAGTCGGCGGGCGGCCTCGGAAACGTCCTCGGCAGCCTCCTCGGCGGCGCGGCGGGTGGCGGCGCGGCCGGCGGCCTCGGCGACCTGCTCGGCGGCCTGCTCGGCGGCGGGCGCAAGTAGTCCGCACGCACGAATCCCTCCAGAACTGGCGGCGTCCCGAATCGGGGACGCCGCCAGTTCCGTGCGCGGAGAAAGTACGCGCGACATCCCTTCCGAGCAGGGCTGTAACGGAAAGCCGGAGGGGGCCGATGACCCGGACGGGGTGTCCCATACCCGGTGGTAATTCCCAGGCTGTGAGCATTTCAAACGATTCACAACGTGGTTACGGTCCCGTAGGCTACGTTGAGCCGATTTCAGACAACACTTGGAGGGCATGCGTATGGCCAGGGATCTGACCCAACTCGAACTGCTTCAGGAGCTGGCGCAGGTTGCTGAGGAGAACGTGAATCGCCACATCTCCATGGCCAAGGAATGGCACCCCCACGATTACGTCCCGTGGGACGAGGGCCGCAACTTCGCCGCCATGGGTGGCGACGACTGGGACATCGAGCAGTCTCAGCTCGACGAGGTCGCGCGCGCGGCCATGATCACCAACCTGCTCACCGAGGACAACCTGCCGTCCTACCACCGTGAGATCGCCGAGAACTTCTCGATGGACCACGCCTGGGGCACCTGGGTCGGTCGCTGGACCGCCGAGGAGAACCGGCACGGCATCGTGATGCGCGATTACCTCGTCGTGACCCGCGCCGTCGACCCTGTCGAGCTCGAGCGCTTCCGCATGGAGCACATGACCAACGGCTACTCCTCGCTGCCCGACGGCGGCGCCGCCGGGCTGCTGCACTCCGTCGCTTACGTGACCTTCCAGGAACTCGCGACCCGCGTCTCGCACCGCAACACCGGCAAGGCCTGCAACGAGCCCGTCGCCGACAAGATGCTGCAGCGCATCGCCGCGGACGAGAACCTGCACATGATCTTCTACCGCAACATCTGCAGCGCGGCCCTTGACCTGGCGCCCGATCAGGCGCTGCGATCGATCAACACGATCGTCCAGAACTTCCAGATGCCAGGGGCGGGCATGCCCAACTTCCGCCGCAACGGCGTCCTGATGGCCAAGCACGGGATCTACGACCTCCGCCAGCACCTCGAGGAGGTGGTGATGCCGGTGCTCCGCAAGTGGAACATCTTCGACCGCACCGACTTCACCGCCGAGGGCGAGCAGACCCGCGAGGACCTCGCCAAGTTCCTCGAGAACCTCGACGCACAGGCCACCAAGTTCGAGGAGCAGCGCGACCGCATGCTGGCCCGCGAGGCCGCCAAGCGCGAGCAGCAGGCTTCCTGAGCGGAGCCCGCGCAGCGAACACCGGCGCTGACAGCGCCAGCTATTCTGTGCCCGGTACCGAAACAGGTACCGGGCACAGCCCTTTCTATCGAGGTATCGAATGTCATCACCCGCCGGCCAGCACCTCCGAATCGGCTCATTGGAGCTGCGCAGCCCCGTCGTGCTCGCCCCGATGGCGGGCATCACGAACGTGGCGTTCCGCACCCTGTGCCGTGAGCTGGAGCTCGCCCGCTCGGGCAGCACCTCCGGGCTGTACGTCTGCGAGATGGTGACCGCGCGGGCGCTGGTCGAGCGCCAGCCCGCGACCCTGCACATGACCACCTTCGGGCCCACCGAGACGCCACGGTCGCTGCAGCTGTACACCGTGGACCCGGCGACCACCTACGCCGCCGCGAAGATGATCGTCGACGAGAACATGGCCGACCACATCGACATGAACTTCGGGTGCCCGGTTCCCAAGGTGACCAGCAAGGGCGGCGGCGCGGCCCTGCCGTACAAGCGCACCCTGTTCGGTCAGATCGTCGCGGCCGCGGTCCGCGCGACCGAGGGCACCGACATCCCGGTCACCGTGAAGTTCCGGGTCGGCATCGACGACGAGCACCACACCCACCTGGATGCCGGGCGCATCGCCGCCGGCGAGGGCGCGGCCGCGGTGGCCCTGCACGCGCGCACCGCCGCCCAGCGGTATTCGGGCACCGCGGACTGGAACGAGATCGCCCGGCTCAAGGAGCACGTCACCGACGTCCCGGTCCTCGGCAACGGCGACATCTTCGCCGCAGAGGACGCGGTCCGGATGATGGCGGAGACCGGCTGCGACGGCGTCGTCGTCGGCCGCGGCTGCCTCGGCAGGCCGTGGCTGTTCGCCGAGCTGAGCGCCGCACTCGCGGGCACCCCCGAGCCGACCCCGCCCAACCTCGGCGAGGTCGCGTCCATCATCCGACGGCATGCCGAACTCCTGGCGGACCACCACGGCGAGGACAAGGGCCTGCGCGAGCTGCGCAAGCACGTCGCCTGGTATCTCCGCGGCTTCCCCGCCGGATCGGAGATGCGGGTGGCGATGGCCATGGTGTCCACCCTCACCGAGCTCGACGACCTCCTCGCCCAGCTCGACCCGACGGTGCCCTTCCCCAAGGACGCCGAGGGTCCGCGCGGCCGCCAGGGGTCGCCCGGCAAGGTCTCCCTGCCCGAGGGTTGGCTCGACGATCCGGAGGACTGCCTGGTCCCGGCGGGCGCCGACCTGATGCACTCGGGCGGCTGACCAGTGACCTCTGGTCGCTCTCGAGCCTGAGTGGAACCAGCGGTCCCGATAAGTATCATGTTGTGACCGTCCGGTGCGGCGGTGGATGCAAACGTGAGAGGCAGGGTTCAAGTAGGTGAGCGACGATCAGACTCCGGGCCAAGTGCCTGAAGGTCGCGCTCCCTGGGAACGACCGCTCTCGCACGTGAGCAGGCCCCAGTACCGTCCCGAATCACAGCAGCCTCCCGGACCTCCCGGCCCTCCCGACCAGCAGCGGACCGACAGCGGCCGGATCGGTCGCAGGCACGCCGAACCCGGCGAGCACACCGAGCGGATCTCCGTCTCCGACCTGGTGAACCGCGACAGCCCGCCGCCGGCTGACAGCGGCCGGATGAAGACTCCCGCGGTGTCGCCGCTGCCACCCGCCCGTCCGCGGCAGGATCCGGTGCCCGACCCGCCGCCCGCGCCGACCACCGGCTGGCTGCGCCGGGCGGAGCCCGAACACGTCGGTCCCGCCGCGGGTGACCCTGTCCGCGTCGGCGCGCCCGGCGAAACCCGGCTCGCCGCGAGCAAGAGCCGCAAGCAGAAGCGGTGGCGGGTGCTCGGCCGCAGCGCGGTCGCGGTGGCCGCGGCGGCCTCCGTGGGGATCACCGGTGTCGCGTGGGGCTACCTGCGCAACACCGACAACGGTTTCAGCCAGGTGGCCGCGCTCGACCTCGACAGCACCGACGTCGTCGACCCGGGTGGGCAGACCGGCGACGAGACCTACCTGATCGTCGGCACCGACACCAGGGCGGGCGCGAACGGCGGCGTGGGCGCCGGTTCGGTCGAAGACGCCGAGGGTGCCCGCGCGGACACCGTGATCCTGGTCAACATCCCGGCGGACCGCAGCCGGGTCGTCGCGGTGTCGTTCCCCCGCGACCTGGACATCGCTCGGCCCAGTTGCGCGGACTGGAACAGCGACACGGGCCAGTATTCGACCGAGATGAATCCCGCGGCGGACAACGACAAGCTCAACTCGGCCTACGCGTTCGGCGGGCCGAAGTGCCTGGTCAAGGTGATCCAGAAGATGTCAGGCCTCAAGATCGGCCACTTCGTGGCCATGGACTTCTCCGGATTCGAGTCGATGGTCAACCAGGTCGGCGGGGTGGAGGTCTGCACGACCACACCCCTGGTCGACGGGGAACTCGGAACGGTTCTGCCGAATGCGGGCAAGCAGACGATCGACGGCGCCACCGCGCTGAATTACGTGCGGGCGCGCAAGGTCGAGGCCGAGGGCAACGGGGACTACGGCCGGATCAAGCGCCAGCAGATGTTCCTCTCCTCACTGCTGCGCGGGGCGCTGTCGAACAAGGTGCTGTTCGACCCGGGCAAGCTCAACGGCTTCATCAACGCCTTCACCCGCGACACCTTCGTCCAGAACATCGACACCAAGTCGCTCGTGATGCTGGGCAGGTCGCTGCAAAACGTGGATGCGGGCGCTGTCACGTTCCTCACTGTCCCCACCGCGGGCACCAACGAGCTGGGCAACGAGATCCCCCGCCAGGACGACATCGACGCGATCTTCCAGGCGATCATCGACGACGAGCCCCTACCGGGCGAGGAGCGCAAGGACCCGGCTCCCTCCTCCGCGCACGCGGCCCCGAAGCCCGCCGCACCCGCGCCGCCCGCGCTCGAGGCGGTCAGCCCGATGGACGTTTCGCTGCAGGTGTCCAACGGGTCCGGTGTCACCGGGCTCGCCGCCACCGCCTCCGACGATCTCGGCGCGTACGGATTCCAGATCTACAGCGTCGGGAACTACAGCGGCACCAGCACGAACACGCTGGTCCGCTACTCGCCCGGGCTCGAGGCGGAGGCCGCTACGGTGGCGTCCTCGCTGCCCGGCGCGGTGCTACAAGAGTCCTCCGATCTCGGCGGCATCGTCGAGGTGGTGCTCGGGTCGAGCTTCTCCGGGAAGGTGGCCCCGCCGAAGTCCGTCGGCGCCGCCCTGACCCCGACCATGGCCCCGAAGAACTCCTCCGCGAGCGGCGCCGCGGCCGACGCCCTGCCCGCTGATCTGGCGTTCACCAATGCGGCAGACGATTCCTGCGCCTGACCGGCTTTTACCGCCCTGACGTGCACCGTCATTCATGCCGCGTTAACCCAATGACCGTGACTTGGTATCCCACACACCGTAGGCTTTGATTCCATGCGCGTGGCTTACAACGAACAGATGACCGAGCTCGCCGACATGCTCGGCGAGATGGCGGGCCTGGCGGGCGCGGCCATGGAGCGGGCGACCCAGTCGCTGCTCCAGGCCGACCTCTCGCTGGCCGAACAGGTCATCAGCGATCACGACCAGATCACCGAACTCAGCGTCGCATGCGAGGAGCGGGCGTTCGCCCTGCTCGCGCTGCAGGCGCCGGTCGCAGGGGATCTCCGGTCCGTGGTCAGCGGAATCCAGATCGTCGCGGACATCGACCGGATGGGGGCGCTGGCGCTGCACGTCGCCAAGATCGCTCGCCGCCGACATCCGAACCATGTGCTGCCCGAGGAGGTCAACGGCTACTTCGCCGAGATGGGCCGGATCGCGGTCGCCCTCGGCGCAGGCGCGCGTGAGGTCCTCGAGACCCGCGACCCCGAGCGGGCCGCGAAGCTCCGCGAGGAGGACGACGCGATGGACGATCTGCACCGCCACCTCTTCAGCGTGCTGATGGACCGGGAGTGGAAGCACGGCGTGGCCGCGGCCGTCGACGTGACCCTGCTTGGCCGGTTCTACGAGCGCTTCGCCGATCACGCGGTCGAGGTCGCCCGCCGCGTCATCTTCCTGGTCACCGGCAAGATGCCCGTCGACCCCGAAGAGACCACCTCGCTGGAATCCTGACCACACGACCACGACGCCCCGACCGGATCACCGGTCGGGGCGTTCTCGTATCGGCAGGCACCGAAAAGCGAACGGGCCGTTTCCGGGGCATCGCCCGAGAGCGATACCCGAAAACGGCCCGTTCGACGAGGGCTGTCTAGCCGAAGCGACCGGAGATGTAATCCTCGGTGGCCTTCTGCGTCGGGTTCGAGAAGATCTTCTCGGTGTCGTCGATCTCGACGAGCCGGCCGGGCTTGCCGGTGGCCTCGAGATTGAAGAACGCGGTCTGATCGCTGACCCGGGCGGCCTGCTGCATGTTGTGCGTGACGATCACGATGGTGAAGTCCTTCTTCAGCTCCGTGATCAGGTCCTCGATGGCCAGCGTCGAGATCGGGTCGAGCGCCGAACACGGCTCGTCCATGAGCAGCACGTCGGGCGAGACCGCGATCGCGCGGGCGATGCACAGACGCTGCTGCTGGCCGCCGGAGAGCCCGCCACCGGGCTTGTCGAGGCGGTCCTTGACCTCGTTCCACAAGTTGGCGCCGCGCAGTGACTGCTCGGCGACCTCGTCGAGCTGCTTCTTGTTGCGCACGCCCTGTAGCTTCAGCCCGGCCACCACGTTGTCGCGAATCGACATGGTGGGGAACGGGTTCGGACGCTGGAACACCATGCCGATGGTGCGGCGGACGCCGACCGGGTCGACCTGCGAGCCGTAGATGTCCTCGCCGTCGAGCAGGATGGCGCCCTCGACGCGGGCACCGGGGGTGACCTCGTGCATGCGGTTGAGCGAGCGCAGCACCGTGGACTTGCCGCAGCCGGAGGGGCCGATGAACGCGGTCACATTGCGCGGGGGCACGGACAGACCCACATCCGCGACGGCGTGGAACTTGCCGTAGTAGATGTTGACGTCCTTGAGATCAAGACGCTTGGCCATGGTGGCTCCCTCGGGGTTGTGTGAGCGTGGTGGTCGTCATGGGGTCACTTGCTCCGGACCCGGGAGAGGTGACCGATCGCCTTTGCCGCGATGTTCAGCACCGCGATCAGCATGATCAGCGTGAGCGCCGCGCCCCAGATACGGCTGGCACCCGCGTCGGTCGGGTTGTTCATCTCGGCGACCATGACGCCGGGCAGCGACCCCATCTCGCCGTTGAACATGTCGAAGTTGATGAAGGGCGCGTAGCCGACCAGGATCAGCAGCGGCGCGGTCTCACCGAGCACACGGGCCAGGGCCAGCATGACGCCGGTGATGATGCCCGGCAGCGCGGTGGGGACGACGATCCGCATGATCGTCTTCCACTTCGGCACGCCGAGCGCGTAGGAGGCCTCGCGCAGGTCCTGCGGCACGATGCGGAGCATCTCCTCGGTGCTGCGGACGACGACGGGGACCATCAGCAGGACCAGGGCCAGGGACACCGCGAACGCCGACTTGGGGAAGCCGAAGGTCGCGATCCACAGCGCGTAGATGAACAGCGCGGCCACGATGGACGGGACACCGCTGAGGATGTCGACCATGAACGTGGTCAGCCGGCCGAGCTTGGACGGGCCCGCGTACTCCACCAGGTAGATGGCGACGAACAGTCCGAGTGGGATCGACAGCACCGCGCACACCAGTCCCTGGATCAGGGTTCCGATCAGCGCGTGGTAGATGCCGCCGCCGGTGGCGGACGCGGACAGGCCGCTGAACGAGTTGGTGAACCAGGTCGCGCTGGCCATGGCGGGAAAGCCGCGGACGATCACCGTATAGAGCACCCACACCAGCGGCACCAGCGCGACCAGCACCGCGAGGGTCACGAGCACCGCCGCCGTCAGATCGGCGAAGCGTCGCCGCTTGCTGACCCCCTGGAAGGTCGGCTTCTTGACGGGTCGATCGAGGGTCACCGTCATGTCAGGCCCTCTTTCCGGCGATCGCGGCGCGGGCCGCTGCGTTGACCACGAAGGTCAGGATGAACAGCACCAGTCCGACCGCGATGTAGGCGCCGGCCTGGATCTCGTTGTTGAACTCGGCGTAACCGAGCGCGATCTTCGAGGCGATCGTGGAGCCGCTGTCGAACAGCGACCATCCGAACGCCTTCGAGGTGGTGCGCAGGATCATGTAGAGCGCCATCGTCTCGCCGAGCGCCCGGCCGAGGCCGAGCATGGAACCGCTGATGTAGCCGGACTTTCCGAACGGGATGACGGTGGTCTTGACGACCTCCCACTTGGTGGCGCCGAGCGCCAGCGCCGCCTCGATCTGGGAGGTCGGGGTCTGCACGAAGACCTCGCGGGTGACCGCGGTGATAATCGGCAGGATCATCACCGCGAGCACGATGCCCGCGGTGAAGATCGTGCCGCCGCCCGCGATCGAGCCGGAGCCGGTGGCGAACAACGGGATCCAGGACAGGTTCTCGTTGAGCCAGACGGCCAGCGGCTTGATGGCGGGGGCGAAGATCAGAAGGCCCCACAGGCCGTACACGATGGACGGCACGGCGGCCAGCAGGTCGATCACGTACGCCAGCGGCCGCGCGAGCCGCTTCGGCGAGTACTCGGTGAGGAAGATCGCGATGCCGAGCGCCACCGGCATGGCCAGCACCAGGGCGAACAACGACACCAGCACGGTGACCTGGAACAGGTCAAGGACACCGAACGCCATGTTGTTGATGTCCTGCGTGACCCACTCGGAACTGGTGAGGAAGTTGACCTCGTTGCGGGCGAGTGCGGGCACCGCCCGCCACACCAGGAACGCACCGATCGCGCCGATCAGCACCGAGATGAACACGGCCGAGCCGGTCGCCATCGAGGTGAAGACCCGGTCACCCGGGCGCGTCACCGTCTTGGACGGGGCTGCGGTTGTTGGAGTGATCGGTGCCTCCGGTGTTCCGAGCGGACCCCCCACCCCCGCCCCGGCGTCACCGGGGTCGGGGGTGCGAGGTGCCGATTGGGTGGGCGCGTCGCTCATCTGCGCTCGCAATCTTCTTCGTCGAATATAGAGCCTGGACCGGTCGGAAGACTCAGCCGATGGCCGAGATGGACGCGTTCAGCTTGTCCTTGACCGTGGCGGGCAGCGGCACGTAGCCCTGCGCGGACAGCTCGGCCTGGCCCTCGTTGGCCGCGCTGGTCAGGAACGACTTGACGGCCGCGGAGGTGTCGGCGTCGTAGCCCTTGGAGCACACGATCTCGTAGGTCGCCAGGACCAGCGGGTACGCGCCGGCCTCGGTGGTGCCGTAGATCGACTTCAGGTCCAGCGTGAGGTCGCCGACGCCCTCGGTCTTGAAGGCGGCGCCGCTGATGGCCTTGGCGGCCGAGTCCTCGGTCAGCGCAACCGCGCCCGCGCCGCTGTCGATCTGGGCTGCCTTGAGCTTGTTCTGGTCCGCGAAGGACTTCTCGACGTAGGTGATCGAGCCGGGCGCGCCGGCGACGGCCTGCGCGACGCCTGCCGAACCCTTCGCACCCTCACCGATGCCGCCGACGAAGTCGGAGCCTGCGCCCTGGGTCCACGCGCCCTTCGAGGCGGTGGTCAGGTACTGCTGGAAGTTGTCGGTGGTGCCCGAGGAGTCGGAGCGGACGATCACGGTGATGTCCTGGTCCGGGAGGGTGGCACCGCTGTTGAGCGCGGCGATGGCCGGGTCGTTCCACTTCTTGATGCCACCGTTGAAGATCTTCGCGATGACCTCGCCGTTGAGCGTCAGGTTGTCGACGCCGTCGATGTTGTAGGCGAGGGCGACCGGACCGAAGACCAGCGGCAGGTTCCAGGCGTCGTTGCCCGCGCAACGCTCCTTGGCCGCGGCGGCCTGCTCGGCCTTGATGGCGGAGTCGGAGCCGGCGAAGTCGATCTGCTTGGCGATGAACTGGGTGCGCCCGTCACCCGAACCGCTGGGGTTGTAGGCGACGTTGACGGTCTTGCCCTTGTCCTTGCACACCGCGATGTACGTGGAGGTGAAGGCGTCCATCGCGTTCTTCTGCGCGGAGGAACCGGCCGCGGACAGCGTGTCCTTGCCCTCGCAGGCGGCGTTCGAGGCGGAGGTGTCCACCGTCGTGCCCGAGGCGGAGTTGTCGTCGCTGCCGCACGCGGTCAGGGCCATGGCACCTGCGGCCAGCACACCGAACATCGCAGCACTGCGCTTGAGGTTCACGCTATTTCCTCCGGGAGGCTCAACTTCACGCCCGTGTCGGGCGGTGTTCCGTGGCGCAGTCCGCATCAGCGCTGCACCAGGCAGCACGGCGCCGCCCAACGAGAAAGGTAGGGGCAGGTGGTGGACAGAGCGTCCCAGAATGGTGAACGGAGGGTGAACTCATGACCGGGTGAGGCGGATCTCACCCTTGGCCACGGCGAACAGGCCCTCAGGCGTAGGCGACATCCACGTGGAACCGCTCGAATCCGAGCCGTTCGTAGGTGTGCAGGGCGGCGACGTTGTCCGCCTCGGTGTACAGCAGCACGGTCCCCAGCCCACGATCGCGCAGATACCGGAGACCCGCGACGGTGAGCAGCCGGCCGAGGCCCCTGCCCTGCGCCGCCGGGTCGACCGCCACCACGTACACCTCGCCGAGCTCGCCCGATTCGGACGTCGCCGGGTGCACCTTGGTCCAGTGGAATCCCAGGACGGCGCCGGTCCCCGCATCGGCCGCGATGAACAGACCCTCGGGGTCGAACCAGGATTCGGCGCGGCGCTCGGCGATCTCCCGTTCGGTCCAGGACCCCTGCTCGGGATGCCAGTCGAAGGCCGCGGCGTTGACGCGCAGCAACTCGGCGTCGTCCTCCGCCCCCGCATAGGTCCGCAGGATCACGCCGTCGGGCACCGCGACGTCCGGCAACTCCGGCCGGTCCAACGGCCTGCGCAGCTGCAGCAGCTCGCGGACGGGACTCAGACCGAGGTGCGCGGCGACGGCACGGGCGGCGGGCAGGTCTCCGTGGGCCCAGAACCGGGTGCCCTCGCCGCCCTGTGCCAGGGCCTCCCTGACCAGGCCACGACCGATCCCGATACCCCGATGCGCCGGGTCGACGGCGACCTCCACCATCGCCGGATGCTCTCCGTGCGGCGGCTCGAGGCTCGCGTAACCGACGATCGAATCGTCGAGCGTCCACAGCAGATGCCGCGACGACTCCGATTTACCCACGACGTGGTGCACGGCCTGCTCGGAGAGCGGCGCGGTCCCGTCGGCCGCGAGCGCCCGGTCCAGCACACCGTGCACCTGCGCGACCTGGTCCTCGTCGAGCAGATAGAACCAGCTCCTGGCCGCCTCTGGCATCTACAGGACCGTCCCGTTCGCCGGGGTCAGCTCCGAATCGTCGACCGCGCCGCCGTCGTCATCGCCACCGTCGTCGACGGGCTGCGGCGCGGCGCCGGACTTGCGGCTGGGCCGGACGGCCTTGTAGCCGACGTTGCGCACCGTACCGATGAGGGCCTCGTATTCGGGGCCGAGCTTGGCGCGGAGCCGTCGGACGTGCACGTCCACCGTGCGGGTGCCGCCGAAGAAGTCGTAACCCCAGACCTCCTGCAGCAGCTGTGCGCGGGTGAACACCCGGCCCGCGTGCTGCGCGAGGTACTTGAGGAGCTCGAACTCCTTGTAGGTGAGGTCGAGCGGGCGACCGCGGAGCCGGGCCGTGTAGGTGCCCTCGTCGATGACCAACTCGCCGAGCGTGATCTTGCCGGAGCTCTCCGCGCTGGCGACGCCGCCGCTGCGCCCCACCAGGAGCCGCAGCCGGGCGTCGAGCTCGGCGGGCCCGGTGCCGGGCAGCAGGATGTCGTCGAGACCCCAGTCGGCGTTCACCGCGACCAGGCCGCCCTCGGTGAGGACCGCGACGACGGGAACCGCGGATCCGGTGCTGCCGAGCAGCCGGCACAGGCCGCGCGCGGCGGCCAGATCGGTCCGGGCATCGACCAGCGCGATGTCGGCGGATCCGGCCTCGAGCAGCGAGGCGACCTCGGTCGGGGCCGGTCGCACGGTATGTGCCAGGAGCGCAAGTGAAGGCAGCACCGACTCAGGGTGTGGGTCCGAGGTCAGCAGGAGCAGCTCCACGCGGCCTCCCCTTCTCGCCGTTTCATGTGCCCGGGCACGGCCGACAGTGACGCGATACTCGAACAGACTAACGTGCCGCGCCCGGTGGGCACCCCACACAGCCCCGTTCGGGTCAGCAACAATGGTGCGGTGCGGAAACTGATTCTCAGCCTCGTGTTGTTGTTGGCGCTCGCGGTGGTCGTCGACTTCGGCGCGGCCGCCTACTCCGAGTATCGGGTCTCACGGAGCCTGCGCGAGGGCGGTGAGCTCAATTCGGACCCCGACGTGACCATCGGCGGCTTCCCCTTCCTCACCCAGGCAGTGGACGGCAAATACGAGAACGTCGAGATCCGTGCGCGGGGCGTCGACAGCCAGGTCCTCGGCGAGGTCACCGTCGAGGCGAACCTGCGCGGGGTCAACATCCCCGCATCCGACCTGGTGAACGGCACCGTCAAGACGGTCCCCGTCGACCAGCTCGACGGCCGGATCCTGATCGACGCCACCGCTCTTGGCCAGTTCCTCGGGATCCCCGACCTCCAGGTGTCCGCGCCGCCCGCGGACAAGTCCGACGGCACCGGCGGATCCGGAGGTTCCGGGATGACCACCTCCGGCGGCGTGGTGCTGACCGGCACGGTTCCGATCGGTCCGCTGTCGGCGGCCGTCAGCGTGCAGGCCGACCTCCTCCTCGACGGCGAGGACGTCAAGATCGTCGCCACCGACCTCTACTTCGGCCCCGAGGGCAATGCGGACTTCACCGTCCCCGGACCGTTCAAACCCGCCGTGCTCGGGCTGTTCACCCGCACCGTCGAGGCCCAGCAGCTGCCCTTCGGCGTGCTGCCGACCAAGGTCTACGCGGAGGGCTCGCAGGTCGTGATCGAGGGCTCCGGCGAGAACGTGGTGATCAACCTCGACGATCTGCAGACACCATGACCGGTCTGCTCGTCCTCGCGCTCGTCCTCGTCGCTGCCGCGGCGGCGGGGCTGGTGCTGCGGGCCCGGTCGGGCGCCGTGCGGGCCACCGCACCGTCCGATTCCGGCTCCGACACCCGCCGCGCCCTGCTCGCGGAGGCCGGGGTGGCGGGCGCGGGCCCGGCCGTCCTGCATTTCTCCGCCGACTGGTGCGGGCCCTGTGCGGCCGTCCGCCGGGTGATCGGCCAGGTGCTCGAGACGCTCGACGGGGAACTCGACCCGGCGTCGACGCGGGCCGTGGAGATCGAGGTCGACATCGACGAGAACCCCGCGCTCGCAGCCGAACTCGGCGTCCTGTCGCTGCCGACCACGTTCATCTTCGACGCCGCGGGCGTGCAGCGGTACCGGGTGTCCGGGGTTCCGACCGCCGCCGACCTGCGGGCCGCGCTGCTCCCCCTGTGCGGGCCCGGGGATTCACACCCGCCCGAAAACGGGTAAGCTGCCTCTCGTGCAAACCAGCCAGGAGCTCATGCTCACCCGACGCCGCACAGTTGATCTGTGCCGCCTCGGCGGTTGTTGCTGTACCTGCTGCTGATTCCACGGCTGACGTTCTCCGCTCATCCGGCATCTCCTGCCTGAGCACCGCGCCGTGATCGCAATCCGGAATACCCGCGGTTCATCTCCGCACGTCAAGGCATCCGTTTCAAGCGCAGGAGTTCTCTCCCATGTCCACCTCCACCACCTCCCGGTCCCGCACCGGTAGTGCCGACCAGGTCGACGTCCGCGGTCCGCGGTTCGCGGCCTGGATCACCACCGGTGTCCTCGTGGCCGTGCTCGTGCTGTCGATGTTCTCCCTGGTCGCGGCCGGTCTGCTGCTCGCGGCGCAGGCCGTGGTCTTCGGACTCGGCGCGGCCCGTGGCCCCCGCAACAGCCCGTACGGCCAGGTGTTCGCCCGGTTCGTCGCGCCGCGGCTGTCCCCGACCACCGAACGCGAGCCGGTCGCCCCGCTGCGGTTCGCCCAGCTCGTCGGCCTCGTCTTCGCCGTCGTCGGCGTGGCGGGCTTCCTCACCGGCCTCACGGTCGTCGGCACCGTGGCCACCGGGTTCGCCCTCTTCGCCGCACTGCTGAACGCGGCCTTCGCGTTCTGCCTCGGCTGCCAGATCTACCCGCTCGTGGCCCGCTTCCGCAGGTCGACATCGATCACCGCGGCGTAGCCGCGCAATCCAACCGGCCTCGGCCGCACCACCCCCACATACCCCGCAAGAAGTATCGAAAGGAAAACCATGGCTCGCTCCGACGTCCTGGTCTCTGCCGACTGGGCCGAGCAGAACCTCAACGCACCGAAGACGGTCTTCGTCGAGGTCGACGAAGACACCTCGGCCTACGACGGCGGCCACATCGAGGGTGCTGTCCGGCTCGACTGGCGCAAGGACCTGCAGGACGGCGTCCGTCGTGACTTCCTCAACCGCGAGCAGTTCTCCGCACTGCTGTCCGCCAAGGGCATCGCCAACGACGACACCGTCGTGCTCTACGGCGGCAACAACAACTGGTTCGCCGCGTACGCGTACTGGTACTTCAAGCTGTACGGCCACCAGGACATCAAGCTGATCGACGGTGGCCGCAAGAAGTGGGAGCTCGACGGTCGCCCGCTGTCGAAGGACGAGGTCGTCCGCCCGGCCACCACCTACCAGGCCGGCGAGCCGGACACCTCCATCCGCGCCTTCCGCGACGAGGTCATCAACGCCATCGGCAGCAAGAACCTGGTCGACGTGCGGTCCCCCGACGAGTTCTCCGGCAAGATCCTCGCGCCGGCGCACCTCCCGCAGGAGCAGGCGCAGCAGCGTGGCCACGTCCCCGGCGCCATCAACATCCCGTGGAGCACCACCGCCAACGAGGACGGCACCTTCAAGTCCGACGAGGACCTGACGAAGCTCTACGCCGAGAAGGGCTTCGACGAGAGCAAGGAAACGATCGCCTACTGCCGCATCGGCGAGCGCTCGAGCCACACCTGGTTCGTGCTGCAGGAGATCCTCGGCAAGAACAATGTCAAGAACTACGACGGCAGCTGGGTTGAGTACGGCTCCCTCGTGGGTGCACCGATCGAGTTGGGAGCCTAGTTATGTGTGGAGCACCTGTTCAGGGTCAGACCCTGCCCGCGGGCGTGGACGTCGAGAAGGAAACCGTCATCACCGGCCGCGTGCTGGCTGCTGACGGCCAGCCGGTCGGCGGCGCGTTCGTCCGTCTGCTGGACGGCACCGGCGAGTTCACCGCCGAGGTCGTGGCCTCGGGCACCGGCGACTTCCGGTTCTTCGCCGCCCCCGGCACCTGGACCGTGCGTGCGCTGTCCAGCACCGGCAACGGCGACACGACCGTCACCCCCGAGGGCAACGGCGTCCACAACGTGGACATCACCGTCTCGAAGTAGCGCCTCCGGCGCCCGTGCGCGAGTCTCACCCCAACCAGGGTGAAAAGCGCGCACAGTTCGACCCCGCGGCCCCGCTCCCCCACCAGGGAGCGGGGCCGCTTCGGCGTTTCCGGTGCAGTCGGCACCCACGGCATGCGGCTGCGACGCAGCGGTTTACACTGATGCCGTGGTCATCTTCTTCGAGGTTCTACTCGCCTTCGCCTCCGTGCTGATTGCTTGGTTCTCGCTGTATGTCGTGTACCGCCTGGTGACCGACGAGTCGTGAGCCAGACGTCCGGTCCGGACGACGATGCGCAGGCCCAATCGGGCGAGGGCGCACCGTCTGATGCAGTGTCCGTGCAGCGCGGCAGCGGCGATCGTGCCGTGGCCGCCGCCGAGGAGCGCGCAAAGGAAACCAGCGCACGCAACATCCCGGTGTTGCCCGATCTCCCCATCCCCGAGGACACCGCCAACCTGCGGCTCGGCCCCGACCTGAACCCGGGCATGCTCGCGCTGCTCCCCCTGGTCGGCGTCTGGCGCGGCGAGGGCGAGGCCAATAACCCTGCCGACGGCGAGTACCGCTTCGGCCAGCAGATCGTGGTCTCGCACAACGGCGGCAACTACCTGCACTGGGAATCACAGACCT
>Ga0105243_10001021_pt1 | contig 25864 bp, 22 predicted proteins | sample KBSM34metaG_FD_81525 | JGI IMG/M metagenome (GOLD analysis project Ga0105243, IMG submission 81525) | Miscanthus rhizosphere microbial communities from Kellogg Biological Station, Michigan, USA - KBS M3-4 metaG | ecosystem: Host-associated > Plants > Roots > Rhizosphere > Soil | place... | reverse complement strand
CAGTCCGGCGCGGAACTCAGCGGTGATCCGCTGGCGCTCGCCTCGGCGTTGCGCAAGCTGGAGCGGGGCGTGGAGGCCGCCCCGCTGCCGCCGGAGCCGAAGATCGCCGCGCAGTCGCACATGATGATCGCGAACCCGTTCCGGGCGGGGGACAAGATGAGCCGGCTGTTCTCCACCCATCCGCCCATGGCGGAGCGGATCGACCGCTTGGAGAAGATGGCGGGCCGACGACTGCCTGAGTGACGGATATCGCTGGGGGACAAGGTTGTTCGCTGGTCAGTCTGGGTGAATGCGGATCGGCCCCATCGTGTCGGGCCGCCGCCGACGCAGAGAGGACCGCGCGGCCGGTGCGGCCGTCGCGGTCCCCTCGATGCGCTATCGGGTGATCAGCGGTAGTTGACGAACTGCAGCGCGATGCCGAAGTCCTCGCCCTTGAGCAGCGAGATGATGGCCTGCAGGTCATCGCGCTTCTTGCTGCTGACGCGGAGCTCGTCGCCCTGGATCTGCGCCTTGACGCCCTTGGGGCCCTCGTCGCGGATCTTCTTCGAGATCTTCTTCGCATTCTCGGTGGTGATGCCCTGGACCAGGGTCCCGGACAGCTTGTAGATCTTGCCCGACTGCGCGGGCTCGCCGGCGTCGAACGCCTTGAGTGAGATGTCCCGGCGGATCAACTTCTCTTTGAACACCTCGAGCGCCGCCAGCAGCCGCTCCTCGGTGTCGGCGGTCAGGGTGATCGCCTCCTCGCCGGACCAGTCGATGCTCGCGCCGGTGTTGCGGAAGTCGAAACGCGTCGACAGCTCCTTGGCCGCCTGGTGCAGCGCGTTGTCCACTTCCTGCCGGTCAACCTTGCTCACCACATCGAAGGACGAATCCGCCACGGCAACTCCTAGTTCATCGTGCGCGGGCCTGCGCCAGCGCGTGAGAACCCCACGATAACCACACGGTTTGCATTTACCCGCCCCGGTAGAGGTATTCTCTTGTCCGCGCCAGAGATGGTCCGGAGTACTTCGGATCTGATCTGGATGACACCAGGCAGGTTGCCCGAGCGGCCAATGGGAGCGGACTGTAAATCCGTCGGCTTATGCCTACGTAGGTTCGAATCCTACACCTGCCACCTCCGGGTCCCGGTGAGCGCAAGCTCGCCGGGGCTCGTTGATTACACGGATGGAAAGAGCTCCTGACCTGCGGGTTTGGCACTCGGCCCCGCCGCTGTGTAATCTCTTGGAGGCTTCAGCGCATGAACGAAGTGCGCGGAAGCATGCCCCCTTAGCTCAGTCGGCAGAGCGTTTCCATGGTAAGGAAAAGGTCAACGGTTCGATTCCGTTAGGGGGCTCGCTGGATTGGGTGTCCATAGACTGGCACCGATGCACCGAGGCGGTGTAGCTCAGTTGGTAGAGCAAACGACTCATAATCGTTGTGTCGCCGGTTCAAGTCCGGCCATCGCTACACAAGTGGACACATAGAACACTCCCTGATTGACCCCGATCAGATTTATCCGAAAGAAGGCATCCCGTGGCCTCGACTGACGTTCGGCCCAAGATCACCTTGGCCTGCGAGGTATGCAAGCACCGCAACTACATCACCAAGAAGAACCGTCGTAACGATCCCGATCGTCTCGAGATCAAGAAGTTCTGCCCGAACTGCGGAACGCATCAGGCGCACCGCGAGTCGCGCTAGTACTCTTCGAGTCGACGCGGAGATCGTAGGGGTCGGTTCCCGGCTTCCTGGCCTAGCTGCGTCCCAAGCAGATAGGTTGCGTTGCTGTGAAGTTGAGTCCTGATCTCGTTGGCCTGCATCACAGGTTCAGCGACTACTACGAGGTCGGTCGTGAGAAGGTGCGCGAGTATGCGCGCGCCGTCAAGAGCGACGACCCGGTCTACCGCGACGAAGCGGCCGCCAGGAAGATCGGCTACGACACCCTCGTGGCCCCGCTGACCTTCATTGCTGTCTTCGGCTTCCTCGCGCAGGAAGAGTTCTTCAAGGCCCTGGACGTCGAGCTGGACCTCAGCCGGGTCCTGCACACCGATCAGCGCATCGTCTACCACCGTCCGGTCAAGGTCGGCGACCGTCTGTACTGCGACGTGTATGTCGACTCGATCCGAACGATGGGCGGTAGCGACATCATCGTGACCCGCAACGAGATCACCGATCAGGACGGCCAGGTCGTCCAGACCCTGTACACCACACTGGTCGGTCGGCATGCCGAGGAGGTCGAGTGATGTCCGTTCGCGATTTCGCGGAGATCTCCGTCGGCGAGGAACTGCCCGAAGAGACCGTGCCCCTGACCAGGTCCGACCTGGTGCAGTACGCAGGCGTTTCCGGCGACCCGAACCCCATCCACTGGGATGACGCGACGGCGCAGAAGCTCGGCCTCCCCTGTGCGGTTGCGCACGGGATGCTCACCATGGGCATCGGCGCCGGCTATGTGACCTCCTGGCTCGGCGATCCGGGTGCGGTCACCGAATACAGCGTTCGCTTCACCAGCCCTGTCGTCGTGCCCAACGACGGCAAGGGTGCCGTTATCGTCCTCACCGGCAAGGTGAAGTCCGTCGACGAGGAGGCCCGCTCCGCCGTGGTCGCCATCGTCGCCAAAGTGGACGACAAGAAGATCTTCGGTCGCGCCACCGCGACCGTGCGCTTCGGCTGAGTAACCAGCCGATTCGGTTTGTTCGACTACCGTGCAGTACACTGAGATTTCTGGGATCAACCAGCGCTGCGCGCTGCCCTACGTGCCCATTCGGGCCGCTGAGGGTAGCGCGCGTGTTGTGTGGTCACGGAGAGGTTGATCGGTCCGGATCATGATGATCGGGACGCGTCGGTCAACCAGAGGGGCGTAGCTCAACTGGCAGAGCAGCGGTCTCCAAAACCGCAGGTTGCAGGTTCAAGTCCTGTCGCCCCTGCCCCGGATGTCAGCGACTGAGAGGAACGACGGTGAGCGAGGATCGCGGAAAGGCCGATAGCGCGGCGGGGTCTCCGGACGTCGACGCCACCGCGGCCGGCGCGAGTGATTCAGCTCCCGTCGCCTCTCGTCCGACTGGAAAGCGTCCGGGTCGTCGTACCCATGCCGCCGCGACCGAGTCGCAGGCCGCGAAGGTCGCAGGCACCCCCTTGGCCACGAAGGCCAAGCCGGAGAAGCCGCGCAAGGAGAATCTCTTCAAGCGCCTGAGGAAGTTCCTCCGTGAGGTGATCACGGAACTCCGGAAGGTGATCTGGCCTAACCGCAAGCAGATGATCACCTACACCACCGTTGTACTGGCGTTCGTGGCCTTCATGGTCGCGTTCATCAGTGGATTGGACCTGGCGTTCATCAAGGGCGTCAGTTGGCTGTTCGGCTGACGCCGGACACCGAACGTGATGAGAGGAAGCGAGTGCGCCAGTGAGCACCCCCGAGAACGACGCAATTGAGGCTGCAGCCGCAGAGCATGTTGCCGATGACGCGGTCGCCGCGGAGTCCGCTGACGCGGCAGTCCTCGGCGAGGGTGACGCTCCCGTGGCCGACGCTCCCGTCGAAGAGGCAGCAGCTTCCGCAGACGACGCCATCGCCGCCGACTCCGAGGAGCCGGTCGATCCCGTTGCCGAGATGAAGGCCGCGCTCCGCCGCGCGCCCGGCGACTGGTATGTGATCCACTCGTACGCCGGGTACGAGAACAAGGTGAAGACCAACCTCGAGACCCGCGTGCAGAACCTGGACGTCGGCGACTACATCTTCCAGGTCGAGGTCCCGACCGAAGAGGTCACCGAGATCAAGAACGGCCAGCGCAAGCAGGTCAATCGCAAGGTGCTGCCCGGCTACATCCTGGTCCGGATGGAACTGAACGACGAGTCGTGGGGCGCGGTCCGCAACACGCCCGGTGTCACCGGCTTCGTCGGCGCCACCTCGCGGCCGTCGCCGCTGACCATCAACGAGGTCGTCAAGTTCCTGATGCCGCAGGAGGGCGCGAAGAAGCCCGTCGCCGCTGCCGCAGGAACCGGCGAAGCCGCAGCCTCCGTCGCGAAGCCCCTCATCGAGGTGGACTTCGAGGTCGGTGAGTCGGTCACCGTCATGGACGGCCCGTTCGCGACGCTGCCCGCCAGCATCAGCGAGGTCAACGCCGAGCAGCAGAAGCTCAAGGTCCTCGTGTCGATCTTCGGTCGCGAGACGCCGGTCGAGCTGTCCTTCACGCAGGTCGCGAAGATCTAGCCACAAAAACTTGCACTGCAGTAGCAAGACACACACAAGAAATTAGGAACGAAAGATGCCCCCCAAGAAGAAGAAGCTCGCCGGGCTCATCAAGCTTCAGATCCAGGCCGGTCAGGCTAACCCTGCACCGCCCGTGGGTCCCGCGCTTGGTCAGCACGGCGTGAACATCATGGAGTTCTGCAAGGCCTACAACGCGGCCACCGAGTCGCAGCGCGGCAACGTGATCCCCGTGGAGATCTCCGTCTACGAGGACCGGACCTTCGACTTCAAGTTGAAGACCCCGCCCGCCTCGCGACTGCTGCTCAAGGCCGCAGGCGTGCAGAAGGGCTCCGGCGAGCCGCACAAGACCAAGGTCGCCACGGTGACCATGGACCAGGTGCGCGAGATCGCGAAGACCAAGCAGGAAGACCTCAACGCGAACGACATCGAGCAGGCCGCGAAGATCATCGCCGGCACCGCACGCTCGATGGGTATCACCGTCGAGGGCTAAGCAGCTCCAGATCGCGTGGGAGGGCCGGCCAGGCCCGAAACCACAACTGAACCATTAGTAAGGACAGAACACATGGCAAAGCGCAGCAAGGCGTACCTCGCCGCCGCCGAGAAGGTCGACCAGGCCAAGCTCTACAGCCCACTGCAGGCTGCGAAGCTCGCCAAGGAGACCTCCTCCACGAAGATGGACGCGACCGTCGAGGTCGCCGTTCGACTCGGCGTCGACCCCCGCAAGGCGGACCAGATGGTTCGCGGCACCGTCAACCTCCCGCACGGCACCGGTAAGACCGCCCGTGTGATCGTGTTCGCCGTGGGCGAGAAGGCCGCCGAGGCCGAGGCTGCCGGCGCGGACGCGGTGGGTGCCGAGGACCTGATCGAGCGCATCCAGGGCGGTTGGCTGGACTTCGACGCCGCGATCGCGACCCCTGATCAGATGGCCAAGGTCGGCCGCATCGCCCGCGTCCTCGGACCGCGTGGCCTGATGCCGAACCCGAAGACGGGCACCGTCACCGCCGATGTGACCAAGGCCGTCAACGAGATCAAGGGCGGAAAGATCAACTTCCGCGTCGACAAGCAGGCCAACCTGCACTTCGTGATCGGCAAGGCGTCCTTCGACGACGCCAAGCTGGTGGAGAACTACGGCGCCGCGCTGGACGAGATCCTGCGTGCGAAGCCGTCCTCCGCGAAGGGCCGTTACGTCAAGAAGGTCACGGTTTCGACCACCACCGGACCGGGCATCCCGGTGGACCCGAACCGCACCCGCAACCTCCTCGAGGATGCTGCAGAGTAAGACAGCTCGACAAGAAGGCCGGTACGGATATCCGTACCGGCCTTCTTCGTGTCTGCGGTCCCTACGGCTGTGGGTCTGCCTCATCGTTCCGCCAGGCGAGCAGGACGGCGTTCTCCTTCGACGGCGCCCATGGCAGGAAGATCGCGACGATGATCGCGCAGACCACCACCGCACCGGCCGCGACAAGGGAGGCGGTCTGGGAGCCCTGTAGTACCGCCGACTTCATCGCCGTGATCAGGTTCTCCCGCTGCGGTTCGAGCATCGTCGGGATCTCCCGCTTGCGGATCTCGAGAACACTGAGGACCGTCGCCCGCGCGAATCCCTTCTCGTCCTCGTTCATCAGCATCGCGGGCACCCGGTCGATGATCGGCGAGATCGTCGTCGAGTAGTACGAGGCGACGATGGACCCGAGCACTGCCACGCCGAGGGTGCCGCCGATCTCGCGTGTGGTGTCGTTGACGGCCGAGCCGGCACCGGCCTCGTCGAGGGGGAGCGAGGACATGATCGATTCGGTGGCGGGGCCCTGGACGATCGCCAGGCCGAGCGCCATCGAGACCATCGACGGCAACACGTCGGCGAGGTAGGTGCTGTCGACGTCGACGAGTCCGCCGAGGTAGAGCCCGAGCCCGGTCAGCAGCAGACCGAAGACGATGACCGCGGTGGTGCCGATGCGTTGCGCGAGCAGGGTGGCGATGGGCGCGCCGACCGCCACGCTCACCGCGAAGGGGAGCGAGGCGATGCCGAACTCGAGCGGGGTGTACTCGCGCACTCCCTGGAAGTACTGGGTGATCAGGAACAGGAACCCGAACATCGAGAAGTACGCGATCGCGATCGCCAGCGCGGGCAGCGAGAATCTGCGGATCCGGAACAGGCGCATGTCGAGGATCGGTGTCGGAGTGCGCAACTGCCACCAGACGAACGCGCCGAGGAGTACCGCCGCCGCCGCGATCCCACCGAGGGTGGCGAGGCTGAGCCAGCCGTAGCGCGGGGCCTCGATGATCGACCAGACCAACAGCGTGATGCCCGCGATGGACAGCACGATCCCGGGGAGGTCGAGTCGGCCGACGACGGCGGCCTTGGACTCAGGGACGAGGAGCAGCGTCGCGATGATCGCGACCGCGGCGACGGGGACGTTGATCCAGAACACCGAGTGCCAGGAGAAGTGTTCGAGCAGCCAGCCGCCGGACATCGGTCCGATGGCGATGGCGAAGCCGGCCATCGCGGTCCAGGCCGCGATGGCAAGCGCGCGCTCGCGGGTGTCGGTGAAGATGTTGATGATCAGGGCCAGGGTGGCGGGGAAGACCGCGGCGGCGAACACGCCCATGGCGGCCCGGGCGGCGATGACCTGCCCGAGGGTCTCGGCGTTGGCGCCGGCCACGGACATCACCCCGACGCCGATCAGGCCGATGATCATGATGCGTCGACGGCCGTACCGGTCTCCGAGATTGCCGCAGGCCAGCAGCAGGCCGGCGAAGGTGAGGGTGTAGGCGTCGACCACCCACTGCAGTCCGCTCACCCCGGTGTGGAGTTCGACGCCGATCGAGGGCAGGGCGACATTGACGATCGTGTTGTCGAGAACCACCAGTAGTTCCGCGAGGCAGATCACGGCGAGTGCCGCGAATCGCCCTGCGCGCGAGGAGATCAGCTCGACCCTGTTGTCGGGTGGGTTGGTGCGTTCCAGCGTGGTCATGAGTTGTGACGGTACTCGCTATGTGTAACTACATATAACAGTCAATTTGGGACTGGTCCGTCACCCTAGGGGGTCAGATGTGATGGCTGTCACGATCCAGGCTTCCCGTGGCGGCTCGTTTTGGATGGTCAGGCCCGTTCGGGTACTCTCTCCGGAAGAGTTCGATCTATTTCGAGTTCACCCCAAGAAGTTCTACCCAAGACCGTTGGTCACCGATGTCGTGAGGCATTGGTTGAAGGTTCGGGACACAGCCCGACGGCCCACGCAGGAGGACGAGGTAGGGGAGTGGTGGGCCTTCGCGCGAGCTGGGTCCGGATCTCTTCGTAACGCCCCGTGTGCCTGCACCGGGGCGTTTTGCATTGTCACGGCCGCATCCCGAGGGTGCACCAACACGATGTCACGAGAGGAGGCGAAGTATGGCAAAGCCCGAAAAGGTCTCCGCAGTCACGGAGATCACTGAGCAGTTCAAGGGTTCGACTGCCGCCGTGATCACCGAATACCGTGGTCTGTCGGTGACCAGTCTGACGCAGCTGCGACGCGCGCTCGGAGCAGGCGCAACCTACTCCGTCGCCAAGAACACCCTGGTCAAGCGCGCCGCCGCAGAGGCGGGCGTCGAGGGCCTTGACGACCTGTTCGTCGGACCGACCGCCATTGCGTTCATCAAGGGCGAGCCGGTTGACGCAGCGAAGGCCATCAAGGCCTTCGCGAAGGACAACAAGGCGCTTGTCATCAAGGGCGGCTACATGGACGGCAATGCGCTGTCCGTGGACGAGGTCAACAAGATCGCGGACCTCGAGTCCCGCGAGATCTTGCTGGCCAAGCTCGCCGGCGCGATGAAGGGCAACTTGGCAAAGGCCGCTGGCCTGTTCAATGCCCCCGCCTCGCAGATGGCCCGTCTGGCCGCTGCGCTGCAGGACAAGAAGGCCGCGGAAGGCTCCGCAGCCGAAAGCTGATCCGCACGAGACCGGACGGGCGCCCTCGCGGGTGCGAACAAGGTCTTGCGTATCACGTACCAAACCACTCCCACCTCGTCGCGGATCAGCGACATGGGACTTACAGGAAGGACCGCCATCATGGCGAAGCTCACCACCGAAGAGTTGCTGGACCAGTTCAAGGAGCTCACCCTCCTCGAGCTCTCGGAGTTCGTGAAGGCGTTCGAGGAGACCTTCGAGGTCACCGCTGCTGCGCCGGTCGCCGTTGCCGCCGCCGGTGCCCCGGCCGCCGCCGCGGACGCCGCTGAGGAGCAGGACGAGTTCGACGTCGTCCTCGAGTCGGCCGGCGACAAGAAGATCCAGGTCATCAAGGTCGTCCGTGAGGTCGTCGCGGGCCTGGGCCTGAAGGAGGCCAAGGACCTCGTCGAGGGTGCGCCGAAGGCGATCCTCGAGAAGGTTTCGAAGGATGCGGCCGAGGCCGCCAAGGAGAAGCTGGTCGCCGCAGGCGCCACCATCTCCGTCAAGTAAGACCGCCGCGTAACAACGCAGCGCTCACGCTCGACAAAAGGGCCGTTCCCCGTCAGGGGAGCGGCCCTTTTTGGTGCCCGGATTCCGAACCTCGAGCGCGTCAGAAGTGGACGGTTGTTCAGCGTTGAGGCGACGCATCGATGCAGTTCAGAGGGGATAAATCGGACATGGAGGGGCCGGATTGCACCCGAACCCTACTCATGAGTAGCATTCAGCGTCACAGGTACCACTTCGATGCGATAGAGTGACCCAACCCACATTGGGTCAGTGTGTCGAAAAGCGTGGAGGTTTTCGGTGGGAGTAGAGGTAGTAGTCGAGGGACTCACCAAGTCGTTCGGCTCGCAGAAGATCTGGCAGGACGTCACCCTGACGCTCCCCCCGGGGGAGGTCACGGCCCTGCTCGGCCCGTCCGGTACGGGCAAGTCGGTGTTCCTGAAGTCGCTGATCGGCCTGCTCCGTCCGGAGCGCGGTTCGATCGTCATCGACGGCACCGACATCCTGGAGTGCTCCAGCCGAGAGCTCTACGAGATCCGGAAGATGTTCGGTGTGCTGTTCCAGGACGGTGCGCTGTTCGGGTCGATGAACCTCTTCGACAACGTCGCCTTCCCGCTGCGTGAGCACACCAAGAAGTCCGAGTCCGAGATCCGCAACATCGTGATGGGCAAGATGGAGCTCGTCGGACTCATCGGTGCCGAGAACAAGCTCCCCGGTGAGATCTCCGGCGGTATGCGCAAGCGCGCCGGATTGGCAAGGGCGCTCGTGCTTGACCCGGAGATCATCCTGGTCGACGAGCCCGACTCGGGCCTCGACCCGGTCCGCACGACCTACATCAGCCAGCTGCTGATCGACATCAACTCGCAGATCGACGCGACGATCCTGATCGTCTCGCACAACATCAACCTCGCGCGCACCGTGCCGGACAACATCGGCATGTTGTTCCGCAAGGAGCTCGTCATGTTCGGTCCCCGCGAGGTGCTGCTCACCAGCGACGAGCCGGTGGTCAAGCAGTTCCTCAACGGCAGCATGCTCGGCCCGATCGGCATGTCCGAGGAGAAGGACGAGGCGCAGATGGCGCAGGAGCAGGCGATGGTCGATGCAGGCCACCACCACGGCGGTGTCGACGACGTCGAGGGCATCGTCCCGCAGATGAAGGCCACCCCCGGTATGCCGTTCCGTCAGGCCGTCGCCCGCCGTCAGGAGCGCGTCCGCCAGATCATGCACACGTTGCCGCACAATGCCCAGATCGCGATCCAGGAGAGCCTTGACACCGAGGACAACACTCAGGTGATTCCCGCATATGACGACTCCGGCATGGAGACGTCTTCCTGGGGACGCGGGTAGCACGCGCCGATGGGGGGTACCAAGAGCACGCTGCTCAGTCCGCTGACGGCCGCGTTGACACAGGCCGGGTTGATATTTCAGCTCTTCGTCGATGTCGTGCGGAACACGTTCAGGAAGCCGTTCCAGTTCCGGGAGTTCATCGAACAGGCCTGGTTCATCGCGAGCGTGACGATCCTGCCGACAGCGCTGGTCGCGATCCCGTTCGGCGCGGTGGTGTCACTGCAGACCGGATCGCTGATCAAGCAGCTCGGCGCCGAGTCCTTCACGGGTGCGGCCAGCGTGCTGGCGGTGATCCAGCAGGGCAGTCCGATCGTGACCGCGCTGCTGATCGCCGGTGCGGCAGGCTCGGCGGTGACGGCCGATCTCGGGTCGCGCACCATCCGTGAGGAGATCGACGCCATGGAGGTGCTCGGTATCAACCCGGTCCAGCGCCTCGTGGTCCCCCGTGTGCTGGCGATGATCCTGGTGGCGGTGCTGCTCAACGGGCTGGTCTCGGTGGTCGGCATCGCGGGCGGGTACTTCTTCAACGTGATCCTCCAGGGTGGCACCCCCGGCGCCTACCTGTCCTCTTTCTCCGCGCTCGCGCAGTTGCCGGACCTCTACATCGCGGAGGCGAAGGCCGCCGTGTTCGGCGTCATCGCGGGCGTGGTCGCGGCCTACAAGGGCCTGCACCCCAATCCAGGGCCGAAGGGCGTTGGCGAGGCCGTGAACCAGACGGTCGTCATCACCTTCTTGCTGCTGTTCTTCGCCAATCTGATCCTCACGATGGTGTACCTGCAAGTCGTTCCTGCCAAGGGGGCTTAACCCATGACGATCGCCAAGGGTCGCGGCGACCGGACACTGATGCGTGCGCGCAAGGTGACCCGCGCGCCGCTGCACGTTCTCGATCGCGCCGGCGACCAGATGTCCTTTTACGCAAGGGCAATCGGCTGGATTCCGCGGACGCTCACGCACTACGGCCGAGAGGTCCTCCGGCTGCTCGCCGAGGTCACCTTCGGCAGCGGTGCGCTGGCCGTCATCGGCGGAACGATCGGCGTCATCGTGATGATGTCCGGCTTCACCGGCGTCGTCGTGGGCCTGCAGGGGTACGCGGCGCTCGAGCAGCTCGGCAGTTCCGTGCTGACCGGCTTCCTCTCCGCGTACGTCAACACCCGCGAGATCGCCCCGCTCGTGGCTGCCCTCGCGCTGTCGGCGACGGTCGGCTGTGGCTTCACCGCCCAGCTCGGTGCCATGCGCATCTCGGAGGAGATCGACGCGCTCGAGGTCATGGCGGTGCCGAGTGTGCCGTTCCTGGTAACCACCCGGATGATCGCCGGGTTCATCGCGGTCGTGCCGCTCTACATCGTCGGTCTGATGGCCGCGTATCTGGCATCGAGGCTGATCAACACCGTCTTCAACGGGCAGTCGAGCGGGTCGTACGACCACTACTTCAACCTGTTCCTACCGCCGGTGGACGTGCTCTGGTCCTTCGGCAAGGTGCTGGTCTTCGCCTTCGTGCTGATCATGATCCACTGCTACTACGGCTACAACGCCTCCGGCGGACCGGCGGGCGTGGGCGTCGCCGTCGGCCGGGCGGTGCGGACCGCGATCGTGACGATCGCGGTGCTGGACTTCTTCCTCAGCCTCGCCATCTGGGGCACCACGACCACAGTGAGGGTGGCCGGATGACCGACGGTGGTTCGGTGCTGCGCCGACGCATTCTTGGCCTGGCATTCTTTCTCGTTCTCGCGTTGTTCCTGGTGTTCACGATCGGGATGTACAACAAGTCGTTCAAAGAGGTCGTGAAGGTCAACCTCGTGACCGACTCGGTCGGCAACTCGCTGCCCAGCCACGCGGACGTGAAGGTGCGCGGGTTGATCGTGGGTGAGGTGCGGTCGGCCTCGACCGAAGACGGCAAGGTCACCTCGGTCCTGGCGATCGACCCCGACAAGGCCGAGCTGATCCCGTCCAACGCGACGGCGCGGCTGCTGCCGAAGACCCTGTTCGGTGAGCGCTACGTCTCGCTGATCGTGCCGACAGGCGACACCGCCGCCCCGATCTCGCAGGGCGACACGCTGCTCCAGGACAAGAGCGGCAACGCGATCGAGGTCGGCGAACTGCTCGACGGGCTGCTGCCGCTGCTGCAGGCCGTTCCGCCGCAGGACCTGGCGAACACCCTCGGTGCGCTGTCGCAGGCACTTGCGGGGCGCGGCAACGACATCGGGTTGAGCATCGAGCGACTCGAGACAATCTTCGCCGGGGTCAACACCGAGCTGCCGAACCTGCAGGAGGGCCTGCGCGGTCTCGCGGACTTCTCGCAGACCTACTCGGAAGCCGCTCCCGACCTGATCAATGCGTTCGACAACCTGCGGACCACCGGCGCGACCGTGGTCCAGCAGCAGAACCAGATCCGGGCGCTGATGTCCTCGGTCACCGCCACCGCAGGCAGCACCGCGGACTTCCTGGAGGTCAACAAGGACTCGCTGATCTCCATCGCGGCGGATTCGCGGGAGGCCCTCGAGGTCCTGGCCGCCGCATCGCCGACCTTCGGCTGCACCTTCTCGCAGTTCGTGCCGATCGTGGAGAGCGCAAGCGCCATCCTCGGGCTCAACCCGGACGGCAGCCTCAAGGACCACCCGGGCGCCCGCGCGGCCACGGTGTTCGTGAACCCGAAGGGGCGTTACCTGCCGAACCAGGACGAGCCCCGGCTCTTCGACAACCGCGGCGCCAAGTGCTACGAGCCGGCGGCGCCCGGCTACAAGTTCGGCCAGTACCCGGGCGGCTCGTACAACGACGGTTCCTACCAGGTGCCCTCGCGCAACCCGGGCCCCTCGTTCGTGCCGTCGCCCGCCGCCCCGCAGTACTCGGTGGTCCCGAGCCCCGCGACCGGGCAGAATACGCCCGCCGCTTACACCGGATCGACACTCGAGCAGGACACATTGGCAGTCATCTACGGGAAGGGCACCGGCACCCTGCCGGAGGCGGTGCCGGGTTGGACGACGCTGCTGGGCGCGCCGGCATTGAGGGGAACGGAGGTGAGTGTCCGATGAGAGGTCTCGCGGCTCCCCTGATCAAGCTCATCATCTTCGCCGTCGTCACAGTGTTGGCGACCGCGACGCTGGCCTTGACCATCGCGAACACCAGCGGTGGCGGTGGTACCAAGTTCAACGCGATCTTCACGGACGTCGCGTCGCTCAACAAGGGCGACGAGGTCCGGATCGCGGGTGTACGCGTCGGACAGGTCAACGAGATCGCGATCGTCAACGAGCGGGAGGCGAAGGTCCAGTTCTCGCTGACCGACCGCGACTGGCTCCCGGCCAGCTCGACCGCCACGATCCGCTACCGGAACCTGGTCGGCCAGCGCTACATCGCGCTGGAGCAGGGCGAGGGTGCACAGGGCATGAAGCTGTCGGGCGGGGCCACCATCCCGATCGAGCGCACCAAGCCCGCTGTCAACCTGACGACCCTGTTCAACGGCTTCCGGCCGCTGTTCCAGACGCTCAGCGCCGATGACGTGAACAAGCTGTCGTTCCAGATCATCCAGGTGTTCCAGGGCGAGGGCGGCACGATCTCGGAGCTGGTGCGTAACACGGCAAGCCTGACGAACACCATCGCGGACAAGGACCGAGTGATCGGCGACGTGATCAACAACCTCAACGGGGTTCTCGAGACCGTCAACAAGCACGACGAGGAGCTGAGCTCGCTGATCGTCAACACCGAGCAGCTCGTCACGGGGCTGGCCAACGATCGCGGCGTGGTCGGGAGCGCGGTGACCTCGCTCGCCGGGCTGGCCGATGCCACCGCGGACGTGCTCGAACCGACGAGGCCGTCGATCCAGGGCTCGGTGTCCGCGCTCAACACGCTGGCAGGAACGCTGAACGCGCAGAGCGACGACGTGAACAAGATCCTGGCCACCCTGCCGGTGAAGCTGGACAAGCTGTCCCGCATCGCGAGCTACGGGTCGTGGTTCCAGTTCTACCTGTGCGGACTCGACGTCGTCGCGGGTCCCGGCGAGTCGCCGTACCTCAACCTGCCGACGGGACTCCCGACCGTCAATCAGCCGATCTACACCAACTCCGCACCGCGGTGCTCGGCGAACGGGGCCGGACAGTGAAGCAACGTCGTAGCCCAGCCGCCATCGGAGCGCTCGGCATCGTGGTGGCGCTGCTCGCCACGGTGTCGGCCTTCTTCCTCGATGACCTGCCGATCATCGGTGCGGGCGCCACCTACCGGGCCCAGTTCACCGAGGCGGCCGGGCTCAAGCCGAGCAACGAGGTCCGCATCGCGGGCGTCAAGGTCGGCAAGGTGACCGCCGTCGAGCTCGACGGCGACAAGGTCGAGGTCGCGTTCAAGGTCAAGGACGCCTGGGTGGGCGACCAGACCACCGCGTCGATTCAGATCAAGACGGTCCTCGGCCAGAAGTACCTGGCCCTCGACCCGCGCGGATCCGACACCCTGGACGCCAGGGACACGATCCCGTTGGAGCGCACCACCTCCCCGTACGACGTGCTCGACGCCTTCGGCGACGCGACCACCACGCTGGACGCGATCGACACGCCGCAGCTCGCGCAGAGCATGAAGACGCTGTCCGAGGCGTTCTCGGAGACGCCCGCGGACATCCGGGCCTCGCTCGACGGGGTGACGCGGCTGTCGAAGACCATCGGTAGCCGGGATGAGGAGCTGCGCAAGCTCTTCGCCGCGACCGCGGACACCTCCAAGGTGCTCGCCGACCGCAACGCCGAGTTCACCAAGCTGATCGGCAGCGCAGGCCTGCTGCTCGGCGAGCTGAACAGCCGCCAGCAGGCGATCTCCCAGCTGCTCACCGGCACCCAGCGGCTCTCGCAGCAGCTGACCGGGCTGGTCAAGGACAACGAGGCGCAGATCGGTCCCGCGCTCGAGCAGCTCCGCGGCGTCGTGCAGATCCTGCAGGACAACAACGCCAACCTGGACCGGGCGATCAAGCTGTACGCACCGTTCACCCGGCTGTACGCGAACATCGTCGGCAACGGTCGCTGGTTCGACCAGGTGGTCGTGAACCTGACGCCGCCCGCGCTCCCGCTCATCCCGGGTTACCGCGATCCCGTTCGAACCATTGGGGGCAACTGATGACCGGCGTGACCTCGGGAAGGATGCAGAAGTTCAGCAGCCGTCAGATCGTGGCCACCGCGCTGGTACTGGTGGGGCTGCTGGTGCTGGGATTCGGCGGTTGGTGGCTGTTGACCCGAGCGGGGACCACCAAGATCACCGCGTACTTCGACAAGTCGGTCGGCATCTACGACGGCTCGGACGTCCGGGTGCTCGGCGTGAAGGTCGGCTCGGTCAACGAGGTCGAGCCACTGGGTGACCAGGTCCGGGTCACCATGCGCGTCGATCGCGGGGTGAAGATCCCCGAAGATGCCAAGGCCGCGCAGATCACCCCGTCGGTGGTGTCCGACCGGTACATCCAGCTCGCCCCCGCGTACTCGGGCGGCGAGGCGATGGAGTCCGGCGCCACCATTCCCCGCGAGCGGACCGCGACCCCGGTCGAGGTCGATCAGCTCTACTCGAGCATCGACGAGCTGTCGAGGGCGCTCGGGCCGGAGGGGGCGAACAAGGACGGCGCGCTGTCCGAGTTCGTCGACACCGCGGCCAAGAACCTCGACGGCAACGGTGAGGCGCTCGGCGCCACCATCACCGAGCTGTCCAAGGCTGCCGAGACCCTCAATCTCAACAGGGGTGACCTGTTCGAGACGATCCGGAACCTGCAGACCTTCGTCAGCGCGCTGGCGGCCAACGACGAGCAGGTGCGCCAGTTCAACTCCCAGCTCTCCGATCTCAGCGGCTTCCTGGCCGGGGAAAGGAAGAACCTCGGCGACGCGCTGAACCAGCTCTCCTTCGCGCTCGGTGACGTGGCGGTGTTCGTCCGCGACAACCAGGAGGCCGTCACGAGCAACGCGGAAGGATTGGTCCAGGTGACGCAGACCCTCGCCGACAACCGGCAGGACCTGGTCGACGCGTTGACCACCCTGCCGATCGCCATCAGCAACGTCGTGAACTCGTACGACGCGGAGTCCGGAACGCTTGCCTCGAGGGTGAACCTGCCCGAGACGCAGGACCCGTTCGGGACCCTGTGCAAGCTGATCGACCTCGGCAAGCTGATGCCGGGCGACCCGAAGTTCGACGCGCTCGGTCGCCAGATGGCGCCGCTGATCCAGAACTGCAAGATGATCATGGACCAGGTGACCGCGGGCGTGAAGACACCGTCGTTGAATCTGCCGTTCGGCATCCTCAGCGGCGACAACCTCCAGCGGCCCTCGCAGCCCGGTACGGTCCCAGGAAACGTCTCGCCCCGACTCGGAAACTCGCAGGCCCCCGGCCTCAGCGACCAGAACATCCCGCGGGGTGGCCAGTGATGCAGGAACGGTCAGTGAAGCGTTCGGTTGCGATCGGTGTCGGCGCATGCGTCGTCGCGTTGACGGTCGCGAGTTGTGGGTCCAAGGGCATCTACGGCATTCCGTTGCCCGGTGGCGCCGACCTCGGCAGCGACCCGATGCACCTGACGGTGGAGTTCGATGACGTGCTCGACCTGGTGCCCCAGTCCACCGTGAAGGTCGACGGCGTCCCGGTCGGGCGGGTGGAGAGCATCGACGTCCCGGACGACGGTTGGACGGCGGCCGTCGGTGTCGTCGTCGATTCCGCGGTCGATCTGCCGGCGAACGCGCTTGCGTCGGTGCAGCAGACCAGCCTGCTCGGTGAGAAGTTCATCGAACTCAAGGCCCCGCCCGTCAACGCCGACGCGGCCCGGCTCAGTGACGGGTCGACGATCCCCGTGGACCGGACCCGGCACGCCACCGACATCGAGCAGGTGCTCGGCGCGCTGTCGCTGCTGCTCAACGGCGGCGGGGTCGCCCAGCTGCAGCCGATCATCCACGAGCTCACCACGGCCCTGGACGGCCGCGAGTCCAAGGCACGCAGTCTGCTCGACCAGGCGAACACGCTGATCGACGGGCTGAACAAGCAGCGCGACGACATCACAAGGGCGCTCGACGGGCTCGACACCCTCACCGGTCGGGTCAACGAGCAGACCGATCAGATCGAGAAGATCCTCGCGGAGATCCCTCCCGCGGTGCAGGTCCTGAACGAGCAGGAACCGCAGTTCATCCAGATGCTCACCCAGCTGGATCGGCTCGGTCAGGTCGGCACCGACGTGCTGGTCCAGTCCAAGGACAACCTGATCGCCGACCTGCGCGCGCTGCGGCCGACCCTGCAGGCGCTCGCCGACTCGAGCGAGGACCTGGTGACCGTGCTCCCGCTGATCCCGACGTTCCCGTTCCCGGACGGTGCGGAGAAGGTCATCCACGGCAACTCGATGAACCTCTTCCTCTCGCTGGACATGCGACTCGGCCAGCAGTTCGAGGCGCTCGGGGTGGGACTGCCCGACCCGGTCTACGTTCCGCCGCCGCCCGGATACGGCGGATACGTCCCGAAGGTGGACCCGTCGAACCCGTACTACAACGGGAACGGCCCGCGGCCCGGCTGGCCGACGGTCTCGATCCTGCCGTTGCCGCCGATCGTCCCGAAGCCCGCGCCCGCTCCTGGCGCCCCGGTGGCGCCCGGCACCGAGCCGGTCGCCGAGAAGAAGGACCAGAATCCGCTGAGCGGTCTGCTCGACAAGCTGGGAGTGGGTGGACGATGAGGTCGGCTCTGGTGCGCTGGCAGTTGGTGGCGTTCGCGCTGGTCGCGATCGTCGGCCTGCTCTACGTCGGCGCGAAGTACGTGCGGCTCGACAACCTGCTGGGATTCGGCCAGTACACGGTGCAGGCGGACTTCGCCGACTCCGGCGGCATCTTCACCAACGCCGAGGTCAGCTACCGCGGCGTGCCGGTCGGCACGGTGGGGGACCTGCACCTCACCGACGACGGCGTGCTGGTCGACCTGAAGATCAACACCAGCGCCCCGGAGATCCCGTCCTCGGCCAAGGCCGTGGTGGCGAACCGGTCGGCGATCGGTGAGCAGTACGTCGACCTGCAGCCGAGCAGTGACGAGGGCCCCTACCTGGAGGACGGATCGCTGATCGTCCGCCAGGACACCGCCACCCCGGTTCCGGTGGAGGAGGTGCTGGCGAGCACGAACGCGCTGGTGCGCTCGGTGCCCTTGAAGGCGCTGAACACCACGGTCACCGAGCTGGGCAAGGCGTTCAACGGCAAGGGTGACGACCTGCAGGTACTGGTGGATTCGCTCAACACCCTCTCGCAGGAGGGGATCGACAACCTGCCGCAGACGCTGACGCTGATCCGGGACACCAGGACCGTGCTCGACACCCAGTCGGAGCAGTCCTCGGCGATCCGCCAGTTCAGCTCCGATCTGGACCTGGTGGCTGCCCAGCTCCGGGCCAGCGATCCGGACCTGCGGCGCCTCATCGAGACCGGCACCGCCGCGAGCAACGAGGTCGGTTCGCTGATCGATTCGGCGGGCCCGGCCCTGACCACCGACCTGGACAACCTGGCGCTGGTGACGGCGGCCCTCGGTCCGCGGACCCTGGCACTCAACGCCCTGTTGATGTTCCTTCCGGGACTGGCGGCGGGAGCGAGCACCGCGGCACCCGGCGACGGCACCCTGCACCAGGGCCTTTTGCTGGAGACCAACAACCCGCCGCCGTGCACCCAGGGCTACGAGGGGACGCACGAGATCCTCGCGCAGATGAAGCGGGAGAACCCCGACTTCGACCCGACCCGCGACGAGTTCCCGCTGAACATGCAGGCCAACTGCACCACGCCGCTGGGCAGCGTCACCGGCGTGCGTAGCGCCAACCGGATCGTGTACGCGGACCCGGCCACACCGCAGCCGTGGGACAACAAGCCGAAGGTCGATCCGGACAAGCTCAACCTCAACCCGATCGCGACGCAGCTCGCGCCCTTGCTCGGCATCACCCCGAAGTGATGCCGCTCCGGCGGAGTCGAGCAGAAGTTACCAAGTAGTAGGGTAGAAAAAGTGATGCGTAGCACGAAACTGCTGAAGCCTGTTCTCGCTGCGGTGAGTGTGCTCGCCATCGGGGCCCTCGTGGCCGCCGTCTGGTTCGGGTTCGGTTGGGGTCATGCCCTGTTCTCGGACAAGCCGGCGGCCGCCGCGCGCGACGACGCGCTGACCGGCGCGCGCCAGTCAGCGATCAATCTCAACACCGTCGACTCGGGGAATCTGGACCAGACGTTCGCGAACATGGAGTCGTCTATCACCGGCGACGAGATGCTCAATGCGCTGGCCGAGACCAAGGATCAGATGGCCGAGCAGGTCAAGCAGACCGGCGCGAAGAGTGAGGCGCACGTGCTCGACGCCGCGCTCACCGCGATGAGCCGCGACGAGGGCACCGCGAACTCGCTCGTCGTGCTCACCACGACCACGACCTGGCCGAACAAGCCGACCAGCAAGGTCAAGATAACGATGCGAATCGGTCTGACCGATGTCGACGGCGTCTGGAAGGCCTCGAAGGTCGAGAACGTCGGCCAGCCTCTCGCCATGGACCCCGGCACCCCGGCACCCGCCCCGGCCCCGGCGCCCGTGCCCGAAGGGGCCCCTGCCCCCGCTCCCGAGTCCGGCGGACAGTAGGGCCTCGGCCCCGCACCAGCGGCAATCCGGCAGCGGAACAGCTAAGGAGTATCGAACAGTGCCCCCACGTCGTCGCACCACCAGCACGCCCCAGCCCAAGGGGCGTCGCCCCCGCGTGGCCGGTACCGGGTCCGGTACGCCCCGCGGACCCGTGAGCGAACCCGAGGCCACCCCGCCCGCGAGTTCGGCCGCGACCGAGACCGAGGTCGTGGCAGTGGGCCCCGATGTCCTCAGCCCGCCTGCAGGGACGCCTGTCGCCGCCGCGGAGGCCACGGGCGACACGGAGGCCACCGCAGCGGTAGTGGCCGACGCGAGCGGCGAGAGCGCCGCGACCGAGCCGGAGCAGGCGCCGAAGACGATCAACCGGACCAGTTCCCTGCGCCCGCGCGCGACCGGGGCGGACGCCGACGCGTCGTCCGCTCCCGAGGCCGCGGTCGACGGAGAATCGGTCGACGAGCCTGTGGTCGACCAGGAAATGGTCATGGCGGGCTGGAAGCGGGTCACCACGATCGGCTTGGTGGCGCTTGGGCTCGGTGTCTTCGCGCTCGTCGCCGCGTTCCGGCCCGGTGCCGACGTCCCGAACCAGGCCTGGGTCGACACCTCGGAGACCTCGAAGGTCACGGCCGACGCGAAAAATGCGATCCAGACGCTCTACACGTACAAGTTCGACACGGTCGAGCAGGACTTCGAGAACGCGCGGGCGGTCCTCGACGACGCCATGCGCGAACAGTTCGACAAGACCGCCGCGGTCACCAAGGATGCCGTCATCCAGACGAAGACGGCCACCAACGCCGAGGTGACCGACATCGGTCTGAAGTTGCTCTCGGACGACCGCGCCGAGCTCGTGGCCAGCATGAACGTGAGTGCGACCAACGACGGTGCGGCGCAGGGGAGCGCACAGGGACCGCTGTCGGTGACCATGGCGAAGTCCGGCGACCACTGGGTGATCACGGACATCCGGGACCGCTGATCGGGGCTCGGATCGGGTGTCCCGGCGGTGTCCGCGGGGCAAATCGCCGAGACGTGTCTTGACGCGGCGGGGTTGAGGCGTCACTCTAATGGCGAGACATGCGAGATCGCTCCTTCTGTAGGAGCGGGTCCGCGCAAGATCGCGCCGGCGCAAATGGAGGCACCGGGCGCGAGGGATTGCACGGACGCCAGGCTTGGGCACCGTTTGGGCTGCCCTGTCCGGTTGTATTCTGCGTCGACTTCGGGTACCTTTGGACGTTGCGCTGGCTGCCTCCTGTCCACCTCTCCACCTCACCGCCTGTGAAGCGTTCGCTTCCTGCGTCTGTTGGCGAGTTTCGTTCGGGTTGTGACCAGCGAATTCGCCCCACATGAAGAAGCAGATACAGCGGCGGTCGCGCAGCACGAGCGGCCCGCGTGAGGTGCTGGAAGGACGCATCTTGGCAGTCTCTAGCCAGACCAAGGCAAATGCCGGAATCCCCGGAGCCCCGAAGAGGGTCTCGTTCGCGAAGATTCGCGAACCTCTCGAAGTTCCAGGGCTACTTGATCTACAGACGGATTCTTTTGAATGGTTGATCGGATCGCCTGCATGGCGTGAGCGGGCAGCCGCCCGCGGCGACGGCAGTGTCACCGGCGGTCTGGAGGACATCCTCACCGAGCTGTCCCCGATCGAGGACTTCTCGGGTTCGATGTCGCTGTCCTTCTCGGACCCGCGCTTCGACGAGGTCAAGGCCTCGACCGATGAGTGCAAAGACAAGGACATGACCTACGCGGCGCCCTTGTTCGTCACCGCGGAGTTCATCAACAACAACACCGGCGAGATCAAGAGCCAGACGGTCTTCATGGGTGATTTCCCGATGATGACCGACAAGGGCACCTTCATCATCAACGGCACCGAGCGCGTCGTCGTCTCGCAGCTCGTTCGCTCCCCGGGTGTCTACTTCGACCACTCCGTGGACAAGGGCACCGAGAAGGACCTGCACAGCGTCAAGGTGATCCCCGGCCGCGGTGCGTGGCTGGAGTTCGACGTCGACAAGCGCGACACCGTCGGCGTCCGCATCGACCGCAAGCGTCGTCAGCCGGTCACCGTGCTGCTCAAGGCCCTCGGCTGGACCACCGAGCAGATCACGGAGCGCTTCGGCTTCTCCGAGATCCTCATGGCCACCCTGGAGAAGGACAACACGGCAGGCACCGACGAGGCGCTGCTCGACATCTACCGCAAGCTGCGTCCGGGCGAGCCGCCCACGAAGGAGAGCGCGCAGACCCTGCTGGAGAACCTGTTCTTCAAGGAGAAGCGCTACGACCTCGCCCGCGTTGGTCGCTACAAGATCAACAAGAAGCTGGGCCTGAACCACGGCCAGCCGATCACCGCGTCGACCCTCACCGAGGAAGACATCGTCGCGACGATCGAGTACCTGGTGCGCCTGCACGCCGGTGACACCGCGATGACGGCGCCCGACGGCGTCGAGGTCCCGGTCGAGGTCGACGACATCGACCACTTCGGTAACCGTCGTCTCCGCACCGTTGGCGAGCTGATCCAGAACCAGATCCGGGTGGGCCTGTCCCGCATGGAGCGCGTCGTGCGCGAGCGGATGACGACCCAGGACGTCGAGGCGATCACGCCGCAGACCCTGATCAACATCCGTCCCGTCGTGGCCGCGATCAAGGAGTTCTTCGGAACCTCCCAGCTCTCGCAGTTCATGGACCAGAACAACCCGCTGTCGGGCCTGACCCACAAGCGTCGTCTCTCGGCGCTCGGCCCCGGTGGTCTGTCCCGTGAGCGCGCCGGCCTCGAGGTGCGAGACGTGCACCCGTCGCACTACGGCCGCATGTGCCCGATCGAGACCCCTGAGGGCCCGAACATCGGCCTGATCGGTTCGCTGTCGGTGTACGCGCGGGTCAACCCGTTCGGCTTCATCGAGACCCCGTACCGCAAGGTCGTCGACGGACAGGTCACCGACCAGGTGGACTACCTGACCGCCGACGAGGAGGACCGCCACGTCAAGGCCCAGGCCAACGCCGTGGTCGACAAGGACGGTCGCCTGACCGAGGACCGCGTCCTCGTCCGCACCAAGGGCGGCGAGGTCGAGTTGATCCCGGCCGAGGACGTCGACTACATGGACGTCTCGCCGCGACAGATGGTCTCCGTCGCGACCGCGATGATCCCGTTCCTCGAGCACGACGACGCCAACCGCGCCCTGATGGGTGCGAACATGCAGCGTCAGGCAGTGCCGCTGGTCCGTTCCGAGGCGCCGCTGGTCGGCACCGGCATGGAGCTGCGCGCCGCGGTCGACGCGGGCGACGTCGTCGTCAGCGAGAAGACCGGCGTCATCGAGGAGGTCTCGGCCGACTACGTCACCGTGATGGCGGACGACGGCAGCCGCAAGACCTACCGGATGCGCAAGTTCGCCCGCTCGAACCAGGGCACCTGCGCCAACCAGCGTCCGATCGTGGACGAGGGCGACCGGGTCGAGGCCGGCCAGGTCATCGCCGACGGTCCCTGCACCGAAGCCGGTGAGATGGCGCTGGGCAAGAACCTGCTCGTCGCGATCATGCCGTGGGAGGGCCACAACTACGAGGACGCGATCATCCTGTCGCAGCGCCTCGTGGAAGAGGACGTCCTGACCTCGATCCACATCGAGGAGCACGAGATCGACGCCCGCGACACCAAGCTCGGTGCCGAGGAGATCACTCGCGACATCCCGAACGTCTCGGACGAGGTCCTCGCCGACCTCGACGAGCGCGGCATCATCCGCATCGGTGCCGAGGTCCGTGACGGCGACGTGCTGGTCGGAAAGGTCACGCCGAAGGGCGAGACCGAGCTGACCCCGGAGGAGCGTCTGCTGCGCGCCATCTTCGGTGAGAAGGCCCGTGAGGTCCGCGACACGTCCCTCAAGGTCCCGCACGGTGAGAACGGCAAGGTCATCGGCATCCGCGTGTTCTCGCGCGATGACGACGACGATCTGCCCCCCGGTGTCAACGAGCTGGTCCGCGTCTACGTGGCACAGAAGCGCAAGATCCAGGACGGCGACAAGCTCGCCGGCCGCCACGGCAACAAGGGTGTCATCGGCAAGATCCTCCCGCAGGAGGACATGCCGTTCCTGTCCGACGGCACCCCCGTCGACATCATCCTGAACACCCACGGCGTGCCGCGTCGTATGAACATCGGTCAGATCCTGGAAACCCACCTGGGTTGGATTGGCAAGACCGGCTGGAACGTGCAGATCGCCAGCGACGGCACCCGTCCGGACTGGGCCTCGACCCTGCCCGAGGAGATGCTCTCGGCCCCGGCCGACAGCAACATCGCCACCCCGGTGTTCGACGGTGCCAAGGAAGACGAGCTGACCGGTCTGCTTGGCGCGACCCTGCCGAACCGCGACGGCGAGCAGATGGTGGGCCCGGACGGAAAGGCCACCCTGTTCGACGGCCGCTCCGGCGAGCCGTTCCCGTACCCGGTCTCGGTCGGCTACATGTACATCATCAAGCTGCACCACCTCGTCGACGACAAGATCCACGCTCGTTCGACCGGTCCGTACTCGATGATCACCCAGCAGCCGCTCGGCGGTAAGGCCCAGTTCGGTGGCCAGCGCTTCGGTGAGATGGAGTGCTGGGCGATGCAGGCCTACGGCGCGGCATACACGCTGCAGGAGCTGCTCACCATCAAGTCGGATGACGTGGTCGGCCGCGTGAAGGTGTACGAGGCCATCGTCAAGGGCGAGAACATCCCCGAGCCGGGCATCCCCGAGTCGTTCAAGGTGCTCCTCAAGGAGCTCCAGTCGCTCTGCCTCAACGTGGAGGTGCTGTCCTCGGACGGCGCGGCCATCGAGATGCGCGACGGCGACGACGAGGATCTCGAGCGTGCGGCAGCGAACCTGGGCATCAACCTGTCCAGGAACGAGGCGGCGACCGTGGACGATCTCGCGAACTAGGTGTTTGGTCCCCGGGCCACGTCGTTGATGTGGCCCGGGGGCGTAGCCCACATTTGAATTTGGCAGACAGGTAGGCGCTGAGAAGCGCACACCATAATCCCTCTGGGGAAAGGAAGTTACGTGCTCGACGTCAACTTCTTCGATGAACTCCGCATCGGCCTTGCCACCGCTGAGGACATCCGTCAGTGGTCGTTCGGCGAGGTCAAGAAGCCGGAGACCATCAACTACCGCACGCTCAAGCCCGAGAAGGACGGCCTCTTCTGCGAGAAGATCTTCGGCCCCACCCGGGACTGGGAGTGCTACTGCGGTAAGTACAAGCGCGTCCGCTTCAAGGGCATCATCTGTGAGCGCTGCGGCGTCGAGGTGACCCGCGCGAAGGTGCGCCGTGAGCGCATGGGCCACATCGAGCTCGCCGCTCCTGTGACCCACATCTGGTACTTCAAGGGCGTGCCGAGCCGTCTCGGTTACCTGCTGGACCTGGCGCCGAAGGATCTCGAGAAGATCATCTACTTCGCCGCCTACGTGATCGTCGCGGTCGACGACGAGCTCCGCCACAACGAGCTCTCCACCCTGCAGGCCGAGATGGAGGTCGAGAAGAAGTCCGTCGCCGACCAGCGCGACGCCGACCTCGAGGCCCGCGCACAGAAGCTCGAGTCGGACATCGCCGAGCTCGAGGCCGAGGGCGCCAAGTCCGACGTGCGCCGCAAGGTCAAGGACGGCGGCGAGCGCGAGATGCGTCAGCTCCGTGACCGGGCCCAGCGCGAGCTGGACCGGCTCGAGGAGATCTGGACGACCTTCACCAAGCTCGCCCCGAAGCAGCTCATCGTCGACGAGGGCCTCTACCGCGAGATGGTGGACCGCTACGGCGAGTACTTCACCGGCGCGATGGGCGCGGAGTCCATCCAGAAGCTGATGGAGAACTTCGACATCGACGCCGAGGCGGAGATCCTCCGGGAGACCATCCGCAGCGGCAAGGGTCAGAAGAAGCTGCGCGCGCTCAAGCGCCTCAAGGTCGTCGCGGCCTTCCAGTCCACCGGCAACTCGCCGATGGGCATGGTCCTCAACGCCGTGCCGGTGATCCCGCCGGAGCTGCGTCCGATGGTTCAGCTCGACGGTGGCCGGTTCGCCACCTCCGACCTGAACGACCTGTACCGCCGCGTGATCAACCGCAACAACCGCCTCAAGCGACTGATCGATCTCGGCGCGCCCGAGATCATCGTCAACAACGAGAAGCGGATGCTGCAGGAGTCCGTCGACGCGCTGTTCGACAACGGCCGTCGTGGACGTCCGGTCACCGGTCCGGGCAACCGCCCGCTGAAGTCCCTGAGCGACCTGCTCAAGGGCAAGCAGGGTCGTTTCCGTCAGAACCTGCTCGGCAAGCGCGTCGACTACTCGGGCCGTTCGGTCATCGTCGTCGGCCCGCAGCTCAAGCTGCACCAGTGCGGTCTGCCGAAGCTG